>Ga0137409_10001629_pt1 | contig 24276 bp, 23 predicted proteins | sample CZODoug1_16funga_FD_122059 | JGI IMG/M metagenome (GOLD analysis project Ga0137409, IMG submission 122059) | Vadose zone soil fungal communities from Angelo Coast Range Reserve, California, USA - CZODoug1_16fungal (Hybrid Assembly) | ecosystem: Environmental > Terrestrial > Soil > Vadose zone...
GTTCCGATCAACGTCGACCTTGCAATTCTCATGATTTACCCACCCCGGATGTTGTCGTTAGCCGATGCCCGTTCACACCGTGGCCCAACTCCCGCCAGACTTTGGGGATCGCTCGCTGTGCAGCGTCCGCGCGGGTTTCCCTACTGAGACCACTTACATGCCAATATAATACCACTGCGCGTAGAATTCCATACCCGTCGATACCAGTCACCTTTGGAGACGCCTTAATCCATTTATTTCAACCGGTTGTAATTTATCATGTGTCCCGATAGCAACAGACTGGTCTTATAATGGTAGTATGACGCCGCATATCGTATCGGTTGGAGAGCCACCTTGACGCCGCTGTCACAGGCGGTCGGTAAGCTCGACGAAACGAGCAGCCTGCCGCTCTACCAACAACTGCAGCGCGCGTTGCGAGAGGCGATCGAGTCACGCGTGTTAGGTCCCGACGATGCTCTGCCACCGGAGCGCGATCTCGCGAGCGACTTCGGCGTTTCGCGCATCACGGTGCGCAAGGCGATCGACGGACTGGTGAACGAAGGCATGTTGGTGCGGCGTCAGGGCTCGGGAACTTTCGTACGCGCGCGCGTCGAGAAGAACTTCTCCAAGCTGACCTCGTTCTCGGAGGATATGCGGGCGCGGGGCCGCAACCCGCGCAGCGTGTGGCTGCGCAAGTCCGCAGGCACGGTCACACCCGAAGAAGCGCTCACGCTGCGCGCCAGTCCCGGCACGCCCGTGTACCGCTTCCACCGCATCCGCTTCGCGGACGATGCGCCGATGGCGCTCGAATACGCGACCATCCTCACCTCCTGCCTGCCCTCGGTCGATGCGGTGGAGTCATCGCTGTATGTGGCGCTCGAGCGCGCCGGCAATCGTCCGGTGCGCGCGCTGCAGCGATTGCGCGCGGTGCTGTTCAGCGCCGAGCAGGCGAAACTGTTGCAGGCCAAGGAGCGTGACGCGGGCCTGCTGGTCGAGCGCGTTGGATTTCTCGACGACGGCCGCGCCGCGGAGTTCACCCAGTCCTACTATCGCGGCGACATCTATGATTTCGTCGCCGAGCTCAGCGACTCCTCGTGAACGCGACGCCGGCGAGCACGCGCATGTATCGCGAGGCGGCCCAGGCGCCCGAGGCGGTGCGCCAACAGCTGCAGGCCAACGCGGAGCGCATGGCGCGACTCAGCGAACGGCTGCGGCAGGCGCCACCACGCGCCGTCGTCACCTGCGCGCGCGGCAGCTCCGATCACGCCGCCACCTTTGCCCGCTACCTCATCGAAACACGCTTAGGGCTGCTCACCTCCTCGGCCGCACCCTCGGTGAGCTCGGTGTACGAGGCGCAGCCGGACCTGGCCGGTGCGGTGGTGCTGGCGATCTCGCAGTCGGGGGCGAGCCCCGATCTCCTCGCAGCGGTGAGCAGTGCGCGCGCGGCCGGCGCGCACATCGTGGCGCTGGTGAATGCGCAAGACTCACCGCTCGCGCAGCTTGCTGACGACCTGATCCCGCTGCACGCCGGCACCGAGCGCAGCGTTGCGGCGACCAAGTCCTACATCGCCTCGCTCGCGGCGATCGTGCAGCTGGTCGCGAACTGGACGCGCGATGCGCAGCTGGCGGCCGCCCTGCAGCAGGCGCCGGAACTGCTCGAGCGTGCCTGGCAGCTCGACTGGAGCGCGGCGGTCACACATCTCACGGCGGCGAACAACCTGTACGTCATCGGACGCGGCCTGGGGCTGGCGATCGCGCAGGAGGCTGCGCTCAAGTTCAAGGAGACCTGCCGCCTGCATGCGGAGGCGGTGAGCGCCGCGGAGTTGCGCCACGGTCCCATGGCGCTGGTGGGTGCGGGCTTTCCGCTGCTCATGTTCACGCAGAACGACGAGAGCCGCGCCGGCGTCGCACAGCTGGCGACCGAGCTCGCCGCGCGCGGCGCGGACGTGCTGCTCGCCGGCGCAGCCGCCGCGGGCGCGACCATCCTGCCCACCGAAGGCGCACATCCGGCCATCGAGCCGTTGCTGTTCGCACAGAGCTTCTACCGCATGGCGAATGCGCTGTCCCTGGCGCGCGGTCATGACCCGGACCGACCGCCGCACCTTCACAAGGTGACCGAGACCCTCTGATGAGTGTGGCGCTGGTCAATGGCCGGGTGCTGCGCGAGAACCGACTCGTGGAAGGCCGGTGCGTACTGCTTGCCGACGGTCGCATTCTCGATATCGTCGCCCCGTCCGAGCGGCGCGTGCGGCGCGCCGAGCGGCGCGACCTGGGCGGGCAGCTGCTGCTGCCGGGCTTCATCGACTCGCAGGTCAACGGCGGCGGCGGCGTGCTGTTCAACGATGCGCCGAGCGTGGAATCCATCCGCGCCATCGGCCGTGCCCATCGCCGCTTCGGCACCACCGGCTTTCTGCCCACGCTGATCAGCACGGATCCGGACATCATGACGCGCGCCATCGCGGCGGTGCGCGGCGCCATCGAGGCCGGCGTTCCGGGCGTACTGGGCATTCACATCGAGGGCCCGTACCTCAGTCTCGCGCGCAAGGGCGTGCACGATCCGGCGAAGCTGCGCGAGCTGGATGCGAGCGCGCTCGGGCTCCTCACCTCGCTGCGCGGCGGTCGCACGCTGGTCACCCTGGCCCCGGAAGTGACCACGCCGCAGATCATCGAAAAACTGGTCGCGGCCGGGGTCGTGGTCTCCGCGGGACACACCAACGCCACCTATGCCGAGATCAGCATCGCGCTGCGCCACGGCCTCACCGGATTCACGCATCTGTTCAATGCCATGTCGCAGCTGACGGGGCGCGAGCCCGGCGCCGTGGGCGCGGCGCTCGAAGATCCCACCAGCTGGTGCGGCATCATCGTCGATGGCGCACACACCGATCCGGTGGTGCTGCGCATCGCCTTGCGCTGCAAGCCTCACGATCGCTTCATGCTGGTCACCGACGCCATGCCGAGCGTTGGCACCAACAACGACTCCTTCGAGCTGCAGGGACGTCGCATCACCGTCAGCGGCAGCACCTGCCTGGACGAGGATGGCAGGCTCGCCGGCTCCAACATCGACATGGCGACCTGCGTGCGCAATGCCATCTCCATGCTCGGGCTGTCGCTCCCGGAGGCGGTCCGCATGGCGAGCCAGGGGCCGGCCGAGTTCCTCGGCCTCGCGCATGACACCGGCCGCATCGCCCCGGGCTTGCGGGCTGATCTGGTACTCGCCGACGAGGGGCTCAACGTCCTCGAAACCTGGATCGCCGGGCGCTCATCGCGGGACGGCGACGGCCCCTGACGGCCCCGAGTGCTCAGGCCGGCGGCGTATCCGGCGCCTGAAATCCCCTTTCCCGGTAGGTCAGCACCAGCGTGTCGCGCACGCCATCCTTTCCTCGCGCCTGGATCGGGGTGGTCTCGTGAATCACGCGCGCGTCATCCATCAGCAGCATCGACCAGGGCTCCTGCATGGTAAATCGCACACCGGAGGCGCCGCGCGCGTCAAACACGCGCGTCTCGCCACCGGAGATGTTGCACCGCCCGACCAGAACCACGGCGACGAAATCCACACCATCGCGATGCGCGCCCTCGGGCGTCGGACGGCCGATGCCGCTTGCGGTGTCGATGCGGAACTGGTGCGCCTCGATGAACCAGCGCGGCGCGGCGCGAATCTGCGCAAACAGCTCGCCCACGGAGCTCAGCAGCTGTCGCCACGCCGGCGCGTTCAGTACCGCCGGTTCCACGGGCTCGAACCAGCGCGTCAGTCCGCCATGCAGGGCGTTGTAGGAGGTCGGCTGCCAGTGAGGCCGGTGCGGCACCGCCTGCAGCAGCCCGGCGGCCGGGGTCTGCACCCAGCAGCTGTGCCGGCGCGCGCGGTAGTTGCCGCCATCGCGCAGGTACGTATCGCGCGGCAACCGGCCCCAGCTGTCGCGCAGGGCCTCGAGACCCGCGAGGTCAAGCTGCAGCGTGGCGCGCGCCGCGGCCGCCGGCACCCACGCGTAACCTGCGTCTGCGAGTTGGGCACACAGTCCGGAGCGCTCAAGGGTCAAGGGCGTCACGAGTTGCGGGCCTCAAGGGTCATGGGCGCCTGTACCATATCAATACCGCGAAAGGCGGACCCTGCGCCAACCCGTAAGGGCCTCGCGTATCTACGCGGGAGCGTGCCAGTGTGTTCGTGCCGGAGGTGCGGATCATGATCGACCTTTATTACTGGACCACGCCGAACGGACACAAGATCACGATGTTCCTCGAGGAGACGGGGCTCCCCTACCGGATCGTGCCGGTGAACATCAATACCGGGGCACAGTTTGATCCGGCGTTCCTCGCCATCGCTCCGAATAACCGCATCCCGGCGATCGTCGATCACGACCCCCGCGAAGGCGGGGCACCGCTGTCCGTGTTTGAGTCGGGCGCGATTTTGCTGTACCTCGCCGAAAAGACCGGCCGGCTCCTGCCGCCGGACCTGCGCGGGCGCGTCGAGGTCCTACAGTGGCTTTTCTGGCAGGTGGCGGGCCTGGGCCCCATGGCCGGACAGAACAATCACTTCTCCCGCTATGCACCCGAGCCGATTCCTTACGCCATCGAGCGCTACGTCAAGGAAACGAACCGCCTGTACGGGGTGCTGAACAAGCGTCTGGCCGACCGCGAGTTCGTCGCCGGTGAGTACTCGGTCGCCGATATCGCAGCGTACCCGTGGGTCGTGCCGCACGAGGCGCAGGGACAGAAGGTCGAGGATTTCCCGCACCTCAAGCGCTGGTTCCAGGCGATCCACGACCGTCCGGCCACCGTGCGCGCCTACGAGAAGGCCGCCTCCGTCAACCCGTCCGTCAACACCCGGACCCCCCTCACCGAAGAGGCCCGGCGCGTGCTGTTCGGCCAGACCGCGCGCTGAAGGGCCGCTGATGCAGCGCGCCCGGCCCGCTCGCACCGCCGCCGCCGCCGCGGCAGCCATCGCGCACCTGGCGCTCGGCGCGCCGCCGGCGTTCGCGGCCAAGACCACCACCGACGACCTCACCGTGGGCGGTGCGGCCATACACGTCGAGTTCGAGCCGCTCGCCTTTCGCGACGGCGGCGATGCGGTGCGGGGATGGATAAGCCGTTCGGCGCACATCGTGGCCGGCTACTACGGTCGCTTTCCAACCACCCGAGTCACCGTGCGGGTCATCGCGGAAGGCGGTGACGGTGTGCACGGGGGCAAGAGCTTCGCAAACCCCGACGCGTTCATTCGCGTGCAGGTGGGGCGCGAGGTGACTGAGGCGCAGCTGCTGGCGGACTGGGTGCTGGTGCACGAGATGACCCATCTGGCTCTTCCGGATACCGGAGAGGCGCACGCCTGGCTGTCGGAGGGCATTGCGACCTACGTCGAGGGAGTCGCGCGCGTGCAGGCCGGCAACCGCAGCGAAGTGGACGTGTGGTCGGAAGAGATCCGGCAGATGCCCCGCGGCATGCCGCAACCGGATGACCGGGGACTCGATCACACCCACACGTGGGGACGCACCTACTGGGGCGGCGCCATGTTCTGTCTGCTGGCGGACGTCGAGATCCGCAAGCAATCGCACCAGCGCTTCGGGTTACAGGACGCGCTGCGCGCCGTGGCGCGCGCCAGCGGCGGGCTTGCCGCGGACTGGCCAATCGAGCGCGTCCTGCACACCGGCGATGGCGCGGTCGGCACCACGACGCTCGAGGATCTGTATGCGCAGATGAAGGACACGCCCGTCACGCCCGATCTCATGAAGCTGTGGCAACAGCTGGGCATCGAGCCCGAAGGCTCCTCTGTTCGGCTCTCCGACAACGCCCCGCTCGCCGACGTCCGCCGCGCCATCATGCGTGCGCCGTAGCCGGGGGGTCCTCAGTCGGATCGCGGTCGGTTTGCGTGGGCGAAAAGAACCCTGTCAGCACGGCCGTCACGGCGAACACCGCGCAGATGAGGACATATTCCGCGGCCACCGAGCGTCGGAACCGGGGCAGTGCGCCGGGCTCCCCGCGCCCCAGCGCGGGGGCCAGCCGCAGCTTGTTGAGCGCGGCGAGTGCCATGAGTGCCGCGAACAGCATCAGCTTGGCGCTGAGCAGCAGGCCATAGGGCGCCAGCAGCGCAGCGAAATCCGGCAGCAGCACCGCTGCAATACCGGCGCCCGCGAGCGCGATCAGCGGCACGAGCCCCAGTGCGCCGGATGAAAACGCCTCGATCACGCGTGCCGCCTGCTCGCGCGGTTCCAGGGCGCAGAGCTGCCGCAGCGGCCACAGTGAACCGAACCAGAACGCGACGAGGATGAGATGAACGAGCAGCAGCGGCGCGAGCAACAGGCGGTGCGCATCGAGCGCGGTGTGCCCCGTCAACGCGAACGAGCCCACCGCGGCGAGGCAGCCGGCAACACCCGTGGTCTTCGCGGCCCAACCCTCACGCCGCAACCCGATCGCCACGCCCGCAAGACCGGCGGCCCGCACCGCGAGCGCAGCGCCGGTGGAAGAGCTCAGAACCAGCCGGTGAAGAGAAGCGTCGGCGATGCCGGCCCACTCCCCCGCCAGGTGCACCGGCTCGAACAGGTACTGCGCCGCGAGCACCGTGAGCGCCCCGAGCGCCGCGCGCGCGCCCGTACGGCGGATAGCGGGCGCGGATCGGGTGAGCCGGTGCGCAAAGGCCGCGGTGAACAGCGTCGCGCCCGCCGCCTGGAACAGCAGCACCAGACTCGCGGCGCGCAGTGCGACCCAGGCGAGATCGGTCATCGACTCAGTGTGAAGCGGATCTTGCCAGGCACCACGTGACCGTCGCTCCCGACAACCCGCCAGCTGACGACATACTCCCCGGGAGCCAGTTTCGGCAGCGGCACCGCAATCCTGCTCTGCGGCTCCGGTGGGAGCGGCGTCAACTTTTGCTTCTCAGCGCCGCTCTTTTCGATCCACAGCGCGGTCAGGCGCGCGGCTTCCGAGAACTGCAGCACGAGTGCGGCCGGCGCCGTGCCGAGGGTGCTGCCATCGCGGGGGATACTGGCCTGCAGGTGCGCGTGCGCCTGGGCGCATGGAGTCCCGGCCATCCATACAACCAGGAGCCAGCCGCCCAGGGACCGCAGCGGTCTCATGCCGTGAGGCTACACCGGCCGGCGTGCGCGCGGGAAGGATGCGGACGGCCCCGCATCGCGGCTGCGCGATGGCGGGCGGCGTCCCGGGCGCGGGCCCGCCTGCCAGCGGCGCCCGTCGTGGCGATGAGCAGCGGCGACCGCGCCCACACGCGCGCGCGGCGCGTGGGCGGCAGGGGCTGCGGTCACCGGATAGGCCGGCAAGGCTGCCACCGGCAACGAGTGCCGCAGCACTTTCTCAATCTCGCGCAGCAACGACGCCTCCTCCGGCGACACCAGGGAGACGGCCGAACCGGAGCCGCCGGCGCGCGCCGTGCGACCGATGCGGTGCACGTAGTCTTCGGGCACGTTCGGCAGCTCGTAGTTGACCACGTGCGGCAATTCCTTGATATCGAGCCCGCGGGCGGCGACCTCGGTCGCCACGAGCGCCGTGATGCGGTTCTCCTTGAAATCCGTGAGCGCCCGCACGCGCGCCGCCTGGCTCTTGTTGCCGTGGATCGCGGCGGCGCGAACGCCGCTGTCTTCAAGCTGCTGCGTCAGCCGGTTGGCACCGTGTTTGGTGCGGGTAAACACCAGCACCTGGTGCCAGTTGCCGCTGTTGATCAGGTGCGCCAGCAGATGCCGCTTGTGCTCCTGCGGCACGCGGTAGACGTGCTGCTCGATGCGCTCGGCCGGTGCGTTGCGCGCTGCCACCTCGATCGCCACCGGATTGCGCAGGTATCGGCCCGCGAGCTCGCGGATATCCTCGGAGTAGGTCGCCGAGAACATGAGATTCTGGCGCTCGCGCGGCAGGAGTTTCAGGATCTGGCGGATGGCATGAATGAACCCCATGTCGAGCATGCGGTCGGCCTCGTCCAGCACGCAGCACCGCACCTGGCTCAGGTCGAGCAGCCGTCGCTGCGCGAGATCGAGCAGCCGCCCCGGAGTGGCCACCAGCACGTCGCATCCGGTGCGCAGCGCCTCGATCTGGGGCTTCTCGCTCACGCCACCGAAAATCACGACGGTGCGCAGCCCGGTATGACGGCCGTAGTCGCGGGAGCTCTCGGCGACCTGCGCCGCGAGCTCGCGCGTCGGCGTCAGCACCAGCGCCCGCGGCGCGCCGGCCTGGTGCGAGGCCAGGTTCTGCAGGATCGGCAAGACAAACGCCGCCGTCTTGCCGGTGCCGGTCTGCGCGCCGGCCAGCACATCGCGACCGGCGAGCACCGCGGGGATGGCCTCACGCTGGATGGGGGTGGGGGTGACGTAGCCCTTTTCGGCCACGGCACGCGATAGCTCGGGCTTCAGCCCGAGATGGGTAAATGACATGTTAAGAAAAACCTCTGTTGTCGAACTCGCCCGGCAGCACTTTCGGCTGCGGCGGTCAGACGCGAGGCTTGGAGTTAATGGTAAATCGAAGTGCGCCGGTGAGGCACGGACTGCGAGCGAAACGGGTGCTGACCGAGCACTGGAGGACGTTTGGCGCCGCGGACTGTACAGACTTTGCCGGGGCGCGTCCAATTTAACCCGCCAGAGCTGAGGAACGCGACCCACAATTTGACACAGTGACCGGCCGCTCGCGCGTTGCGGGGCCAGGCCAGTTGGGACATCATCGTTTTCATGAACCGGATACCTGTCGCACTGGCCGTCTCCATCGCGGGCCTGTGCTGCGCCGTGGCCGGCTGCTCGACGCGCACCGACGTGTCGGTGACCGGCAACACCCCCGCGCAATACTCGCACGTGTGGATCACCGCTCAGGAAGTGTGGTTCAACACCAGCGCGATTGCCGGTCCCGACGACGGCGGCTGGGTGAGGTTTCCCCTGTCGACCGCGGTCACGGTTGACCTGGTGGCGGAGTCCGGCGGCAACCTCGGCAGCCTCTTCACCGGACTGAAGCTCGCCCCCGGAACCTATTCGCAGGTTCGGCTGATCCCGGTGGATGCGACCGCGGCCTTGACGAGTTCGGCGCATACCGCAGGCGCGCTCTACAACACGGAAGCGGACTACGTCGACAGCGCCGGCGCGACGCACCAGTTGCCCCTGGAGCTGCTCAATCCCGACAAGGGCATCGGCATCCAGGGCACGCTCAAGGTGCCGGTAGGCAATGTCGGCGCCGCATTGGCCGGCACCTCGACGAACACGACCGGCACCACCATCGCGGCGACGACATCCAACACCACGACACCGACCACGACACCAACCGCGACACCAACCACGACTACGACGACCACATCATTCGCGATCACCTTCGACGGCGCGCGCGACCTCACGCCGTTTACCTACGCCGCCGCGGCCGCTCCCAACGGCATCCTGTTGAGCTCGCACGCCAGCGCCTTCGATCTGTCCGAGGTGGGCGGAATCCAGGGGCAGCTGACGCTCACCAACCTCAGCGGAATTTCCAGTACGGCGGGCCTGCCGGCCATCGAAGTGAGCGCGCAGTCGCTGAGCGTCGACGGCACGCGCCACGTGGTGGTGAACCGCACACCGGTCCGTGCGGACGGCAGCTTCCTGCTATACCCGCTCGCGACGAGCTCCTCGACCCCTGCCGAATACGACCTCGTCATTCACGGCCCGGGAATCGCGACCATCATCATCAAGACGGTGCAGGTAACCCTCGCCAGCCACGCGAGCACGGCGACCACCACCACCAGCACCGAAGCCGCTGCCAACGCAACCACGATCAACCCGGTGTCGGTGGGTACGGTGATACCGCGCGCAGCCACCGCCTACACGGCGAATCCCGCCCCCGCGAGCGGTGCCGCGCTGCCCGCCGGCGCGCAGGTCGCCTTCTACCAGACACTGGCGACTGCAGGGGAAGTTCCCTACGTCATCGAGGCGAGCCCCATCGATCCCTTCAACCAGGTTCTGGCCAGCGCCCAGGCGTTGTCCCGGGGCACGATCGATTCGGGCACCTACTCTTCCAGCGGTGCGTCCGTGACACTGGTCGGCGCCGCGCCCGCCGAAGGCGCCGGGGGGTACCTCGTTGCGGCGAGTGCGCCCTCGTTCACCGACGGAACCCTCACGACCACCGTGTCCGCGCCGTCAGTGGGCACGACGACGCCGGTCGCGGTCACCGTGCCGGCTCTGACGCTTGCCCCGGGCGTCACGTCCGGCTCGATTTCCACATCCGTCACCCAGGCGACGGCAGGCAAATACGATCATGGCGAATTGCTCGTGACCCATAACGGCGCGCTCGTCGCCACGACGCCTGTGGATGCGGCGCTGGTACAGGGCGCGGGCGCAACCATCACCGTCAACGGCCTGCCCGCCGGCACCTCGGCGGCTCTTTATTACGTCGCGGTCCGTGCCTGGAACTCGCGCGACGCCACCGGGACGCTGCAGCGCCAGTCGTATCCCACGGCGATCGATCTGCGCGGCAGCGCGACGGGCGCCGTGCAGGTGACGATCAACTGAAAGCGGCGCGAAACCGGTAAACTAGCCCGCTTTCCGGGCCGGGCAACACGTAAGTCACTGTAATTACGGGGAACGGATTGCCCGTCCGTGCCTCTAAGCGACGGTGCCGAGAGCGCCCGCGCCCAAACCGGATCGAAGGGGAACTTGATGACCGTCGTTCGCACTCGCCGGAGCCGCTCTGCGCCGACCCTGACCGCCCTGGTGTGGGGATTCACGGCCCTGCTCGCCGGCTGCGGCGGCGGCAATTCCACCTTCGCGCCGGGCACGCCGGTCATCACCCTGTCCGGTACCAGCGGTGATTTTGCCGCTTACCGCGTGGGGATCAATTCGGTCAATTCGATCACGCTGACCTCGACGGACGGCACGATAGTGAGCGCGAGCCCGCAGATGCCCGCCGAGAGCGTCGATCTCGCCGCTCTCACCGACCTGGCGGAACTGCTCGCAGTGCAGGCCGTGCCGGCCGGAACGTACAAGTCCGCCACGTTCACCCTCGACTACACGAGCGCGAGCATCTGGGTCAACCTCAACGGGCAGGCGGTCGCGGCCACCGCAGTAAGCAGCAGCGGCGGCGCGCTGGCCACCGGCACCCTCACCATCACCTTCGATCCCAATCATCCGCTGGTGATCACCCGGGGCCAATCGACGCGCCTGGCGATTGATATCGACCTTGCGGCGTCCAACTCCATCAACATCGCGACCACGCCTCCCAAGGTAACGGTGCGACCGTTCCTGGTGATGACGCCGGCACCGGCCGATGCCACCCTCATGCGCGCACGGGGCCTGTTCGTCACCGTGCCGAGCGGCTCGAGCGACTACGTCATGAACGTACAGCCCCTGACTGACCTGCGGTCGGCGCTGGGTGCCGTGACGGTGAGCACCAACGCGCAGACTTATTTCAACATCAATGGAGTCGCTTACACCGGAGCGGCGGGACTCACCGCCATGGCGTCGCTGCAGGAGAACACGCCCACCGCCGCCTACGGAACGCTGGGGGATCTGTCCGGTATCACGCCCGGCTTTCATGCCACGGCGGTGTATGCCGGGACCAGCCTCGAGAGTCCCCTCGCCGACCATATCCGCGGCGTCGTCAGCGCCCGCAGCGGCAACACCCTGACCGTGCGCGGCGCGACCCTCGTCACGCGGTTCGCCGTCGTGGTGATCCAGAACAACGCCACGGTTACCATCGGCAGCGCCACCGTCGTCAGCGAGGACGGGGTGGCCGCGGGCGGTTTGACTCCCGCGGCCATATCGGTCGGCCAGCAGATCGACGTCTCCGGCCAGGCTACCCGTGACACCGCGGGCAACATCAGCCTCGACGCTACGGCGGGCCAGTTGCGCCTCGCTTCGACCCGTATCTGGGGTACGCTCAACTCCGCGACCATAGGCAGTGCCAAGCTCGATATCCTGTCGCTCGGCAACTTCGCACCGGCCGGCTTCAACTTCGCCGGCACCGGCACTACTGCTGCCAACCCAAGCGCTTACGTCGTCAACACCGGCTCGCTCGATGAAAGCGCCACCGCTGCGAGCACGCTGCTGCAGGTCGACGGCATGGTCAACGCGTTCGGTTCCGCGCCTCCGGACTTCACCGCTGCCGCCATCACCCCCGGCACCGCGACCGAACAGCGCCTGGTGATTGAATGGGTCAACGGCGGTGCGACCGCGCCCTTCCTCAGCGACAGCAGTGCCGGCCTGGTCGTGGCCCTGAACAACGCCAACCTCGGGACCCTTCACGAGATCCGCACCGGGCCGGCGGCGCTGGACCTGAATACGCTGAGCTCGTTCCCCGCCAGCCCGCTGATCACGACCGTGGGGGCAGATCAAAGCAAGCTGCAGCTCGCGATCGGCAGGGCGACCCTCAGCACCGGGGTGTCGGTATTCAACAGCATCGGCGGCTTTGCCGCGGCACTGTCCTCGACCCTCAACGGCACCAACAAGATCTACCGGCTGGTAGCGGTCGGGCAATACAATATCGGCACCAACACCTTCGTCGCCTCACGCATCAGCGTGGCCCTGATGTAGCCGGCGCGGGGGTGCGCCAGGAGATCGCGCATGCCCTGGAAGCGGCGTCCGTTCGGCAGCAATGATCTGTCACGCGCGCTCAACATCGCCGATCTGCGCGAGATTGCCCGGCGCCGCGTGCCGGGCTTCGCGTTCGAGTACGTCGAGGGCGGGGCCGAAGACGAGGTGACGCTGCGTGCCAACCGCGAAGCCCTGGAGCGTTTGCGGCTGATCCCTCAAACCCTGGTCGACACCACCGCGCGCCATCAGCGCACCGCGATTCTCGGGCGCCCGGCCAATGCGCCCCTGGTCATCGCCCCGACCGGCCTGAACGGCATGCTGGACCCGCAAGGCGATCTGGCGCTCGCGCGGGCGGCAGCCAGGCTCGGCGTGCCGTTCACCCTGAGCACCATGTCGACTACCCGTCTGGAGGATGTCGCCAGTCGCGCCGGCGGACGGCTGTGGATGCAGCTGTATGTTCTGAAGGACCGTGCCATCGCGCGCGACCTCATGCAGCGCGCCGCGGCGGCGGGTTACGAGGCGCTGGTGTTCACGACCGACGCCAACGTGTTCGGCAACCGTGAATGGGACCAGCGCAGCTATCGGGCCCCCGGCAAACCCACCCTCCGCACCGCGCTCGACGTACTGCGGCACCCGCGCTGGCTCTTCGAGGTTCTCGGCCGCCACGGCATGCCGCGCTTCCGCAATCTCGAGGCCTTCCTGCCCCCATCCGCCGCCACTGCGCTCGGCGGCAGCACGGTGATTCCACCGCTGTTCGATGCGACCATCGGCTGGGATGACATCACCTGGATCCGGCAGCTGTGGCGCGGCAGACTCCTCATCAAAGGGGTGCTGAACGTGGCGGACGCCGAACGTGCCGCGGCACTGGGCTGCGACGGCATCGTGCTGAGTAATCACGGCGGGCGGCAGCTCGACTCGTGTGTCGCGCCGATCGATGTGCTGCCGCAGATCGTGCGCGCGGTTGGTGAGCGCCTCACTATTCTCGTCGACAGCGGCTTCCGCCGCGGTACCGACATCGTCAAGGCCCTCGCGCTCGGTGCGCAGGCGGTCATGATCGGCCGCGCCACGCTGTACGGCCTGGCCGCGGGGGGCGAGCCGGGTGTGGAGCGCGCGCTCGGCATTCTGAGCGGTGAAATCCACCGGGTACTCGGTCAGCTCGGCTGCAATTCGATCGCGGAGCTCAGCCCGCAGCACGTGCGTGGGGCCTGAGGCGCAGCCGGTTCGCGGGGCACTATCGTTCCGGGGACTTCAGCAGCTCCTCGAGATCCCGCTTCCAAAGCACCGCATAGGTGTGCGAGCCATGCCCATGTGTGCGCTCGCTGAACGGTATCAGAATCGCGCGGCCGTGCGGCACGCGGTTGATCTCTCGCTCGAGGATCTGCAGCTCGGGCGGGTTGATGAGGTCGTCCGCCGAGTTGATCGCGAGCAGCGGCGCCTCGATCCTCTCCAGTAGCGGCCCGGGGTCATAGTCGTGCGACGCCTCCACGGCGTACAGGATGTCGTTGGCGTCCTCCGTGTGCAGATGGTCGTTCACGTAACTGTCGATGACCTGGTCCGCCTGCGCGCGCGTCGGCGCTTCCTGTTGTCGCAGCACCGGGTTGCTGCCGACGAGCCAGATCATCTCGATGGCGGTCCGGAGCGAGGGCGGCTGCGTGCGGTACTCTCCGCCCTGCCACGCCGGATCGTTGCGGATCGCGTCGATGACCAGGCGCCGCCAGACACGGTTACGGCCGGACACCTGCGTTGGCAGGCTCGCGAGCGGCATGAGCGTGTCCATGAATTGCGGGTGCCGCTCACCCCACAACCAGGTATGCATGCCGCCCATGGACGTGCCCATCACCAGGCGCGCGTGATTCACGTGCAGGCCCTGCGTCAGCAGCCGGAACTCGGCTTCCACCATGTCCTGGTAGCCGTAACGGGGAAAACGCGCATGCAGCCCATCGCTCGGCTTGCTGGACTTGCCGTGACCGATGCCGTCGGGGAGCACGATGAAGAAGCGCGCGGCATCGAGCGGCTGCCCCGGTGCGAACAGCTCACCCGCGAATTCAGCTTTCATCAGGCTCGCGCCGCTGCCGCCGGTGCCGTGCAGGATCAGGACGGCGTTGCGCACCACGCCGCGCGCATCGGCGCGGGGCGTGCCCAAGGTGCGGTAATGCACACGCAATTCCGGCAGCGACTCACCGGAAGCGAACCTGAAGTCCCTGATGAGGAAGTCGCCCTCTGCCGGGGACGGATAGTTCGCCGCCACTGCGCGCGCGGCGAGCAGCGCCGCGGACAGGCTCACGCCCAAGACGACTCCCCTGGTACGCGGCTCTCTCAGACAGCGCGACTCTTCAGCCAGTCGTCGATCACGCGCTCGAGCACCGCGAGCGGCATCGGCGCAGCCGTGAGTCCCACGTCGTGGAAGTCGCGGAGGTCGAACTTCGCGCCGAGACGGCGTTGCGCCTCGGCGCGCAGCTTGAGCCAGCGGGTGTGTCCGACCTTGTAGCTGCACGCCTGCCCGGGCCAGGTGCAATAGCGCTCGACTTCGGTGGTCATGGCAGCCGGATTGTCGCCGGTGGTCGCGACCATGTAGTCGATCGCCCGCTCGCGGCTCCAGCCCTTCACATGCAATCCGGTATCGACCACGCAGCGCGCCGCGCGAAAAATCGCGGCCTGCAGCATGCCGAGGCGGCCAAGCGGATCGGAGTCATACAGCCCCATCTCATCGCACAACTGCTCGGCGTACAGCGCCCACCCTTCGGTGTTGGCGGAGAAACCGCCGCCCGCCTTGCGGATCAACGGGAGCGACGGCATCTCCAGCACCAGCGCGAGCTGAAAGTGATGGCCGGGCGCGGACTCGTGATAGGTGAGCGTCGGCAGTGCCCAGCGTGCCCATTCGCTGGTATCGCGCAGATTGATGTAGAAGGCGCCGGGCCGCGAGCCATCGAGCGCCGGAATCTGGTAGTAACCGCCGGGCGCCCCGGCTTCCGTGTAGGCCGGTACCCGCCGGATTTCCACCGGCGCGTTGGGTCGGACATGGAAATACTTCGACAAATGCGGCTGCAGCGCAGTGATGAGGCCGTTGCAGTAATCGAGGATCTGCTGCCGGCCGGCATCATTGTCGGGGTAGAGGTATTGCGGGTCCTTGGCCAGGGCCCGCATGCGCTCGGCCACGGTTCCGGTCTTCTTCCCCTGCTTGCGCAGCAGGGCATCCATGCGCGCGCTGATCTCCTTCCCCTGCGCGAGCCCCAGCTGATGCACCTCATCCGGGCTCATGTCGGTGGTAATCGCCTGGCGCAGCGCGACCGCGTACAGCTCACCGCCCTGCGGCAGGCGGCTCACGCCGGCCTCGTGCACGGCAGCGGGGCGCAGCTCACCGAGGGCCTGCATCTGCCGGTCAAGCGCCGGATAGACTTCCGCGGCGACGAAGCGCGCGGCATCCGTGCCGTAGCCACCCTCCAGGCCCAGCTTTTGCGTGCGCTTCGCGATCGAGGTCGTGAGGATCGAGTCAGCCGGCGCGGTGCCGCGCAGCGTGTGCATCTGTGTCAGCCCGCGCTCGATGAGGAAATCCGGCGGCGTGACCTTGAGTCCCGCATCGTGCCGCACGCGCTCGGTTTCCTGATCGAGCACCACGGCAAAGGCGCGCAGCCGTGCGAGATACGCCTCGGCGTCCTCCTTGTTCTCGATCTGATGCTGCCGGTCGAGAAAGGTCGGGACGCTCTGGTACGCCCCGGTCAGCTGGCTGACCACGTACGGGCGCACTCCGTCGCCGTACTCGAAAGGCTCGGTGCGCGCGATCGTCTCCATCTGGAACTCGACCGTGTCATAGTTGGCGAGATCCGACCCGGCAAGGGAGCTGCGACCGAAGGCTCTCAGGCGCTGCAGCCGGGAGGCGTTCTCCTGCTTGAACTCGCGCACCCGCTGGAGTGAGGCTTCGGTAAGGTTCGCCCTCGCCCACGCGTACTTGCCCTTGTCGAGCCCGAGGCTCGTCAGCTGCTCGGGATTCTTCGTCAGCCGCTCGTCCATAAAGACATCGAACAGCGCATTGAGGCGCTCGGTGACCTCGCTCGCGGGCGGTGAGGCGGCGAGGACCTGTCTCAGCGACGACGCGACACACGCCGCGACCAGGGAACCGGCGACGGTGACAAACTGCCGACGATCGATCACGAGACCCTCCTGTGCACAGCGGCGGGCCCGGCGCCCCGGACGGCCGCGCGGGCTCAAGCCGCCAGCGTGCCTTTCTGCTTGGCGCTGCTCGTCGCGATCAGGTCCATGAGAGCCGGTGACAGGCAGTCATAGGGCTCGAGCCGCAACTCCTTGAGGCGCGCGCGCACCTCGCCCATGCGCGCCGGCGGGAAGCCCGACTCGATGATCGAGGAGACGAACGCCGCGAACTCGGGAGCCGACCAGCCGCTGTCCTTCGACAGCTCGGTGTGCAGAAAATCGAAGCCATAGAAGGGGTGATTCCTGTTTTCGATCCGCCCGTACATGTGCACGCCGCAGCCGCTGCACGCATAGCGCTGGATCGGCGCTTTCTCGTCGACGATCTTGAGCTTGTGCGCATTGGCGCCGACGTTGAGCTTGTCGCGTCCGATGACCGCGACCATCGAGAACAGTGCGCCCTTGGGTTTCCAGCACTTGGTGCAGCCACAGACGTGATTGAACGCGGTATTGCCCTGCAGACTCACTGTCACGGGTGAGGAACTGCACTTGCAGGTCAACGTACCGCCCGCAAAGTCGGTCATGCCGGATTTCACGCCGCCATCGACGGCCGGATGAATCGAAGTAGCCATATGTTCTCCCAGGGACGCAGTGCCTCTCAGAACGTGACCACCGAGCGGATCGATTCGCCTTTGTGCATGAGATCGAAGGCGTCGTTGATCTTCTCGAGCGGCATGACATGCGTGATCAGTTCGTCGATGTTGATCTTCTTGTCCATGTACCAGTCGACGATCCTCGGCACGTCGGTGCGGCCGCGGGCGCCGCCGAACGCCGTACCCTTCCACACCCGACCGGTGACCAGCTGGAACGGCCGGGTCTTGATCTCCTGCCCCGCTCCGGCGACGCCGATGATGACCGACACGCCCCAGCCACGGTGGCAGCACTCGAGCGCCTGGCGCATGAGATCGACGTTGCCGACGCACTCGAAGCTATAGTCGGCGCCGCCGTCGGTCAGACTCACCAGGTGCTGCACCAGATCCCCACCGACTTCCTTGGGGTTCACGAAGTGCGTCATCCCGAAGCGTTCCGCAAGCGCCTTGCGGCGCGGATTGACATCCACGCCGATGATCTTGTTCGCGCCGACCAGGCGCGCGCCCTGGATGACGTTCAGCCCAATGCCGCCCAGGCCAAACACCACCACGTTCGCGCCGGGCTCGACCTTGGCGGTATTGATGACCGCCCCGATGCCGGTCGTGACGCCGCAGCCGATGTAACAGACCTTCTCGAAGGGCGCGTCCTCGCGGATTTTGGCGAGCGCAATCTCCGGCAGCACCGTGTAATTGGAAAAAGTCGAGCATCCCATGTAGTGATGCACCATCTGCTTGCCCATCGAGAAGCGGCTGGTGCCGTCAGGCATGACGCCCTTGCCCTGGGTGGCGCGGATGGCCGTGCACAAGTTGGTCTTGCGCGACAGGCACGACTTGCACTGCCGGCACTCGGGCGTGTAGAGCGGAATCACGTGATCGCCCTTCCTGACCGAGGTGACGCCGGACCCCACGTCCACGACGATGCCAGCGCCCTCGTGGCCGAAAATCACCGGAAACAGACCCTCCGGATCGGCGCCGGAACGGGTGAATTCGTCCGTGTGGCACACGCCGCTCGCGCGGATCTCGACCAGCACTTCGCCGGCCTTCGGGCCGTCCAGATCCACGGTCACCACTTCCAGCGGCCGTCCGGCGGCGTGCGCAATAGCAGCCTTGGTTTTCATACCAGTTCCCCGTTATTGGTGTGCAAGCGCGGCGAGGTAAGTCTACGCTTGTCCCGATGCGACCACGATGGGCGACAATGAGATCTTGAGCGAAACGTCGGCGCGAGGCTACCCATGGCAGACACAGTGTTCGGCAAGATCGTCCGCGGGGAAATTCCCTGTCACAAGGTCTATGAGGATGACAAGGTGCTGGCGTTTCTCGACATCAATCCCCTGAGCCACGGGCACACGCTCGTGGTTCCGAAGGAGCCCGCCGAGACTCTCGACCGCCTGTCCGATGAATCGGCAGCTGCACTCGGGCGCGTGCTGCCGCGCCTGTGCCGCGCCGTCGTCGCGGTCACGGGGGTGAAGGAATACAACGTGCTCGAGAATAACGGCACCGGCGCCCACCAGGCGATCGCGCACGTACACTTTCACATCATCCCCAAGCCCAATGGCCGCGAAGGCCTCGGCATCGGCTGGCCGTTGACGACTCTCGACCCGAAAGCCGGAGCCGCCCTCGCCGCGAGGATTGCCGGCGCGCTGTCCTGAAACCGCCTCGCAGGCAAATCCGCGGGGTGCTGAGCCGTAGCGGGAACTACCTGCGCCGTCGGGTCCCGCACGGGCTGAACTGCCTGCCGGCGCGCTCCTCCCGGGCACTCGCCGATCCGCGGCTAACCGCATTCTTTCGCGCTGGGTCGACGCAAGTCATTGACGTCGCGACCCCCCACTCCTTCTATTGCTGCTGCGGCCGCTCGCTTGTAGAATGCGCGCCCTCCTGGTGCGGGGTGGAGCAGTCTGGCAGCTCGTCGGGCTCATAACCCGAAGGTCGCAGGTTCAAATCCTGCCCCCGCTACCAATTGCAACGGTATGCACCGATCTGCACCGGGTTGCTGCGTCGGGCACCTCCTGCACGCATCCCGCGCGATGGTCGAAGAGCGCTTCGGTACTGGCCACCACCGCCTTTCGACCCCGAGCAACCGGTCACGCGCGCAGGAAGCGGACACTGAGATGGCGCGAAGCGGACGTCCGCCGAGGCACAGGGTCAGGCGGACTTGCGCGCGGAGGCCTCCGCCGGCACCGGCCGCCGCGCTTGCGGCTTGAATCCTTGGATCGCCTTGATCTGCCGCCCGTGGCGCTCGATGGTCCGGTCAGCTCCAGATGGTGACCGGTGACCCGCAGCCTTGCCCCTGGCGCGCTTGGCGGCGACGCGAGCGTTACGGTGCTCCAGCCTCTTTGATTCCATCAAAACTCTGTCCTTTTTCATCGCAACTCCAAGTCGAGCACCTTGATGCTCTTCATCCACTCAAACAGCTGAGCGTTGGTCAGCCGAAACATCGGCACCCACATCGCAAGCTTCGTGTCCCAAAAACACAGATGACCACTATCGCTGACCTTGCAGTGCGGGTAACGGTTAGGACCGATATGACCGCCGGGAAACCGTGTCCTCATGACTAGCCCCCATTTGAGCAGGCTCCCAATCGAAGCGTACGTGAATCGGCGATAGATGAAAGTTCTCGGGCGTCTCTCAAGACATCCGAACTAAGGAAGGCAGGGTGCGATTATTTGCGCGGAATCTTGGCGTGTTCGTCGCGCATGCTGAACGACACGCGCAATCACGCGATGGATTCGAATGATCGCCGCGCCCGCAGACCGGTAACCTGACGAGAGCCCTGCCCCTCGCAGCGAGCCCCCAATCGGGCCGGCGATCTGAACATTCGGTGAGGGGTGCAGGATGGCTGCGGCCGCTGTGACCACGTTGCGCGATGCATTTCGGTGCAGACCGTTGCACGGCGTTACATCCCTGCCCTTGCGCCTCGAGCCGTCTTCGCATGAAACACCCGAGTCAAGGCCATTTCATCCGTTGCGAAAATCTGCGATGTGAATGGTCGCAGCCGGCGCAGAGCCCGCTGATCGCCCGCGGGCCCAGGCTACGAGCTCCGTCACGCTCGGACGATCCTGCGGGCTGGGGCTCAGACAGCGCACTACAACTTCGCGGAATGCCGAGGAGAAATCGGCCGGCAACACGATGGCTTCCCTGGGCTCGCCCAAGCCCGATGGCGGACAGCGAGTGAGCGCTTCGAACAGGCTGACGCCGAGCGCCCAGATGTCATCAGCAGTGGAACTGCTCCCGTGCCGGGCTTCCGGAGGGTCGTACACGGTGGGCGTGTTAGCGCTCATCGTGCCTGCATTGACGTGACGTATCGTGTCGCTTGCCAGCTTCAGCTGATCTCCAACAACCAGGATGTTTGCCGGCTTCAACTGGCCTTGCACCAAATCTCGGCCGTGCAAAAACGCCAGTGCGTCCAGGGTCGGCAGGAGCATCTCTCGCGCTTCGTCGTCCGTCAGGGCGCGGTGTTGCAACAGCTGCGCAAGAGTCTGGTCGGCGTACTCCATAACGGTGTACAGATAGGGCAATCCGTCCAGTTGGCACCCGCCCCATTCCCACAGGCGAAGCAGGTGAGGATGAGCGAGGGCGCCAGCCCGCTTCCACCGCGGCAGTTGTGATTCCGCTAGGGCCCGATTGGTGGGAATGAGTTTGACGGCGACCTCCGGAGGGCGTCGCGCCGCTGACACTGTGAGGAAGACGCCGCTGTGATTCGAGCAACCGAGATAGCGTCCCAAAGGAAACACGCCCTTGACGACGTGCCCCTGCCAGCTCGTCCAGCCCTCGCTCATCAATTTCCTTGGTTCCACGCTCATATGCCTCCCGAAGCGCCGCTCAGCAACTGCGTGATCCATCTCTGGGGTTCCTAAAAGCGGACCGGTTCCCGGAGCCTCTGTGCCAGGAGCCGCGCTACCAGGCGATCGAGCGGGTGCCGAAGTTTCCGGACTGAAGAGGACAGTGCCCCCCGAAGCCGGCACTCTCAGGCGCTGCGACACCATTTACCGCTCTGATCAGGTATCCAGGTCCCGCAATCGCGCAATCCGCCGTCGTCGCCGTACAGGCTCACCTGCAGCACTGGCGCTCCGCGCTCGCGTGACAAGGGACGAGACATGTTGCAGGTGAACAGCCATGTATGAAGACCGTGAGCCCGGCACGACCAGGTCTGACCCTCCTTCGCTGACTGAATGAGAGGCTTTCGCACCTCCCGTGGGACCGAGTCGGGCTCGCGAATCCGGTAGGCGCCCTTCGGCACGACTTCAGACTGCGAGATATACGATTCCAACAGTTCCTCCACCTTGGAGGAATATTGACTCTTCCAGCGCAAACGCACCATCTCCATGGAAACCATTCTCTTGGACAATTGCTCAGTATGTGGAGCAACTTAGTCCGTGGCAGACACTGAGGAGGTTAGGTTGTCGACGTGTCTCAATCAAAACGTCTTCGGCCAACGACACAGCATAAGTAACACTTGTGTCTGCGCTTGCACACGACTGGTACCTATTATGTAAACCGCTTGCGCGCTCAAGGGCGTCTCAACACGGCACCCGGAAGACGGCGGCCGCGCGTTTGCATCTGAGAGTGAGGCGCCGTCAGCCCGCTGGCAAATCCGACAGTCACTGCAACTTGGGCCGCGCGCGCCCGCCCACCGCAATTGCAGAATCAATCGGTGGCCACCGAAGTCAGGAGCTATGAGCGGGATCTTCCGGCGCCCGCTGAATCAGCCGTGGTTCGTCAAGTTCGAGATCGTTGACGTAAGGCCCGACCGGGTGAGTGACCATCCGAGTGTGAGGATAAGTCTCCAGCAGCTCCTTCGCCTGCGCGACGGTCGACCCGAGCCAGGTAGCGCAGTCTTCACGCCGGAGGATCGCGGGCATCTGGTCCGTGGTGTTGTCGAGTTCCGCTAGCAGCGGATTTTGCAGGCACGGTCACGAGCGCGCAACTCTCGACAACGTTGTCATCCTCGGTTATCGAGCGCTCCCAGAGCACCGCAACTCCAAACACGAGACGGTTGACTACGCCGCACGTAGTACGGTTGGCGGTATCCGGCAGGGGTACGCTGCCAGATATAGAAGCCGGCAAGTGGCACGATGTCGCGCCGACCATGAAACCAGGCGGAGCGGAAGTCTTCCGCGCTTTGCAGGGCATCGCTCCGTGCGTGGGCATGACCGCCCCGCGTCACGTCGCCCTTTGCGGAGGACGGCACGAGGCCCCATCGCATCATCACGCCTTCCGTTTCGCGTTCGTGCATGCGCACCACCGGAACGTTGTGGGAGACGGCCACGTTGAAGCGTACGGAGAACTGCCACCAGGGATGCGCCACGGAGAGCTCGCTCTCCGCCTCCGCACGGCCCGGAATTACCAATCGCTCGCTCATCGAGAGCGAGCGTACGACTAACGCGCGGTTAGCGTGAATGTCCGCGGGCGGCGACAGAGGAGCCAATAGCGCCGGTCGCTCCTGCGCTTGGCGTCGGCACACTTTGATTGTCCAGCCGGAGATTCGAGAAAATCCGGAGTCGAGCTGACTTAGCAGGATGTTGAAAAAGGACTTTGCGTGGTCAGTTTCATCGAATCACTCGCGGCAAGTGCTTGATTGCTCGTTACCGATACGGGGAAAAAGGTCCTAACCAAGTGCCCAAAACACGATTTTCAACAGCCTGTTAGGGCAGTAGTCTCGCTCGCACACGCCCACCGTGAGAGTCGTAGGCACGCGTGTTGTCCAGCCGCGGCGTCAACGACCAGTCCTTCGACCCAAAGCCCAGCCAGTCCGGCGAGTACACTACCTCTAGCTTCGTCGAGGTCTTATCGTCAACAGCGATGACGAGCGCTCGGGTTTTTCCGCAGGGCCTTCGAGACGCTGCGGAAGCCGCGCGGCAAGCGTACGGAGTCTGCTGCGAGCTTTGCCGCTCTACTGACGGCGATTGCTCCACTAAATAAACGGCCGCCCTATCAGCGGGCGACCGGGACCCGACCACGGCCGTCGTCGTATGGCTTTCGCGGCCGGCTCTACTCCAGCCCCCCGCTCGACGGGAGTGATCGGATCGCGGACGAGCTCGCCTTCCGGGTCATAAATGGTGATGAACCAGAACGCGTTCACCGCGGCAATTGTCGCTTCGGGAAGCGCAGGACGTATCTGTTTAAGCCCGTGAGCTTGCACTGCTATGGAACGATCGATCAAGGAATAACTTGCCGGCAGGCGAAGTAGACCTGGTAGAGATAGTCATCCAGGAACACCCAGTCCAGATACGGCGTCTGCATCGGCACCTCGTGATACGCCGCGAACGCGCCGGCAAGCCCGTGTACGTCGAGTTCGAGAGAATCAAACCCGAAGAGCTGCCGAGTGGTTGCGGGATTCCAAAAGCCTTCGAGCGCAATTACCTTGCCAGTCCAGTAGTCTTCCCGCAGCCGGCCGGTAGCGCGGGCTAGCTCCTGCAACGCCTTGCAAGCGCGGAAGCGCGGAGCAGCAGATTGCGGTATTGATCGGGAGACAGATTCGATTGCAGCGCGTGGCGCCGGCTCTACCACGGTGCGCGATGCATTTCGGTGCGGACCGCTGCAAGTCGTTGCGCCACTGTCCTGGCGCCTCGAGCGGTCTTCGCATGAAACATCCGAGTCAAGGCCACTTCATCCGTTGCGAAAGTCGGCATACCGGTCCGATTAGAGCATGCTCGCAACTATGCGAGCGAACTCAGCCCGTCCGTCGCCGATCCCTGAATGCAGCAGCGCGTGCGCTGGCACACTGCCGACAGCGCCACCGGCGCTCACGCTGGTTTATCCGGACATTGTCAGATGTGAGCGGGTGGCCGTTGCCGCAGTGGTCTGGGATCTCGATGGAGGCAATCTTGCGGCGACGGTCATCGCTCGAGAACGGAACGATAGCCGTGCTATTAGTCGGAATCGCGCCCCCGCTACCATCGCAACCGTTGTGTCTATTCCGACGACATAGGTAACGTTCTATATCGGAGACATGGGTAACACTTTCGCGGCGAAGGGGTTAGCCGCGCTTTCGATGCGACATGTCTCGTGATCGAAGAATCCTAAGTCGTAGCGCATAA
>Ga0137409_10001630_pt1 | contig 24275 bp, 27 predicted proteins | sample CZODoug1_16funga_FD_122059 | JGI IMG/M metagenome (GOLD analysis project Ga0137409, IMG submission 122059) | Vadose zone soil fungal communities from Angelo Coast Range Reserve, California, USA - CZODoug1_16fungal (Hybrid Assembly) | ecosystem: Environmental > Terrestrial > Soil > Vadose zone...
CTTCATCACGATCGTGTTCCCCGCGGCGAGCGCCGGCGCGACCTTCCACGCCACCATCAAGAGCGGGAAGTTCCAGGGCACGATCTGTCCCACGACCCCGATCGGCTGGTAACCCGAGAACTCCGTCGCGAGCAGCTGTGCCCACCCGGCGTGATGGTAGAAGTGCCGGGCGACGAGGGGAATATCGAGATCGCGCGTTTCACGGATCGGCTTGCCGTTGTCGAGACTCTCGAGCACGGCGAGCAGGCGCGCGTTGCGCTGGATCTCACGGGCGAGCGCGTAGAGGTAGCGGGAGCGCGCATGCGGGGCGAGCGCCGCCCAGCCCGGAGCGGCGGCGCGCGCGGCCGCGACGGCCGCGTCGACGTCGGCCTTGCCCCCCTGCGCCACGCGCGCGAGCACCGCCGTGGTGGCGGGGTTGATCGTGTCGAAGTACTGGCCCTCGGCGGGCGCCACCCACTCCCCGCCGAGAAAATGGCCGAGCTGGGCGTTGTTGTGCGCCTTCAGCCACTCGAGCGCGGGCGCGGCGCTCTCGGGCGCCGGCCCATAATCCATGGTCTCGAAGAGCTTCGCGACAGTCGTCATCTCATACCATCGGGTGACGGTAGGCCGCCGAGTAGCGACCCGTCACGAAGTGCTCGAGCTGGCGCTCGATGTCGGTGAGCAGCGCGCTGGCGCCGAGGCGGAACAGGACGGGCCTGAGCCAGCGATCCCCCAGCTCTTCCTTCATTAGGATGAGCCAGTCGAGCGCCTGCTTGGCGGCGCGGATGCCCCCGGCCGGCTTGAAGCCGACGGCCGCGCCGGTGCGAGCCTCATACTCGCGAATCATGCGGGTCATGACGACGCCCACGGGCAGCACCGCGTTGACGGGCTCCTTGCCGGTCGACGTCTTGATGAAATCGGCGCCGGCCATCATCGCGACCATGCTGGCGCGCGCGACGTTGGTCAGCGTGGCGAGCTCGCCGGTGGCGAGGATCGCCTTCATGTGCGCGGGGCCGCACGCCTCGCGAAAGGCGCGGACTTCGTCATACAGGGCCTCCCACCGGCCCGTGAGGACGTGCGCGCGCGTGATGACGATGTCGATCTCCTGCGCCCCCGCCGCGACGGACGCGCGGATCTCTTCCAAACGCTGCGACATCGGGTTCAGGCCCGCCGGGAATCCGGTCGAGACCGCGGCCACCGGGATGTCAGAGCCGGCGAGGGCCTTCACGGCCGTGGGGACGAGCGCGTGATAGACGCAGACGGCCCCGACCTTGATGTCGAGCTGCGCGACGCCGAGGGCCTCGATCAGGTCGGGGCGGATCGGGTGCCGCGCCTTCGCGCAGAGACGAGTGACGTTTCCTGGTGTGTCGTCGCCCTGCAGCGTGGTCAGGTCCATGCAGGTGATCGCGCGGAGCAGCCACGCCGCCTGCCATTCCTTCTTTACGGTACGGCGGGTGGGGATCGTGGCGGCGCGCCGTTCGACGGCGCTGCGGTTCACCCGCAGCGCGAGCACCGCATCGAGGTCGAGGGGCGTCCCGGGATTGCGGTCGTCCTTCGACGGTCGCGGTGCCGGATAAGCCGGGGCCGCGGCGGGAGGGCGGGCCTGCGTCGGATGACGGGTCGCGGTCATGACTCGGGACAATCTAAAGCGCTTCCCGGGCTTGCGCCCGGGGTGCGCCTTCCTAGCTTGGGGCCGTGCCAGCATCCGGCAGAGTCATCGTCGTCGCCGACGCTCACCTTGGCCAGGTTCCCCCCGCGACCGAGGCCGCCTTTCACGCGTTCCTGGACCAGGTCCCGCAACCGGGCGATCACCTGCTCATCAACGGCGACCTGTTCGACTTTTGGTTCGAGTATCGCGCCGTCATTCCCCGCAAGCATTTCGCAAGCGTGGCCAAGCTCCAGGCCGTCCGCGCCCGCGGCATCCCCATCACATTCGTGGGCGGCAATCACGACCGCTGGGGCGGCGACTTCCTGCGCAAGGATCTCGGCATCGCGTACTACGCCGGCGAGGCCGAGCTGGACCTGGGAGGACGCCGTGCCTTCGTGGCGCACGGGGATGGGCTGACGGAGCAACACTGGAGCGCGCGCCTGATGCACCGCGTGACGCGCCACCCGGTCACGATCTGGACGTTCCGGATGCTGCATCCGACGATCGGCTTCTGGATCGCCGACAAGCTGAGCGGCACGCTCGCCGACAACACCCGCGATCGCGCGGTGCTCGACCGCGCATCAGCGGCGCAGCGCAAATGGGCCGCCGATCTGCTGGAGCGCCGCCCCGAGCTGTCGCTCGTGATCATGGCGCACACGCACCGCCCAGTCGTCGATCAGCGCCCCGACGGGCGCACCTATCTCAACCCCGGCGCGTTTCTCGACGGCGGGCGCTACGCCGTCATCACACCGGACCGCGTCGAATTGAAAGTATTCGGATGAGGTGGTGGCTCCTAGCCTTCGCGCTCTTCGCGCTGGCCACCCTTCCCGCCTTCCCTGCGTGGATGTTTTGGGTGCTGTGCGCGGCAGGTACAGTTGCGGCCCTCTGGGGTCTCGCACGCTCTTCTCGCTTTCAGGACCGACGCACGCCATCGTCCGATCCGTTGCCGAGTCGGGAGGAGCTTAGGCGACGCGTCGCTGCGTTCCGCAAGGTGGCGGTACTCCCGCCGCTCGTGCTCCTGGCGAGTGTCGTGCCTTTTTTACTGGTGGTCCGCTATTTGATCAGCGCCGGGATCGAGCCCCCGCTGCGCATCGGAATCCCCGTCGTGCTCGCGTACCTCGTGATCGTGGGCGGCGTCGCTGGCTGGTGCGAGGAGATCTTCGTCGCGCGCCACCATCTCGAATGCCCGACCTGTCGAGCGCCACTAGCGGGAGGAGGCGGCAAGCAGTCGCCGTCGTACGCCGAGCACACGTTGAAGGAATGGACGTGCTGGAACTGCGGGCAGCCCGTCGCTGAGAACTCGCCTCAGAGCGGTCGCTAGCCGAGCGGGACGACTTCCACCTTCTTGATCTTCTCGCCCAAGAACCGGGCTCCCACCTTTCGGAAGTGCGGCTCGTCATCCGATACGACAAACAGATGTTCGTGGCTCCCGCCGGCGGCGAGGAGTCCGTGCGCATCCAACTCCGCCGCGACGGCCTTCGCGGTCTCCTCGGCGGAGTCGACGAGCGCCACCCCCGGTCCCATCACGCGTGAGAGCAGTGGCTTGAGCAGTGGATAGTGAGTGCAGCCGAGCACCAACACGTCCACCCCCGCCCGCTTCAACGGCTCCAGGTACTCGCGCGCGATCAGCTCGGTCGCGGGATGATCGAACCACCCTTCCTCTACTAGAGGTACGAACAGGGGGCATGCCTGGGCATGCACGCGCGCGTCGGGGCGCAGCTGCTTGATCGCGCGCTCATACGCGCCGCTCGCGATCGTGCCTGCCGTGCCGATGACACCGATGGTCCCGGTCTTTGTGGCCGCCACGGCCGCGCGCGCCCCGGGCTCGATCACGCCCACCACCGGGACCGAGGCGTGAGCCTTGAGATGCTCGAGCGCATGGGCGGTGCTCGTGTTACAGGCGACCACCACCGCCTTCACGCCGCGCTTGACGAGATACGCGAGGATCTCCCCGCTGTAGCGACGCACCGTTTCGGGGGACTTGGGACCATAGGGGACACGCGCCGTATCGCCGAAGTAGATCACCGACTCCTTCGGCAACCGCTCGAACAGCGCGCGGGCGACGGTGAGACCGCCGATCCCCGAGTCGAAGACGCCGAGGGGCGCGGCGTTCACCGGAGCGGCAGGCTGATCCCGATGCCGCGCGGGTACGCCTGGATCTTCAAGTCGGCAGGAAAGTCCTGCAGGTGTGCGGAGACGTACGCCTCCGCGCCCGAGAAGAGATGATTGAAAGCCCACAGCACGAGCCAGTCCTGCACCTCCTGGCGCTTCGCCTTGGCGTTCGCCGAGCCGATACTCTGCATATAGTTGGCTTCCTGCCGCGCCTTGAGGGTCATCATCGCGGTGACGCCCTCCCACGCGACAAACACGGCACCAGTCGCGTGACGGCCAGTGGCGGATTGTCCCCACCCGGGGATGAGCAACGAGCGCCAGAAGGCGCCCATGGGGCGGACGTAGTGGGTTGTGTCGGAGCGGACCAAAAGGGCGCCTGGCAGGTTGGCGCGGGAGGTATCCTGGGCGGCCAGACGGCCGGACGGCCCGACGGCCAACACCGCCATGACCAACAGCGACGCGACCTTCCGGCCGACCGGCCGTCTGGCCGTCATGAGCGCGCTACCAGCACGTTCAGTTTCCCCCGCGTGACCTTCACCGTGCACTCGTTCACTCCTGGCTCGCGCAGCTCTCCATCTAAATGAAGGAGTAGCGGTCCGTCGGGCGACCGGATCACCAGCTCCGCGGTACGGACCAACGCCACTTCGCGCATCTTCGCGTGCGTGCCGCGCATGATGCGCGGAATCGCCAGCAGGAAGCGCGGCAGCGACACGCGGCGAATCAAGCAGACGTCGAGCTTGCCATCGGTGGGATCGGCGTCCGGGGCGAGCCGGTAGCTCCCCCCCGCCGTCGTCCCATTGCACACCTCGACCATCATCATGTACCCGCGCTCGGCGAATCCGGTCGCGCGCACGTCGAAGAGCGGCGGCCGGAACGACGCGAAGGTGCGGAGCACGGGGACGAGATACGACAGGAATCCTCGCAGGCCGGGCATCGCATTGCGCGTCCGCACCACCGCCGGACCGAACCCGAACCCCATGCTGTTCACGAACCACTCGTCCAGGACCCGCCCCGCGTCGAAGCGCTGCGGCGTCGCCGTCACGAGCCGGGCGATCGCCCGGGCGGGATCATGGCGATAGACGCCGACGAGCTTGGCAAAGTCGTTCCCGGAGCCGATCGGCACGACGCCGAGCGCCGCATCGGAGCCCGCGCCGAGGAGCCCGTTGGCCACCTCGTGCACGGTGCCGTCGCCGCCGACGGCGATGACGTAACGCGCGCCTGCGTGCGCGGCCTGGGCCGCCAGCGCCGTCGCGTGTCCAGGCCGTTCCGTGCGCGCCACGTCCATCGCCCATCCCTGGGCACGCAGCGCGCGGCACACAGGATCGAGTGCCCGCAGCGACGCGCCCCGGCCGGCGGCCGGGTTGAGGATGACGTGAGCGTGATGCAAGCGGTGAGAATATACGCTACTTCAGATACGCTTCGCCCCAGTTGACGCCGAACTCCTGCTTGCAGCGAGGGCACTTCAGCTCGCGGGCCTTCTTGGGAAGGGGCGCGCGTTGGCGGCAGCTGGGACAGACGCCGTACTCGACGCCGAGCACCGCCGCGCGACGGCCGTTGGCGTGGGGCACGACGGTCCAGCGCAGGGGGGGGCGTTGCTGAATCTCGAGCATCGCCCGGAGAATCTTCATGGGGCGTTTGTTGACCTCGATGACGGCTTCGAGATCAGTCATGTCGAGGACTTTATACCACGCGCCGCGACGGATCTTGAGGTCGACGTCCGCCTGCAGGCGGGCGAAAAGGATCGGAGGCATCACGGCTCCTTGCGAAGCGGTCCGGCGGGCGCGGTGCACAATGTGCAGTTCGCGCCCACCGGCCCGCAAGGGGTGCTAGGAGTCGTCCCAGCCGATGTCGAAATGGCCGTTACATTTGGGACAACGCATGCTGGCGGCGCGGGCCTCGAGGCGCGCGCGCTCGCGGCAGTTGGGACAGACGCCGTAGCGCGGGCCCCAGGAGAGCGGCAGCCGGCCGGCGCCCTGCGGACGCGCCACGACGGTCCAGCGCGACGGCGCCGCCGGCACAATCTGAAGGGACGGTCGCGGGATCGCCGTAGGGCGGCCGTTGATGTCGAGCACGGCTTCCACTGGGGTCAGCCGCACCACGCGGTACCAGGCCCCCTGCCGCAGTTTCGCTCCCTGATCAGGACGCACGCGCGCCCATTGCGCTAAGGATGCCACAAGGCCTCCTTGACGAGGTCGGGTCCTACGATTGCGAATGGGGGGGTACGAAGTCAACTAGGCGTGGCGGGAGCGTGTAGGAATCGAACCTACCGAGCCCCTTTCGGAGCCCAAACAGTTTTGAAGACTGCTCAGGCCACCAGGCCCGATCCGCCCCCCTACGCTTTCACCGCGACGACGTCGATCTCCACCCGCGCGTTCTTGGGGAGGCCCGCGGCCTGCACCGTCGAACGCGCCGGCTTGTGCGTGCCGAAATGTTTCGCGTACACCTCGTTCATCTGGGCGAAGTCGGCCATGTCGGCGAGATACACGGTGGTCTTCACGACGTTGCCGAGGCTCGTGCCCGCTGCGGCGAGTACCGCTTCCAGGTTCTTGAACACCTGCTCGGTCTGCTGCGCCGTGGTCGTGCCCACCAGGTCGCCGCTCTTCGGATCGAGCGCGACTTGACCCGCCGTGAACACGAGGTCGTCGGTCGTGATCGCCTGACTATAGGGACCGATCGCCTTGGGCGCCGCATCGGTCGTGACGACGCCGAGTCCTTTCGCCTTCCGCATTAGAACAACCCCTCGATGGTGCCGTCGGGATGGAGGCGGATCCGCTCCGCCGCCGGGCTCTTACCGAGGCCCGGCATGGTCATGATGTCACCGGCGAGCGCCACCACGAACCCCGCGCCCGCCGATGGGACGACATCGCGCACGTTCAGCGTGAACCCGGTGGGCGCGCCCAGTTTGGTGGCGTCGTCCGAGAACGAGTACTGCGTTTTTGCCATGCACACCGGCGCCTAGGAGAGGCCGAGCGCGGGAATCAACTCGAGTGCCCGCTCCGCGCCCGGCGAATAACGCACGCCGTCGGCGCCGTAAATCTTACGGGCGATCGTATCGATCTTGTCTTTGATCGAGAGCTTCGCGTCGTACAGCGGCTTGAAGGCGGACTTCGTGCCGTCGAGCATCTTGAGGAGCGCCTCCGCGACCGCCACGCCGCCCTCCCCGCCCTACTCCCACACTTCGCACAACACCAGCTCGACGCCCTCGGCTACGCACGCAACGCGCACCGCCTCGACTTCGGTCGGTGTGTCACCAGTGAAGCGATTGCACGCTACGAGCACCGGCACGCCGAACTGCTTCACGTTGCGGATGTGGCGCTGAAGGTTGGCGGAACCCCGCTGCACCGCAGCGGGGTCAGCCGCCCCTAGCTGATCCTTCTTGACTCCGCCGTGCATCTTGAGGGCCCGTACCGTCGCGACGATGATCGCGGCCTGGGGCTGGAGCCCCGCGAGCCGGCACTTGATATCGAAGAACTTCTCGGCGCCCAGGTCCGCACCGAACCCGGCCTCGGTCAGCACGAGGTCCGACAGGGCCAGTCCCAGCTTCGTCGCCACGACCGAATTGCATCCGTGGGCGATGTTGCCGAAGGGTCCACAGTGCACCAGCGCCGGCCCGCCCTCGAGCGTCTGCACGAGGTTCGGATTGAGCGCGTCCTTCAAGAGCAGGGTCATCGCCCCCTGCGCTTTGAGATCACTCGCGCGCACCGGTGTCTTGGTGGTGGTGAAGCCCACGACGATGCGGGCGAGCCGCGCTTCGAGGTCCGCGATCCCGGTCGCGAGCGCCATGATCGCCATGACCTCGGAGCCCGGGATGATGACGTAGTGATCCTCGCGCGACGGACCGGCGTTGATGCCCCCCAGGCCCACGACGATGTGGCGCAGCGCCCGGTCGTTCATGTCGATCGTGCGGGGCCACGAGATGCGGCGGATGTCGAGTCCCGACGCATTGCCGTGATGCAGGTGCGCGTCGAGCAAGGCCGAGAGGAGGTTGTGCGCGGCGGCGATCGCGTGGAAGTCGCCCGTGAAATGGAGGTTGATGTCCTCCATCGGTACGACCTGCGCGTATCCACCTCCGGCGGCTCCGCCCTTCACGCCGAATACCGGACCGAGCGACGGCTCGCGCATGCACAGGATCGCGTTCTTACCCATGCGGCGGAGCGCCTGCGTCACGCCCACGGTGACGGTCGACTTGCCCTCGCCGGCCGGAGTGGGACTGATCCCCGTGACGAGGACGAGCCGGCCCTTCGGTTTGCGCCGCTCGAGCGCGCTCAGAGAGATCTTCGCCTTGTACTTGCCGTATAGCTCGACTTCATCGTCCTTGAGGCCCAGCTCGGCCGCGACGTCGGCGATCGGCCGCAGCTTCGCGGCCTGGGCGATGGCGATGTCGGAGGGGACCTTGGTGGCGGTCGTCATAGAGCGGTGTCGAGGCGGGGACCGAAGCAGCGGCGCGCGTTATCCGTCGTGCGCCCGGCGAGCGCATCGAACGGCTCGTTCCAGAGCGCCGCCGCGCGCTCGGCCACGTCGCGCACGAACGCGGGCTCGTTCCGCTTGCCACGGTGCGGGACCGGCGCGAGGTAGGGAGCGTCGGTCTCGACTAACAGGCGGTTCGTCGGATAGTCGGTTAGGGGAACAACGGGCGTCCACTTCTTGAAGGTGATCATTCCGCTGAACGAGAAGTAGGCTTCGATCGCCATCCCCGCCTCCCAGACGTCCGCACCCGAGGAAAAGCTGTGCAGCACCACGGCCCCCTTCTGTCCTACCCATGCCCGCAACATCGCCGCGATGTCGGCATCCGCTTCGCGCGCATGCACGATCACCGGCTTGCCAAGCTCCGCCGCGAGCCCGAGCTGCGCTTCGAAAACGCGCCGCTGCACGTCACGCGGCGAGTGCTCGTAATGGTAGTCGAGCCCCGTCTCTCCGACCGCGACCACCTCGGGCGCCGCGAGCAGCTCGCGCACCCGCGCCGCGACGTCCGCCGACCAGCTCGAGGCCTCGTGGGGGTGCACGCCCACCGTCGCCGAGAGTCCCCGCTGCGATCGCGCCAGCCCTACCGCCTTCTCGCTGCCCGCCAGCGACTCCCCAATGACGACCACATGCCCGACGCCGGCGGCGCGCGCCCGCTCCAGCACCACCTCGCGATCGGAGTCGAACGCCCCGTCGCCCAAATGACAGTGGGCATCGACGAGGTAGGGGCGCAGCATGCTGCGCCCCTACTACCGAACCGGCACGCGTGGAACCGGCGGCGGCGGAACGCTCTTGGGGGTCGACGGACCGGACGGCGCGGGCGTCGGGGCCCGCGCGCCGAGGGCCCGCGCGCCACGCGCGTCCTCGCCCGGCCAGCGCTTCTCGATCAGGAGCAGGATGGGCGCGGCGATGTAGATCGACGAGAAGGTGCCCGTGAAGATGCCGAACGACATCACCCACGCGAAGGGCCGAATCACCTCGCCGGCGAGGAGCAGCAACGCCAGGGTGGTCGCGATCGTCGTCCCGTGGGTCAGCACCGAGCGCGGCAGCGTCTCGTTGATCGACAGGTTCAGGATCTCGTAGAGATTCTGACGCCGGTACTTGTGCAGATTCTCGCGCACGCGGTCGAAGATGATGATCGTGTCGTTCAGCGAGTACCCGACCACGGTGAGCACCGCGCCGACGACGACGAGGCTCACCTCGAGGTGCATGACGCTGATGAACGCGATCGTCGCGAGCACGTCGTGCGCCGTGGCCAGCACGGCCGCCAGCCCGAAGCGCCATTCGAACCGGGCGGCGAGGTAGATCAGGGTGACGAAGAACGAGAAGATGATGGCGAGGAAGGCCTTGCCCTGCAGCTCTCTCCCGACTTTGGGCCGCACCACCTCGGTCCGCTCGATGCGGTAGGCCCCGGCGCCGGCGCTGGCGTCGAAGGCCCGCGTGACGCCCGCCGTGACGGCCACCGTGTCCGCTCCGGTGGTGTCGGCCGATGCAGACGTCCGCGCCCGGATCACGTAGCTGGTGTCGGACCCGAAGGTTTGGATCTCGGCGCCGTGCAACCCGACGTTGTCGAGCGCCTCGCGGATCTGCCCGATCGGGACCGTCGTCTTCGTCTCGACCTGAACCAGGGTCCCGCCCGTGAACTCGATGCTGTAGTTGAGGCCGCGGGTCACCAGGAAGGCGAGGCCCACCAGCATGATCGCGCCGGTGAGCGTGTACGCCCACCGCGTCCATTTGATGAAGTCGTAGTTCGCGTTCGCGAAGAGTCGGATCATCAGACGCTCAGGGTAGTCATGGCCGGACGCCGCTGCAGCCAGATGAGGAAGAAGGTCTTGACCACGAAGATCGCCGAGACCATCGAAGCGGCGATGCCGATGATCAGCGTGATGGCGAAGCCCTGCACTGGGCCGGTGCCGACGAGGTACAGAATGAAGGCGGTGAGCGCGGTGCTGACGTTGGAGTCGACGATGGCATTCATCGCGTGCTTGAATCCGTCTTCGATCGCGAGCCGCAGCGACTTGCCGTGGACCAGCTCTTCACGGATGCGCTCGAAGATCAGCACGTTCGCGTCTACCGCGATGCCGATGGAGAGCACGAACCCCGCGAGCCCAGGCAGCGTCAACGTGAAGCCGAACGCCGACAGCCCGGCGATGGTGAACAAGCAGTAGAGGGTGAGGGCGGCGACCGCGAGGACCCCGGACAGCCGGTAGTACCCGACCATGATCACGATGACCAGCACGACGCCGACGACGCCGGCACGAATGCCGTCCTTGATCGAATCGGCGCCGAGCGACGCGCCGATGGCTCGTTCCTCGACGATCTGGAGCGGTGCCGGCAGGGCGCCCGCCCGCAGCACGAGAGCGAGGTCACTCGCCTCCTGCAACGGTTTGGTGCCGAGCTCGATCATCCCGCGCGCGTTGATTTGGCTCTTGATGATCGGCGGCTGGCCCTGCACGCGGCCGTCGAGGATAATGGCCATGTAGTGCTGGATGTGCCGGGCCGTCTCCTCCCCGAATATCCGGGCGCCGCGGCGCGTCAGCACGAACTCGACGATCGACTGGTTGGTGAGCTGATCGCGTCGGGCCGTCGCCTTCTGCAGCTCCTCCCCGGTGATGATGCTGTGCGACTCGACCGCGTAGAGCGGCTTGTACGACTTGGCGCCGCGCGACTCGATCTGCGCCCCCCATTTGAGATCGATGCCCCGCGGGATCGCCTGCCGGACGTCGGGACGCAGCAGGAGCGAGTCGGCGACCTCCCATTGCTCTTCGGGGACGAGGAACTCCCCGGGGAGTTGCCCCTGGAAGAGCAGCGACGACAACGCGCCGGGCGTGTTGGCCTCGGTGGCAGAGTCGCGGGCCGCCTTGCTCGTATCCTTGCCGAACAGCTGCGACACCGCCGACGGCGCCGCGGCGCGCGACTTCACGCCGGCCCGCCGCAACACGGCGTCGATCTGTGGAAGCGCGGCCTGGAACTGGTTCTGCATGTCGGTGATGCGAAACTCGAGGAAGGCGGTGCGCGCAATGATACTCTTGGCGCGCGCAGGGTCTTTTTCCCCCGCCAGCTCGACGATCAACCGGCAGCGCCCCTGGATTTGTACGACAGGCTCGGTCGTCCCGAACTGGTCGATCCGCGTCCGCACGACGCGCTCGGCGCGTTGGATCGCGTCAGCGCAGTCGGGGACCGGCCCCTTGCTCTCGTCGACCTCGAGCGCGAGATGGATGCCGCCTTGGAGGTCGAGCCCCAGGTTGATCGGGACCCGGCGCACCGTTGTGTCCTTCATCCGGCCCGTCACCGCATCCGGAATGCGCTGCGTCTCGTTGCGCGGCAGCAGGGAGAGCGCGCTCCCCAACACCAGGATGCCGATCAGAATCAGACGCCCACGAATCGTACTCATCGCGTGTCTCTACCTACCGGTTGAGGCTCGCCCGCGCCGCCTGCCGGTCGCGCTCCAGCTGCGCCACCAGCGCTTCGCGGGAAGGAAACGCCTGCACGTCGCGCAGGCGTTCGACCCATTCCACTCGTACCGTCTCGCCGTACAGGTCGCCGGCGAAATCGAACAGATGAACCTCCAGCGTCCGCCCCTGCTCCGCAAATGTGGGTCGCGCGCCCTGGTTCATCATCCCGCCATACCGCGTTCCGCGCCACCACACCCAGACGGCGTATACCCCGTCGGGGGGCAAGAGCTTGCGGGCGTCGGGGGGCGCCAGGTTGATCGTCGGCACCCCGATCGTCCGCCCGCGCCCCGCCCCCGCCACCACTTGGCCCAACACGCCATACGGGCGGCCCAGCCACCGCGCGGCGCTCTCCAGATCGCCGTGCGCCACCGCGTTGCGGATCAGGGTCGAGGAGATCGGCTGCCCGTTCTCCCGAACGGCGTCCACAACCGCAACGTCGAACCCCTCCGCCACGCCGAGGCGGCGCACCAACGCTTCGTCTCCCGACCGGCCGCGCCCAAAGGCATGATCGTAACCGAGCACCAGCTGCTGCAGGGCATGCTCGGCGCGGAGGCGCCGGATGAACTCCTCGGGGCTCAGTTCGGCCACTTCGCGCGTGAACGGCAGCACCACCACGCGATCGAGCCCCTTCCCCGCGTCGGCCAGCAGATCTTGTTTCTCCGCAGCCAGCGTCAGCAGCTTCGGCGCCGCCGCCGGATTCACCACCTCGAGCGGGTGCGGATCGCACAACACCAGCACGCTGGTCAGGCCACCTGCCCGCGCCCGGCCCACCACCTCGGCCAACACTTGCTGGTGACCGCGGTGCAAGCCGTCGAACGTTCCGACCGTGACGACCGCGCCGATCATGCGTCCGTCACCACGACGCGGGGCTTCAACTGCTCGCCTTCCACCTCGGCAACGGCCAGCAGATCAGCCCCCGCAAAGAGCGCTACCGGCTCCCCGGTATCGGGTACCGGGTCGCGCTTGATCGGTCTTCCATGCACGACGGCGTCACGTTCTGCCGGATCCACATCGCGCCGTCGCAAATGCGCGACGAGCACGCCCACATCCCGGACCGTTGCGGCGGACACGGCATCCGGCGCGACGGCCTCCGTCAACTGGAACGGACCCACCGCGGTGCGTCGCAGACGCACGAGGTGGCCGCCGCATCCCAACGCGGCACCGACGTCACGCGCCAGGCTGCGCAAGTACGTCCCGCCGCCGACGGTGGCCCGGAATGTCACGTCGGGCGCCGCGTACTGCACCAGCTCGAGCGATGCGATCTCGACGCGACGCGCCGCCGGCTCGACGACCTCGCCGCGACGCGCCCGGCGATAGGCGCGCTCGCCCGCGATCTTCACCGCCGAGTAGGCCGGGGGCCGTTGGTCATAGCCGCCGCGGAACTGTCCGAAGACGGCCTCGACCTGGGCGGCCGTCACAGCCGCGGGCGCCGTCTTCAGCACGGTCCCCGTGCCATCGTCGGTGTCGGTCGTGACGCCGAGGCGCATGACGCCGTCGTACGCCTTGGTCCAAGCCGCGGCGAACGTCGCCAACCGCGTCGCCCGTCCCACCACCACCACCAGGAGGCCCTCGGCAAAGGGATCGAGGGTACCGAGATGCCCGACCCGCTGTTCTCCCAGCGCCCGCCGGACGATATCCACGACGTCGTGGGACGTAGGACCCGCCGGCTTCGCAACGAGGATCAGGCCCCCCCCACCGCCTCCCCCCGTCAGTCGTCCGACTCCTTGTGCTCCTTCAGGACGCGCAACACGCTATCGATGCGTTGTGCGTGCTCGATGCCGCGATCCAGGTGGAAATGGAGCTCGGGGCTGGTGCGCAGACGCAGCTCCTGCGACAGCTGCGCGCGCAGATAGCGCGCCGCGCTCCCCAGTCCCTCGAGACTTTTCGCCTTTTCCTCGTCCGTGCCCATGACGCTGACGCGAACGTTCGCATGCGTCAGGTCCGGCGAGACCTCGACGCCCGTGACCGTGACGAACCCGATGCGCGGATCGCGCACGTCCTCCGTGAGGAACGCGCCCACCGTCTGCCGGATCAGCTCTCCCACACGCTCGGGGCGATGACTTGGACGCTTCATGTCAGAGATAGCTCGTGCTTGTGTCCACAATGCGGGCGCCGTCCGCGCCGGCCACCAGGCGGTCGGCTTCGCGCAGGACGCTCTCGGCGTGGCGCCGGTCGGTGCTCACGACGGCCGCGGTGATCTCGGCGCGCTGCCACAGATCCTGATGCGCCGTCTCCGACACCGAGACGTTGAAGCGTTGGTGCAACCGGTCCTTGAGGCTCTTCAAGACAGCGCGTTTATCCTTGAGCGATTGACTCGCCACGAGGTGGAGCTCCCACACGATCACGCCGACGATCACGGGTGGCGCGCCTCAGGCGCCGAGGACCCGGGCGACCTCCTCGATCCGATAGGCCTCGACCAGGTCGCCGACCTTGATGTCGTTGAAGTTCTCGACCCCGATGCCGCACTCGAAGCCCTCGCGCACTTCCCGCACGTCTTCCTTGAACCGCTTCAGCGACGACAGCGTCCCGTCGTACACCTCGACGCCGTCGCGGATGACGCGGACGCGGCCGGCGCGCGGAATCACGCCACTGCGCACGAAGCTCCCCCCGATCGTCCCCACCTTCGCGATCTTGAAGAGCTGGCGAATCTCGGCCTCGCCCAGCACCACTTCCTTCTTCTCGGGGGCCAGGAGCCCGCCCATCGCCGCCTTCACTTCGTCCACCGCTTCGTAGATGATGCGGTAGGTCCGGATCTCCACCCGCTCGCGGTCGGCAGCGGCGCGCGCGTTGGAGTCAGGGCGAACGTGGAAGCCGATGATGATCGCGCCTGAGGCCTTGGCGAGCAGCACGTCGGATTCGGTGATCGCGCCGACCCCGCGGTGCACGACCTCGACCTTCACTTCCGTCGTCGACAGCTGCGCGAGCGCGTCGGCCAACGCCTCGGCGGGACCGCCCTGGTCGGCCTTGATGATGATGCGCAGGCTGGCGGCGCCCCCGTCTGCCCGCTCGGCCATGAAGTCCTCGAGGGTCTTCACGCGGCCCGAGCGGCGGTGCTGCGCCTCGCGCTCCAGGCGCTGGCGCTTCTGCGCGATGTCGCGCGCTTCGGCCGCGTCGGCCATCGCGAGGAACGTGTCGCCGGCCTCGGGCACGCCTTCGAACCCGAGGATCTGAACGGGGGTGGACGGACCGGCCGCCGTCACGCCGCCGCCGCGCTCGTCGTACATGGCGCGCACGCGGCCCGAGTACTGCCCGCAGATGAAGTCGTCACCCACATGCAGCGTGCCGTTCTGGACGAGGATCGTCGCGAGTGCACCCTTCCCCGGATCGAGCGAGGCCTCGAGCACCGTGCCCTGGGCGCGGCGGTCGGGGTTCGCCTTGCGGTCGAGCAGCTCCGCCTGCAACAGGATCTGATCCAGCAGCGTGTCGATCCCCGTGCCCTTCTTGGCCGAGATCGCCGTGGACAGCGTGGTGCCGCCGAATTCTTCCAACACGACGCCGTGGGCGAGCAGATCCTGCTTCACCTTCTGCACGTTGGCCGTGGGCAGGTCGATCTTGTTGATCGCCACGACCAGCGGCACGCCGGCGTTCTTGGCGTGCGAAATCGCCTCGACCGTCTGCGGCATGATCGCGTCATCCGCGGCGACGACGAGCACGACGATGTCGGTCACCTGCGCCCCGCGGGCGCGCATCGCCGTGAAGGCCTCGTGGCCCGGCGTGTCGAGGAAGGTGATTTGCCGGCCATCCTGCAGCGTGACCTGATAGGCGCCGATGTGCTGCGTGATGCCGCCCGCCTCGCCCGCGACGACGTTGGTCTTCCGGACGTAGTCGAGCAGCGACGTCTTGCCGTGGTCGACGTGGCCCATGATGGTCACCACGGGCGGCCGCGGCTTGAGCTCCTCGGCCGTATCGGTCGTCACGGCGGTCTCCGCCGTGGCGTAGCCCTCTTCTTTCGCCGCCTGGAACCCGAACGACGACGAGATCAACTCGATCATGTCGAAGTCGAGCCGCTGGTTGATCGTCACCATCTGCCCCATCTCTTTGAAGGCAAGGGTGACGATCTGGGTCGGCGGAACCTTGAGGATGTTGGCGAGCTCCGAGACGGTGATGAACTCCGTCACGCGCACCAGCGTCTTCTCGCGCTCCTTCTCCTCGCGCCGCTTCTCTTCCTGGACCTCGCGGAAGCTCGGCCCCTCTTCGCGGCGGTGCACGCCTTTGCGGCCGACAGGGCCCTTCAGGGTCGCCAGGGTGCGCGAGATGTTCTGCGCCACGGCTTCCTGATCGACCATCGACTTCTTGCCCTTTTTCCGCTTCTTGCCCCCCTTGTCGCGGCGCCGCTCGTCGAGCGGCATCGCGCCGGGGGCCGCCGACGCCACGGGACGCGGCGGCACCGGGCCCGAAGGCGTGGCGCTCGCGACTGGGCGAGGCCGCACCGGCGTCGGAATGAACGGCCGGGGAGGTGGCGGGGCCGCCGGCGCCGACGAAGTCGTGATGAACGGTGACGGTGTGGATGGTGGTGTCTGGACCGCCACGTCCGTCGCGTCTCCCGGGGCCAGATCCTTGAAGAGCGCAGCGGCCCGTTCTTCGAGTGAGGCGGCGGCGGGGCGCTCCTCCTCCTGTTGACGGGCGGCGGCCTCGAGGGCAAGCCGCCCCTGCTCGACTTCCAGGGCGGCGGCAGCAGCCTGCTCCGCGGCCACGGCATCGGCGGCAGCGACTTCCGCCGCGGTACGCCGGCGGCGCATGGGGCGGGCTTCGGTCACGACGGGGACCGGTGCCGGCTCGGCGGCCTTCACGGCGCGCCGCCGCTTGGGCGGGGTGGCGGGTTCTTTCTGTTTGCGCTTCTCGCGCTCCCAGCGCGCGCGCACCAAGGCCACCTGCTCGTCTTTGAGAGGCGTCAGGTGACTGCGCACGAAGATGTCCATCTCCTTGAGCATGGCCATGAGCTGCTCGCTGGAGATGCCGAATTCTGCCGCCAAATCATGAATCCGCGTCGTCGCCACTCACTCCTCCACAGCCAGCAGTCCACGGGCGAGCGCGGGATCCGCGACGCCCACCGCCTGTACGGGCGGCCGGCCGAGCTTTGCGCCCAGCTCGTCCGCCTGCGGCCCCGTGATGAGGGGCACGCCCTTCGCTTTCGCCAAGCGCGTCACTTTCTCGTGCGTGCGCTCGCCCGCATCAGCCGCGAGCACCACGCACGCGAATTCGCCCCGCTGCAATCCCGACCGCACACCCGACACGCCAATCACGACCCGGCCCGCCTTGAGTCCCAGCCCCAGCAGCCGAGTGACTCGCTCCGTCACGCGGCCTTCGGCTCGGGTGGCGTCGCGGGCGGAGGCGGCTCGGGCGCGTCGTCTTCACCGTCCTCGGTCATCTCATTGAGGAAGGCCATGAGCTTGTCGGCGATGTCGGGCGTCATCCCCGGCAGCTGGTCGACCTCCTCGCGCTCCAAGTCGAGGATGTCTTGCAGCGTCTTCTTGCCCGCCTGCTCGAGCACCGCCACCAGCTCTGGCGGCAGACCCTTCATCTCCGTCAGCGCCACGTCGGTCACGCCCTTCTCGGCGGCGGCCGGCAGCGGCGCGAACAGCGGGCCTTCACCGCCGCGCTCGAGCCACTCGCGGCTCGAGTAGAGATCGATCTTCCAGCCGGTCAGCTCGGAGGCGAGCCGCACGTTCTGCCCGTTGCGGCCGATGGCGAGGGACAACTGGTCCTCGTCCACGATCGCCTGGATGGTTTTCGTGTCGGGGTCCGAGAAGACCCGCGCCACGCGCGCCGGCGCGAGCGACAGCTTGGCGAACCGCTCCGGGTCGGACGACCAGGGCACGATGTCGATGCGCTCGCCGTTCAGCTCGTTCACCACGGCCTGGACGCGCGAGCCCTTGAGCCCGACGCAGGCGCCCACCGGATCGATCCCGTCGTCGCGAGACGACACGGCGATCTTGGTGCGGCTCCCCGCCTCGCGCGCGGTCGCCCGGATATCGACGATCTGTTGCGAGATCTCCGGGACCTCGAGCTTGAAGAGCGCCTTCACGAACAGCGGATCGGCGCGCGACAGGATGAGGCGCGGCCCCTTGGGCGTTTCTTCGATTCTCTTCAGGACGGCGCGAATCGTGTCGCCCTGGTGGAAGTGCTCGCGGTGGTTCTGGTCGCGGTAGGGGATGATCGCCTCCGCTTCGCGGAACTTGTTGAGCATCACCACGATCTTGCCGCGTTCGATCTGCTGCACTTCGCCCGAGAGCAGGTCGCCGACTTTGTCGGAGAACTCTTCGCGGATGCGCGTCCGCTCGCCCTCGCGGACGCGCTGGATGATGCGCTGCTTGGCGGCCTGCACGGCGGTCCGGCCGAACTGGTCGAAGGGGACCTCTTCCTCCAGCACGTCGCCGGGCTGGAACTCGGGGTCCTCGAACCGCGCGTCTTCCAGCCCGATCTGGGTGCCCGGGTCCTCGACGGTCTCGACGACCGTCTTGAGGACCACGATGCGGATCGACCCCTTCATTTCGTCGATGCCGATTTCGGACCGTACATTGGGCCCGTAGCGCTTGACGAGGGCGGCGTGGAGACCGTCCTTGAGCAGGTCGATCAGCTCGCTGCGCTCGAGCTGCTTCGTGTTGGTCAGTTCTTTAATTGCTGAGACGACGTCGGTTGCGTTTGCCATTGGTCCTCAGTCTTCAGGCTTCGGTGCCAGCCGAGCCTCCTTCAGCTCGGCGAGCCGGTATTCGAAGGCCGGTTTCCCTTCCGGCTCGAGTACCACGGTCTCCGCGGTCGGAACCGCAACGATCCGGGCCGTGACGCGGCCCATTCCCGCCACCCTCACGTTGACGTGATGGCCCACAAAGCGGACCCAGTGGCGATGCCACCGAACCGGCCGCTCGATCCCCGGGCTCGAGACCTCGAGCACGTAGCGATTGCCCAAGGGACCGCCGCCATCGAGCCAAGCCTCGAGGGCCCGGCTGGCGGTGGCACAGTCATCCACCGTCACCCCCCCGACGGCGGGGGGAGGCTTATCGATGCGGACTTGGACCAGCGGCCGGTTCGGCGTGCCGCCGATGCGAAGGTCGGCCAGGTCGAACCCCAGGGCTTCGAGCCGGGTCCGGAAGGCCTCGATCAGGGTGTCAGAAAGCATAGAAAAAAAAGCGCGGGCCGAACTTCGCCCGCTGCAGACCGGAATGTAGCCGGAGCTAAGGGAGTGTCAAGTTTTCGGGCGACCGAGATAAGCGACCATCCGCCCGTCCCGCCCACCCGAGGCGCGGTGCGAGAAGAATCGATCGCGGTTGTGCGCACTGCACGCCGGCGAGATCGTGACCTGCTCGATCCCCAAGTCCTGGGCCTGGCGGGCAAGGATCGCGCGGAGGTCGAGGGGCACCGGGGTGGCGCTCTCGGGCAATCCGAAGCAGGTCGCGACTTCAGAACCTACTTCATAGCATGCACCGCAAATACCAACGCCACAATGCATTACGATATCGCTCGCCTTGGCGAACGCGCGCCACTTCAGGAGCTCCACGCCCCGCCCCAGCACGCCAGCCGCGGCCCCGCGCCACCCCGCGTGCAGCAGCGCGATCGCGCCTTTCTGGGGCACGGCGAGATAGACCGGGATGCAATCGGCGACCGTGACAGTGAGGAGAGTACCGCGCTCGTTCGTGGCGTGCCCGTCGAAGCCGTCGAGCATCAGCCACCCTTCGGGGATCGTTTCGTGCCACTGGACCACGTTGCCGTGAACTTGATGGCTGAGCACCACCACCGGAAACCGGACCGCGAAGGCCGCGCGAAAGGCACGCCAACGGGTGAAGACGTGCCCGACCGGCTCGTCGCTCCACAGACCGAGACTGAACGGGGCCGCGCCCACGCCGCGCGTCGTGATGCCCGCGACCAACCCGTGGCGCTCGGCCCACGCAGCGAGCTCCATCCGGGGGACGGCCGCATCGCCGATCGGTGTTTCGGCAAGGAGGGGCGCAGCATGCTGCGCCCCTACAGCGCTACCGGGCATCGTCGCTACCGCGCATCATCCCGCCTCTCGATCTGCGCTCCCAAGGCCCGCAGCCGTTCGTCGATCCGCTCGTAGCCGCGCTCGATCTGCCCGATGTTGTGGATCACGGAGTCGCCATGCGCAGCGAGCGCGGCCAGCAGCATCGCCATCCCGGCGCGGATGTCGGGGCTTTCGACGACCTGCCCGCGCAACGACGAGGGGCCCGAAATCACGGCACGGTGCGGATCGCACAGGACGATGCGCGCGCCCATCCCGATGAGCTTGTCGACAAAGAAGAGCCGCGACTCGAACAGCTTCTCGAACACGAGCAGCAGGCCCTCGCACTGCGACGCGACGACGATCGCGATCGACATCAGGTCGGCCGGGAACGCGGGCCACGGGCCGTCTTCGAGCTTCGGGACGTGGCCGCCGAGATCGGGCCTGATACGGCGCTCTTGATCGGCATCGACGATGAGCTGGGTCCCCTCGAGCCGCGGTTTCACGCCGAGGCGCTCGAACGCCAGCAACGTGGACCGCAGGTCGTCGCCGCGCACGCCGTCGATCGTCACCGCGCCGTTGGTGACGGCCGCGAGCCCAATGAACGAGCCGATCTCGATGTGATCGGGGCCGATCGTGTGGGGCGCGCCGCGGAGGGGGCCGCCACCATCGATGGTAAGGGTGTTGGTACCGATCCCGTCGATCTTCGCGCCCATCCCCACCAGGAATCGGGCGAGGTCCTGCACGTGCGGCTCCGAGGCGGCGTTCCTGAGGACCGTGGTCCCCCGAGCGGCGACGGCGGCCATCAGTGCGTTCTCGGTCCCCGTGACGCTCGGCTCGTCGAGGAAAATGTCGGCGCCGCTGAGTTTCCCCTCGAGCTTGTACGAATCGCCCACCGTGATGTCGGCGCCGAGCCGCTCGAGGGCCAGGAAATGCGTGTCGACGCGGCGGCGGCCGATGACATCGCCGCCCGGGGGCGGCAGACTCACGCGCCCAAACCGCGCGAGCATCGGCCCGGCGAGCAGAATCGACGCGCGAATCTTGGCCGAAAGCTTGGGATCCAGGGCCTTGGGCTCGGCTTTGGCGCCATCGATCGTGACCTGATTGGGTCCGCCCCAGCGCACGGTCGCGCCCAGATGCTCGAGCAACGCGAGCATCGTTTCGACGTCGCGAATGTGGGGAACGTTGTCGATCGTGCAGGGACCGTCGGCGAGCAGCGTCGCCGCGAGGATCGGGAGAGCCGCGTTCTTGTTGCCCGCGGGGCGGATGGTGCCTTTGAGCGCGCGCCCGCCCGTGACGTAGAACGACGGTGGCATAGGTCTGCGCAAGCTACGGCGACGCTTGCGGGGGCGTCAAGCGTTGGCGAACGTTCGCACCCGTGAATCCCGTGCTCGCGCTGGCGCTCGTCCTGGCAGCCGGCCTCGCCGCGACGCGGCTGCGCCTCCCTCCTGTGCGCCGTACGACGACCCTCGACCTCGCCATCGCGGCGGGGGCGCCGTTCGTCCTTGCGGGGCTAGTACTCGGTCCCGCGTTGCAGGTCCTCGACAGGGAGACGCTGCACACGCTCGCCCCAGTCGCGGCCCTCGGGATCGGCTGGATCGGCGCGACGTTCGGCGCGCAGCTCGAGTGGCGCCTGCTGCGCCGCATCCCCCCCCGCGCGTGGGCGCTCGCGGCCGCTCAGGCGGGCACGGTTCTCGTCCTGACAGTTCTGGCCGCGCGGCTTCTGATGCGGCTCGTGCCTGTCCTGGCACCCGTGTGGCGCCCCACGATCCCTGCCTTGCTGACGCTCGGCGCCGCGGCGGTGATCTCCGGCCCCGCGGCCATCGCCGCCCTAGCCCGGGCGCTGCGCGTGTCGGCCTCGGTGATCCGCTCGCTCGAGCTGGCGGCCCTGCTCGACACCGCGCTCGGCGGCGTCGTGTTTGCTTTCGCATTGGGTCTGTCGCAACCGCATCGCACCTTCGGTGGGGGAGGCGCCGTACTCGGCTGGGCGCACTGGGTTGCCGTCGGCACCGTGTCGATCGGCGGCGTGTGCGTGCTGTTCTTGTGGCTGTCGCGCTTCCGCGGCGGCGACCCCGATGCGCTGGGGCTCGATCTGCTCGCCGCAGTCCTGGTCGGATCGGGGCTCGGGTACGCGGCTGACCTCTCGCCCTTCGTGGTGTGCGCGCTGGCCATGGCGCTGATCGTCAACCTCTCGCCGCTCCGGCGCCGCGTGCAGCTGCTGCTCCGCTCGTGGGAGCAGCCCGTGTATGGGCTTTTCCTGATCGCCATCGGCGCGCAACTCGACGCGCGCACCCTCTGGGTCGTGCCGGCGGCGTTGCTCTTCGGCGTGATTCGCATCGCCACGCGGTGGGCGGGAACACGGTATGTGCGAGGCTCCGTGGGCCTCGCCACGATTGCCCAGGGGGCAGTGCCGTTGGCCCTGGCCCTCAGCTTCAACCTGACGTATGCGGGGTCGGGCGGATCGCTGCTGACGACCGTCGTGCTCGGGGTCCTGCTCGCCCAGGGGATCGCCGTGCCCGCCATGGCTCTGGCGTTGCGCCCGGCACCCCCCGAGGTTTCGTAAGTGATTCCCACCTGGGTCGGCGTCGTCTCCGCCATCAGTCTCGCCGTCATCGCCCTCGCGGCGCTGGTGGTGGCCGCTGCCTCGGTCGCGTCGGCCCTCGGCATTCGGATGTTCACCAAGGCCATTGAACACCTGGCCGGCCCGGCGATCCAGGACGTGCGGCAGTTGATCGGGACGATCAAGGGAGAGGCCGACGCGCTGGCCGGCGCCTCGCGAGACATCCGGCTGCGCATCGTGCGCGCCGCCGACGCCGCGGAACACCGGCTCTCGGATCTCGACGCCCTCGTCGAGGTCGTGCAGGACGAGATGGAAGACACGGCGCTCGACGCCGCCGCCACGCTGCGCAACGTGCGGCGCGGCCTGTCCCTGTGGCAGTGGGGCCGCAAGGTGCTCAAGGGCAAGAAGAAGAGGAAGAAGTGAGAGTCGTCGTCGCCGCCGTGGTGCTGGCCGTCGTCGCGCTCGTACTCTTTCCCGGCGTGGCGCACGCCTGGACCCCGGGGACGCACATCTTCCTCGGCGAGTCGGTCCTCGCCAACCTGCACCAGCTCCCCGCTGCCGTCACCGACCTGCTGCGCGCCTTCCCATACGACTTCCTGTATGGCAACATCGCGGCCGACACGTCGATCGCCAAGAAGTACGCGCCCGTGGGGCGCCATTGCCACGCCTGGCACGTCGGTCAGGAGATCTTTGACCTGGCGCCGACCGATCCGCTCCGCTCGTTCGGTCTTGGCTACCTCTCTCACCTCGCCGCGGATGCCGTGGCACACAATTTCTTTGTGCCGCGCCAGCTGGTGCTCACGTCGACCACGGCCGCCCTGGGCCACTCGTATTGGGAGAGCCGCTTCGAGACCCACCTGGGCGATGCCTATGCGCGTGAAGCCCGCGACGTGATCCTCAAGGACCACACCGAGAGCGACACGCATCTGGACGGCATCCTGTCGCCGACGCTCTTCAGCGTCCGCACCAGCCGCCGACTCTTCCGCGGCATGGTGCACCTCACGGAGAGTCAGAGCTGGCAGTGGGCCTTCCAGATGATCGCCGAGAATAGCCGGTGGGATTTGCCCGACTCGGACGTCGAACGCCATATGGCGGTGGCGTTCGAGTATGTGATGGAGATGCTGGGCGAGAGAGACTCGGCGGCACGGCGTCTCGACCCGGCGGGCGAACAAGCCTTGCGGCTCGCCAAGAGAATGCGGCGCCAAGCGCTGGCCGAGGGGGCGCGGCACGAGCCGGAGCGGATCGAGGAAACGGCGGAACAACACTTCGGGCTGCCGCAGCCGTCCCTCGATTATTGGTACGAGTCGAAGGCGCAGCGGCCCTGGAGGGATCGTTAAACAGAGGCGTCAAGCAGAGGCGTTCAACAAGAGCGTCAAGCGGGGCGTCGAATACGAAAGCGTGTGGAAGAAATGACAAGTAGCAGGGATCGGCGCCGCCGCAGAGTTCTTGAGGCCGTTTTCGCATTCGCGGTTTCCGTTGGCTTACAGGGCGCTCAGAACCACACGGATGCTGGGTACCTGGTTCCAGGACCTCAAGCCACCGCCGCTTTCGCCGTCCCACCTTCGGTGATAATCCCAGAAATGTGGAGCGTGCCGCGCCAGGTGCGTGACAAGGCGGCGCGCCTCGCGAGGCAACGACACAAACGCGCCGAATGCAATCGATTCTTCCAGAGCGGCGAGACATACATCGTCGTCCTGTCGGCGTTCTGCGGCGAGAGGTTCGGCAAGGAGATTGATTCGAGGTTGTTGCTCGGATTGGGGGGCAATGGTGCTCTCATTGCTGAGATTAGTTGGGTGACGGGAGTCGGAGGGGCTGAGCTCGTCCCATACATGCGCTTCACCGGAACACCTCAGGGCTCATTGGGACCAAAGGGCATGGTCGCGGCTTACGTCAGTAGTTCCGTCGGTCTTGAGGCGAGGACGTTCACCGTCGTCGATTCGACCACGGTCCGGCTGGACACGTTGATTCTGCTGGAGGGTGCTGGAAGCGTCCTTCGCGGAAGGCTTGTTCTATCCTCTGGCATGCCGCCGTTGCTAGTTGGAGTGGTTGAAGGACGAGTGTATCGCCTGGGCGGATTCCCTGATCCCGAGCCGGGCACGTTCTGGG
>Ga0137409_10001631_pt1 | contig 24274 bp, 21 predicted proteins | sample CZODoug1_16funga_FD_122059 | JGI IMG/M metagenome (GOLD analysis project Ga0137409, IMG submission 122059) | Vadose zone soil fungal communities from Angelo Coast Range Reserve, California, USA - CZODoug1_16fungal (Hybrid Assembly) | ecosystem: Environmental > Terrestrial > Soil > Vadose zone...
AAGCTGATCCGTTCTCTTGCCAGATTCCTTGCGAAAGCGGACGCAGCCTGACCTGGATTTTGAGCGCTATCGCCTGTGGGTGTTGAAAAAGTCTCTCAACGTCAGGCCTTTTCATCTGCGAGCATGCGTCGTCGGTTTTCTTGTCTCCGTTCGACTAAGTGGTAGCCTGCAGAACCGGTGTTGTCGGCTGACTGAGGAAGCGCACCAGTCGCTTGATGTTCTGAGCTACCGCTGCCAGGAAGAACTGCTCGCTCACGAACCTGAGTCTCCGCAGACGCAAGCGCCGCAATCCGATCTGATTCTTCAGTTCCGCGAACAAGGCTTCCACCTTCTTTCTTTGCCGCTGTGCTTTGGCGAACTCTGGCGTGTTGACCAACACCCGCGCACGTTGTCGAGCTGGTTCGTTCTGGTGGATGATAAGGCCCCGGAAGGCAGCACGGGTGCACTGCGGCCGGAGCGGGCACGGGCCGCACTTTTTGGGTGTCCCGATGTAGTTGAAGGCTCGATTGCGATAAACTCGGCCACCGTAGTTGAGGAATTGGCCAGCAGGACAGATGTAGCGATTGTTTTCCGGTTCGTACGTGAAACGCTCGGGGCCAAAGAATGGGCTTCTCTTTCGGTGGATACTGTCACGGGTCCGCATGTAGGGAGTGATGCTCCGATCGGCTAGCCATTGCAAGAACTCGCCGTTCCCGTAGGTCGTGTCGGCTGCTACCGATTCGGGCGCTCGCCCTTGCCACTCCGCGAAACGGGTCAGCATATTTTGCGCGGCCACCGTCTCCTGACTCATGCGCGCCGCTGTGGCCTGCACTCCCACGATCACGCAACTGTCGTTGTCCACCAGATAGTTGTCGTAGTAACCGAGCCGTGCCGGCGTGCCGCCTTTGGTCGCGTAGGTGGAATCGGGATCGGTGGTCGATACTTGATCCTGTTGGTGCACCGGTTCTTCCACCGGGTTCTGCTCTTCCACTTCCTGCAGATACTGCCGCACCGTGTGGTGCACCTGGGCGGCCTCCGCCAACTGCTCTCGCGGAATGCGACTCTCCTTGGCCGCGTTCGCTTCCACGAAGCTGCCATCGACGGAGAGGTTCTTGCCGCTCACCAGTCCCACCTCCAAACACTGCCGCACGATTTGCTCAAACAGTTCCTCAAACAGCTTCGATTCCTGAAACCGTCCGTGCCGGTTCTTCGAGAACGTCGAATGATGCGGGATCTCCTGGTCGAACCCCAGCCCGGTGAACCATCGCCAGGCCAGATGCATGCGCAACTCTTCCACCAGCTTGCGTTCGCTGGTGATGCCGTACAGATAGCCAATCAGCAGAATGCGCAGCAGAAGCTCGGGATCGATCGACGGACGGCCCGTCTCGCTGTAGCGGTCCTTCAGCTTCTCCCGCACAAAGGCAAAGCTGATGTGCTTTTCAATCAGCCGCAGCAGATGGGTTTCAGGAACCTGATCTTCCAGGCGGAAGTAATAGAACAGCGCTTCGGAACGGTCGTGTTGCCCCATCATGATCAGCAGGCCTCCGACGATGAGAATCCAACAAAGCATGGGCAGATGCTTTCTTCTAACATGCTTCAGCTGAATCTCATCCTGCTAATCGACGTGACTTTTTCAACACCCACAGGCGATTACACTCACAATGATCCCTGCGCTCCCCGCTCGCACTCTCGCCCCGCTAGCGAGCGCGCCCCGGCCAGGTCAAAATCCCCAAGCCGGGTGGCATCCCGAGGTCTAACGTGCTACAACATCGCAGATGAGAACGTTGAAAATTCTAGGATTAACGATCTGTGTCTTGGCCGTGTCCTCAATGGTTGCCCAGAAGGACGCGCCTGCGCTACCTGTCGTGACTGCGTTCGAGTGTCCCGCATACCCGCCGCTAGCTCAGAGAGCACGCGTACAGGGCGCGATTAAGATGCAAGTCACCACCGATGGTCACCAAGCGACGGATATCAAACTCAAGTCTGGTTCCCCCATGCTCGCGCAAAGTGCTGCGAACAATATCCGTACATGGAAATTCGTCGATCACCCTCCAACCACTTTCGATGTGATTTTCCTCTATGTCAATCAACGGAATTCTAAGGACGATAAGGTTGCCGACTGTGCTGCGAAAATGGAGCTCCCTAGCAAAGTGACTGTCAGCGCAAGCTTTTAGGCTTCTTGGAGTCCCACTCCTCACACCCCTCTAGCTCGCGCGCCCGGCCAGGCTCCAGTTTCCTGCAGACGGGGGTCGACAATTTTTCCCGAAGGATACTACCCCCTCCGTAGCTTGCCACGCCTCCCGGCGGTCCATATACTCTTGGAGGTTTGCCCGCATTCGATCCGGCGTGGGTCTTGGGCGCAAATCCGCTCTAATATTTGGAGATTGAATCATGACAGTCGCAGGTATTGAGAAAGAAACAAATCCATACGAGGCGATGGCGGCGCGGTTCGACACCGCTGCGCAAAAGTTGAATCTGGATGAAGGATTGTGGAAGGTTCTGCGCACGCCGAATCGCGAGCTGATTGTTCACTTTCCGGTGGGCATGGACGATGGCCATCTTGAGGTTTTCACCGGCTTCCGCGTACAACACTCGATTGCGCGCGGTCCCGGCAAGGGCGGCATTCGTTATGCGCCCGATGTTTCGCTCGACGAGGTACGGGCGCTGGCCAGCTGGATGACCTGGAAATGCGCGGTGGTGGATATTCCTTTCGGCGGAGCCAAGGGCGGGGTCATCTGCAACCCGCACAAGATGTCGATGGGCGAACTGGAGCGAATGACGCGCCGCTATACTTCCGAGATTATCGAGTTCATTGGGCCGGAAAAAGACGTGCCCGCGCCTGATGTGAATACGAATGAGCAGACCATGGCGTGGATCATGGATACGTATTCCATGCACATGCGCCAGACCGTGACGGCGGTGGTCACCGGCAAGCCGATCAATATTGGTGGATCGCGCGGACGCCGCGAGGCTACCGGCCGCGGTGTGATGCTGGTTTGCCGCGAAGCCGTGAAGAAGCTGGGCATGAGTCCGGAATCCACGCGAGTCATCGTGCAGGGCTTCGGCAACGTGGGCTCACATGCGGCACAGCTCATGCACAAATCGGGGTACAAGATCACGGGCATTGTGGAATACGACGGCGGATTGCACAACAAGAATGGGATTGACATCAACGCACTGATTGAATTCCGTGCAAAGAACGGAACAATTCACGGATTCCCCGGGGCGGAGAAAGCCGCGTCGGCGGACTTGCTGACCACGGAGTGCGAGATTCTGATTCCCGCCGCGACCGAAAACCAGATCACAAGCCTCAATGCGGACAGGATCAAGTGCAAGATTTTAGCGGAAGGCGCCAACGGCCCCACAACCGCGGTCGCCGACGAGATTCTTGCCAGCAAGGGAATCTTCGTCATCCCCGACATTCTGGCCAACGCCGGCGGCGTGACCACCTCTTATTTTGAATGGGTACAGGACCGGCAGGGGTATTTCTGGAAAGAATCCGTCGTCAACGAGCACCTCGAGGACATCATGGTCACTTCGTTCAACGACGTCGTCCGCTACTCCGAAACGCATAAGGTCAACAACCGCATTGCGGCTTATATGCTGGCCATCGACCGTGTGGCGTACACCATTAAGCAGCGCGGCATTTACGCCTAGGCGGGGCACCACACAACCCGTGAAAGGCTCGTTCGAGTCTGACTTTCCAGTTCGGGAAAATCTCGGCGTTACAGTCTGTTATTGACTGGAATCCCGGGATTTGGCATGATTTACGGCCTCAGAAACAATGAGGCCGATTTGTTTGCAGGGCTCCGGCGCGACGCTCGTTCGCATGGAGTCTGGTCCTCACGCTCTGCTTGGGGCAATCCGCGGGACACCGCATCGAAGATCGTCGAAAAGAGATCATCGAGAAATGAAGAGGGACTTCGAGATGAAAGCATTCACAACCAAATTGTTCACGTGGACAGCCGTGCTTGGCTTGGCGCTGAGTCTGGCAGCCACTCCAGCATTGGCCAAGAAGAAGAAGAAAGCTGACGCAACGGACGACGCAACCGCCACCCAAACCGACAGCACCACGACCAAGTCGAAGAAGAAGAGCAAGAAGGCGGCAGCAGCAGATGCCGCGGCGGCTCCAGCAGCGACAGCGGACGCGACTCCGGCCAAGAAATCCCGGAAGAGCAAGAAGGCGGCAGCTGCGGATGCAGCAGCTCCAGCTGAGACAGCGGACGCGACTCCAGCCAAGAAATCCCGGAAGAGCAAAAAGGCGGCAGCCCCGGATGCAGCAGCTCCAGATGCAGCCAGCACTCCAGCAGCCGTACCCGCAGCTGACGCAACACCGAAGAAGACCCGCAAGAGCAAGAAAGCTGCTGCGGCAGAGGCGGCGGCCCCAGCCGCGGCAGCAGCTCCGGCCAGCACTCCGGCGGCGACGCCCGCAGCGTCATCCCCAGCGTCATCCCCCGCGTCATCCACAGCAACCCAGGCGACGACTGCCGCTGCGACAGTACCTGCCAAGGCAGCCCCTAAGGCCAAGACGTCGGCCACACCCGCAGCTTCGGCGTCCGACGTTGCCGCTGCGAAAAACGGTGGCCAGGTTTGGGTCAATACTGACACTGGCATTTACCACAAGGGTGGCCGCTGGTATGGCAAAACCAAGCAGGGCAAGTTCATGTCGGAAGAAGATGCTAAAAAGGCCGGCTATCGCGCCGCCGCGAAAGACTAAAGGAGATCTATGAACCGCAAACTCATCGCACGCTTCATCACCGTTTTGTTCTCACTATCGCTCCTTAGCGGCATGGCCATGGCGCAAGCCGCGGCTGCTCCCGGCAAAGCGCCCAAGACCGCCAAGACCGCGAAAGCTGCCGCTCCAGCGGCCGATCTGGTCGATCTGAACACGGCTACGAAGGATCAGCTCGTAGCCCTTCCCGGCGTTGGCGACGCCTATGCGGACAAGATCATTGCTGGCCGTCCCTACAAGGCCAAGACCGACCTGACCCGCAAGAAGATTGTTCCGGCTGCCGCGTACAAGAAGTTCAGCGCGCTGGTTATCGCCAAACAGTAGTTGTTGGCGGATCGCCGATACACGATCGCCGATACACCATGAGCGCTGGCAGAGCTTCGTGTGGTAGTTTGGACACGCTGCCAGCGCAGTTCTTTTGGATAAGGAGAGAAACATGAGTTTATTTGGCGATCTCGCGGAGAAGGCTGTGTCGAGCGTGATGGGATCGAGTACGAATCCCATAGTGCACAGCGCGTACGAAATGATTCAAAATCATCCCGGAGGGCTGGACGGCTTGGTAACGACCTTCCAACAAAAAGGCTTGGGGGATGTGGTTTCGTCGTGGGTTTCGAGCGGACAGAATCTGCCGATTTCGGCCGATCAAATCAGTCACGTTTTGGGCAGCGATGCGGTCAAGAACCTCGCCGCCAAAGCGGGAATTTCTCCCGATCAGGCAGGATCACAGTTGGCTGCGCTGTTACCGGGTCTCATCGACAAGCTGACGCCGAACGGCCACACGGGCGATGCCGGCGGCTTACTGGCGGCGGCTATGAATGCGTTGAAACCATCCGCGTAGAGTCTTCTAAACGCGAGACCAAGGGCACATGCCTTCGAGCGATTCCGGGGGCTATGCCCTTCCCCATTCCTGCACTCTTCTGACTTTTAGCCTCGATTTTTTCACGGCATAGAGATATCTGCTGTCGTATAATAATGATTCTCGTTTAATTCTTATGCGCCTGACCCATGTCCAGTTCCGCGATCTTGCCTGGAAGTATGGCTTGGCCGCGACGCACCAGCGTCAGGTGATCTACGAGGCTGTGGTCGCTTCCCATGGACACTATTCTCCGGAACAGATCTATGCCGACGTTCGCAAGCGAGTGCCTTCCATGTCGCTGGCCACGGTTTACAAGAACGTGCGCCTCTTCGTCGAGCATGGCCTGCTGCGCGAGGTCACTCCTCATGCACCGGTCCTGCGCGTCGACGGCAACTTGGACCCCCACCACCACCTCGTCTGCATGCGCTGCAAGTCCGTGCAGGACATCGACGACGATTTTGTTGACTTCAAACGGCTGTCCCGGCAACTCCCGGGCGGCTTCGATCTGACGCAGCCTCTGGTGGAAGTCTTCGGACTCTGCAAGGACTGCAAAACCCGAAAGAAAATTTCATAAGCGAAAGAGGATTGTATGTCCGAAGAAAAGCCAGTACTGGCTGGCGTGCCCGGCCCGGGCAATACCGAGCCAGAGGTCGTAAAAGAATCTAAGTGCCCGGTCATGGGTGGTTCACTGACTCATAAAGCCGCTCCATCCAATGCGGACTGGTGGCCGAATCAGCTGAATTTGAAGATGCTGCACCAGCACTCCTCTTTGTCCGATCCCATGGATAAGGATTTCAACTATGCCAAAGAATTCAAGAACCTCGACCTCAATGCCGTCGTGAAGGACCTTCATGCCTTAATGACGACGTCACAGGACTGGTGGCCGGCCGATTTTGGCCACTACGGAGGCTTTTTCATCCGCATGGCCTGGCACAGCGCGGGCACATATCGCATCGGAGACGGTCGCGGCGGTGCTGGCTCTGGGCAACAACGTTTTGCGCCCCTCAATAGCTGGCCTGACAACGTAAATCTCGATAAGGCGCGCAGGTTGCTCTGGCCTATTAAGCAGAAATACGGCCGGAAAATCTCCTGGGCCGATCTCATGATCCTCGCTGGCAACGTCGCACTCGACTCCATGGGTTTCAAGACCTACGGCTTTGCCGGTGGGCGGGAGGACGTGTGGGAACCAGAAGAGTACGTGAACTGGGGCCCTGAGGCCGAGTGGCTCGGCGACAAGCGTTACACCGGCGATCGCCAACTCGACAACCCTCTCGGTGCGGTGCAGATGGGATTGATTTATGTGAATCCCGAAGGGCCGAACGGGAACCCGGATCCCGTCGCTGCTGCACGCGATATCCGCGAAACGTTCGCCCGAATGGCGATGAATGATGAGGAGACCGTTGCCCTCATTGCCGGAGGTCACTCGTTCGGCAAGACGCATGGCGCTGCCGATCCCAAAAAGTATGTCGATCGCGAACCAGAAGGTGCCTCCATCGAGCACCAAGGCCTCGGCTGGACCAGCAGCTTCGGTAAAGGTCACGGCGTTCAGACCATCTCCAGCGGCCTGGAAGTCACCTGGACGAGCACGCCTACCAGGTGGAGCAACAACTTTTTCGAAAATCTTTTCGCCTACGAATGGGAACTCACCAAGAGTCCGGCAGGAGCCCACCAGTGGACACCGAAAAATGGCGCAGGAGCCGGCAAGATCCCGGACGCTTACGACCCGTCCAAGCGCCACGCGCCATCCATGCTGACAACCGACCTCTCGTTGCGATTCGACCCGGCATACGAAAAGATTTCCCGGCGCTTTCTGCAAAATCCGGAACAGCTCGCCGAGGCCTTCGCAAAAGCATGGTACAAACTGACGCACCGCGACATGGGACCCATCTCCCGCTACCTCGGCCCGCTCGTTCCGAAAGAGCATCAGTTATGGCAGGATCCTGTTCCCGCAGTGGATCATCAACTGATCGGCGAACAGGAGATTGCTGCTCTCAAAACCAAGATCCTGGCATCCGGGCTGTCCATCTTCCAGCTGGTTACGACGGCCTGGGCTTCGGCGGCGACCTTCCGCGGCTCCGACAAGCGCGGCGGAGCGAACGGAGCCCGCATTCGCCTGGCGCCGCAGAAGGATTGGGACGTGAACCAGCCCGCAGCACTGGCTAAGGTCCTGCAGAAGCTCGAGGCTATCCAAAAGGAGTTCAACAGCAGCGGCAAAAAAGTCTCGCTCGCCGACCTGATCGTTCTCGGCGGCTGCGCCGCAGTCGAAGAAGCTGCGAAAAAGGGCGGGCTTGCCGTCGCCGGGGTTGCCGTCAAGGTCCCGTTCTCGCCGGGCCGCACCGACGCTTCGCAAGAGCAGACCGATGTGCACTCCTTCGCCGTACTCGAGCCGGCCGCGGACGGCTTCCGCAACTATCGCCGTATCGGGCTGCAAAGGCCGGCGGAAGACTTGCTGGTAGACAAGGCTCAGTTGCTGAAGCTCACGGCACCCGAAATGACAGTTCTCGTCGGTGGCATGCGGGTGCTCAATGCGAACTCCATGCAGTCCAAGCACGGAGTCTTCACCAGCCGGCCCGAGACGCTCACAAACGATTTCTTCGTTAACCTCCTCAGCATGGGCACGGAATGGAAAGCCTCCTCGACTTCCGAGGGTGTGTTTGAGGGGCATGATCGCGCAACCGGCGAGATCAAATGGACCGGCACCCGTGCCGACCTGGTCTTCGGTTCAAACTCCCAACTCCGAGCCATCGCGGAAGTTTATGCATGCGACGACTCGAAAGAGGCGTTTGTGAAGGATTTCGTCGCTGCGTGGAGTAAGGTGATGAACCTTGACCGCTACGACCTTGCCTGACATCGGCACATAGGGCCGCAGCATTCCACAAAAGATACAACGCAGCTTGAACGGGCACTCTCGCGAGTGCCCGTTTCGTTTCTGGAGGAATGCTGCTAATGCGCCTCCGCCTGCTCCTTAACGTGCTCGAGGACGCGCATGTGAATGCGGTGCACGATCACGTCTGACCATGCGCGCCAATACGCCTGCGGCCAGAAGTAGTCCTGATACCACGTTGTCCCTTCCAGAAGGGTCCGGTGGTCACTCAGCGCCACGAACCGAAACTGGCCGTGCTTCGAGCGCATGTAGTTACGTTCGACATGGGGCGGCGTGATCTTCCACGGACTCAATTCGCGAAGCGCGGGCGGCTGTGCTGTGACGTCGAATGCCAGGAGGCGGCCTTCATCCCACACTGTGATGGGCTCTACGAAATCACCTGTCGAAAAGCGGCAGTACCGCACTGCGCCTGGTCCGGAGCCGACGATTTGAGCCGCGGTGGGATAGGCAATTCCGGCACGGAAAATCCATTCATCGGGAGGCTGCAGGGGTGGAAAAGCAATCACGTTTTTCCAGACGACGGACACTGGAGCATCGATGGTAATGCTGGTTGTAACCGCGTTTACGGGCGGTTCCGGATTGGCGAGGTGCTGGGCAAGCATCATGAAGGGAACCAGCGCGACGCAGGCTACGAAGGTCGGCGGGGCGGCGGTACGTGAGCGTCCGCCCAGGATATATCGAGCCAGAAGGCCACCCGCGATTGCGAACGGTAGCGCAAGCGGAAGCGCCATCAAGAGACAAACTAACCCTTCGTACCTGAAGCCGATCAACACAAGGCCGATCAACAGGATTGTCAGACTGCTTACGACTGCTGTTTCGAGTTCCGTGTGGGTTCCTTGTTTGTTCAGGAACCACGCAGCAACGAACCCAGTCAGAAACGGCAAACCAAGGAAGAGCCCCCAACCATACTCCATCAAAAAGCGCGCGCCCAGTGTTACGAGTAGCAGCCCGAGGACCGTCGATACGAATACGCCGAGCGCCGTGGTGCGCGTCCAAACCCTGTTGCGCGCGTCGGCGCCCACAGCTTCTGCTGCTTGGATGCCGGGCACGCTCGGAAGCAGAGACAAGCTAAGGAACAACGCGAGGTTGGCGAAGGGGGCGAAGAACAAGAAGACCCACCCGGCTGACTTGCCTGCATCCTGCAACCTGCGCAATGTAAGAGCAATGCCGACCCAGAAAAACGGAATCGCGATCAGCCAAAGAATGCCGTACAGGGCCGGTTGATCGCTTCGCATTCCGAGGAACAGGAGTTCCTGCCGGGGAACTAGATAGTTCCAAATTCTCCAGGTCTCTCCAAATCGGTTGGCCACGGACCAATCGATAGCGAGCTTGACCGCCGACAGTATAGTGCCGGCGAGTAGATACTGCAGGCGACCGACCTTTCCCTCCCATGTGAACAGCCACTTCCACCAATTCTGCGTCATATTCGGACCTCCATTTCTTTCTGCGGCATCAATCCCGCTTCCTGAAGCAGCCCGAGCAAATTGCGGCGCGCTGGACGCAGCAAAGGCAATCTCGCCAGGACCAGAAGACCGACTCCCATCTTTACCGAGCCGTCCACCAGCTTTCGCGTGTACTTGAAATTCGGCGACGAGTCATAAAGAAAATAGAGCAACACCCCCATTTGCAAGGTCCATAACAGGAGGGGCGCCAGTTCACGCAGGTCTTCGGGGAGCCTTTCCGGCACTAAAGCCTCTGCAAACAGATCCATGCAGTCGGCGCGCAGGGGCGCCGTCGCGTGGCCCAGGAATGAAAGGGGATGTTCTGGGTTCCCGGCATAGCGAAACAGGGCCCCCAGGAGCTTCCGGTCGTCGGCAAGAATATCGAGCTTGGTCTGAAACAGCATGCCGAGACGATCCTTGAGGGTCCGGGGCTGCACGAGGTTTTCGCGCGCGACGACGGAGTGCAAGCTTTGCACACGCTCGTAGTACGCCATGACGAGCGCCTCTTTGCTGGGGAAGTAGTAATAAGCCAGCCCTAGGGCAACCCCGGCTTCGCTTGCGATTTCGCGCATGGTGGTTTCATCGAATCCACCCCGTCGAAACATACGGATTGCGGTATCAAGGATGCGTTTCCGCGCCGTGCCCCGGCTCTCCGAGGCCGACGAAGCCTGGGCTGGCAAATCGGCCAAATCCTGGGTACGGCCACCGGTTCTCCTAAGTTTGAACACGTTCAATACGATGGCACACACTACCGACCAAATCAACAAAAATCTGAACGTGTTCAATCAACCATTGCTATCGCCTTCACCAGACTTCACGCTGCACGCGCCAGGCAATCCAGCCGCTCAAGTGGACAATCCCAGCTCTTTCTATTTACCCTAGGCTCCACTAGACGGAGGTGCCATGTCGACAGGCCTAACCACGATCGGAGAGCGCCGCCTCGGCAGCACGATGCGCCGGGATGCGTGGTGGGTGGAATTGATTCCCGCCATCATCCTTCTCGGTGGATTCGGACTTTATGCAACTGCCCGCGCCTTCGAAGGGAAATATTACGAATGGGGGCCGTATCTCTCACCCTTTTATTCGCCGCTCATTGACCCCACGCACAAATGGTGGCCGCTCTCTCCCGCATTGCTTATCTTGATCTGGCCGCTGGGATTCCGGGCAACGTGCTACTACTACCGCAAGGCGTACTACCGTGCATTTTTCCTGGATCCGCCCGCTTGCGCAGTCGGCGAGCCTGCCACGCGAAAGTATCGCGGCGAAACTGCATTTCCTTTCATTCTTCAGAACCTTCACCGCTATTTTCTCTACGCAGCGATTATTTTTCTCTGCTTTCTTTGGCACGATGTGTACCGCGCATTTTTCTTCGAGGGGCGCTTCGGAGTGGGAGTCGGTACTCTGGTTCTACTCGTGAACGTGACCCTGCTGACGATCTATGCGCTGTCCTGCCACTCCCTCCGCCATCTGGTGGGCGGCAGGCTCGATTGCTTTTCTTGCGCGTCGTTCGGCGGCCCGCAACACACGGCTTGGAGCTGGTTGAGCGTTCTCAACAACCGGCACATGATATTTGCCTGGATTAGCCTGGTCACGGTTGGCCTGGCGGATTTCTATATCCGCTTGGTCGCCAGTGGCGCCATCACCGACCTGAGACTCCTGTGACGACTGAATTCGAGACCCACGACCACGATGTATTGATCATCGGCGCCGGCGGCGCCGGACTGCGAGCCGCTCTCGGAGCTTTAGCCGAAGGCGCCAATGTCGGAGTAGTCTGCAAATCGCTTCTCGGCAAAGCTCACACCGTTATGGCGGAGGGCGGAATCGCCGCAGCCATGGCCAACGTGGACTCCGCCGACGACTGGCGCACTCACTTTCGCGACACCATGCGCGGCGGTAAGCTGCTCAACAACTGGCGCATGGCGCAACTCCACGCCCAGGAAGCTCCCGAGCGGGTCCGGGAATTGGAACAATGGGGGGCGCTCTTTGATCGCACGCAGGACGGACAAATCCTGCAACGGGCGTTTGGCGGACACACCTTCCGACGCCTGTGCCACGTAGGCGACCGTACCGGCCTCGAAATGATCCGCACGTTGCAGGACCGCGGCGTGCAGCTCGGTGTCGACGTATACATGGAGTGCACCATCAGCCGCCTGTTGATGGACGGCGACCGCGTCGCCGGAGCGTTCGGCTACTGGCGCGAGCAGGGCCGGTTCGTCGTGTTCCGAGCCAAGTCGATCGTTATTGCGACCGGCGGCATCGGCAAAGCCTGGAAAATTACTTCCAACTCCTGGGAGTACACCGGCGACGGCATGGCGCTCGCTTACAACGCCGGAGCCGAGTTGATGGACATGGAGTTCGTGCAGTTCCATCCCACTGGAATGGTATGGCCTCCCGGCGTGCAGGGGCTTCTCGTCACAGAAGCGGTCCGCGGCGAAGGCGGCCTACTGACTAACAAAGCAGGCGAGCGCTTCATGGAAAAATACGATCCGAAGAAGATGGAGCTTTCCACACGTGACGTGGTCGCGCGTGCCATCTATACAGAAGTCCGCGAAGGCCGTGGCACGGAACACGGCGGCGCATTCCTCGATATCTCGCACAAGCCCGCCGAGTATGTGAAGAAAAAGCTTCCGAGCATGTATCACCAATTCCGCGAACTCGCGGATGTGGACATCACGAAAGGACCGATGGAAGTCGGCCCCACCTGTCACTACATGATGGGCGGCATTCGCGTCGAGGCGGAAACCGCGCAGTCGACGGTACCCGGACTCTTCGCCGCGGGTGAGGCAGCGGCGGGACTCCACGGCGCAAACCGCCTGGGCGGCAATTCACTTTCCGATCTTCTCGTCTTCGGCCGCCGCGCGGGAGTCGCCGCCGCGGAGCACGCGAAAAAAGTACCAACCACTTCGGTCAACTCCACGCAGATCGAAAACGCCGCGCGCGAACTGCTCGTTCCCTTCGAACGCACGCAAGGCGAGAATCCCTACACCATTCATCGCGAGCTGCAGGATGTTATGCAAAGCCTCGTCGGGATCTACCGCACTCGTGAAGATCTCGCTCGCGCCCTTGGGGAACTCGAGAAATTCAAGGCTCGCGCCGAACAGCTAAGCGTCGAAGGCTCACGCATGTTCAACCCGGGCTGGCACCTCGCGCAGGACTTGAAGTCGATGCTGACAGTCTCCGAGGCCGTTACACGTAGCGCTCTGGCTCGCGAAGAGAGCCGTGGCGCTCACAGCCGCATTGATCATCCCGCTCTCGACGCAACCTGGGGAACCAAGAATAATGTAATTGTCCGGGAGAGTGGGGCGATGACGCTACGCCAGTCGCCTGTGCCCCAATTACCCAATGAGTTGAAGCAACTTGTCGCCGACGAGAAATAGAGAAAACAAACAGCGGAGGCACGATGGCCGAAGCAGTCTTTGAGGTGTTCCGCGGCAACCGCGAAGGCGGAAAGGCCGCCACGTATCGCGTCCCGATCGCGCCCGGCATGGTCGTGCTCGATGCGCTTCACCACATCCAGGCGTATCAGGCCCCGGACCTGGCGGTGCGCTGGAATTGCAAAGCAGGCAAGTGCGGCTCCTGTTCCGCCGAAGTCAACGGCAAGCCTCGCCTAACCTGCAAGACCCGCATGGATGCGCTGCCGCTCGACCAGCCCATCACGGTCCAGCCTCTGAAGGCTTTCCCGGTGATCAAGGACATCGTCACTGACGTTTCCTGGAACTACCGCGTCAACAAGAAGATTCCGCCCTTCACGCCGCTCGCCGATACCAAATGGAAGATGTCGCAAGAAGATGTTGATCGCGTGCAGGAATTCCGCAAGTGCATTGAATGCTTCCTGTGCCAGAACGTCTGCCACGTTCTCCGCGATCACGAAAAGATGGAGACATTCGGCGGCCCCAGATTTTTCGTTCGGGTAGCTGGCCTTGAAATGCACCCGTTGGACTCGAAGTCACGCACGAAGCTGCTCAAAGACGAACTCGGCATCGGCCTCTGCAACATCACGAAGTGCTGCACCGAGGTCTGCCCCGAGGATATCCACATTACGGACAATGCGATCATTCCGCTAAAAGAACGAGTGGTCGACGAATTTTATGATCCACTGCTCATGCTGGTCCGCAAGATTCGCGGAGTGAAAGAATCGGGCTGACGCCGCCGGACGAACGGCAACTGGGTTAACGAACAAGGAGGTCCCATGATGGAACTCAAGCTGAAGACCATCTCGAAGGGTGGTATTCCCGAAGCTATCTCGAAGGTGGATGTCTACCGCTCGCTCAACGAGCCTGAAGAAGCCGAATCGATCTGTCGTGACATCCTGGCAGTCGATCCGGAGCACCAATTAGCCCTCCGCCTACTAGGCCTCGCCATCACAGACGAGTTCTGTGGGGATGCGCACGATCGTCATCGCGAAGCAGAGACTCTTTTCCAGACATTAGTCGATCCGTACGAACGTCTGTACTACACCGGTCTCCTGCATGAAAGGCGGGCCAAGGCACAGATGCGGGCGGGGCGTTCCCCACACACTCTCGCCCCACTCTTCGAGGAGGCGATGCGGTGCTTCGAGCAAGCCGAAGCGATTCGGCCTGCTGGTAACGATGATTCCATTCTTCGCTGGAACCGCTGCGCGCGGCTCCTCCAAAGCCATCCTGGTTTTCGCGATGAGCGCGAAGCTGAATCCTTTGATGCCATGGATAGCTCGCCCGTCTGAACGCCATTCCCGCGAAGGCTTTCGGCCGCGGAAGACCGCCCTGTCGACACCGCTCCCAGCTCAGTTGGCCGGCTTCGTGCGCAGAGGGATGACCGCCAGCGTACTGGATGCTTTGGCGACGATGACGCGGCCTGCTTCGCCTTCGACTGTGACTTCCGCTTCCACGAAGACGAGAGTTCTGCCGGCGCGCAACACCTCTGCACGGCAGTAAACCTCCGGCCCCGACGCTGGGCGAAGGAATGAGACTTTGTTCTCCACGGTGATGACCTCGTGGCCCTCTGGCACGGTGGTCGCGGCGGCTCCGCCGCAAGTATGGTCAGCGATGTGGTCAGCGCGCCCGCGTGGACATAGCCGTGTTGCTGCCGCAGGGGCGGCGCTGCTTTCATTCTTGTTTCGCACCAGCCTTTGCCGCAGGAAGTCAGTTCAATTCCCAGGTAGCTGATAAATTGCGCATCGTGAAAGATTCGTTCTACCAGACTATGATTTGCATTTTCCATTGTTGGGACACTCTCGGGCCGGCGATGGGCTTAGCTTCCGTTGTTCAGAATAGCGCGGGGCGTCGTGGACCGCTCCTGGCTGAGCCAACGGCTCGACGAGTCTCGTGGGTCATGCGGAACCCTTACTTCTTCAGCTCCTCCGGCCAGTTGGTGAGCAGTCGGAGTGGTGCTTGGCCTTCCTCTTCTGCCAAGTTGACCAGCAGACGTTGGCCGTCGGCGGAGACGTCATAAGGGACCCCGACGCCGGGGAGGTAGACGCGGAAGAGCCGTTGCGGTGTGCCGACTTCGATTTCGTCGCCATTCCGTTTGATGGCGCAGGCATAGAGAATATCGTTGGCGTCGCGGAAGAAGAGTTCCTTTCCGTTGCCACTCCAAATCGGATAGCCCGCGCCCATGGTGGAGACGCGCCATTTTCCCTTGCCTTCCGGAAAGGTTGTGACATAGACGTCGGTATTGCCAGAGGCGCCGGATTCATTCGACTCGTACGCGACCATATGGCCGTCGGGAGAAACGCGGTGAATGGACAGGGAATACTGCGGCGAAGGGGGCTGGACAATGGCGACGGGGGCGACCGGCGTGGCGTCTCTCCTTGTATCGTCGCCAACGGGGGCTATCCAGAGGGCAGTCGTCTTCTGACCCGCGCTCGAAACATAGGTTACATACTTTCCATCCGGAGTCAGGCTTGGGTAAAGATACGCGGAGCCGCCGGAGAGAGCAGCGAGAGTCTTCTCAGTTCCGCTGCCGTCGGAGGCTTTGGAACGAATTTCGACGTCGGTGGAGCCGGGCCTCGAGGCGGCCGCGAACACCAGCGTGGAACCATCCGGCGACCAAGAAGGTTGCGCGACCGTTTCCTGGTCGAACGTAATTCGCGTTTTGGTTTTGCGGATCAGGTCAAGGATCCATATGCCGAGAGGCCCGCCGTAGGCCAAGCGTTTTCCATCCGGTGAGAGCCGCAGATCGATCGTCGTATTTTCCCGATCGTTGACGGTGCTGAGTTCCTTGCCGGACCGATTGAACCAGGCAATGCGCATGCCCGCAATCGCCGTGTCGCCGGCTTGGTAGACGAGGAGACCGTTTTGCGAAACGGAAAAAATGCTGCGCCATACACCGGAGTCGTAGCGGATGTTGTCGATGAGAGGGTGAGCTGATCCTGACAGCTTGCCGGATTCCGGATCGAAGCTTTGCGCCATCAGCGCGCTGCCCGAGCGAAAGAGCAGGTAGCCGGACGCATACTGTGCGGCGGAATCCGTTGCCACAACGAAGTGGGTTTCCTGATTATCGACGGAGGCCATGTAGATTCCGTTTTCTTTGGGGTTACCTCCGGAATGGCTGGTGGCGAAGAAAAGGAAATGCTTGCCGTCGGGAAGAAACCAGGGAAAGCGATGAGTGGAGTGCATCCTGTTGTCGAGAACGGTAGCCGGGGTGGCGGGGCCTCCCTGCGCGCTAACACGCATGAGGGGGCCGAGGTAATTGGCGCAGTAGAGGATGACATCATCGGCGCCCCAGGCAGCGCCGCGGCCGTTCGGGGCATCGGCCAGCATGGAAATGGCGCCACCGCCGGCAGGGATCTTCATCAGCTTGCCATTGGCGAAGAAGCCGAGGCTACGGCCGTCGGGCGACCAGAAAGGATGACCGGCCCCCTGAGTGCCCTCGAGTTGCCTTGCGAGATCGCTGTTGAGCGAACGTACCCAGAGGGTCTTCGCGTCCTGAGAACGGGCCACAAAGGCGACTCGATCGCCTTGCGGCGAGAGGACGGGCATGCCGCCGACGTCGCCTGTGGTATCAAAGGCGAACTTCTCGGGCGGCGGAATTTCGGCGTGGAGGGACTCTGCCGTGGCGCTGGGTTTGGCGGAATATCCGGCGACGGCGGCTAGGGCTGCGAGAGCGAGGGCAGCGGCGGCGAGCAGGGCGAGCCAGTACCTCTTGAATCTTGTAGTCGTTGTTTTGGAATCGCTGGGCTGCGTATCTTTGGCAGACTCGGTAATCCAGCGCAGATTCATGGCCGCGTCGTGGGCGGATTGCAGGCGGTCGGCTGGGTCCTTGGCCAGGCAGGCGCGGATAAGGCGGTCGAGCATGGGGGGCTGGCTGGGGCCGATGGGGTCGGGTTCTTTTTCCAGAATCGCGGAGAGCACGCTGATTTGCGATTTTCCCTCAAACGCCCGGCGGCCGGTGATCATTTCGTAGAGGACACAACCAAAGGCGAAGATGTCGCTACGGGCGTCGGCTGCCTTTCCTTGGAGGACCTCCGGGGCGAGGTATTGGAACGTTCCTACGATGGAACCCTTCTGCGTGAGCGGAGACGTCGCCAAAGTGAGCGAAGCGAAGCTCATGGTCGGCGTGGAGGGAGTCAGACCCACGGTCGTGCCCGAATTCGTTCCCGAAATCGTCAGTTCGGGCTTGGCCAGACCGAAGTCCATTAGTTTAGCGCCGGACTTCGTCAGCATGATGTTGGCGGGCTTGAGGTCGCGATGAATGATGCCCTGGCGGTGGGCTGCTTCCAGCGCTTGGGCGATTTCGATGCCGACAGTCACCGTTTGGGCCAACGACAGAGGCCCTTTCAAGAGGCGTTCGGCCAGGGTTTGGCCTTCCAACAACTCCATGACGAGGAAGTCCACGCCGTCCTGCGAGCCGACATCATAGAGCGTGCAGATGTTGGGGTGTTGAAGGGCGGAAATCGCCTTGGATTCGCGTTCGAGGCGCTGCTTCAGGCCGGGGTCGGACGACAGATGCGCAGGCAAAACTTTGATGGCAACGCTGCGTTCGAGGCGGGTGTCGCGGGCACGATAGACCTCGCCCATGCCGCCCGCGCCCAGGGGGGATTGGATTTCGTAGGGGCCAAGTTTCGTGCCGGCCGCTAAGCTCATTTCTTTAGCCCGGCCTCCCAATTGGAGACGACGACGAGTTGGGTGCGGTTGTCTTGCCCGCGGGTGATGGCCAGGATGCGACCGTCCTTGGCTACGTCCATGGGGAAGCCTTCGCCCACCGGGGCTTCGATGGGCTGGGGAATTTCGCGTGTTTTGCTCACGATCAGGTCTGAGCCTTGTTCGTGGACTTCGGTGACCTCGAGATTAGCGGCGTCGCCAAGGTACAGGATGGCGTGTCCATCTTTGAACCAAACGGGGTTGCCGCCGTAGCCGGGGGAAATGAGGATGCGGGGGCCGGGGCCCGGGTAGGGAGTCGCATACACCCTCTGCGCTCCTGATTCCCTGGAACTGTAGGTGATCCAGCGCATGTCGGGAGAAAAGACTCCGTCGCTGGTGTAGGAGGGAGCTTTCAAGAGGAGTCGCGGCGTGCGCGCACCCTGCAGGGGCAGGGCCCAGAGGCTGGCGTCCTGGAGTCCGCTCTCGTCGGTCGAGTAGAGCAGCGCGCTGCCGTCGGGAGCCCAATGGACTGGGAGGGAATTCGGGGTGGCCACCAGGACTTCTTCTTCCTTCGTTCCAAATGTGGATTTTACGTGGATTTCGAAGGTGCCTGCCTTTTCGGAGGCGAAGGCGATCTTGGTGCCGTCGCCGGACCAGACGGGAAGGCCGGCGGTGACGCCGGAGGTGAACTGGGTGGGGAGCAGATCCTCGCCGCGCAGGTCATTCCGCCGAAGATCATAGAGCAAGAGGTCGTGGTGGGGGCGGTCCCGTTCGACCACAAGACGGCTTTCATCGGGAGAGAGATGGAGGCTGGCATAGCGGCCGGGTTCGCCGACGGTGCCGAGATGCTTACCCGTCGAGTCCATCCAGAGCAGGGTGTTGTCGGGGTTCTGGACGGGGGCAAAAACCAGCGTTCCGTTTTGTGAAGCGGAGAAAATTGCCATCCACCATGTGCGGTGTTCCTCGACACCGTCCTGGACAACAACCGGATCGCCGCTCAACTCCAAACTGCTCACATCGAACGGTTGGGCCGTCAGCGCGTTGTCCTTGACGAAGAGCAGATGGCCGTTGGCATAGGCGGCGTTGGCATGGGTAAACAGAAGAAATTTGCCTGGCCCGCCTTCTATGGAGCCAACGTAGAGGCTGTCGTGAGCATGGCCAACGTCATTATGCCCAGCGGCATAGTAGAGGAAGTGCTTGCCATCGGGCAAGAAGAAGGGCCAGCGATGAGAGTCGAGTCCAGGGTCCGTGGTCGTGACAGGAACGGGTTGGCCCCCGGAAGCAGAAACGCGAAATAAGCCGGTGGTGGTTTCGGGCGTGAAAACGATGACGCCATCGGCACCCCAGGAAGCACCGCGCGGCACGCGAGCCTCGCAGACCTCGATGGCGGCTCCGCCGTCGGGGTCGATGCGCCTGAGTTGGCTGTGTGCGAAGAAACCAAGGGAGCGGCTATCCGGCGACCAGAAGGGCCAGGATGCGCCTTCAGTGCCGGGCAGAGCGTTGGCTTTCAGCGCGTCCAGGGACTGGACGTAGAGCTGCGCTTTGCCAGGGGTGCCAGCTACGAATGCGATGCGGCGGCCATCGGGCGAGATGGCGACTGGGGCGGGCGCATCGCCGGTGGCCAGGAACTGCTTGCCATCCGGCGGGGAGATGATCCAGCGCATTCGAGATGGGGCTGGCGTTGCGGGATGAGAAAGAAAGTGAAACAGAATGCTTGCGATCGCGAGTAGGGTCATTGCGGCCGCGCCCCAGAGTTTCCAGTCAAATTTCGGATGAGAGATGGCGGGAGACGGAATGGCGGATTGGGTTGTGGTGGATCCGGAACTCATCCACTGGAGTTCGCTGGCAAGGTCGGCGGCGCTTTGCCAGCGGTCGTCGGGGTCTTTGGCGAGGCATTTCTTCACGACGCGCTCCAGCGTTATGGGCGTGAGCGGCTGGATTTGCGTGATGGGCGGTGGTTCCGTGGTGAGGATGGCGGCGATCAGGCTAGCGCGGCTTGTTCCAGAAAAAGCAGATTTCCCGGTCGCCATTTCATAGAGGACTTCGCCGAAGGCAAAGATATCGGTGCGCGCGTCGGCGGGCTTCCCCTCCAGTTGTTCGGGGGCCATGTATTGGAACGTCCCGACGATCATGCCGGCGCTCGTGAGCTTGGAATGCTCCTGGGTCATCTGCGTGAGTGCTTCAGCGAGGGGAGCGGGGCCGGATTGCGTGGCCAGCCCGAAATCGAGGAGCTTCGCGCCGCTCTTTGTCATCATGATGTTGGCCGGCTTCAGGTCGCGATGGGTAATGCCGAGCTTGTGGGCTCTGGCTAGAGCGTCGGCGATTTGTGCGCCGTAGCGAATCGTCTGTTCGGGTGGCAGCGGGCCTTTTTCCAGGCGGCGCTCCAGAGTCTCACCTTCCAGAAATTCCATTACCAGAAAATCGATGCCGTCCTGGTGTCCGATATCGTGCAGAGTGCAGATGTTGGGGTGCTGCAGAGCGGAAATGGCCTTGGACTCGCGCTCGAGGCGCTGCTTGAGGGCGGGGTCGGACGAGAGGTGCGCGGGCAAGACCTTGATGGCGACGCTGCGGTCGAGGCGGGTGTCGCGGCCACGATAGACCTCTCCCATGCCGCCAGCACCGAGCGGGGAGAGGATTTCATACGGGCCAAGCTTGGTGCCAGACGCGAGGGCCATGCGTGGGAGTGATTATAGCGTGAGGCCGGAACGTGACATTGCGCTTAGACGCGTTCCTCGGCTTAGAGTCAAATTGCTCAGGTCCTCAGCAGTCTGCAAGGCAGGCGCGTATCCTAAGTGCTTTCGGATACGTAAAGATAGTATGGACAAGCCAGGCGGCACGGCTGCTTCCGGCCCGTTTGAGGCCCGGTATCTCGCGTTCCTCGAAACGATCACGACCCTTCGTTCCAACCTGCATCGTTATTGCGCGCGGATGACGGGGTCGGTCCTGGACGGCGAGGATGTCGTTCAGGAAGCTTTGTTCGAAGCTTATCGCAAGCTGGACCAGTTCGATGACCTGCGTCCGCTTGCGCCCTGGCTGTTCCGAATCGCGCACAACCGTTGCATCGATTTCTTGCGCCGCCGTAGCGTTCGCCATGACGCTGAACTGGCGGTCATGGAGCCCGATGTCGTGCAGCCCGTCGAGTCTCACGGCCGGGATGTTGGCCGGGCTGTGGAGCACCTTGTATTGGCGCTCCCTCCGAAGGAACGCGCCTGCGTGCTGTTGAAGGACGTTTTTGATTACACGCTGGAAGAAATTGCTGAACTTGTTGACTCGAGTGTAGGCGGCGTTAAGGCGGCGCTCAACCGCGGGAGGTTGAAGCTGGCAAAATACCCCGCACTGTGGATTTCGCCGAGGAAGAAGGACGCGGAAATGTCGAAGCTGTTGCATCTCTACGTCGAGCGCTTTAATCGGCGTGACTGGGATGGACTGCGGGAGTTGATTGCGGACGATGCCCGCGTGCAGGTGGCGGATCGATTCGAGGGCCGAGTCGATGAAGCGCCCTACTTCGGAAATTACGCGCGGCGGCGGGTTGCCTGGCAACTGGCCGTCGGCGAAGTGGATGGGGCGGCGGTCGTCGTCATCCTGCAACAAGGCGAAGGCGGTTGGGTGCCACAGTCCTGCGTTCGCCTCGAAATCGCGGATGGACGCATCCAGCGCATCGTGGACTTCGTTCACTGTCCGTGGGTTCTCGGCGCAGCCACGTCTGTCGCTATTGAACCCACTCCGTGAAAGGTGCGTATCCCGGCTCGATTGGGAGCCGTAATGCATTGTAGAGGTTGAATTTTCGAGGAGGAGAAAGCAATGCAGACAAAAGAAGCTATCAAATTCGCCCTGAACGTTTCGAATGGCGCCGTGATGAGCGAGATCGACAAAATGAGCGACGCGGCTACGACGTTTCCGACACCTAACGGCGGGTGCCATCCACTTTGGGTCCTGGGCCATCTCACGATGGTTGAGGGCATGATTCCCGCCGCGCTCTTCGGAGATAAGAATCCCGTAGCCGAGTGGGGACAATACTTCGGAGAGAATTCGGAACCTGTCGCCGACGCGAGTGCCTATCCATCATTCGACACGATCCGAAAGAAGTACGCCGAACTACGCGAGCAGAACTTGGCTCTTCTGGAATCGCTCAGCGAAGCGGATCTCGACAAGCCCACCAAAGCGCCGCCCAAGGGACGCGAGCAGGAGTTCTCCACTTTCGGAAAGAGCTTCCTGGTGGTAGCGCTGCACCAGTCCATGCATCGCGCCCACGCTACGGACGCATTGCGGGCTGCCGGCCGCACGGTGCTTGCCGCACAAGCGTTGTAATCTGCTCTCCTGGTCCAGGCTGACCTCGTCACGTTGCTCACTCAGGACCGCGAGGTCACCTGCCGACCAGGAATGCGGCCACGCCAACCATGGCGGCAACCAGCGCGGAGAGGACCATGGGGGGCGGGCCAAAATATATGAAACTGAGCACCACGCCGACTACCTGGACCGTGAAGAAGACCCAGCCCAGCGCTCCAATCGCAGCGGGAGCGGAGCGAGCCAGTCCTCCGAGGTGCCAACACAGAAAAGCCGATAAGATCATCGACGCCGTGCACGACAGGCCGAAGCCGCGATAGAAAGCGCCATAGGTGAAGCTTCGGCCGTCAATTTCAAAACGCACCGTGTTCATGGCGTCATAGACGGCGCGGCCTTCCGCCGAAGGGGGCCGCAGGGTCAAAAAGCCGTAAGTGTGCCCGACCGCGAACAGAACAAATAAAACCGCCGCCATCCGATAGAGCAGGGTTGCGCTCATAGCTTAAGTCCCTTCCACGGAAGATTTCAGTGAGCCTTACAATCTAGCGGCGGGAACTTGGATCGTCAAACTCAATGTAGTTCGCACACGATAATGCTAGTGGTAAACGTTGGGAGCCGCCTTGCCAACTCGGGCACAACGGCGCTCCCCTGCGAGGTTTGGCGGCTTCGCGTGGAAAGGATCTCATAGAAACCAAGTGGCGAAAGAGGCGAGGGCCATGCGTGGGAGAGATCAAAGCCCTGGGCTTTGGCGCCGAAGAACAGAAGGGGCCAGTTTGAAGGCCGTAAGGGCCAAGTTCAGTGCTCTTGTGCTTGCGGGGCGGCGATCAGACTGGTAGGTTCCAAAATCGTCACAAAGGCGAGGGCGGTAACGTTAGGAAACGCATGCGTCCGAACCACTTTGAACCTGCCCACCCATATCGCGTAGGGATCCGTTGGATGAGCGGACATCGATTTATCCGCGCGCCTATGAGCTGGGCTGCCTGCTCGGTGCGACGACCCCTTTGCGGCGGCTGAGAACGAACGCCCGGCGGCGGCGTTTGACGGCCTGACGATCGATTTTCGACCAGAATGCCGTGAAGTAATCGATGGCCGACCAGAGGGATAACGCGATCATGCCCCAAACGGCAATTTGCGCAATCCAGTGGACGGGAACCGTGACGGGACCGAGATGCCAGGCGTGCCAGCGGTGGTCGAGGATGACCGCGACGACCGACACAATCTGGACGAACATCTTGTATTTGCCGAGGTCGCTGGCTTCGATGGTGAAGCCTTCGGAAGACGCGATCCCGCGCAGTCCGCTTACCAGGAATTCGCGGCCGATGACCAGCACCGCGATCCAGGCGGGAACCATCGCCGGGTTGAACTGGACCAGCGTAACCAGAGCAGCGGTGATGAGGAGCTTATCTGCGAGCGGGTCGAGCAACATGCCGAGCGTGGTGACTTGTCCACGGCGCCGGGCCAGGTAGCCGTCGAGCCCATCGGTGATGGAGGCGGCGATGAACACCAGGGCCGCCAGAGCCTCTTTTTCGCCCGTAGCGCTGGAAAGACGGGGCGTCAGAACCAGCCACATGAACAGCGGCACGGCGACGATCCGGCTGAACGTAATGTAGTTGGGCAGTGTCACTGCTTGATCCGAGACTGTATGAACCCGAGAAAGAAACCGGGCCGATTCCGGGGCAGGATTAGGGGCACCACCGGATGATCAAGATTATCGCCCAGTAAGCAAGCGAAAGCAACGGAAGGGGGCGAAACGAGAGTACAACCCAGAACTGGTTAGCTAGCTTGCTCCTGGAAGGTTACGCACACACCGTTCGGATCGATCGCAGCGAACTCTTTCGTCCCCCAAGGCTTGGTTTGAAGAGAACCGTTGGGATGCACTTTGCCGCCTCGTTCCTGGTATTCGGCGTAGATGGCTTCAATACCCGTTACGACGAACCGCACCATGGTCTGGTCTCCAATTTTTCGGGCCAGAGTCTTGTCGGTCATTCCAGAGATGTGCAGGGAGGCCCCGCCGCGGTTGATACCGACGTAGTTTGGTGG
>Ga0137409_10001632_pt1 | contig 24272 bp, 23 predicted proteins | sample CZODoug1_16funga_FD_122059 | JGI IMG/M metagenome (GOLD analysis project Ga0137409, IMG submission 122059) | Vadose zone soil fungal communities from Angelo Coast Range Reserve, California, USA - CZODoug1_16fungal (Hybrid Assembly) | ecosystem: Environmental > Terrestrial > Soil > Vadose zone...
GCGCGATAACGATACCTCGTCGAACGACGTTGGTTCGGAGGACGAGTCGCTCGCCGTCGAAGAAGAAGCCGAACCCGCGTTCAAAGGTATCATCGGGCGAGGTCCCGCCATGCGCGCACTCCTTAAACAAGTCGCGGTCGTGGCTCCAACCGATTCGACTGTCCTGATTATGGGTGAGACAGGCTCGGGAAAGGAACTCATCGCGCAGGCCATTCACGATTCCAGCCCTCGCCGCAACGCTCCGTTGATAAAAGTTAACTGCAGCGCCATCCCTGAAAACCTGTTTGAAAGCGAGTTCTTCGGCCATGCGCGAGGCGCCTTCACCGGCGCGCTCCGAGACAAACCGGGTCGCTTCGAAATGGCCGACGGCGGGACTCTTTTTCTGGACGAGATCGGCGAGTTGTCGGCGGCCATGCAGGTGAAATTGCTGCGCGTATTGCAGGAGCGGCAATTCGACCGTCTGGGCGGAAAACAACCGATCTCGGTCGACATCCGCGTCATCACGGCGACCAATCGCGATCTGGAACAGATGGTCGAAGCCAACCAATTCCGCCAAGACCTCTACTACCGCTTGAACGTCGTCAACCTGGAACTGCCTCCACTCCGCGAACGCCCCGACGATATTCCGATTCTGGCCACCCATTTCGCGGCGAAAGCCGCCGCGAAACACAACAGAACGAGGCCGACCTTCGCGCCCGCCCTCGTCAACAGCCTGCTGGCCTACCGCTGGCCCGGCAACATCCGTGAACTCGAAAATGTGATCGAGCGCGCCGTGGTGATCAGCAACGCTCCCGTGTTGGATGAAAGCCTCCTGCCGGAGAAAGTAATCAGCCAGGCCAACAGCGTACAAAACATGCCCGCGCCGCCGGCCGTCCCGCAGTTAGAACTCCAAAACGGCTTGCTGCCTCCCGACCTTTCCTTCGAGACGGCCATCCAGAATTTCAAACGCCAACTGGTGCGACAGGCCTTGCGCGAATGCAACGGCTTGAGAACCGAGGCCGCGCACCGGCTCAAGATCAGCCGTCAATATTTACACCGTCTGATAAATGAATTGAACGTCGAAGGATAGAGAGGATGGGCCGTTCCCAGGCCCGGCCCTACTGTTTTTAAGGCAAGCGGTGGCCTTAGCCCTCGTCGAGATCGTCGCGCTTCCTCGCGCTTGCGGAGTATGATAAACCGGCAAAAGGTGGCAACGGAGATGGTCAGATAGACAGAAGAGATTCCATCTTCTCTTCGCTTCGTCTCTGGCAAGATACAAACCATAACGGGGTGTCCGAGCCCAATGAACTCCATACGCTTCCTGAGCTTGGGGTCGCAGTATTGGACTTGGACTACAAGGACTCGAAACGAACAGATCAATACGGAAATCGGTTTAGATATAGAGCTAAGGTGAAAGATGTTCACGGCGCTCAGGTTGGGCGTTGGGCGTGGGATGTGATCCTAGTGGTAGACAATGGCAGAATCTCGGAAAACAAACCAATTACCCCATATGACCGACTGGGCTTCTTTTCGAGTCCGGTTATTCGAGGGCTGTCAATACTTTTCCCAGAGTTTCGCCAGGGATGGTGACGCCTGAAGTAACAGTCTCAATTCAAGAAAGGCGGGGATCGAAAGGTTCCCGCCTTTGTGCTTTGGATCGCCCCCTAATTGACCATTCAAAAAATTAGCACAAACCCCGTGTGAGGTGGGATTCCCTCCTAGGATGCCGTCAACCAATTCGGTCGCAATCCAACCGCCTTGTGCGGTCAATGGCGCGAAGCCAGGCGGGAGAATTGGAAGCGGCGGTTTTTGCGGCGGCGACCACGGCGGCGAATTGAAGAGTGTTGAACGTCATAACGTGAAAGAATCTATCACGTTCTAGGGCGGAGTTGAGGGAAGATGATAGAGGCTTGCATGTTTTCTGCTTGACGGGATTCTTTCGAGGCCGTACCCAAGCGCGCTTGTGAAACGTGAAAGGTTTGTTTTACATTACAATGAATGGAGAAACGCTATATGAACGTATCCGAATTTGCGGAGAAACACGGCGTCAAAGTTACTCAGTTTGGGCGCTTCAAGGTTTATATGATTCCGGAAGATGCGACGCCGCCGGAGTTGCCGACTGGACGACCGCCGAAAGAAGCCGCAAAGACCGCCGTAAAGAAAGCTGTCAATTACCCGCCACTAAACGCGAAGCGCGTTGTAGTGGGGGCTTGTCTCTGTACTCGCGTAGCGGTGAGCGCCCTACGTTTTCCGAGACCATAGGCCGATTGACGACAGCCCTGGCTCTGATATTCAGAGCCGCATTGATGTCGGCATGAGCTTCAAAGCCACATGACCGGCAACAAAACCGAGACTGAGAAAGGCGATTAGCTTTTTCGCAATGACCACACCGGGAACAAGTACGAGACGTATTGCGCGGATCAACGGCAACTACCGCCACTCCCGCAATCCGCGCCTTGTATTCCACGAAGGCGCGAAGCTGAGCGAACGACCAACCCGACATCCTGGCTCGTTGAGTCTTGCGAAACCGTGCTCGATCACGAATGCCTTTGAGCTCTTCAACGGCGATTCCCGATTGAGTGTCTTTTGCTTTCTCAACGAGCCGCTTGCTGATGACGTGGTTGGTGTCCCTGCGAAAGCGTCGCTCTTTCTGTCCGCTGGATTTCAGCTTGCGCCGAATGTTCTTCGGCCTATAGCCGCGCTGCTTTCTCTTCGCGGCGGCAACCTGAAGGATTTGGCGGCGACCGTGGTAATGCCGGCGTGTCTTCTCTACTTCGGCGCCGCTGAAGGTTTCGCCCGTGCTCATCGTCGCCAGGTTGACTACGCCAAAGTCCACACCCAGAAAATCAGTGTTCGGAGTTGGCGCATTGTCGGGCAGATCAACGGTTACGAGCAGAAACCATTTGCCGTCCTTGCGTCTGACCAGATCGCATTGGCCGTGCTTGAGATGAAACCGCTCGGACTGGTACTTGCCCATCACGACCGGGACGATCACCCGGCCTTCGAGCGTCAGCAGAGAGACGCGGTCAACGCCCTTGAAAGACATCAACCGCTGGTCATATGGGACGCTCGCGTATTTCTTGAATCGGGGGCGTTTGGATTTGTCTCGGCCATAGGCTTCGCAGACCTGGGCGATGCAGCGGATGGCCATCTGAGCCGAGAGTCCGAAATCTTCACGCAGTTGGCGGTAGTAGAGTTGTTGCAGTTTGACCTTGTTGGCCGACTTGAGGCGGAAGGCTTCGCCGGCGAGCCAATCGGCGGCGGCGTTGAACGCTGCCATTGTGGCGGAAAGTTTTTTGGACTGCTCTTTGTCCGGCAAGAGTCGAGTTTGCAAGGTCAATTTCACGGCGCCAAGCATAACACAAGTGGCGCAACTTATCACTTAATTTATCGCTGGCGAAGCGCCCACGATGCCAAATTCCGCTCCATCCAAACCGAAGCGGTTATGGATGGAGCATCCTTTGGCGAGGCCCGGTGAAGAAAGGTTCATCAAAATGACTGCCGAAGAGATCGAGCGCACATTGCAAAACGTCGCGCTCTCCATCCAGCAACTGACACAGGTGGCTGTCCGAACTGACGCCCGGCTCGACGCTTCAGACTCGGCGCGCCATGAAGTCGACGAGCGTATCGAGGCGCTCATCAACGCTCAGGTGAGATATGAGGCGAGACAAGAGAAGCTCGAAGAAGCCTTCCGACTTGTGGCTTCGTCTCACGCTCAGCTTGTGGAGATGATCCGGCTTCACGAAAACCGTCTTGACGGTCACGACCATGCGCAGGCGCGAACCGACGGCAGACTTGATGTTCTGATTGACGATCAGATTTCAGCCCGGAGCCAGGCGGAGGAGCGCGGGCGCCTTCTTGATGAGAAGCTCGCGCGGCTTGCTGAGGCGCAGGCGCGAACCGACGAACAGATACGGATGCTCGCTGCCGGCAACGGAGGGGCGAAGTAATGGCCGACGAAAACGCCAACACCGCAGACCTGACCATTGATGAAAAGCTCGACCGCATCTTGCAGCGGCTCGCTACACTCGAAGCCAGGGCTGACGACCGAGCCAGAGAGACGCGCCCGCTACTCGATCATCTCATTCAGGAAATGGCAACGACGCGCGAGACGTTGATGGAAGAGTTGCGCCGTATCAAGAAGCAACTCGAAATTGTAACGCTCGACCTGATGGAGACCAGAGCGGATCAGCGCCGACTGACTGAGAGGGTGGATGACATAGAGCGGAGGCCGAATTGAGCGACGAAGCCTTGCGCTTAAAAGTCGGGATCGGGAAGTAGCCGGAGAGTGAAACGGATGGGGCTTGTGGGACTGAATGTGGGACTAAAAGCAAAAAGCCGGTCTGACCGGCTTGCTAAGTTGCTGATTTTATTGATGGGCCGTGCCGGGCTCGAACCGGCGACCCGTTGATTAAGAGTCAACTGCTCTACCAACTGAGCTAACGGCCCTTGATTTGAAGATTAGCGATCGGAATGGATCGATCGGCGGGGCGTATTCTTGACGATGTGTCAATCGTTGTCAAGACGCCTCCCGGATAAGGCCCTTCCTTGCAGGCTGCCGAATGAAAGGAGATCAAGACGGATTAATCAGTCTTTGAACATCTCCGCGCGCAGTTCTTGCTCGCGAATCATCGCGTTGCGCAGGAGCGTCTCCTTTTGAAGAATCGTTCTTTCAGCTCTCGCCAACTCTTCGCGCAGTGTGTGTAATTCGGCTTGAAGCGTCGCGATGTAACCGAGCGCCTGACGCAGTCTTTGCTCGTGCGCCATCTCGAAGAGAGGAGGGGTGCTGTGAGGCTTTTCGATGCGCTTCTCGAAAGTTTCTGATTGATTGACAAGTTGAATCGCTGCGCTCATCTTTTACTTTCTCCTGATTACCAATGTCTTGTCCTTGTTTTTTTGTTTATTGGATCGCGTTGAGTTCGCCCGACGGGGGGATTGGTGAAATTGGCGAACTGGCTTAGCTCAACGTTGTTTCACTATTTATAGGGAGTCCATACATCCACCTAGATTAACGGCTAAATCAACGGGTAGATCGACGGCCCAACCTTAGAGTGACAACCTTAGAGTGAGTCAACCCGATTCAGGTTGCCCGCGCGACTGTCTGAGCGTTCGCGTGAGCGGTTCAAGGTGGGGCGGTTTTTTCAGACGCGGGGCATAATAGCACAGTCATTTCTTGGAGCGAAGAAATTTTTATATGGGACGGTAAATTTGTGCCCGCCGTTGATGTGTTAAAATCACGAACCGGATTGCTAATCATTTTCACGGAGGTATGGAAGCTAAGAATGGCTGCGCAGTTGTTGGATGGCGTCGTGGTGGCGGAGGAGATTAAACAGAGTGTGGCGGCGCGTGTTAAAGAATTGGAGTCGCGCGGAATCAAGCCCGGCCTTGCGGCGGTGATCGTCGGAGACGATCCGGCCTCGAAAGTCTATGTCGGCAGCAAGGTCAAGGCTTGTCAGGCGCTGGGGCTGCATTCGGAGAAGTATGAACTGCCGGCCCAAACAGGCGCCGAAGAGTTGTTGGCGTTGGTCGAACATCTGAATCGGCGTAATGACATTGACGGCATACTCGTGCAACTGCCATTGCCGAAAGAGATCGAAACGCGCCGCATACTCGAAGCCGTAGACCCGGCGAAAGACGTGGACGGGTTTCACGCGGTCAATGTCGGCCGTCTGGTCAGAGGCGAAGAATCGCTCGTCCCGTGCACGCCGGCCGGGATCATTGAGATGCTCGATCATTATCGAATCCCGATCGAAGGCTCGCGCGCCGTCGTCGTCGGGCGCAGCGACATAGTCGGCAAACCGGTGTCGATGTTGCTGCTTCACAGGAACGCGACGGTGACGATCTGCCATTCGCGCACGCGGAACCTCCCGGAAGTCACCCGCCAGGCCGACATCCTGATCGCGGCGATCGGGCGCGCGGCGATGATCACCGGCGATTTCATTCGCGAAGGCGCGATCGTCGTCGACGTGGGGATGAACAACGTGACGACGGCCGATGAGGTCAACCGCATCTTCGCCGACTCCGAGATTCCCAAACGGATGGAGACCCTGGCCAGGCGCGGCTACACGCTGGTCGGCGATGTAGAGCCGCGCACCGTCGCCGGACGAGCGTCGTGGCTCACTCCGGTCCCCGGCGGAGTCGGGCCTCTGACGATCGCGATGCTGATGAAAAATACGTTGCGCGCCGCCGAGATGCGGCGCGGTTAGTGGGGCGGACTTATGGTTCTTGAAAAATAAATGCAACAACAAGTGTGGCGCGAGTTGTTTACTCGCGCCGCCTTCAGCCGAAACTGCGCGAGTAAACAACTCGCGCCACATCGTCAATTGAATGTTCAAAATCGGACTGACAGGTGGAATCGCCACCGGCAAATCTTATGTGTTGAGCGTGTTGAGCGAATTGGGCTGTGAAGTGATTGACGCGGACACCATGGCTCACCGGGCGATCGAGCCGGGCCGCCCGGCCTATTTTGACATCATCGATCATTTCGGCCGCGACATCCTCAACGAAGACGGCTCGATCAATCGCGCCGCCCTCGGCGCGATTGTCTTCACCAACAAAAGCGCCCGCGAGCGGCTCAACGAGATTGTTCACCCGCGGGTTTACGAAGCCCAGGCGGAATGGTTTGAGGAACTCGCCGGGCGCGATCCCGCAGCCATCGCCGTCGTCGACGCCGCGCTGATGATTGAAACAGCGTCATACCGCCGCTTTGACAAAGTCATCGTCGTTTATTGCGACCCCGAATTGCAGCTTCGACGATTGACCGAGCGCAACGGCTTCACTCGTGAACAGGCGCAGTCGCGAATCTCAGCCCAGATGCCCTCCGAAGAGAAGTTGAAATACGCCGACTACTCTATCGACACGTCGAACGGGTTTGAAGACACGCGACGACAGGTCGAGAAGGTGTACGAAGAATTGCGTAAATTATAAGACCTATAGGGCCTATAGGCCCTGTAGGAAAGATTTATGAAAGCCACAATAAATTACAAAGAGCGTTTTACCGGCGTCGTCGCCGAGGGCCATTTCCGGCGGTCGCAGGGGTTGTGGATGTCGTCAATCGGCCTCGGCTCTTACCTCGGCGCCCCCGACGAGCGGACCGACGGCGCCTATCGAAGCGCTGTCAAACGCGCCGTCGAATTGGGTTGTAACGTCTTCGATACGGCTGCGAACTATCGTTGCCAGCGCAGCGAGCGAACTATCGGCGATGCGCTCGCGGATCTGTTCGCGCGAGGCGTGGCGGCGCGCGACGAAATCGTGGTCTCGACCAAGGGCGGTTACGTTCCGTTTGACGCCACGCCGCCACGCAGCCGCCAGGAGATGATCGCCTATCTCGAAGAGACATTCATCAAACCGGGCATCTGCAAGTGGGACGACTTCGTTCAATCGAGCCATTGCATGACGCCCGACTACATCTCGCATCAACTCGATCAGAGCCTCCGCAACCTGAAGCTCGAATGCGTCGATATCTACTACATTCACAACCCGGAATCGCAGCTCGCCGAAGTTTCGCGCGATGATTTTTACAGAAGGCTGCGCGCCGCGTTCGAGTTTCTGGAGACCGCCGTGGCGGACGGGAAGATTTCGATTTACGGGACGGCCACGTGGAACGGCTATCGGGCGCCGTCGGACAGTCCGGAGGCTCTGTCATTGGAACGAGTGGTGGAGACCGCGCGCGAAGTGGCGGGAGACGGCCATCACTTCAAAGTCGTCCAATTGCCGTTCAACCTGGCGATGAACGAGGCGTTCACTGACGCCAATCAGACGTTCGACGGCGGGAAGGCCACATTTCTGGAGGCGGCGGCGGGATTCGGCGTCACGGTCATGTCGAGCGCCTCGATCCTGCAATCGCGCCTCTCTTCGGGATTGCCGCCGATTATCGGCGCCTCTCTGAAAGGATTGCGCACGGACGCGCAGCGCGCGATTCAATTCACGCGCTCGACCCCTGGAATCGACGTCGCGCTCGTCGGGATGAGCGACGTCGCTCACGTCGAGGAGAATTTGGAAGCGGCGAAAATTCCTCCGGCCCCGGTGGAAGAATATCTGGGACTGTTCGACCGCGGGTGAAAATATAGTGATACGGTACAGGGAGCGGTAGCGACCTGGTGAGCCTCGTAAGCTATACCCCCTGGGGGCGCCAGGTCGCTACCGCTCCCTGTACCGTACCGGCGTTATATCTCGCGTCGCAGTGTCTCCCAGAAACTGCCACGATAGACCTGCCGATCCAATCCTTCGTAGCGCGCCTGCAAATCTTTTTCGCTGAGGATGTGGCCTTGCATCCAGACTTCGGACGCCAGCCATCCATCGACCTTCAACTCACCTTTGAGGTCGGCGCGATTGAGGAGGACTTCGAGCCTCAATTTTCCGGCGTCGACATCGATCAGAATCAGATCGCTTGTAGTGAGCGGATTTTTGATTCCGCGCCAGGAGAGGATGCGTCCGCGCACGGCGTAGTCGGGCTCGGCCAGCTTTCTGCGCGGGTATCGCTCGGCGAGCGGAGCGAAGAGCGGATCCTTGGTCTTTGTGATTACCCGCGCGCGATAAGCCAGGCCGGAAACGGACGCCGTGATCTGCCGGTCGCGCAAGCGGCTCAGATCGACTTCGGTGATGTTTTGCAACTCGAAGACGACCTCGACGCCGGAATTGACCAACATCCCCCGCGCCACGGCCTCGCCGTCCTCCTCGTATTCGGCGATCTCCCAGGGGTAGAGGCTGAAGACGTGGCGCGCGCGAAAGGCCGGGCGGCAATCGGCGTAAAAGAGGCCGTCCTTCGATTCGTAGAGCATCGTCCATACCTCCAGTCCCGATCCGACGCTCCAGCAAAAACCGTGTAGCATGCCCTGTTCACGCCTCGCTTTGCTCGCCGTCCCTCGCTGTTGCGCCTCTTCGGCCAGCGCCTGGTAGGAAGACTCATCGGTGATATTGAATCCGATTGCGTGAAAAGGTTCGCCCATATTCCGGCCCATGTTCGGGAAGGATTTTCGATCTCAAGGTTTCTTCTTGCGGGAGACTTTCGGCGCCGCCATCTCGTTGGGAGCGACATGTTGGCGGACGCCGCGGATATTCCGCGCCGGGCCACGCTTGGGAGGCTGATTGCTTCTTACCATCTCGGCGAAAAGGTCCATATCGTAATCACATTCACGCGACATCTCTTCGCGGATCGCTTGCAACTCTTCAAGAAACCTGGGGCGTTTATACATAAAACAGTGGTTGGTGGTTGGTGGTTGGCGCCTGAGTAGTTGGTGGTTGAAAACCAACCACTCAGGCGCCACTGCTTCTTCGTCCGCGCGTCGCCGAGCGACTTACTGTTGGTAGACATATTTCTTAACCAACCACCAACCACCTCCTAAAACTCACTCACCAGAAATTCAGGCGTCAAGATTTCGGGGACGAAGAATCCGGCGGCGGTATTGAACAATTTTATCCGCGCCTGGCGATGCACGTTCGCCAGATGGCCGAAATTCCAAGTCACCAGGTAATCAATCTTGTGAAACGAGGCGAGCGCGACGTGCAGCGCGTCAGCCAGATATTTCCGCTGAAAGATGCCGCGCCCGATGTAACCATCGGCCAGTATCGCGGCCTCCTCCGTGATCTCCAACTGCGGCAGCGCGCTGATCAATTGCAAATAGCTGCGCCGGTACGGTTCGCGCGCGCGTTCGAGTTCCCGCGCGACCAGCGGCGAAACGTACGCGCGGTAATTCTTCAATTCGTGCTCCCACCACCTGATAGTCAGGTCGCGGCGGAACGACTCGCCTTTGTCGAGGTACGCGCCGATGACCGATGTTTCGAGGTAGATGCTTATGATCATAAATCAGCGGATTGCTTAGCCACAGAGACACAGAGCCACAGAGAAGGAGAGAGGAATGGACAGAGAGATCGCATGGATAGAGCGTTGCTTTTTCCCTCTTTCACTCCATCTCTCTTTCTCTTCGTCTCTGTGTCTAATCTCGGCAATCCCTATTCCTTCTCCGCAACCGTAATCGCCTTGCTCTGCGGCGTCAATTTGAACTCGTAGCGCCGCAGATCGATCGCTATACGGAAGTGCTCCAAATAGTCTCCGCCCAGAATCCCATGTTGCTCAAATCCCGAAGTCTCGTTGACCGCTTCGAGGTTCAAGATCACGGCGTGCGCATTGTTCTTTCTCAAACCATTGACCGTCAGCGTCGAAAGGCCGAGCGTTTCGACGCCTTCCTCGATGCCGGCCGCGCCGATGACGCGAATGGTTTCGCCTTTGATCTTCAGCCCTTCCAGTTCGTGGCGCTGGACCGCGGCCTTCGAGACAACGGTCGTGGTCGCGCCGGTGTCAATGATGAAATTGAGCGGGCGCTTCAAATTCGGCAAATGCGTCTCGGCGCTGGCCAGGCCGCCGCTCGTGCTGCGAATCGGGACCTCGAATCCGTTGACGAGATCGCCGACGATGGACGCCGTATCAGCCGGCTTCTGGGCGTCGGGTTTGACCGGCTCTTCGCGTATCGGAGTGCGGTCAAGCGTTATCTGTTTGGCCTGGTAATCAATCGTTACGCCGTAGTTCGCCAGAACGGACAGTCCGATGTAGCCGTCGGCCTTTTCGATTTCGGGAGTGTCGGGCGCGTTGTGAATGGTGCGGATGTACACGGGGATCGCCTCGATTTTCGCTTCGCCGATGGTGATCGAATCGAGCAGCCCGTAGACGATCGGGAACGATCCCTTGCCGCCGACCGCCCGCGCGCTGCCTCCGCGCGCGACGGGTTTGACGCCCAAACGCGCGGCTACTATATCAGAAACCACCGACAGGCTGGCCCCGGTGTCGACGACGAATCGCAAGGAAATCCCGCCGTTGACCGTCAGCGTGATGAACGGGCGATGGTTGACCAACTCGAATGGAACACTGACGATCTCTTTGCCGCTGGTGCGATGAATCTTCGTATTACCCAGGTATCGGTAGAAGTCGATCAGCCCGCGAATGCGCGCCCGGCGCTCGACGTCGGACTTCGGAGTGACGTCGAGGAATCGCTGGTAAGCGTCGGCGGCCTCGTTGTAATACTCCAGCCGCGAGCAGGCGCGCGCCAGTGAGAGGTAATAGTCGGGCTCCATCGGGTCAATCGAGATCGCCTTCTTTAATCCGTCGTAAGAGTTGCGCGTTCGATGCTCGTAATATTCGATCTCGGAAAGCCCCACGATGGCCAGCGCCTCTTTGTTGTTGAACTTGACGGCTGTGTAGAGGGCTTCGATCGAGTTGCGGAATTCGCCCGAACGCAGCAGCGCCGTTCCGAGCAGCGCGAAACCGCGCGAATTGAGCGGGTCGGCGGCGATTACCTGCGCCGCGTTTTCATAAGCTTCCTGCAGCTTGATCTGTTTGACCAGCGCGAAACTCAGACCCAGTCGCGCTTCCTTGTCGGTTTGGTCCTTCTCGAGCAGTCGCCGATAAATTTGTTCGGCCTCGGTGTAGTTGGTCTTGCGTATTTCGGCGGCGGCGCGCTTGAGCGACTTGCCTCGCGTCTCGGCCAGCGTGGAGGCCGACAGGAGAACTGCGGCCGACAGGATCGTCAGAATCCGAAGAGCGTTTTTCATGTTGATACCTCGAGAGCATTCGTCATTTCAATATGACGCCGGTTTTGTTCGACCAGAGCAGGAGATCAAGTTCGTCGAGGTTGATTCTAATACCCTCGGCGAATTTTCTCATCCGGTCTTCGACGGCCAGATACTTTTTTTTCGCGCCGGGAGGATCGGGGGAATCGATCACTCCGATCTCATACAGGGTTCGCAAAATGTGTTTATCCAGGATCGCGTAGCCCCGATAGCCTATGTTTCTCAGGTAATGGCTGGCCTCTTTGTAGCCGACGCCTTTGACGCCCGGGTTCTTCGCGAAGAAGTCGCGGCGCGCTTCCACGTCGTCGCCGAACGAATCGAGCCGCTCCCTGAGCCGCAGTCCGCAATCGCGCTTCAGGAAATCCCGCGTGTGAACGACGTAGCCGGCGCGCGCGTTCGGGTAACGATGCGCCCCGAGGAGCAACCGCGTCAATCGCTCTCGGCCGGCCTTGAAGAGATGGGGGCGGACTCTTTCAATTGAATTCAATCCCATCCGCGCGCTCGCCCCCGCCGTGAAGATGCAAAAGACAAGCTCTTCGAATAAACGCCCGTCATCGCCTTCGAGCATGATCGCCTCGAATTCGGCGAGGCGGCCGCGAATCGCTTCCCGTTTTTCGATGTGGGTTTTATGTAACTCTTCAATCAACCTATAAGACCTCATACTTCCAGTTCGATCAGATCCTCCGCGGCGTAAGTTTCGGGAAAGACCGAGCGAGCCTCTTCCAGCAGCGGGCGCACGTCAGGAAAACGCGAGCTGAAGTGCGTGATAAGCAAGCGGCGCGCATTGGCTTCGAAGGCTATCTCGGCGGCCTGAATCGCGGTCGAATGGCCGAAATGATTCGACTCTTCGATCAGTTCTTCGGTAAACGTCGCTTCGTGAATCACCCAGTCGGCGTTCTCTGAAAGTTTCACGGCGCCGGCGCAGGGGCGTGTGTCCAGACAGTAACTGACGGCCTTACCGGGCCGCGGCGGCCCCAGGACTTCCGATGGGTGGATCACACGCCCGTCTCCGAGCGTGATCGATTCGCCCGATTGCAGCCGCGAATACAACGGCCCTGAGGGAACGCCCAGTTCTTTCGCGCGTTCGAGGTTGAACCTGCCCGGCCTGGTCTTCTCTTCGAGTCTGTACCCGAGCGCGAAGATGCGATGATCGAGAGGGCGCGTCGTGACGGTGAATCGGGGCGATTCGTAAACCAGTTCCTGCTCTCTGCCGGCGAAATATTGCGCGTCGAATTCGCGCAGATTGAGCGGATAATTGACGTGGCAGATTTTCAACCTGGCGAGCAGCGTCAGGTATTCGTCAATGCCCGTGGGGCCCACAAGCGTAAGCTCCTTTTCCCTTTGGTCTAGCGACATCGTCGAAAGCAGGCCGGGAAGGCCGTTGAAATGATCGCCGTGCAGGTGCGAGATGAAGACGCCTGCGAGCTTTTGCGGTGAAATGCCGGCGCGCGCGATCTGGGTTTGCGTCCCCTCGCCGCAATCGAACAGCCACCATTCGCCTTCGCCCACAACCGCCAGCGCGCTGACGTTGCGACGCATCGTGGGTTTTCCTGAACTGGTTCCGAGCGGAATGATCTTCATTCAATTGTTCAATCAAGAAATGATTCGATGGAATAGTTTATATAACATTTAAGAAAAAGAGTTTCAGCCAAGAATGAACACGAATCTTTTCTTTGATCTTATAATTCGTTTGGTTTCCGCCCTCGCCGCTATTCGTGAATATTCGTGTTCATTCGTGGCTGATATTCTTTTTCTTGAAATCCATAGGACTTACCAGCCCAGCACTCGTTTGCCCGGGTCGTTCCATCGATTCAGGATGACCTTGTTGTGAGTGTAAAAGTGGAAGCCTTCGTGACCCTGAATGTGCAGATCGCCGAAGAACGATTGGTTCCATCCCGCGAACGGAAAGACGGCCATCGGCGCGGGGACGCCGACGTTGACGCCGACCATCCCGCAATTGACGTGGCGCGCGAACGCGCGCGCCGCACCGCCGTCTCGGGTGAAGATGACCGCGCCGTTGCCGTAAGGCGACTCGTTGGCGCGCGCGATAGCCTGGGCCAAATCATCGACGCGCATCACCGACAGGACAGGCCCGAAGATTTCGTCGCGCGCGATCCGCATCTGAGGCGCGACTTCGTCGAAAATCGTCGGGCCGACAAAGAAACCCTCGCTCCATTCGGTCAACGACACTCCGCGCCCGTCCGTGGCCAGTTTCGCGCCTTCATTCAAACCCAGGTCGATGTAACTTCCGATCCGGTCGCGCGCCGCGGCGTCGATCACCGGCCCCATATCCACACTGCCTTCCGCGGAGAGGCCGTCCGTCGGCCCGACGCGCATCTTCTTCGCCGCCGCGTCCAGGCTTTCAATCAAAGGATCGCCGGCCTTGCCCACCGCGACCGCGACGCTTCCGGCCATGCACCGCTGTCCACTGCAGCCGAAAGCCGCGCCCATAATCTGATTCGTCGCCGCGTCGAGATCGGCGTCGGGCATCACCAGCATGTAATTTTTCGCCCCGCCGGCGGCCTGCGCGCGTTTGCCGTGAGCCGTCGCGGTTTCGTAAATGTATTTCGCAACCTTCGTCGAGCCGACGAAGCTGATCGCGGCGACGTCGGGATGTTTGAGCAACGCGTCCACGGTCTCGCCGCCGCCGTGGACGACATTGAAGACGCCTTCGGGCAGCCCGGCTTCCGTCAGCAATTCAGCCAGCCGCGTCGGAGTCAGCGGGACTTTCGGCGAAGGTTTGAGGATAAAGGCGTTGCCGCAAACGATGGCGATGGGAAACATCCAGAGCGGAACCATCGCGGGGAAATTGAACGGCGTGATTCCGGCGCAGACTCCGAGCGGGCGCCGTTCGACGCGCCCGTCAATGCCGCGCGCGACGTTGTCGAGCGTCTGCCCCATCAGCAGCGTCGGCGCGTGACAGGCCAATTCGACCATCTCGATCCCCCGCCGCACGTCGCCCTTCGCCTCTTCTGACGTCTTGCCGTGCTCGCGCGTGACCATCCGGGCAAGCTCGTCGAAGTGGGCTTCGAGCAGATGCGCGAAACGGAACATCACGCGCGCCCGCTCGACCACCGGCGTCTCGGCCCAGGCGGGAAAGGCTTTCTTGGCGGCCTGAACGGCCTGATCCACGGTCCGCGCGTCGCTCTCCGGCGCCTGCGCGATCACTTTGCCGCGTGAAGGGTTGTAAACAGGCGTGTAATTCGACGCCCCGACGGGAATCAATTTGCCGCCGATGTAGTTGTCGCAGGTTGCGTCCATGATCTATTGCCTCCTATAGCATCTTCGATTTGAATGTTCAGGTTGAATCAACCACGGGGGTCACGGGGATCACGGGGAAGAGCAAAACTAAACATCCCCGTGTTCCCCGTGACCCCCGTGGTTTGTTATGCCTGAACACTCAAGTGGAAAACGCTGTAAGTTCGGTTTCCACGGCGGTAATTACATCCTCTTCCAAATTCCAACCCTGTCGGGCGGCGGCCTCTTGCGCTCTCATTCCAAGTTCGGCTGGCAATGTAATTGTTATATCCATAACTTCACCTCTAGTTCTCAAACTTCGGATTCGATGATACATCACTGACATGCCGGAATCACTTCCTGCCCATAAATCTCCACCGTCTGCTCTTCATCGCCGCACATCAGGTAAATATTGAACTGCGTCACGCCGGCCTCTTCAAGCTCCTTCAACCGCCGTACCTGTTCTTCGGCAGGCCCGACGACGCAGAAGCGGTCAACCACTTCATCGGTGACGAATTCGGCGTTGCTGCTGCCGACCTGGGCATGGTGCAGGTAGTTGTAGCCTTTGCGGTCTTTGATATAAGTGGTCAACTCCGGCGGCAACTCCTCGGGCTGGTAACGCGAAACAAGATCAACCACGTGGTTCGACACCAGCGCCGGAAACCAGCGCACGCGGTCACGCGCTTCGTTAAGGTCGTCCGAAACCCACACTGGCGCTGCGCTCATCACTCTGATCTTCGAGAAATCCCGCCCGGCCTCTTCCGCGCCCTCGCGCACGAATTGCAAACACCATTTGATCAAATGCGGGTCGGCGAATTGCAGGATCACGCCGTCGCCGATCCTTCCGGCGCAGCGCAGCGCTTTCGGCCCATAGCCCGCGACCCAGACCGGCGGCTCGCCCGCATTGGCCCAGGTCATTTGAATCTCTTTCTCTTCGTAAACGATCTTCTGGCCCGCGCACAGGTCGCGCACCGTTTGCACGCATGTTTCCAGATCGGCCAGCGTCGTCGGACGCTTGCCCATCACTCGGCGCGAACTGTCTCCGCGCCCGATGCCCAGATCCATCCGCCCGCCCGAAATGCGGTTGAGCGTGGCGAGCAAGCTGGCGGTCACCGTCCAATCGCGCACGGCCGGGTTGGTCACGCACGTGCCCAGCCGCATCTCTTCGGTGTTCGCGGCCATCAACGTCAGCAGCGGGTAAGGCTCCTGCCACAAGACGTGCGAATCGAAGATCCAGCCGTAGGCGAAGCCGTTGTGTTCGGCCTGTTTCGTCAAATGGACGATGCGCTCAGGCGGCATATCCGGTTTGAAGGTGATTGCGAATTCCAGCATCCTTAACTCCAAGGTCTATTCCGGTTTGTTGTTGCGCCCCCAGGATCGAGTTTCGCGTCACATTCAATAGATCGATCGCCGACGGTAAGCGCCGTTGGTATGGAGATGCCATCTTTCGTTGTTTGATAACGATAGCGGAGTTGGAAGTTGAGTTGATGCGTCATAATCAGAATCCAGCAAAAGGCGGGCCATCCGGGTCCTCGACTTGAACTATTAGTGGGCGATCTATTCCAGCCGCCTTTGCCACATCCAGCGCTTCGACAGCGGTCGCGCCAGAAGCCACTAATTGATCTCCTTCCAGCGCTACCCACTGTCCCACATACTCCCTCGCGTGATCCTTCGGACATTGCTTTACTTCCTTTTATTATCTCATTGTCGTCTCATCTCATCGCTAAAGATTAGGTTAACGCTGTGGCTAATCTTCGACAAGTTGTTCATAAGTCTCAGGCCGCCGGTCACGGAAGAACTGCCACGTATTGCGCACTTCGCGGATTACATCCAGATTCAAATCGGCCACGACCAATGCGTCTTCGTCGCGCGGCGCCTGGGCGACGATCTGGCCGCGCGGGTCGCAGAAATAACTCTGGCCGTAAAATTCGCCGATGTTCCAGGGCGCCTCGTAGCCGACGCGGTTGATCGCGGCGATGAAATAGCCGTTGGCCACGGCGTGCGCGGGTTGTTCCAGCTTCCACAAGTATTCGGACAATCCCGCGACCGTCGCCGAAGGGTTGAAGACGATCTCGGCGCCATTCAGCCCCAATGCCCGCGCGCCTTCGGGGAAGTGTCGGTCGTAACAGATGTAGACGCCGACGCGGGCGTAGGCCGTGTCGAACGCCGGGTAGCCCAGATTGCCCGGCTTGAAATAGAACTTCTCCCAGAATCCGGGCGCGACGTGGGGGATGTGGTTCTTGCGGTATTTGCCCAGGTATTTGCCGTCCGCGTCGATCACCGCCGCCGTGTTGTAATAAACGCCGGTGATCTCTTCCTCGTATATCGGAACGATCAAGACCATCCCGCGCTCGCGCGCCACATCCTGCATCAGCTTCACGGTCGGCCCATCGGGAATCCTTTCGACGGCTTCGTACCAGCGCGTCTGCTGCTCGGCGCAGAAATAGGGCGTCGTGAAGACCTCCTGCATGCAGAGAATCTTCACGCCCTGTTTGGCCGCCGATTCGATTAGCTTCAGATGTTTATCGACGTTGACCTTCTTGATCTCTTCAATCGGCGCGTCCGTCGGCGCCGCGTTCTTCGCTTGAATCAAACCACATTTGACGATGCGTGACATAACCTATGCTCCCCTCTGCATTGCTTCCACTTCAGCTTTAACCTCTTCCTGCGGCTGGAACGACTTCATCAAACCATAATGAATAGCGGCCGACGCGCCGAAGCCGACGAACCAGCCGTAATCATAGAGCGGTTTGAGCCGTGGAACGATCAGGCCGATCCACGCCAAGCCGCAGCCGATCAGCGTCGCCACAACCGCGCGCCAGTTCCACCCTTTCACATAAGTGTAAACGCCCTTCGCGCGGTAAAGGTCGCCGAGCGCGAGTTTCTTGTCCCGAACCAGCCAGTAATCGGCGATCAGGACTCCGGCGATTGAACCGAGGCCGCCCGAATATCCGTTCAGCCACGTGAAGATGTAGGCCGACGGATCGGCCAACAGTTTCCACGGCTGCATCAGGATGCCGATGACGCCGGTGATCAATCCGCCCGTGCGGAACGAGATCCAGCGCGGGAAGGCGTTGGCGAAATCATTGGCGGGCGAGACGACGTTGGCCGCGATGTTGACCGCCAGGGTCGCCACCACCGCCGTGAACATCGAGATCGCCACGACCAGCACGCTGTCGAACTGGCTGACCACCTTCAACGGATCCCACAACTCATTCGGTTTCATCTGCGGATAGATGACCACGGCCGCCGATGTGATCATCACGCCCATCGCGGCGAAAATCGTCATCGTCGTCGGCAGCGCGACGACTTGCCCGATTGACTGTTCGCGCTGGCTGCGCCCGAAGCGCGTGAAATCGGGCATGTTCAAAGAGAGCGTCGCCCAGAACCCCATCATCGCCGTCAACGACGGAATGAAGACAGGCCAGAATTCGCCGAGAGTTTGAAACTTGCCGTCGTTACGCAACAGACTGCCAAGTCCCTGCGCGCGCCAGATCGCCCAGCCGAGCAATATCGCCGTCATTACCAGCACGTAAGGCGCGGCCCAGTTTTCGACCGCGCGCAGCAAATCCATCCCGCGATAGATGATGTAGATGTTCAGCCCCCAAAAGAGCAGAAAGGACAACCACTCGGTCGGCGTGTGCCCGCCTGCAGGTCCGCCCAACAGCGTCTGCCATCCAGGTATGATCGCTTTGAAGAAGGTATGCAGCGCCTCGCCGCCGATCCAGGCTTGAATGCCGAACCAGCCGCAAGCCACGAGCGCGCGCATCAACGCCGGCAGGTTCGATCCGATCACGCCGTAACTGGCCCGCGCGAAGACCGGGAAGGGAATGCCGTATTTCGTTCCCGGATGCGAATTGAGCAGAATCGGAATCAACACGATGGTGTTGCCGAGCAGAATCGTGAAGAGCGCCTGTCGCCAGTTCATCCCTGACGCGATCAGTCCCGACGCGAGCATGTAGGTCGGAATGCAATGCGCCATGCTGATCCAGAGCGCGGCGTAGTTGTACGTCGTCCAGTTGCGCTTCGCCACGGGCGCCGGCGCGAGGTCTTCGTTGTATAGCGGGCTGGATTCAATTGACGAGTGATCGCGCAGTTCGACGCGACCGTCCGTGTGAAGGATGGTTTCGGAAGAGGATTCCGTTTGCTTGGACATGTTCGTTACCCTTGAGGCGCGCGAGTCGCGCTACAAAATCTCTCTTGCGCGTTTTTGAAATGCGGCCGTTGTATGCGGAAGATGTTTTCTCACGATGAGTCGCAATTCGCTCATCATCAACCTTCAACCCGCGTCGTATGGACTGAGGTAAATTTCAGCATCGTAATGTGGGCCATCGTTAAATGTTCACGAATGGACGATCATCTTTGGGTTCGACAAAAAGCATGAAAGCGTCAGGATGTCCAGCCGCCACTGCCGCATCGTAGGCTTCTTTACCGCGCAGGCGGCGTCTTCCGGGGGCAATGCTTTCACCTGTGACAGGACTTGCTCAAAAGTGACTTCTGACATCGGTTGCTCCTTTCTAAAACGTGAGACTGCGAGTCACGCGAATGCGCCTCGCTTAATAAATCTACCTGCGCCCGTTTTGCCTTTCCACTCTCCATTTTCCACGATTACCTTCCCGCGCGAAAGCACGACTTCAGTCACACCCTTCACCCGCCAACCTTCATAGGCGCTGTAATCCACGCGCATATGATGGGTCGCCGCGCTGATTGTCTGTTCGCGGTTCGGATCGAAGATCACTATATCGGCGTCCGAGCCGACGGCGATCGTTCCTTTCCTGGGAAACAACCCGAAAATCTTCGCGGCGGCGGTCGAGGTCAATTCGACAAAACGGTTGAGGCTGATGCGACCCTGCGTCACGCCGTGGTGATAGATCAGGCTCATTCGGTTCTCGACGCCGGGGCCACCGTTCGGAATTTTGCTGAAATCGTCGCGGCCCAACTCCTTCTGCTCCTTGAAGCAGAACGGGCAGTGGTCGGTCGAAATCACCTGCAGATCGTCGCCGCGCAATCCGCGCCAGAGCAGTTCCTGATTCTCCTTGTCGCGCAGAGGCGGAGTCATCACGTACTTCGCGCCCTCAAAATCCGGCTTCTCGTAAAGGCTGTGATCGAGCAGCAGGTATTGCGGGCAGGTTTCTGCGAACGCGGGCAGTCCGAGATCGCGCGCGGCCTGAACTTCTTTCAGAGCGTCGTAGCAGCTCAAATGCACGATGTAGACTGGTGAATTGGCCATCTCGGCGATTGCGATGGCGCGGTGTACGCCTTCGGCTTCGGCCTTTGTGGGGCGGGTCAGCGCGTGATATTTCGGCGCCGTGTGGCCTTGCTCGATCGCGCGTTTGACCAGCGCGTCAATCACCACGCCGTTTTCGGCGTGCATGCAGATCAATCCGCCGTTCTCGCCCGCCGCCGTCATCGCCTTGAAGATCACGCCGTCATCCACCAGAAAGACGCCCGGATAGGCCATAAACAATTTGAAGCTCGTCACGCCCTGATTGATCATCGCCTTCAATTCGGGCAGTCGCTCGTCGGGTAGATCGGTGCAGATCAGATGAAATGCGTAATCGGTCGTCGCCTTGCCTTCGGCCCTGGCGAACCAGGCGTCGAGAGCTTCGTTCAACGCCTGGCCTTTGTACTGCACGGCGAAATCGATGATCGTGGTCGTCCCGCCGAAAGCCGCAGCGCGCGTGCCCGTCTCGAAATCGTCGGAAGATGACGTTCCGCCGAACGGCAATTCCATGTGCGTGTGCGGATCGATGCCGCCGGGGATGACCAGCTTGCCGGTCGCGTCAATCGTTTTGTCAACGGAGCCGACGACGGTTGAGAGGTCTTTGCCGATCATCACTACGGTTTCGCCGTCAATCAGGATGTCGGCGGTGTAGGAATCGACCGCGGTGAGGATGTGGCCATTTTTGATCAGAGTCTTCATAGTCTTCGTCCATTTTTCATCCACGAAGTCACACGAAGGGACACGAAGACTTTTTATCAGTCTCTTCGTGTCCCTTCGTGTGACTTCGTGGATATAATTTCATACCGTCGCCAGCGCTTCATCCAGCGCCGTGGCCAGTTCATCCATGTTGTCCTTCGTCGCAACCAGCGGCGGCCCCAGCCGGATCACGTTCCCGTACAATCCGCCTTTGCCCACCAATACGCCTCGCTTCTTCGTCTCTTCAAAAACTTTCAACACAGCCTGCGGGTATGGCTCTTTGGTCTTGCGGTCTTTGACGAATTCCACACCTTGCATCAAACCCATTCCGCGAACGTCGCCGATAATTTCGTAGCGTTCCTGCAAGCCCATCAACTTTTCGCGCAAATAGTCGCCGACGACTTTCGCGTTGCTGGCCAGGTTTTCCTGCTCGATCACTTCAATCGTGGCCATTGCCGCGCGCATCGTCACGGGATTACCTCCGAAGGTCGAAAAGGTAATTGTCGGCACGGCGTCCGCGATTTCCTTGCGCGCGATTGTCCAGCCGATGGGAGAGCCATTCGCCATGCCTTTGGCTGAGGTGATGATGTCCGGCTCGACGTCCCAATGCTCGATGCCGAACCATTTGTTGCCAGTACGGCCCCATCCCGTCTGCACTTCATCGCTGATGAAGACGCCGCCGTATTGGCGAATGATCGCGACGGCCTCTTTGAAATACTCTTTGGGTGGGACGATGAAGCCGCCGGCGCCCATGATCGGTTCGGCCATGAACGCGGCGATCTGGCCCGAAGTCGTGGTCTCGATCATTTCCTTCAGGTCTTTGGCGCAGGCGACGCCGCATTCGGGATATGTGAGCTTCAACGGGCAGCGGTAACAGTAGGGCGCCAGGGCATGATGATAGCCTGGGACCTGCGCGGGCAGAATCTTCCACGATGACTGGCCCGCCGCCGTCATCGCCGCCGCCGAACGCCCGCTGTAGCTGTGGCGCAATGTGATGATCTCCTGCCGGCCTGTGTAAAGCTTCGCGGCCATCGTCGCGGTCTCGTCGGCTTCGGTGCCGCTGTTGGTGAAGAAGGATTTCTCCAGCTTACCCGGCGCGATCTCGGCCAACTTCGCCGCCAGCCGCGATTGCGGACCATTGGCGTAAAGCGTCGAAACGTGATTGAGCTTTTTGACCTGATCAATAATGGCCTCGGTGACGTGCGGGTGGACGTGGCCGACGTTGGTGGTCAACACGCCGCCGAAGCAATCCAGGTATTTATTGCCGCCCTCGTCCCAAACATACATCCCCTCGCCGCGTTCGAGCGCGAGCGGTTCCTGGTAATACATCGTCACCGCGGGGAAGAGAAAATCCTTGTGTTTCTGAACGGAATCGGAATGGATGGTTTTATCGGCGTCTGAACTCATAATTTATCTCCTCGGCGTCGTGTTTGGAGTTCCGCCTTTAGGCGGCAGCTTTCGCAGTCGACCCAATGGATTACATTCGACGCCTGCCGCCTAAAGGCGGAACTCCAAACCCAATGGATTACATTCGACGCCTGCCGCCTAAAGGCGGAACTCCAAACATGACTAAAATCTGTCCCACGGCGGGATTATGGCGCCGCCGCGTTTTTCCACAAACTAAAACGCAGCCGTGGCGAGAGATTTTGGCGTGGGCGTAAAGTGGGAAAGAGCGATCAGCTTTCCTTGTTGCGCATGAAATCGGCGAGTTGCGCGAACGAACGCGCAATCTGAATTCGTGTCAGCCCGTTCTCGACGACCTCTTCCAGCGCGCGGTTCATGCACAACAGCCACTGATCGCGTTCGGATTCGCCAATCGGGAAGGGCAGGTGGCGAGCGCGCAGCCGCGGATGGCCGAAGCGTTCGATGTATAGCGGCGGCCCGCCCATCCAACCCGTTAAAAACATAAACAACTTCTCGCGCGAATGATCCAGTGTATCGGGGTGCAGCGCGCGAATGCCCGAGGCTTCAGGTATCGTGTCCATTAAATCGTAAAAACGGTCCACCAGCTCGCGTACTGTTTGTTCGCCGCCGATGGATTCATATATCGTCTGAGTCATCTCGATAAAAATACTCTTTCAACCCATATTTGCCTAGCTCATTGACACTTTGTGAAATCATGTGCTAATTATCTCAGCTTAACTAACAAGTGGTATTTATCGCCACAGTTGACTGTGTGGCGCTCGCTGAACTCTTGGAAAGAGAGGAGTGATTAACTGCAGCCGTGACAATCCCAATTATTGGATTAGCTCTTGCGGAAAGCGTTCTGAGCATTGACGGGTCGTTTCTATTCATATTCTTTTCCATCCTGTTGCTGATCTACATACTCAATCGCACGCTCTTCAAGCCTATCAATCAGATTTTAGAGGAGCGCGAGCGTTTGGGGGCCGGGCGGATCGGCGAAGCGCGGCGGATGTTAGGTGAATATGAGGAGCGGCTGAAGCGACATGAAACCCGGCTGCGCGAAGCTCGCGGCGAAGCGTATCAGCGTCTGGAGGCCGAGCGCCGTGAGGCGACGCTCGAGCGGCAGCGAATGATCGCCGAAGTAAAGGCCGAAACGACCGCGCGGATCGACGCCGCCAGGCAGGAGATCGCGAAGCAGGTGGCGGAGGCAAAGCAAAACCTCGAAAAAGAAGCTCGCGCAATGGCCGCCACTATCTCTTCTCGAATTCTGCGCCGCTCGGTCAGCGCGGGAGGAGATTGAAGCCGAATATGACCAAACAACACTGTTTGCTTGCGCTTTTTATCCCGGCATTACCAGATCTTCATCCATTATTGCTATCCGGCAGTTTCTGGACTTCGCCGACCGGCTTTGCGAAGCTGGTTAACCTGGTCATATTTTTGACGATTCTATATCTATTGTTGCGAAAACCGACGCGTGAATTCTTCCGCCAGCGCCTGGCCAGCGTGCGTGAGACGCTCGACAGGGCAGCGCGGGAGAAACAGCACGCCACGGAGAAGATGGCGGAGCTTAACGCAAGACTCAATCGACTGGATGCGGATCTTCGGGAGATCGGAACGCAATCCGACCGTGATGCGGCCGCTGAGCGCGCTCGAATGGATGCGGAAGCCAAGAGGGACATCGAAAAGATTCGTGAAATGGCCGCGCGGGAGGTCGATGCCGCTAAACGGGTCGCGCTGGCCGATCTTCGGGCATTCGCCGCAACGAAATCTGTCGACCTGGCCGAGCAGATAATCCGTCGCGAGATGACGCCCGCCGATGACGCCAAACTGGTGGCGCGTGTGGGTGAAGAACTGAGCAAAGTGAAATAGTGGTGGTTGGTGGCTGGTGGTTAGTGGTTGGTTTCGACGGCTTTGATCGTCGTTTCGTCTATTAAAAGGCGCCATTTTTTATCTTACATTCATTTTTCTGTCTGACGCCTCTTAATGGTCGGAACAATAATCAAAGTCGGCGCGGCGGACGATTCCGCCACCAACCACCAACCACCAACCACCAGCCACCAACCACCAACCACCAACTTATGACCGGAACCACTATCGCAAATCGTTATGCGCGCGCCCTGGCTGATGTCGTCGTCGAGCGCAACTAGACCAATGAGGTAGCAAAAGAGCT
>Ga0137409_10000885_pt1 | contig 24271 bp, 25 predicted proteins | sample CZODoug1_16funga_FD_122059 | JGI IMG/M metagenome (GOLD analysis project Ga0137409, IMG submission 122059) | Vadose zone soil fungal communities from Angelo Coast Range Reserve, California, USA - CZODoug1_16fungal (Hybrid Assembly) | ecosystem: Environmental > Terrestrial > Soil > Vadose zone...
GGCGGCGGCCGGTGCGGCGAGAGCTCGAAGGGCGTCGTCGAGCGCTGCGATTAGCCCGTCGGGCCAATGGAGGGGCGCCAGCATGCGCGCCATTATATAGGGCCAAACACAACGCGCGTGCCGAATTCGCGGCGGCTGATTAACATCCAACCCACGCCTGCAAAGAAGGAACGACGATGAACCCATGTCTCGTTGCCGTGCTGCTCCTCGCAGCGGCGCCCGTTTTCGCGCAGCCGAATCCGCCCGCGCCGCCTCCCGCACCGGCGCCCGCGCCGGGGGCCGCACCGGCGCCCGCGCCGGGGGCCGCACCGGCGCCCGCGCCGGGGGCCGCAGGGGCTGCGCCGGCCGCGCCGGACCCGCTGACGGGTGAAGTCGCGCTCGGCTACCTCTCGACCAAAGGCAACACGAATAGCACGAGCGGGAACGCGACGTTCGCGCTGAAGTACACGCTCGAGCACTGGGCGCATAACGTCGACCTGCTCGCGATCGGCGCGACGACGGACGACTTGACCACGGCCGAGGCCTACTCGGCGAAGTACAAGGCGAAGCGGACGTTCGGCGAGGACAAGAAGTCGTATCTGTTCACGGCGCTCGATTGGTCGCACGACCGGTTCTCGGCCTACGACCAGCAGATCTCCGAATCCGTCGGCTATGGCCGGACCCTCATCGAGCGAGGCAAGAGCGTGCTCAACGGCGAGCTCGGCGTCGGTGCCCGCCAATCGACGCTGATCGACCAGACCGAGGAGGACGAGGCGATCGTGCGCGCCGCGCTCGACTACGAGCTCAAGCTCACGGACACGACCGGCTTCAAGCAGAGCCTCGTGATCGAGAGCGGCAGCTCGAACACGAGCACGGAAGCGATCTCGGCGCTGCGCGCGCGGCTGGTCGGCAACGTGGGGCTGGTCCTCTCCTACCGGATCAAGTCGAACACCGACGTCCCGGTCGGCCTCGAGAAGACGGACCGGTTCACCTCGATCGCGCTCTCCTACGTCTTCTGAGAGGTGCCGCAGGGCCGGCCCAAGCCCGCCAGGGCTCTGCCCCGCGGCCGCGCGAGCAGCTCGCGCCTTGCGCCAAGCCGGCGTCGCCTTTAATATTCCGCCTCTTTTGCTAGGCCTCCGGCCCCAATCGAAACACCGAACATGAAGACATTCTCCGCCAAACCGGAGGCGGTCCGCCGCGACTGGTACCTCGTGAACGCCGAAGGGCAGACCCTCGGCCGGCTCGCGACCGGCATCGCGCATCGCCTGCGCGGCAAGCACAAGCCCGTCTACACGCCGCACGTCGACACGGGCGACTACATCGTCGTGATCAACGCCGAGAAGATCCGCGTCACCGGCCGCAAGCTCAAGGACAAGATGTATTACCGGCACACCGGCACGATCGGCAATATGAAGATCGAGCCGCTCGAGAAGCTGCTCGCGCGCGCCCCGGAGCGGGCGATCGAGATCGCCGTGAAGGGCATGCTGCCGAAGAGCCCGCTCGGCCGGCAGATGTTCAAGAAGCTCAAGGTCGTGCGCGGCGCGGCGCATCCCCACCAGGCCCAACAGCCGAAACCGCTGGAGCTCTAGTCGATGGCCATCGAGATCAATTACGGTACGGGTCGCCGCAAGACGTCGGCCGCGCGCGTGTTCCTGAAACCTGGCACGGGCGAGATCACCGTCAACGGCCGTCCGCTCGACGTGTTCTTCGGCCGCGAAACCGCACGGATGATCGCGCGTCAGCCGTTGGCGGTGGCCGAGGTCGAGGGCAAGTTCGACGTGTTCGCGACCGTCAGCGGCGGCGGTACGACGGGCCAGGCCGGCGCCATCCGGCACGGAATTACGCGAGCGCTCATGGACTACGACGAGGGCTTGCGCACGGTGTTGCGTAAGGCCGGATTCGTCACTCGCGACGCGCGCGAGGTCGAGCGCAAGAAGGTCGGTCTGCGCAAGGCGCGTAGACGGCCGCAGTACTCGAAGCGCTAGACTTGGGAGGGCGCCGGTTCGCCGGCGGGGCCTCGAGACCGAGCTCGCTTAACCGGCCGCCCGCGGCCGGTGCGCCAGCCCCGGATTGGGGGATCGTCCAGCGGTAGGACATCGGACTCTGACTCCGAGAACCTAGGTTCGAATCCTAGTCCCCCAGCCAACCCCTCCGTGATCTTCCGAGCGCACGATTGGACTGCGGCGCTGACTGATTCGTGCTCCGACTCTTCGCGGTGACCAGCTCGTGAGCCGGTTCGTGAAGTACGCGCGCGGCACGCCCGAGAGTCCTCTGGGGAACGTTGCCGGCGAGCCACAGTTCCTGTGACGGAATCGTTACGCGTATGGACGAATACGGTTCGCTGAGCTATGTTTCCCGCCCATGTCGCGCACCCTTTTCGCAATCGGATTGCTCGGTTCATGTTGCGTTGCGGCGGGCGCACGGGCGGACGGGTTCTCTTGGGATCTGTCGGGCGCCGTGTCGCAGGCCGAGGTCGGGAGCTTGCAAGATGCGGATGGCTCGGCGCTCTCCGCTAGTCACTACTTCGCTCCGGTCGACGACTCGCGCGGGCCTTACGGGCTCGCGGCTTTCCTCAATCCCACGTCACGAATCTCGGCGGCCGTGAGCCACCAGAAGGTGACCTACCATCCGATAAACATTTCTACGTTCCCGCCGGGCGCCACCGTGTCCGATAGCTCGATCACGACTGACGACTACACGATCGGTGGCAGGTACGTGCTCCCGGCGTCGAAATGGTACGCCGGCGGCGACTACACAATGAGCAACATCGACTCCTCCTTCAGTTTCGATACGAAAGCGTATCGCGTGCTGGCGGGGAAGTATCTTGGTCAGAGGACGTCGCTCGAGCTCGCGATGAACCGATCGGTGCTCGAGTTCCCGGCCATCAACGTCAATACGAAGTCCGTGACGGAGCACGTCAGCCTGAGCTTCCTGCACGTCCGCGGTGGCGAGTCTTTCACGTACTCGCTGTTTGGCGGCGTCGGCCAGACGAACCGGCATACCGACCTCGCGGGGCCGGCCGGCACTAGCTTCGCGGATAGTTTCCCGCGCTATTGGACCTACTCGTTCGGTACCGAGCTGTTCCCGACGACGAAGCTCGGCTTCCGGGTAGGCTACACGCGCGTCGACGACCCCGTGCGTGACGACTCTTACGACGTTGCGGCGACGTGGTTCCTCAAACGGAACATCGGGATCCAGCTCGCGTGGTCGCAGACGCAGTACGATGCGACTTCGGCGCCGCGCAGCGATACGACCAACCTTAGGTTCGTCGGCAGGTTCTGAGCAGCGAAGCGCCGCGGGCGTCATTTCATCGGCTTGCGGAACTTGTACACGAACTGATCCGTGCGCCCGCGGATGGCCGGAACGAACACGTTGGTCTTGCGATCGTCCGATCGATTGCGCAGCACGTCGGTTTCGCCGACGTATTCAAACCCCGCGGCGAGCACCTGCTGCTTGACGCTCGCCTCGTCGATGCGGTGCAACGTGTCCGTGTCGCGCAGCCCGGATCCCGCCTCCGCGGAGTGGTCGACGATGACGTAGAGACCGCCCGGTTTGAGCGCGGCGAGGACAGCCGCGTTCAAGAGCTTGAGATCCGTCGGGCCCATGAACTTGTCCGGGTAGTCGTGGTAGTTCTGCGACGTGAACACGACGTCCACCGGCTGCGGCGCCGTCAGCTTGGCGGCCGGTTGCATCAGCAGGTCGACGTTGCCGTATTCGGCCGCGATGACTTTCACCTTGTCGGCGCTCTCGTCGTACTCCATCGGCCACACGGCATAGACGCGCCCCTGCGATCCCACGACCTTACTGAACACGCGCGTGAAATAGCCGCCGCCCGGGATCAGCTCGAGCACCCTGTCGCCGGGCTTCGCACCGGAGAATGCGACGAGCTCCGCGACTTTGCGTCGCTCGTCGTTCTTGGCGTCCTGCGCGCGGCCCGGGTCGGCCACGGCCTTCGCGACGTAGTCGGGAATCTGCGCGACCGCCGAGCCCGTGAAGGCCAACGATGCCGCCACCGCCGCAAAGGCCCATACGATCCGCTTCATGATGTGCGCTCCTACGTTGCTGTCGGCGCGAGCCGGTGTCCCGTGCGGCCCTTCCTCGAGATCGAGGTGACGATATTACCCGCTGACGCCGCCGGCGCAACGCGCCGGAACAACGACGAGAACGTGCCCCCGGCGGCTCGAGGACGCGCAACGGCAGCGGGAACGGATCCGATGAGCGCCGGCTTGTCGCCTCGTGGCGTGCGACCCGGCGAGGCGGAACGCTACTTGATGACCTTTACGCCGCCCGCGCTGCCGATCAGCAGCACGTCGGCGGGCCGATGCGCGAAGATTCCGACTGTCACCACGCCCGCGATCTGGTTGAAGCGGGTCTCGAGCTCGAGCGGGTTCGCTATCTTCAAGTCATGGACGTCGAGGATCTCGTTGCCGTTGTCGGTGACGAAGCCCTCGCGCGGGATCGGGTGGCCGCCGGCCTTGACCATCTGCCGAGCGACGTAGGCGCGGGCCATGGGGACGACCTCGACGGGCAACGGAAAGCGGCCGAGCGTCGCCACGAGCTTGGTCTCGTCGACCATGCAGACGAAGCGCCGCGAGGCCGCGGCGACGATCTTTTCGCGCGTGAGCGCGCCGCCGCCGCCTTTGATCAGGTGCCGATGCTTGGTGGCCTCGTCGGCGCCGTCGACGTAGAGATCGAGCTCGCCGACGTCGGCGAGTGCGACGGGCTCGATGCCTAGCCCCACGAGCTTGCGCATGGAGCGTTCGGAGCTCGAGACGACCGCGGCGAGCTTCGCCGCGTACGGCGCGAGCATCTCGATGAACAGGTCCACCGTGCTGCCAGTGCCGATGCCGAGCTTGTGACCATCCTTGATGTAGGTGAGCGCCTCGGTTGCGGCCGCGCGCTTGTTGGCTTCCTGGCTCAAAGTCGTGCTCCCAAAAAGAGAGTGCCCGCAACGAGGCGGGCACTACACTCGTGTTGAGCCGAAACTCGGCTCAGCAGCGCAAAGATCCTAAGACACTATTAACGACGGCTCTTGCGCTTGCCTTTTTTACGTCGACCTTTTTTCTTTCCGCGCTTTTTCGCACGGCGCTTTTTGCTGCGCTTCTTCGCGCGGCGCTTCGCCGGCTTCTTCGCTACTTTGCGCCGCTTCTTGCTGCGCTTTTTCGTCGACGTCTTCTTGACAGATGCCATGGGTAGTCTCCGTTGTCGGGATAGACGGCGTTGAGTATATATAAATAGATCAAAATTTCCAGCACGTTATCGTTTCTTGCGCATCTTTGTCTCGCAGTCGCGAACGCGGAGTGTGATTCTCTGCACACTCTGCTCGCGTTGCATCGCGATCAACGCGGCGCAGCGTGCAGCGCGTCACTCGAGCGAGAGAATGAAATCCCAATGCGCGTCGCTCACCGGCGTGATCGACAAACGATTGCCGCGTTTGAGCAGCGCGAGCCCGCGAAGCGCGTCGTCGGCGTGTGCTCGGAGCGTTTCGAGCGTGATCGGGCGCTGCAACTTACGCTGCAGCTGTACATCGACCATGTACCAACGCGGGCTCTTCGGATCGCTGTCGGCGTCGTAGTGCTTGTCCTTGCGATCGAAGGCGGTGTGATCCGGATAGCCGGTCTTCACGACCTTTACGATACCCACGATCGCGGGGACTGCGCAGCTCGAGTGGTAGAAGAACGCAAGGTCGCCGCGCTGCATCTGGTCGCGCAGGAAGTTGCGCGCCTGAAAGTTGCGCACGCCGTCCCAATGGGTCGTTTTTCGCGGGCGTTTGGCCAGATCGTCGACGCTGAACGTGTCCGGCTCGGACTTGATCAGCCAGTGGCTCATGCCGCCGTCCGCGCCGCGGAGGGGATCTCGAAGCGGCGCACGCCGGCCTCCGTGACCGCGCCCCAGAGGGGGATGTCCCAGTCCTGCGTCTCGATGTAAGGCAAATGCTGAAGCTCGTAGGCCACGCCCAGGAGCTTCGGTCGTTGCCAGGCGTCGCGGCCGCGGAGGAAGCGGAAGCACCGATCGTAGTAGCCGCGGCCCACACCCACGCGCACGCCGCGGCCGTCGAACGCCACCAGCGGCGTCAGCACGAGATCGAGCCGCCGAGCGTCGATCGGCGCGCCGAGGTGCGGCTCCAGGATGCCGAAGAAGTTGTGAGCGAGCTGCGCGCCCGTGTGGATGCGCGCGAAGCGCATTCGCTTGCGCATGATCACCGGGGCGTACCAGTGCTTGGGGTGCGCGGACTCGATCAACGGAGTGAGCGTGGGCTCGCCGTCGAAAGGCAGAAACAGCGCGACGTGGCGCGCGCGGCGGAATGCGGGAAGTTTACGGATGTGCGCGCGGATCGCGCGGTCGGCGACGGCGCGCTCGGCCGCGGACATGGAGCGGCGCTCCGCGCGGATGCGCTGCCGTAAAAGGCGCCGTTCGGTGCGGAAGCTCGAGATGATGCTCCCCGCCTGTGCCGTCACGAACCGTTGCTCTCGAACCTGAGCAAAAGGTGGGGTACGCCAGGGCGGCTGCAGGCTATCCGGACGAGCCGGATGTGCACAACACCGCCGCTAGAACACAACCCCGGATACACGATTTAGGGTCCGAAAGACTATCGATCCTTGTCGTACACCGCAGGGAGCACAAGCTGATCTTATAACGAAAGCTGCTTCGCGGGACCGAGGGCCGAGTCGAGCTGCTCGCGCATGGCTCGGATACGGAGTCCCACGATGTTCTTGAGCTCTTCGTCCTGGCCCCGTGCCTTCAGCAGCTCGTTCGCCAGATTGAGCGCGGCCATCACGGCGACGCGATCGAGACCGACGACTTTGCCGCTGTCGCGAATCTCGCGCATTTTTGCGTTGAGAAGCTCGGCCGAGGCGACCAATGCCGCCTTCTCTTCGGCCGGACAAGCAACGTTGTATTCCTTCTCGAGGATGCGGATGGTGACATGCGCGAACATGTCACTCACGAGGCCTGCTCCATGCCTTTGAGGCGGCCGATCATCGCCTCGACGCGGCCCCGCACTTGCTCGTTCTTGTGCAGCAGCGATGCGCGTTCCGTCATCAGAGAATCTTGCCGCTGGCGCAGCGACTGATTCTCTCCTTGCAGCTGCCGGCACACCACGACGAGCTCCTCCAAACGCTTCTCCAAGCGCCGCAGCTCGAGGTCGAAGCGGTGATTGCTCTCTTCCTGGCCCATGGCCGAAATATAGTGCCGCCGGCCGTGGAGCGTCAATCACAACGAACGGTGCTAGCATTTGTCGAATCGCTAGATGCGCGACCCGAGTTTGTTGTGAGTACGCCCGGATCCCCGACCGCTGCCGAGTACGACGCGCTGCACGACTCGCTCGTGCATGCCGGCGTCGTGCTCGCGCTGCCGGAGCTGCACGGCGGAATCTGCGGCGCGCTGTGCGCGGGCGGCACCGACGCGGCGCTGCGCTGGCTCGAGCAGGCCCTCGACGACGACCAATCTGCCGATGACGATGCCGCGAGCATCGCGCCGCTGCGCGACGCGCTGCACGAGCTCGTCGAGGCGAGCTTCCGGATGCTCGACGGAGAATCGTTGGCCTTCGAGCCACTGTTGCCAAACGACGACGCTCTGCTGGAAGAGCAGGTGCAAGCGCTCGCGGAATGGTGTCAAGGCTTCTTGGCCGCGCTCGGCGAGAACGCGCCGGAAGTCGCCGGCGACGGCGGGAGCGCCAAGCGGCAGCGCCCGTCGGAGCGCACGAGCGAAGGCGAGCCGGCGGCCGAGCACGACTCGCAGGGCGCGTCGGCCGACGTCGTCGAGATCCTCGAGGACTTCGCCGAGATCAGCCGCGCGGGGCTCACCGAGGACGAAGCGGCCGATCGCGATCAAGCGGACTTCGCGCTCGCGGAGCTCAAGGAATACGCCCGGGTGAGCACCCAGATCGTGTTCGAGGAGCTCCGTCCGCGGCGCGCCGCGCAATCGCGCGACGTGCACTGAGCACGGTTTTGGCAGTCGCGGCCGCAGGCCGCCTAGGACGAAACACGGTGAACCCCAAGGAATTCGCGAGGCGGCGCCGCCAGCTCATGGAGCTGATCGGCGCCAACGGCATCGCGGTGCTCGCCGCGGCGCCCGAGCGGGTGCGCAGCCGCGACACCTTATTTACGTATCGCCCCGACAGCGACTTCTACTACCTCACGGGGTTCGAGGAGCCCGAGGCGGTGGCCGTGCTGATGCCGGGCCGTGAGCAGGGCGAGTACCTCCTCTTCTGCCGCGAGCGCAATCCCGAGCGCGAGCTCTGGGACGGCCCGCGCGCCGGTCCCGAGGGCGCGGTGGAACGCCACGGCGCCGACGACGCGTTCCCGATCACCGACTTGGACGACATCCTGCCGGGGCTCCTCGAGCGCACCGACCGCGTCTACTACTCGATCGGCATTGCGCCCGAGTTCGACCAGCGGCTCCTCGGCTTCATCCATACCCTCAATGCCAACCGCCAGCGCGGCCACGCGCCGAGCGACCTGGTGGCTCTCGACCACCTGTTGCACGAGATGCGGCTCTTCAAGACTCGCGCCGAGAGCTCCGTGATGCGCGAGTCGGCGCGGATCGCCGTGCAGGCCCACAGCCGTGCGATGCGCGCGTGCCGCCCCGGCATGCTCGAGTACGAGCTCGAGGCCGAGTTCCTGCACGAGTTCCGACGGCACGGGGCGGACTGCTCGTACCCGCCGATCGTGGCCGCTGGCGCCAACGCGTGCGTGCTGCACTACCGCGCGAACAACGCGGAGCTCGTCGACGGCGATCTCGTGCTGATCGACGCGGGCTGCGAGCTTCAGATGTACGCGTCCGACGTCACGCGCACGTTCCCGGTGAACGGCACCTTCAGCGCTCCGCAGCGCGAGCTCTACGAGGTAGTGCTCGAGGCGAATCGCTCCGCGACCGCGGTGGCGAAGGTCGGCAACCACTGGAACGACCCGCACGACGCGGCCGTCGTCTCGATCACGAAGGGCTTGAGGGAGCTCGGCCTGCTCAAGGGCAAGGTCGCGGCGCTCATCAAGTCGCACCAGTACCGGCAGTTCTTCATGCACCGCACCGGCCATTGGCTCGGCATCGACGTGCACGACGTGGGCGACTACAAGATCGACGCGCAATGGCGGCTGCTCGAGCCCGGTATGGTCATGACGGTCGAGCCCGGCATCTACGTGCCGCCGGCGGCGAGGAACGTCGCCAAGCGCTGGCGCGGCATCGGCATCCGGATCGAGGACGACGTGCTGGTCACGCGCGACGGTCCCGATGTGCTGACGCTCGGCGTGCCGACTGCCGTGGCTGAGATCGAAAGCCACATGAGCGCGCGCGCGTGACCGGCGAGCTTGCCGGCGACCCCCTCGTTTGCGACGTCCTCATCGTGGGCGGGGGCGCCGTCGGCTCCGCGCTCGCGTGCGCGCTCGCCGAGCTGCCGCTCGACGTGGTGCTCGTGGAGGCGAACGAAGTGCGCACGCTCGAGCAGCCGAGCTTCGACCAGCGCGTGACCGCGCTCGCGAACGGCTCGCAGCAGATCCTCGCGGGGCTCGGGCTGTGGCCCGCGCTCAAGGGCTACACCGAGCCGATCCGCTCGATCCATGTGTCGGAGCGCGGCCGGTTCGGCGCCGCGCGCATCGACGCGGCGGAGGAGGGCGTGCACGCGCTCGGCTTCACGATCGAGAATCAGACGCTCGGCCGGGTGTTTTGGGAGCGGCTCGCGAAGGCGCCGCGGTTCCGTTGTCTCGCGCCGGCGAAGGTCACGGCGCTTGCGATGGACGAGCAGGGCGCGTCGGCCACCGTCGAGCGGCGCGACGGGGGAGCGACCGTGCGCGCGCGGCTCGTGGTCGCGGCCGACGGCGCGCGCTCGGTGCTCCGCCAAGCGCTCGGGGTCGCGGTCGACGAGCACGACTACGAGCAGTGCGCCGTGATCTTCAACCTCGGCACCGAAGCGCCGCTCGCCGGCCGCGCGTTCGAGCGCTTCACGAAGCGCGGGCCGATCGCGATGCTGCCGCTCACCGGCGGCCGCGCGGCCGTGATCTGGACGCTGCCCGCCGCGGACGCGCGCGGAGTCGCCGAGCTCCCGGACGACCGTTTCCGCGAGGAGCTGCAGACCGCGTTCGGCTACCGGCTCGGCCGCATCACCCGAGTCGGCGCGCGGCACTTGCACGCGCTCGCGCGCATCGCCGCCGAGGAGCAGCATCGCGGCCGCACGCTGTTCGTCGGCGACGCGGCGATGCGCCTGCACCCTGTTGCCGGCCAAGGGTTCAACCTCGCGCTGCGCGACATCGCCACCCTCGCCGAGGTCATCGCCGACTCTATGGAAATTAGGGTCGACAAATTAGGGTCAGACCCCGGGGCCAGACCAGGGTCAGACCCCGGGGTCAGACCCCTCGCGATTCCCCGCGACATCGGGGCGGTGGGGGTGCTCGAGCGGTATCGGGAGTGGCGCGCGGCGGATCAGCGGCGCGTGCTGCGGTTTACCCACGGCCTCGTGAGCCTGTTCGGCGAGTCGGGGCCGGGATTGGGGATCGGCCGCGGGCTCGGGCTCATGGCCTTCGACCTGGTGCCCGGGGCCAAGCGCGTGCTCTCGCGCCAAACGATGGGCCGCGCCGGACGGCTGCCGCGGCTCGCGCGCGGCCTGCGTCTCGTCTAAGGCGGCGCGTGCCGAGACAGCGCACACCCACCGTGCTCGTCGCAGGCGCGGGCACCGTGGGCTTGGGCATAGCGGCGCTGCTCGCCACCGGCCGCTGCGCGGACCGGCTGCGCGTGCAGGTGATCGAAGCGCGGCCGCTGCCGCGCTGGCGCGCCGAGCACACCGATCTGCGCGTCTACGCGCTGTCGCGCGCGTCGCAACAGCTGCTCGAGGCGCTCGGCGTTTGGCAGGGCGTCGTGGCGGCGCGCGCCAGCCCGTACCGGCGCATGCACGTGTGGGAAGGCACGGACGCGTCCGGCCCGCCGACGCTCGACTTCGACGCCGCCGACATCGGCGAGCCCGACCTCGGGCACATCGTCGAGGACAACCTGCTGCGCACGCTGCTCGCGGACGTCGTGACCGCCGCGCCGAACGCCGAGCTCACGATCGGCGGAGGCATCACGGCGCTCGACGTGGGCCGCCGCGGCGTCACCGCGACGCTCGCCAACGGCGGCTCGGCGCAGGGCGCGGTCATTGTCGCCGCCGACGGCAGCGAGTCGTCGCTGCGTGCGATGCTCGGTCTGCCGGTGGCAGCCCGCAGCTACGAGCAGACGGCGATCGTCACGCACGTGGCGAGCGCGTTGCCGCATCGCGAGACCGCCTCGCAGCGCTTCCTGCCCGGCGGCCCGCTCGCGTTCCTGCCGCTTGCCGACGGTCGCAGCTCCGTCGTGTGGTCGCTGCCCACCGACCGCGCCACCGCGCTGCTCGCGGCGCCCGACGGCGAGCTCGTGGCCGAGCTCCAGCAAGCCAGCGCCGGCGTGCTCGGCGAGCTCACCCCAAGTGCCGCGCGCGCGGGCTTTCCATTGCAGGCATTGCATGCGTTGCGCTACTGCGCCGCGCGCGCCGCGCTCGTCGGCGACGCGGCGCACACGATTCACCCGCTCGCCGGGCAAGGCATGAACTTGGGGCTACTCGACGCCGCCGCGCTCGCGGCCGTGATCGAGGATGCCGTGCTGGCAGGGGAGGATCCCGGCGATCTCAAGGTCCTGCGCCGCTACGAGCGCGACCGCAAGGGCGATAACTTGCAGATGTTGCTCGCGCTCGACGGGCTGCATCGTCTGTTCGGGCTGCCCGCCTGGGCGGCTCCGATCCGGGCTGCGGGACTGCGGGCGGTGGATTCCTCGGGCGCCGCCAAGCGCTTGTTCATGGAGCGTGCGCTCGGTCTGAACGCCGGGAGCAAAAACCGGCTACGATGGTCACACGCGACATAGCAACGGCCACGTTGCAATCATGGAATCGGGTGCCATGCCACAGATAAGAGACGGGGTTCTCGGCGGCGTAATACTGAGTGCGATCCTCGCGGCCGTGCCCGCCGGGGCGCAGGAGCAGGTGTGGACCCGCACGCTCGACCACATCGCGTCGGGCGTCGTGTCGATCCAGATCGACAGCACGCGCTCGTTCGACACGGAGCGTAACTCCTCGAGCCAGGCCACCGGCTTCGTCGTCGACGCGGAGCGCGGGCTGATTCTCACCAACCGCCACGTCGTGACGCCGGGCCCGGTGCGGGCGCAAGCCGTTTTCCGTAATCAGGAAGAGGTGGACCTGATCCCGGTGTACCGCGATCCGATCCACGACTTCGGCTTCTTCCGTTACGACCCGAGCAAGCTCAAGTTCATCAAGCCCGCCGAGCTCAAGCTCGCGCCCGAGGGGGCCAAGATCGGCCGCGACATCCGGGTGGTGGGCAACGACGCCGGCGAGCAGCTGTCGTTTCTCGCCGGCACGATCGCGCGGCTCGATCGCCAGGCGCCGAACTACGGCCGCGGCAACTACAACGACTTCAACACCTTTTATCTACAAGCGGCGTCGGGCACGTCGGGGGGCTCGTCGGGCTCGCCCGTCGTCGACATCGAGGGCCAGGTCGTGGCGCTCAACGCGGGCGCGAACAGCCAGGCCGCGACCAGCTTCTTCCTGCCGCTCGACCGCGTGCAGGTGGCGCTCGCCGACATCCAGAAGGGCGTGCCCGTGCCGCGCGGCACGCTCGAGACCGAGTTCGTCCACAAGCCGTTCGCCGAGCTCCGTAGGCTCGGGCTCACGCCCGCGACCGAGGCGCGCGTGCGCGCGAAGTATCCGAACCAGACCGGCATGCTGGTGGTCGAGCAGGTGATCCCGGGGTCGCCCGCGGCCGACCAGCTCGAGCCGGGCGACATCCTGGTAGAGGTGGGCGGGCAGCTGATCGCCGAGTTCGTGCCGCTCGCGGCGGCGCTCGACGCGACGGTCGGCAAGAGCATCGACGTGACTGTCGAGCACGGCGGCGAGCGCGCGACGCACCCGCTGCCGGTCGGCGACTTGCACGCGATCACGCCGGCCGAGTACGTCGAGTACGGCGACGGCGTGTTCCACAAGCTGTCGTACCAGCTGGCGCGCCACTTCTACCGGCCGGTGGAAGGCGTGTACGTGGCGAACCCCGGCTACGTGTTCGGCAAGGCCGCCATCCCGCGCGGCAGCATCGTCACCGGCATCGGCACGGAGTCGATCGACAACTTGGACGACCTGCAACGCGTGCTCGAGCAGCTGCCCGACCAGGCGCAGGCCACCGTGCGCTTCGTGAGCTTCGACGACCCGCAGAGCGAGCGGCAGCGGATCATCAAGAACGACCGCAGCTGGTTCCCCGCGATGCGTTGCCATCGCGACGATGACAAGGGCATCTGGCCGTGCAAGGACTTGAAGGCGAGCCCGCCGCCCGAGCCGGTGCAGGCGAGCGAGGGCACCACCTTCCCGCACCAGAACGAGAAGCACGTGCAGGCGATCTCGCCGTCGCTCGTGCTCGTGAACTTCGACATGCCGTACACGGTGTCGGGAGTCGCCGACCGCTATTACTACGGCACCGGGCTCATCGCCGACGCGGAGCGCGGCTGGGTGATCGTCGACCGCAACACCGTGCCCGTAGGCATGGGCGACGTGCGGCTCACGTTCGCGGGCTCGCTCGAGGTGCCCGGGCGCGTGGAGTACATCCACCCGCTGCACAACTTGGCCGTCGTGTCGTACGACCCCAAGCTGATCGGCAACACGCCGGTGAAGAGCGCGGTGTTCCTGCCGAAGAACTTGGTGCCGGGGCAGAACGTGGCGGTCGTGGGCCTCGGCCCGGACTTCAAGATGCTGTCGCAGTCGAGCCAGGTGGCGAACATCGCGGCCGCGGGCTTCCCGCTGTCGCGCACGCTGCGTTTCCGCGACACGAACATGGACGTCGTCACGCTCGTGAACGGCCCAGGGGACTTCGACGGCACGATCGTCGACCTGCAGGGCCGCGTGCTCGGCATGTGGGCGAGCTTCGCCTATCAGACCGGCCGGGATCTCACGCAGGTGAACATGGGCATCCAGTCCGACGTGATCGTCGACATGCTCGCGCACATGCGCGCCAAGGAGATGCTGCGCTCGATCGAGGTCGAGTGGCAGCAGCTGCCGCTCGCGACCGCTCGCAAGGTGGACCTGCCCGACAGCTGGTTGCAGCGCTACGAAGCGCACAACCCCGATCGCCGCGAAGTGCTGACCGTGGCCACGACCGTTGCCGGGTCCCCGGCGGCCGACTTCTTCCGCTCGGGCGACGTGCTGCTCGACATCGACGGCCAGCTCGCGAACACGTTTCGCGAGGTCGAGCGCGGCGCGCAGAAGCCGAGCGTGAAAGTCACCGTGCTCCGCGACGGCAAGGAAGTGAGCGGCAGCGTGAACACGGTGCCCTTGGATGGGGTCGGTATCGAGCACGTCGTGTCGTGGGGCGGCGCGTTGCTCCAGCCGCCGCATCGCGAGCTCGCGGTACAACGCGGCGTCGGCACCGGCGGAGTTTACGTGTCCTATTTCAATTTCGGCTCGCCGGCGAGCCGCTCGGGGCTATTCGCCGGCCGCCGAATCGTGGCCGTCGACGGCAAGCCCACGCCCGACCTCGAATCGTTCATCCGCGTTGCTGGCTCGATCGAGGGCCAGGCGTTCGTGCGGCTGAACACGATGACGTGGAACGACGTGCCGGAAGTCATCACGATGGAGCTCGATCCGGAGTACTGGCCGAGCTACGAGCTGCGGCGCGAGGGGTACGACTGGCGCCGGTATGACCTGAACTAGCCGGGCGGATGTTCTTCGGGGGGGCCGGGGGGCGCGCATGAGAACGATCACGCTGTCGGGCATCGGCATGCGCTTCCTGTTCGCGTTCTTGCTGATCTGCTTCACCTGGAACCCCACGCGCTATAACTACATCGATTGGGCGATCGAGCAGTGGAAGGGCGGGCTGGCGCCGATCGTGGCGTTCGTCGGCATCGCGCTCGTGATCGGCTGGGGGTTCTATCTGCGGTCCACAGCGCGCTCGCTCGGCGTGGTCGGCATCGTCCTGTCCGTGGGGCTCGCGGCCACCGTGCTCTGGGCCTTGATCAAGTACGTCGTGGATACGAGCCACACGGTGCTGATCGAGTGGATCGTGCTCGTGCTGCTCGCAGCGATTCTCGCGGCCGGCATGTCGTGGTCGCATCTGCGGCGCGCATGGGCGGGGCAGGCCGACGTCGACGACGTCGACGAGCGTTAACGAGCGCGCGATGGACCGCCGCGCGCACCGCATCGCCGTCAAGCTCGCGCTTGCCGGCATCGGCGCGGCGGCGCTTCTGTGCGGCGCGCCGATCGCGGCGCAAAAGCTCTACAAGTACCAGGACGCGAACGGCGTCTGGGTGTACACCGACCAGCGCCCGCCGTCCGGTCAGACGTACGACGAGCGGGACCTCGAGCACAGGTTCGAGCGGCCGGAGATCCGCTTGTTTCGGCGCCCCGCCGCCGGCGGCGGCGTCGCGCTCGTCGCGAACAACACGTTCTTCGCGCCCGTGCAGATCAAGTTTCGGCTCGTGAAGATGGCGAACGTCGGCGCCGATTCGCCGAACGACGGCTGGCGGATTCTGGCGCCGCGCACCGAGGTGGAGCTGCTCGCCGTGAGCAAGGACGATCCGAATGCGGTGTCGACCTTCGAGTATGAGTTCGCCTATCTCGTCGGCGACCCGCACGCCGAGCACGCGCCCGACCGGCCGTATCGCTTGCCGTATGCGATCGCGAGCAGCTTTCCCGTGTCGCAGGCGTATCCGAGCACGATCACGCATCGCGACGCCAGTAGCATGCACGCAATCGACTTCGTGATGCCCGTGGGCACGCAAGTGTTCGCCGCGCGCCGCGGCGTGGTGATCGAGGTGGCGAGCGACTTCCACGACTCGGGCCTCGACCCGGAGGTGGATGGGCCGCGCGCCAACATCATCCGCGTGCTGCACGACGACGGCACGATGTCGCTGTACGCGCACCTCAACTGGAACTCGATCCGCGTGCTGCCGGGCCAACACGTGGAGCGCGGCGAGTATCTCGCCGACTCGGGCAACACGGGGTTCACCACCGGGCCGCACCTGCACTTCGCCGTGCAGCGCAATCGCGAGGGGACGCTCGTGTCGCTGCCGGTGGAGTTCGCCGGCGCGGACGGCCACGCGATGACGGTCCGCGCCGGCCAGCGTTACACCGCCCACTGAAAAATAGGGACATGTTGGATTTTTCGGCGGCGGCGCGAACCCGGGAAAATAGGGACGGGTTGCTTTTTCGGCCGCTGGGAGCGGGCGGAAAATAGGGACATGTTGCCTTTTCGTCCGCCGGCGTGCCGCGGCAGTGCGCATCGGCGAAAAGGCAACATGTCCCTATTTTCCGCTCAGCGCGGCTTCTAACGCGGCGGGGGTGTCGATGGGGGCGCGGCAGGTCATGCCGTCGCAGACGTAGGCCACGCCGGCGCCGCGCGGCGCGCGCTCCGCGAGGAGGCCGGGTAGGTGTGGCGCGTCGGCGGGAATGGCGAACGAGAGCGTGAACGGCCGATAGCCCGCGTGCAGCACGCGCCGCCACGCCGCGGTTTCCGCCGGCGCCGCGCGCACCACCACGACCTGCGGCGGCCGCAGCAATTGCTCGAGCGCGTGCAGGAGCGTCGCGTGACCCTCCGGGTAGCGCTGCAGCCCGTGGTAGGCCGCGCGCACCGTGCGCTCGGCCGCGTCGAGATAGCGTTGCTCGCCGAGCAGGTGACCGAGCGCAACGAGCGCGCCGGCGGCGACGCCGTTCCCCGCCGGCACCGCTTCGTCCGCGAACGGCTTCGGTTTGTGGATCAGCCGCTCGTGATCGTCGGCCGTGAAGAAGAATCCGCCGCGCGCGTCCTCGAAGTGCGCGAGCAGCGCGTCCGCGAGCTCGCGCGCGAAGTCGAGGTCGGCGGCGCGCCAGCGGTACTGCAGGAGCTCGAGCAACGCGTTCGCGAGGAACGCGTAGTCGTCGAGATACGCGGCGAACCGTGCGCGACCGTCCTTGTACGTGGCCGCCAGGCGCCCGCCGCTCCAGAGCTCCGCGCGGATGAAGTCGACCGCGCGCGTGGCCGCGTCCGCGAGCTCGGGCCGGTCGAGCCGGCGCGCGGCACGTGCGAGCGCGGCGATCATCAGCCCGTTCCACGACACGAGCGCCTTTTCGTCGCGCCCGGGCCAGACGCGTCCCCCGCGCGCGGCCAAGAGCTTGCGCCGCGCGCTCTCGAGCAACGCGCGGCCGCGGGCCGCGTCGTGCCCGAGCGCGGCCGCCGCCGCTGCGGGCGGCTCCGCGATCTGCAGATGCCAATGCGTGCCCTCGAAGTTCGGCTCGCGCGGCGCGTCGGCGGCACCGGCGGCGCCGGCGCGCGTGAGGCCGAACACGCGCTTCGCGAGGCGGCTCTCGTCGGCCGTGAGCAGCGCGTCGAATTCCTCGGGCGTCCAGACGTAGAACTTGCCTTCCTCGTGCTCGGAGTCGGCGTCGAGCGTGGAGTAGAACGCGCCGCGAGGGTCCTGCATGTCGCGCAACACCCAGGCCGCCGTCTCGGCCGCGACGCGCCCGAAGAGCTCGGCGCGTGTGGCAGCGAACGCGTCGGCGTAGATCGAGAGCAGCGCTGCGTTGTCGTAAAGCATCTTCTCGAAGTGCGGGATCGACCAGTGGCGATCCACGCTGTAGCGGTAGAACCCGCCGCCGAGCTGATCGTAGAGGCCGCCCTGCGCCATGCACTCGAGCGTGTGAGTGACCATCGCGAGCGCGGGCTCGTCGGTCTCCGCGCTCGCGGCGGTTCGCTGCCAGCGCGCGAGCAGCAGCTCGAGGAACGTGGCATGCGGGAACTTCGGCGCGTCGCCGAAACCGCCGTGGTCGCGGTCGTAGCTCGCCGCGAGGCGCTCGCGCGCGAGCCGCACCGGCGCCGCGGAGAGCTCCGCGAAGTCGTCGGCGCCGCCGGTGTCGAGCTCGGCGAAAGCGTCGATGAGCCCGGCGCCGCGCCGGCGGATCTCGTCGGCCTGCGTGCGGTAGTAGGAGTCGATGGCGGCGAGCACCTCGCGGAACGACGGCATGCCGTAACGCCGGTCCTTCGGGAAGTAGGTGCCCGTGAAGATCGGCAGGTGCGAGTCGGGTGTGAGGAACACCGTGAGCGGCCAGCCGCCCGCGCGGCCCGTGTAGAGCTGATGCGCGGTCTGGTAGATCTTGTCGATGTCGGGGCGTTCTTCGCGGTCGACCTTGATGTTGACGAAGAGCTCGTTCATCAGCCGCGCCGTGTCCGCGTCCTCGAACGACTCGTGGGCCATCACGTGACACCAGTGACATGCCGAGTAGCCCACCGACAGGAGGATCGGCTTGTTCTCGGCCTTCGCGAGCTCGAGCGCCTCGGGGCTCCATGCTTGCCAGTGCACGGGGTTGTCCGCGTGCTGCAGGAGGTACGGGCTCGTTTCATCGGCGAGGCGATTGCGCATGCCGACACTATCGGCCCGGCGGTTGCGTGTGGCAACGTCGCTGCGCGCGGCGCGGCGCGGTCGCGGCACGGCGGCTCCGCGGTTACACTTGTCGAAATCCGTCGACGTTGCGCTCCGACTCGTGCAATACCCTGAATTCGATCCGGTCGCCTTCAGCATTGGGCCGCTGTTCGGCTCGGGCCCGCTGCAGGTGCGCTGGTACGGCCTGATGTACCTCGCGACGTTCGTGATCGCGTGGTTCGGCCTACGCGCCCGCGCCAAAGCCCCCTGGAGCTTGCTAAAGGTCGAGCAAGTCGACGACGTGGTGTTCTACGGGGCGCTCGGCACGATCATCGGCGGGCGCGTTGGCTACATGTTGATCTACGACTTCGCCGCTCTCGTCGCGAATCCGCTCAGCCTTTTCAGCGTGTGGAAGGGGGGCATGTCGTTTCACGGCGGCCTCACGGGCGTGCTGCTCGCGATGTGGCTCTATGCGTGCCACATCCGCCAGCCGTTCTTCGTGCTGACCGACGCGATCGCGCCGTGGTCGTCGCTCGGGATCTTCTTGGGCCGCATCGGCAACTTCATCAACGGCGAGCTCTGGGGCAAGGCGACGAGCCCCGACGCGCCGTGGGCCGTGATCTACAAGGGCGAGGCGCGGCACGCGAGCCAGCTCTACGAGGGGTTCCTCGAGGGCCTCGTGCTGTTCACTGTGCTCTGGGTGTACGGCCGCAAGCCGCGGCCGACGATGGCCACGTCGGGCCTGTTCTTGATGCTCTACGGCGTGTTTCGGATCGCCATGGAGTTCGTGCGGGTGCCCGACGGCGGCGTGTATCTCGCGCTCGGCTGGGTCACGAAGGGGCAGGTGTTGTCGGTGCCGATGGTGCTGTTCGGCGTGCTGCTGCTCTGGCTCGCGTTTCGTTCGCCCAAGGCGAACGCCGAGGCTGCTCGAGAGCACGCGGACGCTCCGGCCGGCCCCGCTGCGCCGAACAAGGCCGGCTAGGCGCCTCCGATGCGGCAGTACCTCGAGTTGCTCCAAGCGATCCGCACGCGCGGCGCGCGCAAAGACGATCGCACCGGCACCGGCACGCTGAGCCTCTTCGGCTATCAGATGCGCTTCGACATGGACGACGGGTTTCCCGTGGTTACCACGAAGAAGCTGCACTTGCGCTCGATCATTCACGAGCTCCTGTGGTTCCTCAAGGGCGACACGAATATCGGCTATTTGCGCGACAATGGCGTGACGATCTGGGACGAGTGGGCCGACGAGCACGGCGACCTCGGCCCGATCTACGGCAAGCAGTGGCGCGCCTGGCCGACGAGCGACGGCGGCGAGATCGACCAGATCCAGCGCACGCTCGACTTGATCCGCAAGGACCCGAGCTCGCGCCGCATCATCGTGAGCGCGTGGAACGTGGCCGAGCTCGACAAGATGGCGCTCGCCCCGTGCCACACGTTGTTTCAGTTCCACGTGTCGGAAGGGCGGCTGTCGGTGCAGGTGTATCAGCGCAGCGCCGATGTTTTTCTCGGCGTGCCGTTCAACCTTGCGTCGTACGCTCTGCTGCTGCACTTGATGGCGCAGCAGTCCGATCTCGCGCCCGGCGAGCTCGTGTGGACGGGCGGCGACTGCCATCTGTATCTGAACCACCTCGAGCAGGCAGAGCGGCAGCTCGAGCGCGAGCCGTTTGCCTTGCCGCGCCTCGTGATCAAGCGGCGGCCTTCGAGCATGTTCGAGTATCGGTACGAGGACTTCGAGCTCGTTGGATATCGCGCGCATGCGGCGATCAAGGCGCCGATCGCGGTCTGAATGACTTCTCCGAGCGCGCGTGAGCCGCGCTGCATGAGCGTTTCGAGGTGGCTGCCTCAGGCCACGTCGACAGGGCTGACCACTCCGCGCCCGCCGCGGTTCAGCACGTGGGTGTAGATCATCGTGGTCTTCACGTCCGCGTGGCCGAGTAACTCCTGCACCGTGCGAATGTCGTAGCCCGACTCCAGCAGGTGTGTCGCGAACGAGTGGCGCAGAGTATGAACGCTGCCCGGCTTGACGATATTAGCCTTGCGTATCGCCTGCTTCACGGCGCGCTGCAGCGCATCTTCCGGCGCGTGGTGCCGGCGTTCGACGCCGGATCGTGGGTCGATCGAGCGTCGCGACGACGGGAACACGTATTGCCAGCCCCATTCGCGATCCGCGCTCCGATATTTGGCGGCCAGCGCGTGCGGCAGGTAGACGCGCCCGAAGCCGTCGCGAAGGTCGATCTCGTGCCGCTCCCGGACTCTGGCGAGGTGGGTGCGCAGCGGATCGACGAGCGAACTGGGCAGCACGGTTACCCTGTCCTTCTGACCCTTCGCATCTCGAAGCAACAGCTGCCGGTAGTGAAAGTCCACATCCTTGACGCGCAATCTCAAGCATTCGAGCAGACGCAGACCACCGCCGTACGTCAACATCGCCATCAGCCAGGTCGTTCCCTGCAACTGGGACAGCAGCGCTTTGACTTCCTCCCGCGTGAATACGACGGGTAAGCGCTGCGGCTTCTTCGCCCGCTGGACGCTGTCGAGCCACGGCAGGTCGATGTTCAGTACGTCGCGATACAGGAAAATGATCGCGTGCAGCGCCTGATTCTGCGTGGAGGCGGCGACGTTGTGTTGCACGGCTAGATTGCTCAGGAACGCTGTGAGCTCCGGCGCGCCCATCTCCCGCGGATGGCGCTTGCCGTGAAACAAGATGAAACGCCGGATCCATTGCATATAGGCCTGTTCGGTACAGATGCTGTAGTGCCGAAGGCGGATGACCTCGCGCACTTGGTCGAGCAGACGCGGCGGACTGCCGAAAGGCGTTGGCATGAGCTACCCCGGAAAGTCTGCTCGATTAGGGTAAATGCAACGCAGCAACCGTTGACGGCGGCGGCATCGCGAAACTATCTTGAAGGTGGTCGCGGAGAAGATGCGATCTAACTATCTGAGCGATTTGCGCACAAATCACGCCTAAGCCGCGGAGACAATGGGTGAACTTCGAGAGCTCAGAGAGTTTGCGCGGCATCCAGATACCGCAGTTAGGCGGTCGATATATGAGTTATACGGCAGCCTCGCCGTGCGCGTGATGTCCAAGGGGAGCGGTTCTTCTCGTGCGAGCTAGTTCGCGTTACGGTTCGTGGCTTCGGCGCATCGAACGGCTGCCGATCGCACAAGGTGAGCGTCAATTGAAGCCTTGGCGTTTCAACGAACCTCGCTGGAATGAACTCCAGCTCCGCGCGTTTCGTACATTTATGGTGCTCGTAGTCCTGCGCGAGCGCCGAAGTTGGCCAGGCTCGGTGCGAAACTACTGGCGCCGTAAACGGATAAGGGCTGCGGGCTACTTCCAGCGTCGTTGGGGTGGTGTGCCGCCCGCGCTGTTTGAGCGGTCACTGCCGGAACAGCGCGCGCTATATCAGACGGAGGGCTGGTCACAATGGGCAACGCGCGACTAGAAGAGTTCACGTGGTGCCAAGTGCCGTATAACAAGCAGTTGCAGCGGACGGTGGAACGGTATCGCGGGCGCGCCGCAAGCGCGTCATTTCATTATGCGCTCGCGGCGCGCTGGCTAGCGCAGCGCGCCGCCGCTGAACTGCGGCGTTAGGTGCAGTCGATGCGTTTCACCCTGCTCATGTTCTCCCTCGTCGGCGCACAGTGTTTCGCCGATGAAGCTGGCCGATGCTCAGGTTCTAATGAGCAACGTGTCGCGGCGCTCACTCAACTCATCCAGCCCGTACTAACCTACCGCAAAGACGCTGGACGGTTGCCTGAGTACATCGAGGCAGTAGTGCCGAGGTATCTTGCGGCTGTGCCAGAGCATGCACAGGGCTACGCAATAAAGTTTGACGGCGGCACGATGCTCGCTTGGTGCAACTTCGACGACGCGGGGCGCGAATTCGAGTATTGCGAAGTCGAGTTGAGTACCAGCTCGATCGCGTGTCGAAATCGTGTACAAACCGTCACAGGCAGCGGGAAATGAAAGCGGGCGCATCGCAGGCACCTAACAAGCAGTTGCAGCGGACGGTGAAACGGCGTCGCAGGCGCGCCGCAAGTGCGTCATTTCATTGTGCACATGCGGCGCGCTGGTTAGGGCAGCGCGCCGCCGCTGAACTGCGGCGTTAGGTTGCAGGAGAGGGCAGTGGGTGTCACAGCCACGGATTTAGCTCAGCGATACGCTGGGAAGTCGAACGAGGAACTCTCAGCGTTGCATGGCATGGGCACACTCACTGACGTGGCATACGATGCTCTCGAGTCGGAGATGCGTGCGCGCGGCATGCCCATTTCTTCGCGCGTAGATGGCGAACACGCAGCTCGCGTTGCGGAGCAAGCTTTTCGGAAGCAGACCCTGAAGGCCCATTGGCGCGGCGAAGCGTCGTTGGCAAGCGCTTATTGGCTTGTTGGTACGCTTGGTGGGTGGATATTTATCGGCATCGATGCCGCCGTCGAAGCGTTCGCGCGGCAATTTCTCGTCGTAGCCGATTTCGCGCTTCTTGCGTTTTCCGTCTTTGCGTCCGTTTCGATTTGGCGGTGTGCTAAAACCACATCGTGGGCAGGGTGGGGCCGCATCGCCAAAGCCGTTGTCGTACTCAACGCATTGTTTGTAATCCTTCTCGTTTTCGGCTCCGCCGCTACGGGTAAGTACTAACAACGCAATAGAAATGTCGTGCCAGCAACCTAACAAGCAGTTGCAGCGGACATGGCAAAGCGTCACGCATTTTGCTTGCGCAAAATGCGCGCCACTTTGCCATGCCGCTGAACTGAGGCGTTATGCGCTGACGCCATGACCCGTGCCACTCGTCGCGCCGTTCCCTCTGACGCCGAGGCGGCGTGCGAGGTTGTCCGCCGCTCGATCGTCGATTTGTGCCAAGCCGATCACAATGGCGATTCGGATACTCTAGCTAAGTGGCTCGCGAATAAGACGCCCGCCAACTTCGAGCGATGGATCGCGTCGAAAGAGCACATTGCACTCGCTGCCGAGATTGATGGTGCCCTGGTTGGCTTTGGTCTGCTGAGCCTTCAGGGCACGATCGCGTTTTTATACGTCGCCCCCAATGCGCGGTTTCGCGGTGTTAGCAAGAGTCTCTTGGCGTCATTGGAGAAGGAGGCAATCGCAGTCGGTATCCGGGAGCTCAGCCTCGAGAGTAGCCTGACGGCTCTGCCGTTCTACTCAGGTCGTGGGTATACATCGAGTGGCCCATCGGCCACGGCATTCGGGGTTACAACTTGCTATCCGATGTCCCGGCTAATTGCAGCGAAGTAGAGTTCTATTGATGGCGTGCCAAGCGCATAACAAGCAGTTGCAGCGGACGGTGATACGGTATCGCGAGCGCGCCGCAAGCGCGTCATTTCATTATGCGCTCGCGGCGCGCGGCAACCCGCAGTGCGCCGCCGCTGAACTGCGGCGTTAGGCGGCATCGCGAGCGAGTCGCAGATTCACGATCAGCGAACATTTCGTAACCTAGCGAAAGCTCAGTGTCTAGACCCAGACGTTGGAAGTATCCACAGCTCGAGGCGTCACTTGCGCTGCTGAAGGTTCGGTGGCGCACGCTCTCGAAGCTCCGAGGGTGGCGACACCTTCGAGTTCTATGCGCACGCGAGTATCTTTACTTTAGGGTTCCCATTTATCGAAGGAGCGTGCCATGCGGCCCTTTGCTCAGATGGCGCCGTCTCGAGATTGCTCGTGCGTTCGCCTCGGAGGGCTACGTTGTGCATCCGGCTCTGTTAAGCCGAAGACTCCCGGCCGGCCGATCAGGCAAATGGTTACAATTCGTATGCCCCCACGAAGGTCCGCGTAAGTTGTCAGGAGGCTAGGTCTTCACCTACGTCGCACATGCCGCCTAACAAGCAGTTGCAGCGGACATGGCAAAGCGTCACGCATTTTGCTTGCGCAAAATGCGCGCCACTTTGCCATGCCGCTGAACTG
>Ga0137409_10001633_pt1 | contig 24267 bp, 45 predicted proteins | sample CZODoug1_16funga_FD_122059 | JGI IMG/M metagenome (GOLD analysis project Ga0137409, IMG submission 122059) | Vadose zone soil fungal communities from Angelo Coast Range Reserve, California, USA - CZODoug1_16fungal (Hybrid Assembly) | ecosystem: Environmental > Terrestrial > Soil > Vadose zone...
ACGGTATCGGCGGACAGGGGAATCACCTTGCCCTGACGGGATGCCTCATCAATCACGGCCTTGCGTTCGGCTTCCTCAAGCTGGGCGGCGCGGGCGGTCAAATCCTCCTGCATCCTGTTAACCGACGCCTGCAACGGAGTCAGCTTGGCGAGCAGCGTTTCCTCAAACTTGGCGGTCAGAGTGGCCATTACAATGTCCGTGCCATGTTCCGGTGAATCGAGCGGGCCTTTGACGCCGCCGCCATGCATTTCGAGATGGGCCTTCAATTTTTCCATAACATCTTCATAGGTGCAGTTCTCAGGCATTTTCAGGAAATGCTTGATGAATTCCATGTGTTCGTCGTTCATAGCGGTTCGGAATTTTTCCGCGTCCTCGCCACGGTCGGCAGCGGGGACGCTTTTTTTGTTCGAGGTTTGAAAGTGGGCATCGGGGACGGACAAGGTTCGGAGCGTGGCGGACAGGGCGCGGAGGGCGGCGGATTCGATGGTCAACCCTTCATCCGAACCCGCCGGAACCAACGCCAATGAATGCAATCCAACAATACGGCCTGTCTTTTCGTCCACCAATGGTGCGGCGGACAAATCCTTGAAATCAGAGGCTTTTTTGATGCCGGAAGGTGTAGTTTCAATCGCCTCAACGAACATGCCGCAGCCGTTGACGATGACCGGCTGGCCGTAACCGCCAATATCCGGAACTCCCTTCGCGGCGGCAAAGGCCGGAGTGCCTTCGACGGACGTATGGTTGAAATCAATGGGGATGGTCTGCCGGGCGAGCATCACCTGATTGCGGGAAAATACTTCCGCGCTCTTATCGTCGAGGATGAAATCGCCCTGATTGGTCTTGTTGACGCCCCACTCGAAAATCTTCAACCGTTCGGGAAGCTCGCCCTTTTCATTGACGCCATTGAAGGACGCCCGGAATGATTTGATGCCGATTTTAGGTGACGAGGCGCGTGCCATTAAATAAGGCGTAACACCTTAATCCGCAACCGCAATACGCTCAGTGCGCTCAGTGCGTAAATAATGGTTGCGCTGGTAATGGGAAGATGGTTAAGTGGCGGCATGGAAAATCTCGCTGATGGTCAGAGAATTATTACTGTCATCCCCGGCATCATCATCCCGCTAGACTGCCTGCCTGCGGTGTGGGAAGTGTTCCAAGGCCAGTATGACATTCCTAATTGCGAACCGGATACCATCATCGACATCGGTGCGAATGTGGGTTTGTTCGCAATCTGGGCAAAGGAGAAGTGGCCTTGCGCGAAAGTCTTATGCTATGAGCCTCACCCGGAAACTTTTAAATATCTGGAGAACAACGCCACCTTTGCGATGCGATTCAATAACGCGATTGGCGATTGCCGAATCATCACACTTTTCGATTCGACCAACCGGTTATGTTCCTCGCAATATGACTTGGGGCATCAATTTCCAGATAAGCCACGAATAAACATTATGGTTCAAGAACCCGCTTATTTGGTAAAACCGGAGGGTGATTGCCTGATGAAAATAGACGCGGAAGGGGCCGAGGCGTACATTTGCGAGAACCTTGCATGGACTCCGAAATGGCTGGTATGTGAATGTCACTCTCAAACATTATTCGAGCGCGTCCGCAAGGCTTTGGGCAAGACGATGAAAATGGTTCAAGTCCTGCCACAACACGAAAATTGTTTTCTGGCCAAGTTCGAGAGATTATGAATGACAGTGAAAGCAATGAGTGGTTTTCATTTTTCATTGGAATCATAATGGGACTTTGGATATTCATATTCTTTTTTGTTTTATGTCACACCCATTCCTGACCGAAAAGCAGCACGATGATTTGAAGATATTCGCCCGAATCATGCATGACCGTGGCGGCATGGAGGCCATTACGGATGACGGTTACATCATCCTGCACATGGCCATGAACGGCGTCCCTAAACCGGTCGTTCAGGCGGGCGATAAGACTTCCGTGGTGATGTTTTCCGATAAAGAATGGACGTGGCTGGTCGCCATGTGGACAGGTTTTGAAGGACAAGGCGACAATGGCCTTGGATGTCTGCGGGTGAAGCGGGATTATTTGATGAAGGAATTTTGTCCGCTTGGAAACTTCTCGCAGAAACGGGCGGTGAAGATATTCCACGGAATGCTCTCGATTCTTTGCATTCATCCTGAGAAGATTGATTTCGACTATGGCAGCATGAACCCGATGAAAGTAAGGCTTAACTGAGTCTTGCCATCTCCTGTTTCGCAACTCGCTCCAACGCCGACTGAGCATACGGCGTCAACTTGAATTCATTGCCGCCGGGATATGCCCATTCAACCACCGGAAAATACGGACGCGCCGGAATATTGTTGCCACCACCGAATTGATGAACTGCCGCATACGCCACATCCGTCTCCACCGACGCTCTATTATTCTGTATATATCCGATGCGGATACTATTCATCAATACACCTGACCGAATCAGGGTCGGAGGCCCGAAATACTTTATTCGTTTCTGATATTTCGGTGAAAGAGGGGGCCACCGGCGCGGACGGTCAACGCCCATCACGCCAAAATTGCTCTTGGTGATGTTGACGAATTCACGCGCCATCGCCGCGAGCATCTGCCGCTGGACAATATCCAGTTGCCTTGAAATGCCCGACAAATCATCACGAACCAGCCGGAGGCGTATCGGTAACATTCAATGAGGCCGGTGGAATGTCAGTCACAACAGGGGGCGTAGCGGCAACCACCACCGGCTTTTCCGCATCAGGATTTACGATGGCATGGTTCGCAAGAAAGTCCGCCACCGGCCATGGTTTAATCCCGCCATGCGACAGCGGGATGGCATAAACCTCGCCATCGCCCGCCGGGGAGCGCAAGGCCAGCACATTCATCCCGCCGCCATTTGGCGCATAGATTTTTCCGAAAACAATGGTGTCGCTCATAATGGTCGATAGTCCTTTTCAAACTTCTCCACATCGACCATCAACTCGGTCAGCACCTTGGGGAAATGCGTTGGCGTGCCGTCCTTGGCCACAATCGTCCCGCAAATCACGCGCACATGATAGCGCATCTTGACCTTGCCATGGTCAACGTCGTGCGCGGGATACAGGTTGGTCGGCTCGAACTGAATCAACCGGGCCTTCTCGATTATCTTGCCGTCCGGCCCGACCTTGACGAACCTTTTGCCAATCCGTTTTTCCATCACGTCCAACAATTGCGGTGACGGCATGTTATTAGCTTGCAACCATGCCTCAGGCATGACGGTTTGCAGCAGTTCAATGGGCACATCTTCTTCAATTGTCATAGTTTGTTTAGGGATTTGTTATTTGTATCTGTCCGGCACTTGATGTTTCTTTTCGAGCACTTCCAGACGGGCGATACGCCAGTGGGCTTTCCTACCATTACCGGGTTTATGCGCGGTTGTAAACACCCCATCTTCACAAAGTTTCTGGATGTAACGAACCTTGAAATTGAGAATCTTGGCCGCGATATGCGTGTCAATGATGGCGGGGAGTTCAGGCATTAGCAGACTCCTTCTTCTTGGCCGGTTTTCCGCCCTTGGCCATACCGCCGCTCACCGTTTGCGGTTCCGGGTCAATCTCCACGTTGATGCCCAATTTCTCCGAGACCGTTTCCAGTGATTCTGGTTTCACCCGCAAACCGGCCTGTTTTAGCGATACCAGCACCGTGGCATATTTACCGGCGGTTTCCTCGTCTATCACGCCCCAGACGATTTTAGGCGCATTGCCGGGAATGCCGTTAATGGTCAGATATTTTTTAAACAACTGCCGCCGGTTGGTGTTGTTCAATAGTTTCTGGTCAAACTGATTGATGTCATCGGCCACCTTCGCGTGAACCGTCGAAGTGCCATCCCCAATCCCGCCCCCACCGCGCTTCTCGCTGGACGTGGTCTGGCCAATCACATTCTTGGAAATCTCCCCATTGCAGGTGTCAAACAGAATCTTGAACCCTTCGCTCAGATTGGTCGCCGATGCCTGTATCAACTCGACCTCGTCCTTGCGGTCAATCGCCATGCCAAACACCTTGGTGGCCGTCTGGATGGCGGATTGCATGAAATTGACCGAATCCACCGATTGCGAATTAGTCTTGCCGACAATGAACGGAGCACCCGACCGTTCCATGCTGCGCGACCACCAATCCCGCGCCTGTAATGATAGGAATATCCAGAACATATTGGCCCGGAACGCCCCGCCAAAATTATCCCGTATGCCGCCAAACAACGTCCCGCGATGAATGATGTGCCGCATCGGGTCTGCCGCATACATGTTGGCCCATGAAAAGTCGATAAACCCGTTCGGATAGGTGCGATAAAATCGCAAATCCGGTTCCCATGAATCCGGGTTCCAGACCGAATCCATCGGGTCAACCGGATTGAGCAACCCTATCGGAGTCTGGTTTGGCGCGGGCAACATGCCCTGTCCCGGTATATTGGGAAGCATGAAACCACCCTGCGCCAGATACGGCAGTTTATACGACAGCAACTCGCACGGAACGCAATAAAAGCTCTTTAACCCGTACCGGACATTATTCTGATACTTTTCATCCTCGTTTTCCTCGAAGATGTTCTCATTCACCGCCACCGGCCATATCGCGGCATCCAGCAAATGACCTAGGCCGGTGTCCCAGTTCTCGCAATCCTCAATCATGTACTTGATGGCGTCGCACGCCACTTGGTCTTGCGGCTTGGTCTTGTCGAACGGCTGCAAACTGTATGGTGCGCCGCACACCGCCATTTTGCGCTTATTCAACTCGCTCTGAAAATGAGAACTGGCCAGCGTCATGTCACGGTAAAGTGTGAACAGCCGGTAGGTGTCCCCGCGTTCCGCCTGCCGTATCGCGTCCTGAATGTCGGTAATCTTGGTCGTTACCGTGGACAGGTTCGGGGCCGTTCCCCACCCGCTCATGCGTGCCTTGATATATTCTGGTATGTCGCCCTTGGGCTGCGCGGCATCGCTTCCCTGCGGGATTTGCGGCAACTGCGGCATCTTGGCCGGGAACACGCCGCCTATCACGTTGCCAATGCCACTAACCATGCGTTGTAAAACGTTCGGCACTTATTTCTTGTCCAATATCGGATGGTTGCCGGGGTGCGGTGTCCGCATCACGTCTTTTGCTGGGGGCGTCGGTTTGCCTTTCATAGTCTTGATTCCATGATGAAACACCTGATGCGGCGCGGTGTGCGTGGAAGTTTTAACATGCGGTTTCATTTCTTTTTATAGCCTCCCTTCGGTTTTCTTGCGAATTCCTTGGCCACGGACTTGGGCGGACATTTGCCTTGAGCCGCGCCGGGGTTGTGGCTGCACATTGCCATGAATTTCTGTTGGGATGAAGATTTAGCGGGCATAATTGTAGTGTGTCAGTTTAGAAACGTATCCTCATCCAATCAGTATATTTCTTGTCTACAACGAGAAGTTTCAAATCAAATACAATGCTAGGCAATCCCCAAAAGCGCCATTTACCTCTAACTTGTTTTGCGACACCAACCCCATATTTACTTTCGGCTCGAATCTCTTTAGGCCAGTCCATGCCTTCCTTTAACACCCGCCACACCGATTGCAACACTTATTTGTTCCGCCGATAATCCACCACCAGCGCCGCTATCACCATCAGAATCAGTATGAGCCAGAGCCATATCATCCCCGGATGCTCCGTAGTCCATGCCCCGGCAACCGCTGAAACCCCAGCTTCACCACCACACCGCGCCATATGCCAAGGTAATCGCTGGTCTGCTGGTTCACCTGCCAGCGTTGATTGTAAATCCCGTTAGACACGCCCAACACATTAACCCGCGTCTGTCCCGTCCCGCTCACATACGTCGAGCCGGGCAATGCCACCACCGCGCTATTAAACCCGCCAATAGTAGTGCCAGTGACCGTCTGAGGAATTGAGGAAAATACGATTTGGCTCATAAAATTAACTGCCGGGTGGGTCTCGGCTGATTATCCTTCGCATACTTTCACCAACTTCATAAACCCATTTCGTCCGTTTCTATCATTGTCGTGAACAGTCCGGCACATGGCCACTAACGTTCGCCAGTCCGCTGTTGCAACGCCCGGCATGGGAAACTTAATACCTGCCGTTTCCATTCGTCAATAAGGGAATCAGGATTGGTTACCTGAACGATGCGGGGTGTGCCACATCAGCGGGAGTGAAGGCATTATTTCAGCCAACCCCTGTCGCCATACAGGGCCGCCGCGTCTGATTCCGCCATTCCCTTGAATAACGCTACCATCCCAACCGCTGCTCCGCAATACCCATCGGCATCGCCCGGATAAACCCGGTATTGCCACCCGCACTCCATCCTGAATTGGGCATCATGGCTCCGAGACAGTTCTCCACCAGAACCCCATTGGCATAATAAACGTTTTCAGTGGCCAACGTCAGATTGTAAACCGGAACGCTTTTGGAGAGTTGTAATCGTCGCACACGGCTTGGAGCAATGAGATGCCTGTCGGTATTTATAAGTCTTGAAAGATTTTGAACAAATGATGCAATTCCTTTCCACTTTGAGATTCCTGATTTTCCATTTATCCCGGCAACTTGTGCAACAGAATTTGTGCGGAGTGAGTGATTTGAGCTTGAATATATCGCTGCAATATTTGCATTTAGCGATTCCAAGTTTTTCCAATCTGGCCCTTGCCGTAACCTTCCCGTGCTCCACATGCCACGACCTTCCGGCAATGGATTTATGCCATTCAATAGCGGCTCGTTGTGCCTTTCGTTGTCCAGCCAGCACCTTGCGCCGATAGTCTGGATTTGTGGCGAACAGTTTGGTTGTATGGTCTCTGCTATGCTTTGAATGAGTCTGCAATTCGAGGTTGCTGATTCGATTGTCCGTCCAATCCTCGTTTTTATGATGTACCACCATGCCTTCAGGAATAGGGCCACGCCGTTCTGTCCAGATGACCCGGTGAAGAAGTCTTTCGGTGACACCATGCCGGTTCTGGTCTTGATAATATCTACCGCTTGTTTGAAGGCGATATTTTCGCCCCTTGTGAATAATGAATTTAGGATGTTCCATATTTCAATACCATACACGGACTCAATCCTATGTGTCAACATGATTGCATCGGCTCTAATCCAGCCATCGCGGGTTAGAATCTTGTGATTGCCGGTGAGCATTAAAGACCCGGCAACATGGGAAATCTCAACCAAACTATCGGACAAGTTGCGATGCAGTTTTACAACTGGAGAATATCCCATTGGCGTCAAAACCATATCGCCAATATTGATTGATTCAATCGGCACTTGACCTGATGCGGTATGCACCAGAGTTCCGGCTTGGCAGCAGGCGTCAGCTCTATCCGGGCTTGGAACGCCCCTCTCTTTCATTTCCGCTTTGGTTTCGATGGCAAGTCTCCCTTTTGTACCTTTGGTGCGTTTCCGGTTTATTATCTGCGCCCTCAAGTCAAAATCGTTAGGAAGGATGATATTGTGCATATCCATTAACTGAGAAGCGTTGTACCATACCTCGGCCTTGCTGTCCTGAAAATGTTCCTCGTCCTTTGCGGCCGCTCCGTTGTTCCACCGGTTGAGATACCATCCGCGCCGGTCAAGCTCATCCATCACCAGTTGACCACCACCGCCTTCATCCCCGCTGATTTGGCCCGCTGACAATCTAAGCCGGGTGAAGTGATGCACAAACTGGTCGCACACCGCGTGCAATCCCTCGGCCCGGAACGTCGCCTCCAATGTCACCTTATTGCCATTCCTGAGACACAACACCGATTCGTCACCATCGTTGCTCCATGCGAAGTCACAGAATGCGTGAACCTCGCCCGCCTTCCATTCTGGTGGATTGTTAATCGCCACATCGACCTGCTTGTAGTCAATCACGGCATTCTCGACCAACGCCATGAAGCCGTGGCCAAGAATGGAGTCGGCAAGACCAGACCGTCCCCACTTCTCCCGCACCGCCTTGATAGTCTCAGGCTTGATATGAGGGCAATCCTCGGCCCGTTGCACGATGCACTTGAATTGATGCTTGTACGTGGTCTGGGACTCGAAAAACCAGCCTTCGGCAAAACCATGAGAGGATAATAGCATCAACCGGTCGGGCCTGATACGTCCTTCAACAACTGCCGCAAGCCACGGCTGCGCTGATTTACATTCATCGACCAGAAATGCCAGCGGGCCTTCTGGCCCAGTCGAATGGTCGCCCTCCGCATAGCCCGGTTTATTAGTCGTGAATCCGCGCAGGAAGCCTCCCTTGTTGGTTTTAATGTTGGGCGTCTCGTACCATGTCCATTCCGGGAACTTGTGTTTATACATGTGCAGGCCCGGAAGTAACTGCGCCAGCAATTGCGGATAGACACCGCTCGTCGCATCTACTATGCCTTTTGGGAACATGAACAAATGCCAGAGGATTGCCGCCACTTCAACCAATCGCGTTTTGCCTCCTTCATTGCACGATGCAAAACTGATTTTACAATTCAACGGAAAGAATGCGTCGAGCGCCTCAGCTTGCTTGGGATACAGATTCATTCCCAGCTTGGATTCGGCGAAAGATGCAGGCCGGGAATATTTGCGAGCGAGTGCAGCAACCTGTGGACTGTTAATCGCCTCCAAAGTTGTCACGGCGAACTTTCAACGTCAATTGGCTTGTCCACCAGCAATTGAGGATGCAACTCTGCCATGGCCAGTTTGCGAGCCACTAAATTAGACAATGCGTCCAGCGCTGAATCACCTTCTCTTTGTAGCTGTTGCGGGTTGTAATGCTTTTCTAGGCCAAGCAGCTTATCCTTGCGCTCTCTCGCGTAAATACGCTCTCGAATTGGAACTGAATCATTGTGAATTACGCCATCATACCAAGCCACGGATTCGGCCACGAGGTTTTCAAAAGTGCCTGCAATCTGCTCTCTTAAAAGGTCGCGGGCGCGTGAAGCATAAGTTTCTGTCTGTCTCTTGGTAATTCCCCATTCTTTGGTTTTCGCGTATATCTGGTATGATTTTAGTCCCTCTGTAAGCCATTGAGCTATTGAAGCGACTCTGAGTTGAATTTCGGCTTGTGTGCTCTTTCCCACAAGACCATTTTACTAAGGTGGATTTTGGAATACGTCAAGTTAAATCGTAACTTTAACGATAATTCTTGTTTAAAATAGGTCTTTTGGAGCAAGACGCACTTCGAGGGAAGAGTCGCAGTTTCCGGTACTCTAACGCACGCTGGCGCGAGCCGTTGGCGGGGGCGCGGCTGCGCGTGCTGTTTAGCCGAGGAGGTGGTGCGTTGGAGGGGTTCTTCAGCCAGATAGACCATTTTTGGGGACACCCTGTCAATATTAAAATCGACGGTTTCACTATACTTTTTTGGCATAGTCCTTTCGGTCAATGTTATCAGCCGTTTGCTCGGTAGTTCACATCTTCATCCAGACTACTCAACATCATCGCAATTCGTTTCGATGCAGAACGGTTTGGCCTCCTATTCCGGCGATACATCCTTGGAATTTTCGCAACTTCGGATAAATCAACACCCTGCCAATGCAAATCCTTTATCTTTCGGGCCAATGGTTCGGCATGGCTCAACTGACACATTCCAAAAACCGGAACGCCTAGCTGCTTGTAACGCTTCATTTGCTTTGATTCATACCAGATGACCCCGCCGGGATTCTTGCATTCCACAATGGCGCGCAAGCGCATGCAACTGTCATCAAGAACCGCGATGTCCAGCCTGCCAACCGGGGTTGTCATTTCCAAACAGCAATTTATGTTGAGAACGCGACACCAATAATAAAATTCTCCTTGGATATTCGCTTCTGGATACCATTCATGGAGAGCACCGAATTGCCAGCAACCGCCTATGTTTTCATTCATGCCTTACGCTAATCGATTTCCCTTTACAGCACAACCCTTTTATGCTATTTTTCCGCCAGATGAAGAAATTAACGATTGAAGATTTTCGGAGATGGGGACGTATCGGCGGCCGGAAATCCAAACGTGTTTTATCATCAGAAGAAGCCTCCCGTATATCACTTTTACGGCGCAACATTCGTAAAGCATTGCCACTCCAATCCTCCGAGCATACCAAAAACGTATAGTCCTTTTCACAAATAATCCTTGCAAGCATAAGGGGGTATGCTATTGTGTGGGTATGAAAGTTGAAAATGCAATGAATCTCGAACCCCGAAAGGCGATATGAACGATACGAATGTGAAGTTTCGAGTCAGAGGGCTAACCCAAGGCGAGCGCATTGTTTTTGTTGATGTGCGGGCTTCTGATTCGACCGTGGCGAAACGCAAGGCCAGCCGCAAGTTCAAGGGTGGCCTTCGCACCATGAGCGCAAGCTGGCTCGACCACCTCCCCGCAACCAAATAATATGAAATACCAAATCATCGGCAGTGAAGCTCAAGTTGCGGCGACCGAAACTCAATGTCGGCTGGCGACGGCCCGGCGTCTGTTCAAGCCCGCGCAATTCACCAACGGCCACAAGGCTCTCGTCGTGGCCGAGGTCAAGACTCAACGCGATGCCCGGAATTTGCTGAATCGGTCAAACTCCGCGCTGGCCTTTGTCAGCGGTCGCTTGGGCCGGTGGCTGACGCCGTCCTTCGTAATCGTTCACAACTAACCACCACACAAGGCAAATATGAATACAACCATCAAACCATCCGAGACGAAGAAGCTCCTTGGAGGCCAGCAACGGCTTTATAAGTTTGCTAATGGGTTTGGCGCATCAGTCGTTCGTCATCATGGCAGCTATGGCCATGAAAGCCAATTGTGGGAGCTTGCCATTTTGCATGGCCCAACCCAAGACATCCTCTACAAGAATCGCATCCTGCCCGAAGGCGTGAAGGGCTGGCTGGACGAGGATGAAGTCCAAGAATATTTGCAACGCATCAAAAACCTGAAAGCCCGTCAACCCGCCTTGACCGTCTAGCGGACTTCCGCCCAATGAGCGAGCCGCGAGAAAAGATAACCGTGTGGAAATCACGCGATGGCAAGACATCGGTAGTTTGGGATTTCACCCAAATAGAGGACTGCGCTCAGTTGGACGATGAGCGTGAATCCTATATCCGTCGAAGAAACGAACAGGTTGAGCGGGCCGTGAATGAGAAGCAAGTGAACAATAACAAATAAAATATGACAACACATCAAACATTCAAGCCAACCAAGAAAATCGTTAATCGAATCCTGTCTATTGTTGATTGCGGGTTGACCAAAGGGGCAGGTAAACCGATTGCCGGGCAGCTTTGTGTTGAGGCTGCAATTTGTCTCGCTTTGGGCCTGCCACACGGCGACGAACCGCCTTGTGTTGGCGCTGCCGTTCGCTCATTCAAAATCGCCTTGAACGATTCGCAATGGTCAAGTGATAAAGCCCGCGCCAAAGGAATGCGAAAATTAGCCATTGCCCAGCTTGGCAGCGATTCAATTGACCAGAATCTATTCGTGAAAGAACTGACATTGGCCACAATTCGTAAAATTGTTCCACTGGCGTTGAGAGCGGCTGCCAAGATAAATCCAAAACATTCTAAATCGCTTGAATCACATGCGGTCAAATGCGAGTTGATTGGCGATGATTTAAACGCCGCCAGTGACGCCGCCAGAGCCGCCAGTGACGCCGCCAGTGACGCCGCCAGTGACGCCGCCAGAGCCGCCAGTTACGCCGCCAGTTACGCCGCCAGTGACGCCGCCAGTGACGCCAGTGACAAAGTGTTGACTCTCATGGCAGATATTGGATTGGAGGCATTAATCAAATGCAAATCACCCGGTTGCAAATGGCTCTTTTTGTGCAACCCACCCAAGGCCCAACCATGAATTTCGCACGTGGACAACTAACCGGCGAGCCGCCGCGCCGTTTACAACGCCTGATGCCGCTTGGCCCATGTGTGAACTGTGTAGTCATTGCCATCAATCAGGCATCGGCGGCAACCAACCATCAAACGAAGGAGACAATTTGAACACCGTGACATTATACGCATCGAGATTCCCGCTGGCAGAAACCAGCCCTTTGACCATAAATCACAATGGGTTCAAGGGCACAAATCAATACACTGGCGTTCTCTACATTCGCTGCGAAATCAGCGAGGAAGATATTGAGGATGCTTTTGAAAAGGCTTCACCGCGACCCGGAGAAGTTCTCCTGAACACCGTCCACTATCTACCAAAGGAGGCCAAATGAGCAACATCGAACAGCTTGCACAATCGGAACACGCGGCTTGGATGCGCATGGAGGACGCCAAGACCGCTCGAAATCGCCTTGAGAATCGAATCGACGAATTGCGCGAAGAATGGCAGGATGCTCTTGCCGCTCTCAACGCTGCCCGCACACAAACAATCCTTGAACATCCCCTTACCAAATGAAACTAAGAGACCTTCGCATCGAATTGGAAACGTACGGCGACAACAAGGGCCGCTACATCGCCCGCATTGATTACGAAAACCCCACCGGCAACATCAAACTGATTCTCACGCCTGACGTGTCGGAGGAACTGCTCAAACACGTCGGGCCGATGCTCAACAAGTTTGCGCTGAACGGCATGGCCGAGATTCAGAACGCCATCGTTGCCGCGTGCCAGCAACCCGCCGCAGAGCAATCGAAGGAGAAGGTATGAGCTTTACCATCAAACCAGCGACACGGCAGGGTGTCATTCCGCTAATCGACTTGTATTCTGAGAGCGGTTGCGGCAAGACCATGTCCGCATTGCTTCTCGCCAGAGGACTGGTGGGGTCATCCGGCAACATCGCCATGGTTGACACTGAAACTCGCCGAGGCAGTTTGTATGCCGATGTTATTCAGGGCGGATTCAACGTCTTGGATTTGGATGCCCCATTCACCCCGGCCCGTTACATGGAGGCTCTGGATGCCATCTACGCGAGCAAGGCCAGCGTGGTAGTCGTTGATTCCATGTCTCACGAATGGGAAGGGGTTGGCGGGGTAAATGACATGGCCACGGAAAACGAATCCCGTTCCGGCAAGCCGGGATTGCACAACTGGCGTCAACCGAAGATGGAGCATCAAAAGCTGGTTGGACATATTCTCCGCTCGCCCATTCCGATAATCTGCTGCATCCGGGCGAAGTACAAGACCCGGCAGAAGAAGGATGAGCGCGGCAAGACCATCATCGTTCGGGACGAAACCACATCGCCGATTCAGGCCGAGGATTTTATTTTCGAGGCCACGGCCCATGCGGAAATCCTGCAAGACCATTCCATCATCGTCACTAAATGCAGCCATCCCTCATTGCGGGAATGTTTTCCAACGCGGGAACAGGGGCCGATTACGATGGCGCACGGCGAACAGATTGCCAAATGGTGCGCGGCGGCGGGAATGCCAGCGCCCACAACTGAATCCAAGAAGCCAGTCGGTCAGGCGGTTGAACTGCAAACCAAACTTTGGAAGCTCCTATCCGGCATCCGCACGCCGGGGCACAAGGGATGGGACGAGGTAAATAACTGGCTGGCGGTGAATAAAATCATCGGCGTTTCGCAAAGCGTCACCGGAATGAGTGCGGAACAAATCGAAGATGTCATCGGCAAGGCAAAAGTGGTGCTATCCGAACAGCAGGAAGCGGGGTTGCTATGACGCTCATCCGAAACGCCAAGGTCATCGGGTCGGATACCGACCCGCTCACCTATCATCACCAGCCCGGCAAACGCGGGGAGCGAAGTTTTGTGATGAGCCGCAGCGAATTGCTGGAATTTGCCAAGTGCCCGATGAAATGGATGTATGGCGGCAACGAGGATGAGGAAATCGATTCGACCACGTTCGGAACGCTGGTGGACATCCTGCTGACCCAACCGGGCCGGTTCGAGGATGCAATCGCCGTGAAACCAGATACTTACGCCAGTGATGAAGGGGAGAAACCGTGGAATGGCAACTCCAAAGTCTGCAAGGCATGGTTGAAGGAGCACGAGAAATGCCTCGTGGTGAGCCGTAAAGAGCATTCAGACGCGGGATTGGCGGTTGCGCGGCTCCAATCTGACCCCGCCATCTCCGGCTTCTTAAAAGGTTGCCAGTGCGCGGTAATGGTCACGGCAGATTATCACGACGCGGATACGGGCCTGATTGTGCCGCTGAAATGCCTGATTGACATAGTTCCGCAGCATGAAAAGAGCTTGGCTGACCTCAAAACCACACGGAATGCCGGCCATCGGAAATGGCAACGGGATGTTTTTGACAACGGCTACGCCTGCCAAGCCGCGTTGTATCTGGATTGCTATGTTGCCGCCACTGGCGAGGACAGGGTGGACTTCAGGCATGTTCTGGTGGAAAATGTGTTCCCGTTTCAAGTGGGCAGGCGCATTCTTACCGAGGACTTTTTAAACGTTGGACGCGCCCAATATCTTTCCGCCTTACGCCTTTATGCCAAATGCGTGAATGAGCAGCAATTTCCGGGCTATGACGATAATCGCACGGATGGCTACAATGGCTGGACGTTTGTTCATCCTGAACCTTACATGCTTGCCCAATAATATGACCGACCAAGAAGCATTTGAAGCCGTGGTGGGGCTGGTGGCGAAGGCGTTTAACCCGCCGTTGCAAGTTCCCCTAACGGAGTATCCGTGGCTGGTGCCGCAAGGTTGCTCGCAACTTGACCCATTCCGACACGAACTGGATGGCGGCGCGCTGGACGTGAGCAGGCATCTAGGGGAGGATTTGTGAGCCATTGCCATGTTTTAAAATGCCGGCCAGAATACTTTCGCGCAGTTGGTGAAGGGTTAAAAACCTTTGAGATTCGCAACAACGACAGGTGTTTTATGGCTGGTGATTGGTTGGAATTGCAGGAGTATTTTCCAGCCGACAATGTCTATTCCGGAAAATATATCACTTGCCGCGTGAAGTATATACTTGATAAGGGATTTGGGCTTCAAAATGGATATGTGGCGATGGCGATTGAACTTCCATCACACCATCAATGGCCAATCCCTGACACTCAACCCAAGGAGACGACGTGAAACGCGCTCTTAGAATCCACATTCCACCACTTGTCACAAAGCAGATTAGGCATCGGTGGGAACTGAAAGTTGTTCGTGAAACCAATTCACCGCATTATCGGGCTGGATTACATTCTCCTGATTGGATTATGGCCGAGTATGGCGCGACACCATCAAGAGCCGTTGCAGCATTGGAGAAAGCCTTGGAAAGAGAATTAAAATGAACGAAATCCCGTCGCACCTGCACCGGAGACGGCGTCAAATTTCTCCCAAAGCCCTCGCCTCGCTGCGCCGCGAAATCGACCGGCATCTGGCGAAGGGACGCGACATGGCGACAATTTCTGGATGGCTTGACCTCCCGATGAGCCAGCTATCGGAAATCATCGCTAAGACCGGAGGAATAAAAACATGAAAAGACAACAGAGATTCAGTAGCCGAGAAAGCATCATCGCGACCATTGAACGCACTCACGCGACCATGCGCGACAGGTCAATTAGAGCCGATGAATATGAGGATTTGAACAAGGCCGCATATCAGACAATGGCCAAACTCAAACCAAGTGACAGCCGTTATCTCAGCCTTTTGCGTGAGACCGAGGAACACAAACTGGAATGTTCCAAGCTGCGACGAAAGAACAACGGCACGCTCAAGCGGCTCGATAGGCTCAAACGCACCCTTGCCGCATTTGACACCAAAACCATGCCCGGATTCCCCGGAGACGCGGTTGTGCTCCAGCCATGACCCGCGCTCAATCAGCCGTTCTGATAATTCACCGCCTTGGACGCGGCAAGGGCCAGTTCGTGCGTTGTGAAGGCTACGATGCCAACGAAAACAAGGTCTGGACGCAGTATGGCCCGTTGAAGGCAAATGCCGCCCGCAACGCCATGAAGTCCAGAGGCAAACCGGTGCAGACGAAGATTGTCACGAAATGAAAACTATGAATGAAATGCCACATTGCCCGCATATCGAATATTGCCATTGTTATCCTGAACAAGAGACCAATATTCGACAACAAGACGGCACTCATTGTGTCTGTGGTGAAACTGAGAAAGCACTTCGCGGCTGGCTCAATAAGCGAATCACCAAGCCAATGACACCAGAGCAACGGGAATGGTGCTACGAGGAAATAAATTCAGTCGAAGCACATGACCGCAAGGATTACGAAGAGGGCACGGATGCCGAGCTTGCTATGGGCGTTCTGAGCGCGTGGCAAGAATATTGCCAAGACAAAGGACTACTATAACTAACCCCACCGGGCAGGAATTAAGAGTATGAGAATACACAGTCAAAACCTTAACGAAACAGGTTCAAAATTTTGGAAAGGTCGAGCGTGGTTTTATCTTGGGAAAAACCGGCATGACGAATCGTTCCACACGGAATGGCTCTTTGGCAAGTTCGCCAGACAATTCGCCATCACAGCCGGTTTCGGAGAAGGAGACGACGACCGAAGTTTGTGCTTGCATGTTTGCATACCATTTTTATTTTCGGTCTTCCTTGTCATCTGCGGTTTGTGGAGATTGAAGCAGCCCCACCGAACGGGAATTTCGGTTCACAACGGAGCATTCTGGTTTTACCCGTTCACCAATGACCATGAATCGCGTCGGGATATGCCGTGGTGGGAAAAGAATTATTGCTGGTATTTTCCGTGGAATTACGAATGGCACATGACGGAGATTCTTGAGCACAAAGCGAACCTACCGTTACTGGCAAGAGCAATTCATGTTGAGCAACGGCATCTCGGATTAAAGGATTTCTGCAAGGACTACGAGCAGATGAAGACGGTCAAGGCGTCAGTGTCCGAAACTTATGATTACACGTACGTCTTGAAAAACGGAACGGTGCAAAAACGCAAGGCTACTGTGTTTGTTGAAAGACGAACGTGGCGTATGAAATGGTGGCCATTATTGCCAATGAAAAAGGTAAGCACTTCGATTGACATTGCATTCGACGATGAAGTCGGTGACCGCACCGGCTCTTGGAAAGGCGGTTGTATTGGCTGTGGATATGAAATGCTAAACGGTGAAACGCCACTCGCAACGCTTCGACGAATGGAGACTGAGAGAAAGTTTAGATGATAATGGTTCACCAACCAAAAATCATCGCCCTGCCCGTCGCGGCGTTCGTTGCGAAGGGGAAATGATATGTCAGCCAAAAGAAACAAAAAATACGATGTGGCTGCGCGTTTATACGCGACTGGATTGAGCATTCGTCAATGTGCCGCCCGTTTCAGCGTAACCGAACAATGCATGTCAAAGGCTTTAAAGCGAAGAAATGTTTCATTTAGGCCAGCATTGCAATTCGGAAAAGACAATTGGCTTTGGACTGGAACAAAGAGAACTTCACTGGAAAGAAAAACCCAAGGCAAAGTGGCGTATGCGATTAAAAAAGGAATCATTTCAAGGAAACCTTGCGAAATATGCGGTACAAGCTCTAAAACAAAGAACGGACAACCAAATATAGAAGCCCATCATGATGACTACAACAAACCCCTATCCGTCCGATGGCTCTGCCGGAAACATCATCGCATCTGGCATAAAGAAAATACCCCAGTGCGAGCCAAGGACTATGTTCAATCCACCATCGATTGAAGAATGCAAATTGTTTGCCGCGAAGATTGGATTACCCGACATCGAATCAGACTTGTTCTTTTATTTTTATGAATCGAAATCATGGCATGTTGGAAAATCCAAGATGAAGGTCTGGCGTCAATCTATGCAGGGGTGGAAACTTCGCTGGCAAGAGCGTCAGCAGTCACGAAGCACAAAGGACAACGCGGCCTTCCTGATTCTGCGGCATGACGAACTAAAGCGCATAGAAGCGAAGATGGCCGACATCAAGAAGCGCAATGGCGATTCAGGCTGGCCGTACGATGTGAAAGTCTTGTGGGGCTCGCTGATACGCCGCCGCGATGAACTCCGCAAGGTGCTCGATTTTATCTGTTAAAGCAAAACTGAAAACCAACAAACGAAAGGAATTATGACACGAAAACAACGGCGAGAGCATAAACAGGGCAATCAGGTGAGGAAAAAGATTCTGCTATTGCTAAACCGGCGGGATTTTCGCGGCACTTGTCCATTGGGCAGGCATGTCACCACGCCGCAGGATGGCAAATACTCATGACCAACGAACCCACCGCCTCAGACCTAGCCGCGTATTCGGGGCTGTTGTATGCCATCGCGGCAGAAGCGGTCGAGAAGTCTGTGCAGCCGATTGGCGGGTCGCATCGGGAAGTAAAGCAACAAGTGACCGCCTTTCTTAAAACAGCAGCAGCTATTGAAATGGACAAAGCGAAAAATAAAAGGAAAAAGTGAACGCGAAAACTGAAATCAAACTGCCGGTTAAGGCACACCTGACCATTATCGATGATGCCGATGGCCTGTCCATACTCTACACCGGAAATACCGGGTTTTCTCACGAGCAATGTTGTGCCCAAGCCGCCCAAGCCGCCCTTGCGATTAACTGCCATGCAAAGCTCGTGGAGGCGTTAGATACCCTTTTGGAGTTGCATGGGCAGGCGGTGTTCGTCCATGAAGATTCCTGCGATGCCGTGGATATTCGCAAGGCAATCGAGGCGGCCCAATCAATCTTTGAACTGGCCAAAGGAGGCGCATGACCGTTCTCTCTGAATCATTTCTAAAATGCCTTGACCCCGATGAGCGCAAGAGGCTGGGAATGGCCGGACTGCTGGCTTCCGAAGCGCAAGCGCGATACGACGCGAAGAGCGAGAAGCAAGTCCACACGCAAATCGAAAACTGGTTGCGGCTTAAGGACATTTTCTTCGTTCACAGTCGAACCGACAAGCGCACCACCAATCAGGTCGGACTACCGGATTTTCTGTTCGCTTGGCCATTCGCCGGGGAAATCCGACCCGTCGCTATCGAAGTCAAGGTGAATGGCAATAAGCTCTCACCCGCGCAGGAAAAGGTTCGCCAACAGATGATTCGCAACTGGTGGAGATACTTCCTCGTATCGTCACTGGGCGACATGCTTGACCAATTTAACATCAAAGCAACCGAAACAAAGGACTAATATGAAGATTCACGGACACGATGGGGAGATTTTCGGCACGGAAAGCAAAATGGAATACCGTGAGGCCGTGGCGGCGACTTACGAGGACGGCATCGCCAAAGGCATCGAACAAGAGAGGGTGAGATGCGTAGGGATTCTAAACGAGCAAATAAGTGGCGTATCACCAGTTGGTCTTGTAAGGCGGGTAGTCCAAGATACATTGCACAGAATCCTCCAACCTGCCACGGAAAAGCCATTATTTAGCATCACGCTTGCCAGAAGAACTTGCCCAAAGTGCAAAGATGATTCTATAATTACCGACGGTTATTGTATTGGTATTTGCAGAGAGATAACCATGCTGCCCATGCCATCAACTCCCACCCCGCCAGAAGGATTTGAGTTGATAATGGATAGAAGTCTAACTGTTCAAGATGGTTGGATTCATTACAATAAAGAAAGCGAAGCATGGATGCCATGTGGTCTATCAATCGGCTGTGCTATACATTCTATTCATAACAATTTAACTTTCGCTCGTCCCATACAATCTCGAAAGTAAGGGCGACACTATTGCCGAAGCAGAAAACCAGCGCATTGTCGAGGAACTCAACGAACTAAAACAAAGAATCGACCCGTCAGAAAAGTCCCGAAGCGATTGACTATTTGAAGATATGAGCGTTTACGTTGACCCCAATATGCGATGTCAGACCACGCCGGAATGGACGTTCAAAACCGTTTGTCATTTAACTGCGGACAGTGAAGACCAGCTTCACAAATTTGCGTCCATGCTTGGATTGCGAAGGGAATGGTTTCAACATGGTTCGGTTAAACGTCTGCCGCATTACGACCTTACATCCGGCAGGAGGCGCGTGGCGGTCGAGCTTGGGGCGATTCAAATCACGCGCAATGAAATGGCAAAACGAGTCATTGTCCACCGGAAATCGTTCTCCAAAACGTCTGCGGCTGGCTCGAATCCACCTGAATCATGAGCGTTAGACGCGAAACCATATTCAGTCCATGTCGTAAATACCGCTACACGCTATGGCGTCAATGGCCTTTTGAGTTTGGAGAATTCAACGGTAATCTTCCTCCACGTTCATTCGTGGCATTTATCGGTTTAAATCCATCTACTGCTGATGAAAATAATGATGACCCAACCATAAGGCGATGTAAGGGATTCACGCAATCATGGGGATTTTCAGGAATGTTCATGCTTAATTTATTCGCATTTAGAGCTACTGACCCGAAAGACATGATGAAGCGTGAAAATCTGGCCGATGTGGACAATCAACATCATATTTTGAGTTGCTGCTCTGAGGCGGCATTTGTTATTGCCGCATGGGGAGTTAATGGAACATTCGCCGCCCGCGATTTGACTGTCAGACAATGGCTGTCACAGGCGGGAATAAAACTACATCATTTGGGACTTACGAAAGAAGGCCACCCAAAGCATCCGCTTTACCTGCCGAAAACTCTGACGCCTATTGCATGGAAGTGCGAAACCATGTATGAGCCTGAGAGCCGTCCACGCGCACCTGCCAAGGCCCATTCGTGCCCGTGACCGTCGCATTGCTCTGCCACATGACCAAATCCGTCGAGCTTTGAATCTGGTAAACCGCGCCTGCCGCTCCCCAACCCACCAGTTGCAGCCCGTTCGTGAACGCCATCAAGGCGATTGATTGGCAGTTGGTGGGTACGAATAGAAAATCAGCGAATGTGGGTGTACCATTAATAGGCCCCTCGCGGAAGGTGATGGTTTGCGAACCGGTCGAGCCATCGTCATTCGTCCATGTCTGGACGATACCCGGCGCAGGCCAGTTGATAAACGACCGCACTTCGACTAGCGATGGTGCATCCATAGGCAGGCTCACCGGAAACACATTCGTATGGTCAAAAATAGCCAGCAAGCTCAGTGAACCGGGTTGCGGGCCGGAATAGACGTGGACACCATCGAACGGCCCGGACAGGTCAATGTCGCATGTCAACACCACATTCGGCGCGGGAAGGGCCATTCTTGCGCTCAGGAACCTCTGTGGGGCGTTGGAGAAGGCTTGGACGCCAGTAGATGGTGGTTTGAGTCCGGGAGGGTAAATCGCCGCCAGTGGGTCAGGATGCTTGGGAACAAGTTGGCAAGAGGCCAAGACCGCCAAAACCACGCAAAGCCCAGCCACCGCCGCGAACTCAGGCCAGATTTGACGCCAAAGCGAAGGCTTGCCCATTGAAATCAGTTGACAGCCTTTCGTCCAAACCGTAAAGTCAAATCGTCGAATGCCGGTGGTACGGCAACCAGTTTTCCATGTCGGATTGCTTGGCGCGTTTCTCTTTCGCGCCGTACCACGAGCATCCGGCATGGTTTATGATTATCAATACTAACAAAACACGCAAAGAACTTTACTTGGAATATCTTGCCAGTGAGCATTGGCGAAATCTCAGAATGGAGAAGATAATTCGAGCAGGAAAGAAGTGTGAGTCCTGTGGATTTACGGGCAAACTGCAAGTCCATCATTTGAACTATCGAAACTGGATTGATTGTACGGCCGAGGATTTAATGTGCCTTTGTCGAGCATGTCACGAGGCTTTTCATAGGGCTATTAAACCGAATTGGAGCAGGCCGGACTTTTACAATATTGGGCAGACAATAACTCTCATCCGGCGATACCTTGAGATTGACGATGAAGTGCAGAACAACGTTCCACTGAGAATCGAACGCGCATACAAGAAATGTGTTGCCGCTGGATTTACCAAGAAAGCGATATTACATTGCGCCAACACAATGAAGGCTGTCGCTAAAAAGGCTTGAGAACATTAACCCCTCAGAGTCTTGCAGAATCAGATTGGTATGAACCTTTGCCGATATTGCGGCCTTGAATTGTTGCCGGTGGATTCGGTCAAAACCATCTCCTACTGGAATGAGCAGACCTACCATTGTCACCGCATCTGCAAAGAGGCCGGGCAAAGGCAGGAGGCCATTGATTGTCAAATATTGGATGCAAACTGCAATGAATGCAGGCATTTTAAGCGTGGCAATAGAACCAGATTGCCGACCGATGAATGTTGCGGGAGCGACAGCTTTTACGGAGAATGCCTCAAATTCAACCGGCCAACCGTGGCGACGGTGAAATGCTATGCGGGCCGTGAATGCTTTGAACATCGAAGATTAACCCCCTGATTCACGTGCAAGATTTTTGAAAATAGTTGTTGAAGTATTCTTAGATATGTGATTTATAAGGGTCATGAACAAACATAATTCCACAACCAATGGACAAATCAAGATTGAAAAAGGTGTGAAAATACCGTCGTGCGGACAAGCAGGAAAGGGTCGATGGCAGAAGTTTCTCAGTTGTCTGGATGTCAATGACAGCTTTGTTGTCACGCCAGCAAATCAGGGGGCAATCTGGGCAGCAGCCAAGAAACTTGGAATTACCGTTACCAGTCGCCTTTGCAATGACAAAAAAAACAGGCGTATCTGGCGAACCAAATAACCCCTCGACCGGCCAGAATCGGATTGTATGAATGAGCATCATTGTGAATCTTGTGCCGAACCCTGCAAGCAGACGTACGCTATTATAGCCAAGGGAAGCGGCATTGGATTGTCGGTATGCATCAAATGTCTTAAAATGCTTTTGAGACTCAAATGGCGCAAACTCTAACCCCACCCCCGAACCGCCTTGAAGGATGAAGCTAACAACGAATAAACCGACCAAGCCGGGCTGGTATTGGTACAAGAGTCTCGACATTGAGGACGCAACTCCCATGTGCGCTATGGTATTTGGCGAGCATCCGTGGCTTCTAACAATTGTCGAGAGCAGACACAATGGAGTTAAGAAAGTGCAATTTACCAATGGCCTTTGGTCTGATGAACCAATTCCTCTCCCGGAAGAATAACCCCATGAAAAAGACCGCCGCTAGGAGTGTGTTGGCATCGGTATTGTTGCTATGCGGGTGCGACCCTCCGAAGCATACATATCAGGCATGGATTGCCGCCACTGGCAAAACCAATGTCACTTACGAGCAATTTGTGGATTTATACCAGCACGATTGCCTGCCCGGACAGAACAAACCCGAAACCATATTTATTCCAGTTTACATTCCATCCCACTGAGCATAGGGTCAACACCCCCTTGCGAAACCCGCGAATATCATGTTAATTACCCCAAAAGGCCGCGATGTCGCCATCGTCAACACGATAGCGGAACTTTAGAAACTGTTTATGCGACAAATCCGGAATTGGAATCGTAGTCTTTGACATGGATAAATCATATCAAAATATCACATGGCCCATCAAACCAATTCGGTACTGTTGGCCCGGAAATCCCGTCCATGTTTCTTTGTCGCCTACTATCTCGAATGACCTGAAACTGGCACTTGGATTGGAGTTTTTCCACAACGAGATTGCCCCGCCCAGACCTAGAATCGCGGTCGGTTGCCCATTGTTGTTCTTAGGTACTTGACCCGGAACTACGACGCTTCCCACATGCGCCCCCGCCAACGGAATGCCAACTCCCACGAACCCAAAAGGCGTTACGGTGAGCCATTGCCACGATTTGATTGGCGTGATGGGAAGCTGCAATGTCGCCTGACCGGACGGCATCCAAAACCCTCCATCTACGTAATCCACACGCCAGCCGGTAAGGACGTACGTGGACAACGGTGTGAATCCAGCAATGCCGCCGCCTTCCTTATGCTGCAAGCCCGGCGCATGGAGATAGTACGCCGTGAAATACCAATTCGTTGAAACCAGATGGTCAAAGATGTTTTGAAACGAGCTTTGTATCGTTGGTGGGTTATTTGTGTCCGGTGGGACTGGTATGGGATTTGTCACCTGCAATTCCGCCGCCGTAATGAGCAGCGGAATCGGCCCGAATGCGTTTCGTTGATGTTCCTGCGCCCCGGCGAAGCACGCGGCGAACAGGCTGAGGATGGTTAGTAGTTTTTTCATAATGGTTTTTGATTTGTGTTGTCATCCCCATTTGTCACGTTTGGCAAAGGGGACTTCTTGAGAAATAACGCGGCATGAGTCACCGCCGAAATCAGGCACATGATGCCGAGCGCATTAAGATTGAGCTTTGGCACGTTCATGCCAATCGCCCCGGCACCGGCCATGCCAAGGAATTGCAGCACCGTGTTCGACACGCCGCCAATGACCCCGCCAATGAGCAGCGACCACCAGACTTTCCACGTCATGATGGCCTGAACCGGTTTGATGAAGAAATCTGTGTTCATTTGTGAAACAGCCAAAGCTTAATGCCCTCCACGATGATGCCAAGCCCCAAAAGCACGCCCGATGCCTTCCACTTCCATTCGCTTTGAGTGGCGTCAATGCGCTCCACCTTTTGTTTGATGCCCTGTGCCTCCGAGTCCTTGTCCCCATACAGGTCGTCATGGTGTTTCAGCACCATGGAGGCCAGGTAC
>Ga0137409_10001634_pt1 | contig 24266 bp, 26 predicted proteins | sample CZODoug1_16funga_FD_122059 | JGI IMG/M metagenome (GOLD analysis project Ga0137409, IMG submission 122059) | Vadose zone soil fungal communities from Angelo Coast Range Reserve, California, USA - CZODoug1_16fungal (Hybrid Assembly) | ecosystem: Environmental > Terrestrial > Soil > Vadose zone...
GTGTTGGAGCGGCCTACGGGAATCGAACCCGTCGCACCAGCTTGGGAAGCTGGGGTATTGCCACTATACGAAGGCCGCCTGGAAGCGGGAATTCTACGGCTAGCGAAAGCGCACGATGGTGGAAACCGTCAGCCAGTTCCTGCCCTCGCCGATGAGATTGCGGCCGTAGATGAGATCGACGTTAAAGGGATCGACCGGCCGGTAGCGCACGCCGAACTGATAGCGCGGCTGGTTCGCGCCCGGCGGAGCGGGTGCGACCGCCTGCCCGAAAACCTCGCCGGTCAGGGTCCAGACGTTGTCGCGCGTACGCAAGTCGACGCCGGCGCCGTAGGTCCCGTAGTCGGCGCCGAAGCTGCGGTCGCGGAGCCAGCCGGCGTTGAGGTTGATGCGCGCGGTGTCGGACAGGCGGAGGGTCGCCGGCAGATAGGCGAACGCCACGGTCGCGTCCTGCGCGGTGAAGTCGTATGCGAAGCCCGCGGCCACGGCGATGCCGAGCTTGCCGATGGCGCTCGGCACGAGATTGGTTTTCACTTTCGGCGCGGCAACGGTGGTGTACTCCCTGTCATCGCGCAACCGGGCGAGCTGCATGCCCATTTCAACCGGGCGGGACAGGTCCACCACGCAGGCCGGGTTGATCGCCGCGATGGCGTCGCGCTCGGTCGAAGCGGAATACCACGCCTCGACCTTGCAGGACCCCGGCGCGGAAACTTCCGCGGTGTCGACCTGGTAGGCGGCGCCCGCGCCGAGAACACTGCCGCTAACGAGCGTGAGCGCAAGCGGTAAAATTGCCCTGTGATTCAGGTAACGGTCAACGGCGCCGCCCAGCGCTTCGAGCAACCCCTCGCGGTCAGCGCGGTGATCGAGAAGATGTCTCTCGCCGGCAAGAAAATCGCGGTCGAGCGCAACGGCGAGATCGTTCCCCGGAGCCTTCACAGGCAGATTCTCGTCGAAGACGGCGACCGGCTGGAAATCGTCGTCGCCGTGGGAGGCGGCTAGTGAAGGACACCGCATCTGATCCCTTGGTCATCGCCGGCAAACGCTACGGCTCGCGGCTCCTCATCGGCACCGGCAAGTACCGCGACTTCGCGCAGACGCGCGCCGCGGTCGAGGCCTCGGGCGCGGAGATCGTCACCGTCGCGATCCGCCGCACCAACATCGGCCAGAACGCCAACGAGCCGAGCCTGCTCGACGCGCTGCCGCCCTCGAAGTTCACCTACCTGCCGAATACCGCCGGCTGCTACAACGCGGCTGACGCGGTGCGCACGCTGCGCCTCGCGCGCGAGCTGCTCGACGGCCACGACCTGGTCAAGCTCGAGGTACTGGGCGATCCGCACACGCTCTACCCCAACATGCCGGAGACGCTCGACGCGGCGAAGCAGCTGGTGCAGGACGGGTTCAAGGTGATGGTGTACTGCTCCGACGACCCGATCCAGGCGCAGATGCTCGAGCAGGCGGGCTGCGTCGCGATCATGCCGCTCGCCTCGCTGATCGGCTCGGGCATGGGCATCCTCAATCCCTGGAACCTGCAGCTCGTGATCGACAAGATCAAGCTGCCGGTGATCGTCGACGCCGGCGTCGGCACTGCCTCGGACGCTGCGATCGCGATGGAGCTCGGTTGCGACGGCGTGCTGATGAATACCGCGGTCGCCGCGGCGCGCGACCCGGTGATGATGGCGCGCGCGATGAAAAAAGCGGTCGAGGCCGGGCGCGAAGCCTTCCTCGCCGGCCGCATGCCGAAGAAGCTCTACTCGGCCGCGCCCTCCTCGCCCACCGAAGGAAAGATCGCTCCGAAGGCCGCTTGAACCGGCCGATCCGCAGCTTCGTTCTGCGCCAGGGTCGGACTACGCCGGCGCAGCAGCGCGCGCTCGAAGGTCTTCTGCCGAAGTACGGTATCGCTTTCCCGCAGGAAATTACTTCCACCAGGCCGCTTGTCCTCGAGATCGGTTCGGGCATGGGCGAGACGACGGCCGAGATCGCCAGGGCGCACCCCGAGGTGGATTTCGTCGCGGTCGAAGTGCACGGGCCCGGCGTCGGCAGCCTGCTCAACCGCGTCGACAAGGACAAGCTGAGCAATGTGCGCGTGGTGCGCCACGACGCGGTCGAGGTGCTCGAGCGCATGGTCGCCGACGGCTCGCTCGCGGCGCTGCACCTCTTCTTCCCCGACCCCTGGCCGAAGAAGCGCCACCACAAGCGGCGGCTGGTGCAGCTCGCCTTTATCGCTCTGGCGGCGAAAAAATTGAAGGGAGGCGGCATCGTCCACGCGGCGACCGACGTGCCGGACTACGCGGAACACATCGAGCGGATTTTTGCCGAGAGCCGCGACTACGAGGCGGCGGCGAGCGGGCTAGTCGCGAGGCCCGCGACCAAGTTCGAGACCCGCGGCCGCAAGCTGGGCCATCCGATCCGGGACCTGTTTTTTCGCCGCAGAGGTTAAGCATGAAAATCGACGGCATGATCGTCAGCGACGAGGTGATTCCCGCACGGGCGGGCTGGAGCCGCACGCTCTCCCGCGGCCAGGTGCTGCGCCTGGTCGACCTGCAGGGCAGGCAGGCCGTCGACTGCCTCTGCTACAACGCGGGCGGCTACGAGGACCGCTACGCCGCTGCCGACACGATGAAGATCAACGGCAACATCTTCATCCGCAAGGGCACGGTGCTCTATTCGGTCAACTGCAACCCGATGTTCACGATGATCGAGGACACCTGCGGGTCGCACGACACCGGGCGACTACGTCGATCTGCGCGCCGAGATGGACGTCCTGGCGGTGGTCTCCAACTGCCCGCAGATGAACAACCCGGTGAACGACTACAACCCGACGCCGGTGCGCGCGGTGATCTACGCGCCCTAGGGCAGGAACCGCTCGAGCAGGTCGTTGAGGAAGCGCCGGCCTTGGGCGCTCGGCCGAATCCGTTGCAGATCGCGCTCGAGGAGGCCTTTTTGCTCGGCACTTTCCAGGTCCCTCTGGATGACGGCGAAAGGCAGCCCGGTCCGCTCCTGGAACAGGGCTGACGGAAAACCGTCGACCAGCCGCAACGCGTTCAGCATGAATTCGAAAGGCAGCTGCTTCGCGGCGATCTCGACTTCGCGGATCGGATCGCCCTTCAGATAGGCGTTGGGCTGCTTCGCCTGCTCGTGGCGGGTGATGCGGGCGGGAAACGAGATCTTGCCGTGCGCGCCGGCGCCGATGCCGAGGTAGTCGCCGAATTCCCAGTAGTTGAGGTTGTGCCGGCAGCGCTGCCCCGGGCGGGCGAACGCCGACGTCTCGTAGTGCTCAAAAGCCTTTTCCCTCAGGATCTCTTCGATCGCCACCTGCATGTCGGCGCACGCGTCGTGCGCCGGGAGCGCCGGCGGCTTGCTGAAGAACGCCGTATTGGGCTCGATCGTCAGCTGGTAGGCGGAGATGTGCGGCGCGCCGGCGCCGATCGCCTGCTCGAGATCGGCCGTCGCGCCCGCAAGGTCCTGCCCGGGCAAGCCATACATCAGGTCGACGTTGACCCGCTCGAACGAAGCGAGCGCGGCGTCGATCGCTTTGCGAGCCTCCCCGGCGTTGTGGATGCGCCCGAGCTTGCCCAGCATCCGGTCGTCGAAGCTCTGCACGCCGATCGAGATGCGGTTCACGCCCGCGTCGCGGAAGCCGCGGAAGCGCGCCGCCTCGACCGTGCCGGGATTCGCCTCCAGCGTCACCTCCGCGCCGGGCTCGAGCGTCAGCCGCGCGCGCACGCCCGAGAGCAGCGCGTCGATCGACGCCGGCGAGAACAGGCTCGGCGTGCCGCCGCCGATGAAGACGCTGGTCAGCCGCCTGCCCCAGACCGAAGGCAGCAGGTTCTCCAGATCCAGAAGCAATTTCTGGATGTATTCAGCCTCGGGCAGCGCGCCGCTGCGCTCGTGCGAATTGAAGTCGCAATAGGGACACTTGCGCACGCACCACGGAATGTGGACATACAGCGCCAGCGGCGGCAGCACCGCCAGCTTCACTGCGCCCGGACGCTCAACGACGACGGGATTCATTCAGCAGGGCGACGAGCTTCTGCAGCGCGATGCCGCGGTGACTGATGCGGTTCTTGTGAACGGGATCGAGCTCCGCGGCCGTCTTGCCGAGCTCCCGGACCAGGAACAGGGGATCGTAGCCGAAGCCGTTCGCGCCGCGAGGCGCGCGTGCAATCTCGCCGTGCCACAGACCTTCGGCGACGAGCGGATTCCGGTCTTCGGCATTTTTCACCAGCACCATGACACAGACGTAGTGTGCGCTTCTACTGTCGGAAAGATTTGCCAGCAGCTTGCCGTTGTTCCGCCGGTCCCTTTCTTCCCGGTCACCTTCCCGGCCGGCGTAGTAGGCGGAATGCACGCCCGGAGCGCCACCCAGCGCGTCGACGCTCAGGCCGGAGTCGTCGGCCAACGCCGGCAGGCCCGTGGCGCGGCTGGCGTGGCGCGCCTTGGCTAGTGCGTTCTCGAGGAAGGTGTCGTGCGGCTCATCCGCTTCGCTTATTCCTAACCTCGACTGCGGCACCACCTCGATCGCGAGCGGCGCGAGCAACTCGGCGATCTCGCGGATCTTGCCCGGGTTACCGGAGGCCAGCACCAGCCGCTTCATCGGTTGCTTTTCGCCTTCATCGTCGATATTCCGCGAGCCAGTAGTAGTCGAGCTCCTGGTAGACGAGATCGCGTTCCAGGCAACGGCGCAGCTCGTCTCCGGTCGGGAAATTCTTCACGATGCGGGTGACGCTGCCGTCGGCAAGGCGGCGGTCCTGGTAGGTGTTGCCCGCCGCGTCGCTCGCCACGAGCGGCGTGCTGTGGCCCTCGACAGAGCGATTGTCGAGCAAGAGCACGGGTGCGCCCGGTTCCAGGCGCGCGTGGAGCGAGCGCACGAAGTCCGCGACGCGCTCGCGCGGCACGTGCGACCACCAGAAGCCGGCAAAGGCGGCGTCGAAGCGACCAAGCGCTTCGGACAGCGCGTAGGCGTCCGCCGTCTGGAATACGACATTGCCCCGCCCATAGACCTTGGCGCGCGCAATCTGCATCGGTTCCTCGGCGAGATCGGTGGCGGTCACCGACGCTGCGCTGCGCGCGATGACCTCGGTCCAGTAGCCGGTGCCGCAGGCGACTTCAAGAATGCGCCCTCCTCCGAGCCGTTCCGGGATCTGCTTCCTCAGGATGGCGAGGTCGGCCTGGCGCTCCGGCTTCGCATAGATGGCTTCGTACTCGCCGGCGCGGCGCCGGTAGTAGGCGATGAGCTCAGCCGATTCCAAGCGCCTTTTTCTGCGCGCGTACCAGGTCGGCGATGCCGCGCTGCGCGAGGCCGAGCAGCGCGTCGAGCTCGGCGCGCGCGAACGGCTCGCCCTCGGCGGTGCCCTGCACCTCGACGAAGCCGCCGTTGCCGGTCATGACCACGTTCATGTCGCAGTCGCTCTTCGAATCCTCTGCGTAGTCGAGGTCGAGCACCGGCGCGCCGTTGAACATGCCGACGGAAATGGCGGCGACATGATCCCGGATGGGATTTTGAGCAATGAGTTTCTTGCCCTGGAGCCATGTGATGGCGTCATGCAGGGCAACAAACGATCCGGTGATGGCCGCAGTGCGCGTGCCGCCGTCGGCCTGCAGCACGTCGCAGTCCAGATATATGGTTCTCGACCCGAGCGAGGCGCCGTCAACGACGGCGCGGAGCGAGCGTCCTATCAAGCGCTGGATCTCCTGCGTGCGCCCGGACTGCTTGCCGCGCGCCGCCTCGCGGTCGGTGCGCGTGTTGGTGGCGCGCGGCAGCATGCCGTATTCCGCCGTTACCCAGCCGCGACCCGAATCCTTGAGGAATCCCGGCACGCGCTCCTCGACGCTCGCGGTGCACAGCACGCGCGTCTCGCCGAACTCGACCAGCACCGAACCCTCGGCGTGCTTGGTGAAGCCGCGCTGGATGCGCACCGCGCGCAGCTCGTCGGCTTTCCTGCCGGAAGGCCTGGCCGCGGCCTTCATTGCGGCGCGTTCTTGCGCAACGCGCTCTTCAGCTCGTTGATCGCCTTCTCGACGTCCTCGTCGGTCATGCGCATGTAGTCGAGCTCGGTGGCCGTGAGGTCCTTGATTTCCGTCTGCGTGGCGACGGCGGGCGTGCGGTCCTGGGTCAGGCCTTCTTCGTGCCAGGCGAGCGCCACCACCGAGATGTTGTCGCTACGGCCGCCGGCGCGTGCCTCGGCAAGCTCGACGAGATCCGGAACCGCGCGCTCGAGCGGCCGCGTCAGCAGCGCATGCAGCATATGCCGCTGTGTCAGCGGTCCCCAGAAGCCGTCGGAGCAGAGCACCAGGATGTCGCCCTTCTCGAGCGGCGCGCTCGAGGCGGGGTCCGGCCGCGGCGCCTGGTAGCCGCCGATGCATTGCAGCAGGCGGTTGCGCTCGGGATGCGTGGCCACCGCTTCCTCGCGGATGCGGCCCTCGTCGATCAGCTGCTGCACCAGGGTGTGGTCGCGCGTGCGGTGCAGGATGCGCCCCTGGCGCAGGAGGTAGAGGCGGGAATCGCCGACGTGCGTCCAGCAGGCGCGGCCGTCCTGGATGATGCAGGCCACCAGCACGGTGCGCGGCGTGTCGTCCAGCCGGCGCTTGTCGGCCTCGCGCAGGAGCGCGGTATGCGCCGCGCCGAAGACCCGCAGCAGGAACGCGCCGGGATCGGCGATCTTCGGCTTCGCCTCGCGCGCGAACGCTTCGCCGAGCATCTCGACCGCCATCTGCGCGGCCACATCGCCGTAGGCATGGCCGCCCAGGCCGTCGGCGACCGCGAGCAGCGTGCACTCGGGCGTGCGCCAATGGGCGACCCGGTCCTGGTTCTGATGGCGCTGGCCGATGCGCGTGTCCTGGGCGATCGTGAACTTCATTTCGCCGCCATTTTGCCGCCGCTTTCGCCGATCAGCGCCTTTTGCAGCGCGAAAACGCTCTGCGGTCGGTCAAGATGTGAAAGCTTCAGGCAACAGTCGACCGTATTGAGGAGCTGGCTGGAATATTTCCCCTTCCAGGCGCTCCGCGCGGGCACCAGCTCGTCCGCCTTTAGCCGGGCGTCCGCCGGCTGCGGCTCGGCGGCGGCGAAGCAGGCATAGAGCGTCGCTCCGACCGCGTAGATGTCGGTCCAGGGCCCGAGCGGCGCCGCCCCGGTGTACTGCTCGGGTGCGGCGAAGCCCGGCGTGTAGCTCGGCGGCAGCTTCAGGCCTTCGGCCGAGAACTGCTGCCGGGCGGCGCCGAAGTCGATCAGCAGCGGCGAGCCGTCGTTGCGCACGTAGACGTTGCCCGGCTTGATGTCGAGGTGCAGCAGCTTGTTGGAATGCACCTCGCGCAGGCCGTTCAGGAGCTGCGCGAAGGTCGAGCGCACCCAGGCTTCCTCGAGCGAGCCGCGCCGCGCCTGGATGTGCTCCTGCAGCGTGCGGCCGCGCTCGTAGCGCATGACCAGGTACACGGTTTCATTGGCGCGGAAGAAATTCAGCACCCGCACGACGTTGGGATGCGCGAGGTGGGCGAGCGAGCGCCCCTCCTCGAAGAAGCATTTCAGGCCGGAGTTGAAGCGGCCGCGCTCCGCATCGGACAGAGAAGCCTGCGGCGAGCCCTCATTTCCGCCATTGGCGCGCAGCGCGAGCGTGGCGGGCAGATATTCCTTGATCACCACCGGCGCGTCGTTCTCGTCGTGCGCCAGATAGACGAAGGAAAACCCGCCGGCGGCCAGCACGCGCAGGATGCGATAGTTCTCCAACCGGCTGCCGTCCTGCAGTGGCAGGTTCAATTGCACGCCTCTATGATAGCGAATGATCCTCAGCATGACGGGCTACGCCGCGGGCACTGCTGAATCGCCGCGCGGCACGCTCGCGCTCGAGCTGCGCTCGGTGAACTCGCGCTTTCTCGACGTGCAGATGCGCGTCGCCGAGGAGCTGCGCGGCTTCGAGCCGATGCTGCGCGAGCGCGTCGCCGAGCGCGTCGCGCGCGGCAAGCTCGATTGCCGCCTGTTCTTCGTCGAGGGCAGCGCGCCCGCCGGCGCGCAGCACCTGAACGACGCCGCCCTCGCGCAGCTCAAGGCGCTCGCCAAAGAGGCGCGCAAGGCTTTCCCCAAGGCGGAGGCGTTGCGCGTCGCCGACGTGCTGCGCTGGCCCGGCGTGGTCTCCGGCGCGCCGGGCGACGAGCGCGAACTGCGCGCGATCGCCGAGAAACTTTGCCGTCGCACGCTCGACGAGCTGATCGCGGCGCGCGGCCGCGAAGGCGCGAAGCTCGCAGCCGCCGTCGGCGAGCGCATTGCAGCGATGCGCACGCGCGTGGAAGCCGTCGCGCCGCTGATGCCGCAATCGGTCGCGGCCTACCAGGCGAAGCTCGCCGAGCGATTGAAGGAAGCGCTCGGCTCCGTCGACGACGATCGCGTGCGCGCCGAAGTCGCGGTGTTCGCCGCCAAGGTCGACGTCGACGAGGAGCTGACGCGGCTGCGCGCGCACCTTGGCGAGGTCGAGCGCATCCTCAAGGAAGACGGCGCGCGCAGTTCTCCTGTCGGAAAAAGGCTGGACTTCATCGCCCAGGAGCTGAACCGCGAGGCCAATACGCTTGCGTCGAAGGCTGCCAGCCCGGCGGTCGCCGACGGCGCGCTCGAGCTGAAGGTGCTGGTCGAGCAGATGCGCGAGCAGGTGCAGAACATCGAATAGATGGGACTAGACCCGAAACGGCAAGGCCGACTCTTCGTCATCACCGCGCCGTCGGGGGCGGGCAAGACGTCCCTGATCGACGCCATCATGCGCGACGACCCGAGCCTCAAGGTCTCGGTCTCGTACACCACGCGCGCGCCGCGACGCGGCGAGAAAAACGGCGACGACTACCACTTCGTCGACGACGGCACGTTCCTCGCCATGAAGCAGCGCAGCGAGTTCCTCGAGAGCGCCGAGGTGCACGGCTACCGTTACGGCACCTCGAAGCAGGTCATCACCGACGCGCTGCAGCGCGGTGAGGATCTGATCCTGGAAATCGACTGGCAGGGCGCGCAGCAGGTGCGCTCGATCTACCCGCAGTGCGTCGGCATCTTCATCCTGCCGCCGTCGGTGGAAGAACTGGAGCGACGCATGCGCGCCCGGGGCCAGGACGCGGAGGCGGTGATCGTGCGCCGGCTGGATGCCGCGCGCGAAGAATTAACCCACGCCGGCGAGTTCAAATACGCTATAATTAACAAAGACTTCGAAGCCGCCAAGGGCGAGCTCGCGGAGATCATCCGAAAGGAAAGAGCAAAACCCCATGGCCAGAATCACCGTTGACGACTGCCTCAAGCGCATCAGCAACCGTTTTCAGCTCACCCTCGCCGCGACCTATCGCGCGCGCCAGCTCAGCGCCGGCGCTTCGCCGCTGGTCGAGCCCAACCGCGACAAGTCGACCGTGATCGCGCTGCGCGAGATCGCGACCGGCAAGGTCGGCACCGAAGTGCTGAAGCGCAATCCGACGCCGCCCGCCGCGCCCAGCTTGTAGAAACAGTGGGGTCGGGTAACCTGACCTCATGGCTGCCGCAGTACAGCTCCCCGACCCGGCCCGCTTCGGCTACCTGAAGCCGAAGGACGTGGCGCGCCTCGCCGAGGCGTACCGCTTCTCCGAGGCCGCGCACGCCGGCCAGACGCGGCAGTCGGGCGACCCGTACATCTCGCACCCGCTCGCGGTCGCCGAGATCCTCGCCGAGTGGCACCTCGACGGCCAGACGCTGATGGCGGCGCTGCTGCACGACGTCACCGAGGACACCTCGGTCACCAAGGACGAGATCTCCGACACCTTTGGAAGACCCGTCGCTGAATTGGTCGACGGGGTTTCCAAGCTGGATCGCATCGAGTTCCAGTCGGCCGAGGACGCGCAGGCCGAGAACTTCCGCAAGATGCTGCTGGCGATGGCGCGCGACGTGCGCGTCATCCTGATCAAGCTCGCCGACCGCCTGCACAACATGCGCACCCTCGGCGCGGTGGCGCCGGCCAAGCGGCGGCGCGTCGCGCGCGAGACGATGGAGATCTACGCGCCGATCGCCAACCGGCTCGGCCTGAACACGCTCTATCACGAGCTGCAGGAGCTCGCCTTCTCGCACCTCTATCCCGGCCGCTACAAGGTGCTCGCCAAGGCGACCAGCGCGGCGCGCGGCAACCGGCGCGAGATGATCGGCAAGACCCTCGATGCGATCAAGCGCAAGCTCGCCGAGAGCGACATCCGCGCCGAGGTCTTCGGGCGCGAGAAGCACGTCTACTCCACCTACCGCAAGATGATCGAGAAGCACCTCTCCTTCTCGGAGGTGCACGACATCTTCGGCGCGCGCGTCGTCGTCGAGGACATCCCGGCCTGCTACCTCGCGCTCGGCTCGCTGCACGCGCTCTACAAGCCGATCCCGGGCAAGTTCAAGGACTACATCGCCATCCCGAAAGCGAACGGCTACCAGTCGATCCACACCGACCTGATCGGCCCGTACGGCGTGCCGGTGGAAGTGCAGATCCGCACCGCGCAGATGCACCGCCTCGCCGAGTCGGGCGTCGCCTCGCATTGGCTCTACAAGGACGACACCGAGAAGCTCTCCGAGCTGCAGAAGCAGACGCACCGCTGGCTGCAGTCGCTGCTCGAGATCCAGCACCAGTCGGGCGATCCGCAGGAATTCCTCGAGCACGTCAAAGTCGACCTGTTCCCGGACGAGGTCTACGTGTTCACGCCCAAGGGCCGGATCCTGTCGCTGCCGCGCGGCGCGACCGCGGTCGACTTCGCCTACGCAGTGCACACCGACATCGGCAACCGCTGCGTGGCGGCGAAGATCAACGGCGAGCTGGTGGCGCTGCGGACCGAGCTGCGCAATGGCGACCGGGTCGAGATCATCACCGCCAGCCACGCCAAGCCCAATCCCGGCTGGCTGCAGTACGTGCGCACGGCGAAGGCGCGCTCCAACATCCGCCACTTCCTGAAGACCATGCAGTACGAGGAGTCGGCGGGCCTCGGCGAGCGCCTGCTCGAGCAGGCGCTGAAAGCGCTGAAGAGCTCGGCGGCGGAAGTCGACGACACGAACTGGGACCGGGTGATGCGCGACAGCGGCTCGCGCACGCGCGAGGAGCTGCTCGCCGACATCGGCCTCGGCAAGCGCCTCGCCGCGGTGGTCGCGCGCCGCCTGCTCAAGGGCGACGCCAAGGAAGAGACGAAGACCGCGAGCAGCAGCGTGGTGACCATCCGCGGCACCGAAGGCATGGGCGTGCAGCTCGCCACCTGCTGCCGGCCGATCCCGGGCGACGCGATCGTCGGTTCGATCAAGAAGGGCCAGGGCCTGGTCGTGCACGCGAGCGACTGCGCCAGCATCGTGCGCTCGCGCAAAAAGGAGCCCGAGCAATGGATCGACGTCGAATGGGATCCGCGCACCACGCGGCTCTTTCAGGCGGCGATCAACGTCACCGTGGAAAACCAGCGCGGCGTGCTGGCCAAGGTCGCCTCGGCGATCGCCGAGGCGGGGTCGAACATCGACTCGATCGCGATGGAGGAGGACCGCGCGGTATTCACCACCATGCACCTCGTCCTCGAGGTGAAGAACCGCCAGCATCTCGCGCGCGTGATGCGCGCGCTGCGTCACCTGCCGGACGCCAAGAAAATCTCGCGGCCGCGGGAATAAATCGCCCCGAGGAAGCCGCCGTCGGCGCGGCATTCGCGATTTTGCCGATTGTCCGGTGCCGGACATTTTCCTTCCTCGATACTCCGCGTTTGGTGTAGCCTCGATGCGCGGGATGCCTTCGAGGGGAGGCTGCATGAGCAGCACGCAAGCCTGCGTCAGCGTCATCGACGACGACGCGGCAGTACTGAGATCGGTCGGCCGGCTCCTCCAGGCGGCGGGCTACGCCGTGCAGACGTTCTCATCCAGTCAGGATTTCCTGACACACCCCGACGGCGGCGCCCCCGGCTGCATCGTCATCGACCTCTCGATGCCCGGCCTGAACGGCCTGGAGCTGCAGGAGGCGCTCGCCAGGAAAGCGGACTGCCGGCCGGTGGTATTCATCAGCGGACGGGGCAGCATCGAGGCGAGCGTCGCGGCGATGAAGGCCGGCGCGGTCGACTTCCTCACCAAGCCCTTCGACGAGCGCCAACTGCTCGGCGCGGTTGGCGCAGCGATCGAGCTCGATCGCGCTTCGCAGGGCGCACAGGCCGAGCGCCGCGCGATCGAGGCGCGGGTCGCCACGCTGACGCGGCGCGAGCACGAGGTGCTGGTGCTGGTGGTGGCCGGCAAGCTCAACAAGCAGATCGCCGCCGAGCTCGGCACCGCGGAGAAGACCGTCAAGGTCCACCGCGCGCGCATGACGCGCAAGATGCAGGTCGATTCCCTCGCCGAACTGGTGCGCACATGGACGTCGATTCAGCCTCCCAGCGCTTCCTCGGCCTGAGCGGGCGGCGCTGGCGGCTCGGCGCCATTCCGGGCCCGCTGGCGCAGATGCTGCTGGTCGCGGTCGGCTACTACGCCGCCGCGCGCATCGGCTTCGCCTTCACGCTGCAACCGCACCCGATCTCGACGCTCTGGCCGCCGAACGCGCTGCTGCTCGCCGCGCTGCTGCTCGCGCCGGCGCGCGCCTGGTGGTGGCTGCTCGCCGCGGCGCTCCCCGCGCACCTCCTCATCGAGCTGCAAAGCGGAGTGCCGACCACGATGGTGCTCGGCTGGTACGTCAGCAACAGCAGCGAGGCGCTGATCGGCGCCGCGCTGGTGCGCGCCTTCGTGCCCGGGCCGCTGCGCCTCGACTCGCTGCGAAACGCCGGCGTCTTCCTCCTCTGCGCCGGACTCGCCGCGCCGCTGCTCTCCTCCTTCGTCGACGCAGGGCTGGTGCGCCTCATCGGCTGGGGCGAGCGCGGCTACTGGGACCTGGTGAGCGCGCGGTTCCCCTCCAACGTCCTCGCCGAGCTCACGGTCGGGCCGCTGATTCTCGCCTGGGCCGCGGTCGGCGCTTCCGGGTTGCGCCGGATCTCGTTCACGCGTCACGCGGAAACCGCGGTGATGCTGCTCGCGTTGCTCGCCACGTGCCTGATGGTGTTCGATCTGCCGCGGACCAGCACCCGCATAGCGCCGGCGCTGTTTTGCGCACCGCTACCTTTCCTGCTATGGGCAGCGGTGCGGCTCGGCCCCGCCGGCGTCACCACGGCCACCGCGCTGATGACGGTCGCCACCATCTGGGGCGCGGTGAACGGCCTCGGGCCGTTCACCGGCAGCACACCGCAGGACACGGCGCACGAGATGCAGCTTTTCCTCATCGCGGCGTCGGTGCCGATGCTGCTGCTCGCGGTGGCGCTCGACGAGCGCAGCCGCGCCGAGCGCGAGGCGCACGAGCAGCGCCTGCAGCTCACGCACCTCGCGCGCGTGGCGATGCTGGGCGAGCTCTCCGGCGGCATCGCCCACGAGCTGAACCAGCCGCTGACCGCGATTCTCTCCAACGCCCAGGCGGCGCAGCACTTCATCGCCAACAAGACCGGCACCCCGGAGGTGTTGTCCGAGATCCTGCAGGACATCGTCGCCTCCGACCTGCGCGCCGGCGAGGTCATCCGCCGGCTGCACACGCTGTTCAGGCGCGGCGAAACGCAGTTCCGCCCGGTCGACCTCAACGCCCTGGTCGGCGAAGTGCTGGACATCGCGCGCGGCGACCTGGTGACGCGCTCGATCGAGGTGCGGCGCCACCTCGGCGCGGAGATCCCGGCAGTGAGCGGCGATCGCGTCGAGCTGCAGCAGGTACTGCTCAACCTGGTGGTGAACGCGAGCGAAGCCATGAGCGCCGGCACGCCGCCGGGCCGCCGCATCCTCACCGTCTGCACCGAGACCCAGGCCGGGCTGGTCAAGGTCAGCGTCATCGACTCGGGGCCCGGCTTCACCGCCGAGCAGCACGAGCGGATGTTCGAGGCCTTCTACACCACCAAGGCCCAGGGGCTGGGCCTCGGCCTGTCGATCTCCCGGGCGATCATGCGCGTCCACGACGGTCACCTGTGGGGCGATGCCAATCCCGGTGCGGGCGCGAGCTTCCACATCACCCTGTCCGCGGCGTAGGAAGGACCCCGCAGCGCGGCGGCGGTATGGGACCTTGGTCCAATTACGAGGGGCAACGGCACCTGCTCCAATCCGGGGATCGTGTCCTATGTCGCGGTCGTCGACGATGAGGAGCAGGTCCGCACGGCGCTGACACGCCTGCTGCTCGCGTCAGGCCTCGACGCCGAGAGCTACGCCTGCGGCGAGGATTTTCTCGGCGGGATCACGAAGCGCGTCCCCGACTGCGTGCTGCTCGACCTGCATATGCCCGGCATGACCGGTCTTGACGTGCTGCACGAGCTGCGGCGGTCGCGGCGCGCGCTGCCGGCGGTGGTGATCACCGCGCACAACGAGCCGGAGGCGCGCGAAGAGTGCCTCGCCGCCGGCGCCGTCGCCTACCTGTGCAAGCCGCTCGACGACCGCGTCCTGCTCAACACGATCTCAGCAAGCCTGCGCCGCGCGAGCGGCGGCCACGCAAACCCCGGAGAACGCTGATGCCGCGAGTGATCCCGCTTTTCATCCTGACCGGACTGATTTTCGCCGCGCCGGCAGCCGCGCAGCGCGCCGGTAAGTCTGACTTCTACCTCTCGCCGATCTTCACCAATTCGCAGACCTACACCTTCGAAGGCGGATCGAGCGCGCAGACCGACACGGGAACCGGCTTCGGCCTCGGCTGGGACTACAACTTCGATGCGCACTGGGCCGCCGGCGTTGAAATCAACTGGGGCGAGATCGACTACCGCGCCACCGTGCAGCCTGGACCGGGCAACCCGAACGCGCCGACCAGGATCAACGGCACGATCCTGACCTCGGGCCTGCGCTTCAACGGCACCTATAACCTCGCGTCCGGCCCGCTCACGCCTTTCCTTGCCGCCAACGCCGGATGGACCTACGTGGACACCGGAATCCCCGACGGACTGCCGCAGAACGTCTGCTGGTACTACCCGTGGTGGGGAACCTACTGCTCGACCATCGTGCCGACGAAGACCACGACCAAGTTCTCCTACGGCATGGGCCTCGGCGTGCGCGCCGATATTGGCCGCAGCTTCGTCGTGCGCGGGATGGTCAGCCAGCAGTACGTGGATTTCAGCAACTTCGGCTCGACGCCCTGGGTCCAGTGGCGGATCGATCTCGGCACGCGTTTCTAGCCGCCGCGCTGATCGCCCTCGGCGCGCTCGCCTCGGCGAGCGTCCCGGCGCAGAACTGGGTCAGCCTGCTGAAGGACTCGCCGGCGGAATTCTTCGACGACGAGGACGTGAAGCTGTTCCTCGTCGCCGCGCGCGGGGCGCTGGACGGCGTGGACGACAACCAGGTGCGCGGCTGGCAGAACCCCCGGTCGGGTCACCACGGCGATTCGACTGTGCTGCGGCGCTTCGACTCGAAAGGCCGTCCGTGCAAGGAGCTGCGCGTGCGCAACGAAGCGCAGGGCCGCAAGTCGGACGAGCGCTTCGAGCTGTGCAGTATCGAAGGGCGCTGGCGCCTGCTCGGCAAGTCGCAGCTCTAGCGCGCCGCTGCCGGACCGTCTCCCATCCAGGCGTTCAGCAGCGTATAGGTCACGGCCAGCACCAGCGGGCCGACGAAGATGCCGATCAGCCCGAAGGCGATGAGGCCGCCGATCACGCCGACGAAGATGAGCAGCAGCGGCAGGTCCGCGCCCTTCTTGATCAGGAACGGGCGCAGGAAGTTGTCGAGCGTGCCCGCGATCAGGGCGACGACCACCAGGAACGAGCCCCAGCCCGGCGAGCCGCTCCAGTACAGCCAGATGATCGGGATCACGAGAACCGGCACCGCGCCGATCTGTGCCACGGCGAGCAGGAACATGAGCGCGGTGAGTACCGGTGCGAACGGCACGCCGGCGATCATCAGGCCGACCCCGCCGATCAGCGCCTGCACCAGCGCCGTAACCACCACGCCGAGGGCCACGCCGCGGATCGCCTGCCCCGAAAGCCGCATGGCATTCTCGCCGTGCTTGCCGGCAAGGCGCCTGCCGAAGTGCAGCGCGTAGTCCGCCGTCTCCTCTCCATAGGCGTAAAGCACTGCGGCGGCGATCACGGTCAGCAGAAACTGCAGGAAGACGCCGCCGAAGCTGCCGATCTGTCCGACGAACCAGCGGCCAAACGTGCCGGCGTAAGGCGCCAGCTTGGCCGCCAGCGTCTGTATCCCTTCGCTCGCGCCGAGTTGCCAGAGCCGGGCGGCCTGCTCGCCGACGAACGGCAGGCCGGCAAGCCACGAGGGCGGCGGGGGCAACTTCAGGTCCGTCAGGTCCTTTGCCCAGCCCGTGATCAGGTCGACGTTCGCGACAATGGTGCCGATGGCGGCCGACAACGGCACGATCAGGATGAGCAGCAGGATGAACGTCATCACCGTCACCGCCGCCCAGCGCCTGCCGCCGAAGAATTTCTGCACCGAGAGCATCAGCGGCCAGGTGGCGACCACAATCATTACCGCCCAGATGATCGCGCCGAGGAAAGGCTGCAGAATCCAGAAACTGGCGGCAATCAGCCCGCCGGTGAAGAGCACCGCCAGGACGTTGCGCGTCAGGTCGCCTTGCACGCGCAGCACCTTATCATGGTGTACCTAGGGGGAGGGCTGAGCGATGCGCATCGTGGTGGGTAACCTTCCCGACGAAGTCTCCGAGGAGGAGATTCGCGAGGCGCTGAAGGCCTTCGCGCCGGTCGGGAACATCAAGCTGGTCAAGGAAAGCGGCACGCCGTCGGCGGTAATCGAGATGGAGATGTCGCGTCCGGCAGCCGACGCGTTGGCGAAGCGCATCCAGGGCCGCATCTACAAGGGACGGAACCTGCACGCCTGGGTACCGCTCCTGGACGGGTGACCCCGCCTGCGCCGGTGACGGGCTGGCGCGCGGCGTTTCCGCCAGCGCAGTGGCTTGCCTCGTACCAGGCGGAGTGGCTGGTGCGCGACGCGGTTGCGGGCGTGACGCTCGCCGCCTATGCGATCCCGGTGGCGCTCGCCTACGCCACGCTGGCTGGGCTGCCGCCGCAGTACGGCATCTACTGCTATCTGGCCGGCGGCCTGCTCTACGCGCTGTTCGGCTCGTCGCGCCAGCTCGCGGTCGGCCCGACATCGGCCATCTCGCTGCTCGTTGGCACGACCATCGCCGGCATGGCGGCCGGCGACCCGCAGCGCTGGGCCGATATCGCAGCGCTGACGGCGTTAGTGGTCGCTGCCATGAGCATCCTGGCGTGGGGACTGCGCCTGAGCTCGCTGGTCGACTTCATCAGCGAGACAATCCTGCTCGGCTTCAAGGCGGGCGCGGCGTTGACCATCGCCCTGACCCAGCTGCCGAAGCTCTTCGGCGTGAATGGCGGCGGCGAAGATTTCTTCGAGCGTATCGCCACCCTTGCCGGCCAGCTTCCAGACACGAACCCCGCCGTGCTTGGCTTCGGCCTCGCCGCCCTGGCCTTGCTCCTCATCGGCGAGAGGCTCGCGCCCGGCCGGCCGGTCGCGCTGGCCGTGGTAGCGCTTTCCATCGCCGTTCTCTCTACCACCTCGCTTACCGGTCTTGGCTTCAGCTCCGTCGGCGAACTGCCGCAAGGCTTGCCCGACTTTCAAGCGCCGGAGTTGCGCCTGCGCGACGTGGACGGCGTCCTTCCGCTCGCGTTCGCCTGCCTCCTACTCGCCTACGTCGAGGGCGTTTCGGCCGCCCGCACGCTTGCGCAGAAGCACGGCGCCGCGATCGATCCGCGCCAGGAGTTGCTCGCCCTCGGCGCGGCCAACCTGGGCGCAGCGCTGAGCCATGGCTACCCGGTCGCCGGCGGCCTGTCGCAGTCCTCGGTCAATGACAAAGCCGGCGCGAAGACCCCGCTCGCGCTCGCCTTCGCCTCGCTCACCATCGCACTCTGCCTGATGTTTCTCACCGGGCTGCTGCGCAACCTCCCCAACGTGGTGCTCGCCGCGATCGTGCTCGTCGCAGTCAAAGGGTTGATCGACGTCGCGGCATTGCGGCAGCTGTGGCGCGTGAGCCGCCTCGAGTTCGGCATCTCGATGACCACGCTCGCCGGCGTGCTGCTGCTTGGCATCCTGAAGGGCGTGATGTTGGCGGCGGTGGTCTCGCTCCTGCTGTTGATCCGCAGCGCAGCGCGTCCACATGTCGCATTCCTCGGCCGCATCCCCGGCTTTCACGGCCTGTCGGACATGCAGCGCAATCCGGAGAACGCATCCGTTCCCGGGTCGCTCGCGTTCCGCGTCGATGCCGCACTCGTCTATTTCAACGTCGAGCACGTGCGCGAAGTCGTCTGGGACAGGATCCGCTCCAGCACGGCGCCGCTGCGGCTGGTTGTCTTCGATCTTTCGACTTCGCCTCACGTCGACCTGGCGGGCGCGCGCATGCTGGCGCGGCTGCATGCGGATCTAAAGGCGGCTGGGATCGAGTTGCGCCTGGCCGGCGCGCATGCGACCGTGCGCGACATGCTGCGCGCCGATGGGATGGAGGAGCGCGCCGGCTACCTCGGTCATCGCATCGCCGCGATCGAGATCCTCGACGAATTCGAAGGTGTGGGCTCGCGCCAATGAACTGGTTGCTCGCGTTCATCCCCGTGGCGCTCGCCCTCGAGCATGGCGGCGCGCCGGCGCCGTGGGTATTCTTCTGCACGGCGCTCGCCCTCGTGCCGGTCGCCGGACTGATCGTGCGCTCCACCGAGCAGCTCGCCACCTACACCGGCGAAGCGGTGGGCGGCCTGCTCAACGCGAGCTTTGGCAACGCGCCCGAGTTGATCATCGCAGTGGTGGCGCTGCGGGCCGGGCTGCTCGACATGGTGCGCGCCTCGGTTGCCGGCGGCATCCTCGCCAACCTGCTGCTCGCGCTTGGCCTGGTCTTCCTCGCCGGCGGGCTGCGTCACCACACGCAGACCTACAGCGCCTCGGCCGCGCGCCTTTACGGCTCGATGATGCTGGTCGCGTCGTTCAGCCTCATGGTCCCAAGCGCCTTCAGCCGCTTCCTCGCTCCCGGCGAAGCGGTACGCGCGGAGGCCGCGCTCAACCTCGGCCTTGCCATCGTGCTGCTCGCGGCCTACGGGCTGTACCTTTTCTTCATGCTGAAGACGCACCCCGACGAGTTCGCGGGCGAAAAAGGCGCCAAGGCGGAGGCACCACACGGGCCGCGCTGGAGTCTCGGGCGCGCGATCGGCAGCCTGCTGGGCGCGTCGGTCATCGCGGCGTGGCTAAGCGAGATCCTGGTCGGCGCCGCGCAGGGCACCGGCGAAGCGCTCGGCATGTCCGAGGTTTTCATCGGCATCGTCTTCCTCGCCATCGTCGGCGGCGCTGCCGGACCGCCCGCGGCGGTGGTGATGGCCCTGCGCAACAGGATGGACCTCGCGGTCGGCATCGCGCTCGGCGGCGCGATCCAGATCGCCCTGTTCGTCGCGCCGGTGCTGGTGCTGGCGAGCTATTTCGTCGCGCCGCAGCCGCTCGAGCTGGCATTCACCCGGGCGGAGATCGGCGCGATCTTCATGGGCGCCCTGATCGGCGCGCTGGTGGCGGGCGACGGACGCTCGAACTGGTACAAGGGCGTGCAGCTGATCGCCGTCTACCTGATCATCGCGCTGATGTTCTACTTCATTCCAGCATGAAGCCCGTCCTCGATCCGATCGACCGGGTTTCCGAAGTGATCTTCGGCGTGCTGATGGCGATGACCTTCATCGGCGCACTGAACGTCGCCAGCGCCGGTCGCGAAGAAGCGCGCACCGTGATGATCGCCGCGCTCGGTTGCAACATCGCCTGGGGCCTGACCGACGCGATCATGTACGTGGTTGCCATGCTGACCGAGCGCTCGCGCGCGCGCATGCTCGGCGAGGCGCCCGCGGAAGCGCCGCGCCTGCAAGTCGATGATCTGAGGGGCGCGCTCGCCGTGTTCCTCCTCGTCACTGTCTCGACCTTCCCGCTGGTCGTGCCGTTCCTGGTCTTCGGCGAGCTCGCGACCGCGCTGAGCGCCTCGCGCCTGGTCGCGCTCGCGATGCTCTTCGTCGGCGGCTGGCTGCTCGCGCGCTACGCCGGCGGCAACCGCTGGCTTGCCGGCTTCGGCATGGCTGCGGTCGGCGCACTGCTCGTCGGCGCGCTGATCGCGCTCGGCGGCTAGGCCGAGCTGGCCTACACCGGCGGACGCGGACGCCGGGCGGTGCCCTTCTGCAGCCCTTCCTGGTAGGGCCCGGGCTGGAACATGTCGCCGCAGATGTGCTGGTAGCGATCGGCCATCGTCGTCGCGCCTTCCAGGCCGTCACGCTCGCCGACCTTGGCCCATTCCGCGCGCTGGCAGCGATCCTGGCGCGAGGCGTCGACTTTCTGACTGAAGCTTTCGCAGCCCGAAACGAGCGTGCAACTGACGATGGCAAGCAAGAATCGCATGAGGCCTCCGAGTGTGAACCGGGCGAGTATGCGGCGAGCGCGGGGCTGGCGCTATTGGACTTTGGTGCCATTCCCGCCGTGGAATTTGTCCGGCCGGCGGGTGTGGGAGGAAACCCCTATTTCACGGCCTCTTGCGGCTTGGGCGCAAGCGGGTCGGCGCCATCGATCCAGCCTCCGCCAAGGGCCTTGTAGAGGTTGATGAGCTCGGAGTGACGTTCAGCGAGGGTCGACACGGCGGTAAGCTCCGCCGCGAACAGCTCGTTCTCGGCGTACAGCACCTCGATGTAGTTTGCCGCTCCGCCCTCGTACCTCGCGCGAGAGAGACGTGCGTAGGTGCGCAGGGCGCTGGCGCGCTTCGCCAGCGCGTCGTACTCCATGCGCCGCTTCGCGACGCCGACCAGGGCGTCGTTGGTATCGCGGAACGCGTTCAGCACGGTCTGCTGATAGAAGGCGAGCGCGGCGCGCTGTCCGGCCTCGGCGCTGTTGACCTGGCCTTCGATGCCGCCGAACGTGAATAGCGGACCGGCGAGGCCGGCGGCGAGGAGCGCGGTGCCCGAGGTGCCTTTTGCGAAGTCGCTGAGCGAGGTGCTCGACAAGCCGAGCAGGCCGGTCAGGGACAGCGTCGGGTAGTAGAGCGACTTCGCCACGCCGATGGCGGCGTTGGCAGAGCGCAGGTTCTGCTCGGCCTGCAGGACGTCGGGACGGCGCTCGAGCAGCGTCGACGGCAGCCCCGGCGGCACCGCCGGGTCGAGCAGCTCCTGGATCGGCTTGCCGCGCGGGATGTCGCCGGGATTGCGGCCGAGCAGCACCGCGAGCAGGTTCTCCTGCAGCACGACCTGCCGCTCGAAGCTCGGCACCGCGGCCTGCGCCTGACGGTACTGCGACTCGACCTGCGAGCGCTCGAGCTCCGATACCTGGCCGCCCTTGTGGCGCCGCTCGAAGAGATCGAGCGAGCGGGCGTAGTTCGCCTCGGTGGCGCGCGCGATCTCGAGCTGGCGGTCCAGCCCGCGCAGCGCGATATAGCCGGTCGTGACGCTCGCTACGACCGACAGCACCACGCCACGGCGGCCTTGCTCGGTTGCATAGACCTGGGCTTGCGCCGCCTCGGCCTGCCGGCGCACGCGGCCGAAGAGGTCGATCTGCCACTGCGCGCCGAGCGCCGCCTCGTAGAGGGAGTAGTTGCGGTCGACGCCGGCGGGCAGCGGGGTCGGTCCGTTCTCGGTGATACGGTTGCGGCTCGCGTCGCCGCTGTAGCCGAACTGCGGGTAGAACTGCGAGCGCGTGGTGCGCAGCGCGCCGAGGAACTGATCGACGCGCGCCGCGGCCTGCAGCAAGTCGCGGTTCTCGCGCAACGCGTCTTCCACCAGCTTGTTGAGCACCGGGTCGCCGAAGGCCTCCCACCAGCGCGCGTTGGCGAGCTCCGCCGCCTGGGCGTAGTCGATGCGCCAGGCGGGCGGCGCTTCGGTTTTCGGCTGCTGCCAGTCCGGCCCGACGCTGCAGCCGGAAGCGAGGAAAACGCCGCACACCGCCATGCCGCATGCGACCTTTTTCACGTCACTCGTCCTCACGCTTGGCGCGGGGCAAGGCGGCAGGCGCACCCGGGCCGGCCGCCGCTTTCTCTTTCTTGCCCGCGCTGCGTTCGCTCAGGGTCTCGAGCATCCAGAAGAACAGCGGCACGAAGAAGATCGCGATCAGCGTGGAGAAGAGCATGCCGCCGATCACGCCCGTGCCGATGGCGCGCAGGCTGTTGGCGCCCGGACCGGTGGCGATGGCGAGCGGCACGCAGCCAAGGATGAAGGCGAACGAGGTCATGACGATGGCGCGCAGGCGGAGCCCCGCGGCCTCCACCGCCGCTTCGCGCGGCGTCTTGCCCTTGTGCACCAGCTCGATGGCGAACTCGCAGATCAGGATGGCGTTCTTCGCCGCCAGGCCGACCAGCGTCACCAGGCCGACCTGAAAGTAGACGTCGTTCTCCAACCCGAGCAGCCAGGTGAGCAGCAGTGCGCCCAGCACCGCGAACGGCACAGTGAGCACCACCGCGATCGGCAGCGTCCACTTCTCGAACTGCGCGGCGAGCAGCAGGAAGACGATGATCAGGCCGAAGATGAAGGCCGACGACGAGGTGCTGCCCGACTCCTTTTCCTGCTGCGCCTGCCCGGCCCAGGAGAAGCCGAAGTCGCCCGGCAGCGCCTCCCTCGCGACCTCTTCCATCACGCGGATCGCGTCGCCCGAGCTGTAGCCCGACCCCTGGCTACCGGTGATCTTGACGGCCGGGAAACCATTGAAGCGCGTCATCAGCTTGGGCGAGGCGACATAGCGTGTAGTGATCAGCGTGGAAAGGGGGATATTCGTGCCGCTCGCCGAGCGCACATACACCTTGTCGAAGTCTTCGGGCCTGGCCCGGTAGTTCGCGTCGGCTTGCAGGATGACGAACCAGACGCGGCTGAACTGCGTGAACTGGCCGGCGATCTGCGAGCCGAAGAACCCTTGCATGGTGTCGAACACATCGCCGACCCTGACGCCGAGCAGCTCAGCTTTGCTGCGGTCGAGATCGACGAAGAGCTGCTGGCTGGAACCGCGAAAGGTGGTGCTGACGCCCTGCAGCTCGGGACGCTGGCGCGCCGCGGCGAGGAAGGACTGCACCGCGGCGTCGGTCGCGCGCGGGTCGCCCGAACCGCGGTTCTGGATGTAGAACTCGAAGCCCCCCGTGGTGCCGAGGCCGGGAATCGACGGTGGGTTCAACGCCAGCGCGAGGCCGTCCTTGCGGCCGAAGAACTTGGCGTTCAATCGCTTCAGCGTGTCGAAGGAGAGCTGGCTCGGCTCCTTGCGTTCCTCGAAGGGCTTGAGGAGGCCGAACATCACTGTCGCGCTGTTGTTCTGCTGGCCGTCGATGAAACTGTAGCCGTCGACCACGCCGACGTCCTGCACTGCCGGGTCGGCGAGCACGATCTTCTCCAGCTCGCTCGAGAAGCGGCTGGTGACGCCGATGGCGGCGGAATCCTGCACTTGGCCGACGACGAAGAAGTAGCCCTGGTCCTCCTCGGGCACGAAGCTCGCCGGCAGGACGCGGAACATGAGCAGGATGCCGGCGATGACGCCGCCGAAGGCGATGAGCGCGATCGGCCAGAGCTTGATGACGCGCGCGGCGCCGCCGAGATAGCCCTTCTGCAGCGCACCGAAGGCGCTCTCGAAGGCACGGAAGAAGCGGTTCTTCTCGCCGTGGTGCGCCTTGATGATGATCGCGGCGAGCGCCGGCGAGAGGGTCAGCGCCATGACCCCCGAGATCACCATCGAGATGGCGATGGTAATGGCGAACTGCTTGTACAGCGTGCCGGTGACCCCGCCGAGGAACGCGACCGGCAGGAACACCGCCAGCAGCACCAGCACGATCGAGATCAGTGCGCCGGCGATCTCGGTCATCGCCTGCTTCGCCGCCTCGAGCGGCGCGAGACCCTTCTGCGTGATGTTCACCTCGACGTTCTCCACCACCACGATCGCGTCGTCGACCACCAGGCCGATCGCCAGGATCATGCCGAACATCGTCAGCATGTTGATCGAGAAGCCGAGCAGGTGCATGCCGGTAAAGGTGCCGATGATCGACACTGGCACGGCGAGGATGGGGATGACGGTGGCGCGCAGCGACTGCAGGAAGACGAACACCACCAGCACGACCAGCACCACCGCCTCGAAGAAAGTGTGCACCACCTTGTCGATCGAGTAGAGGGTGAATTGGCTGGTATCGAGGATGATCTTGTAGTCGAGGCCAGTGGGGAACTTGGTCTTCAGCTCCTCCATGCGCTTCCTCACGGCGCGCGAGGTCTCGACCGCGTTGGCGCCGGGCTGCTGGAAGACGCCGATGGTCAGCGCGCCCTTGGCGTTCAGCCGGCTGGGAATCGAGTAGTCGCGTTGCGAAAGCTCGACC
>Ga0137409_10001635_pt1 | contig 24263 bp, 38 predicted proteins | sample CZODoug1_16funga_FD_122059 | JGI IMG/M metagenome (GOLD analysis project Ga0137409, IMG submission 122059) | Vadose zone soil fungal communities from Angelo Coast Range Reserve, California, USA - CZODoug1_16fungal (Hybrid Assembly) | ecosystem: Environmental > Terrestrial > Soil > Vadose zone...
GCCGCCGCGGTAGGCAGGGAAGCCGTAGCCGTTGAGATACACGAGGTCGATGTCCGAGGAGCGCTGCGCGATGGATGATCTTCTCGACGTGCTGCCGAGCGTGTTTTTCCTGCACGACCAGGATGATGCAACACGCCGGTCATTCGCCGACCTTGCGGTGTCCCGCTCCTATCCAAAGGGAAACATCCTTTTTCATCACGGCGACCCGTGCTTCGCGGCGTACGTGATCATCGGCGGGCGCGTCAAGCTCAAGCGCGTGGGTTCCGAGCTCAAGGGGTTGTCGCCCTTCGGCAAGGAGCGTAGCCCGTCGTTCACCGTATATGACGGCGACCGTCGGTGGCACGACTTCCACGCCGACAAGGGCGGCGACATCTTCAAGTTCGAGATGGAGACCACCGGCTGCACCTTCCAGGAGGCGGTGGTGGAGCTGGCCAAGCTCGCCGGCGTTCCCCTCCCGGAAGACAGGCCGCGGCGAGGCGGCGCCAACGGCAGGGGTGACGGGCCGCCGCCCGACCAGGAGGGCGACCCGGGCCCGGCGTCCCTCGGCGCGGGCGCCGGCGTCGCCGCGGCGGCCACGGCGGCCAAGCAACGGGTCACGCGGGTTTACCCCTACTGCGACGCGGACGGCTCGGTGCTCTACGAGAACTGCCGCATCGAGTGGCAGCAGGACGGGAAGGCGCGGAAGCGGTTCGGCCAACGGCGCCCCTCCCCCGGCGAACCGGGCGTCTTCATCTGGGGCCTCGACGCCGGCGACTTCGTCAAGGTCCCCTGGAGCCCGGACTGGATCAAGGCCGATGCGGCCGAGGGCAAGGATTGGAAGATCCTCGATCGCCTTCGCGTGGACGATGCGGTCGCGCACGGGCTCTACAGGTTTACGGAGCTGCTGGAGGAGACGTGCCAGCCAGCGGCCGAGCGGCGCATCGTCCACCTGCCCGAGGGCGAGAAGGACTGCGACACGCTGCACGGGTGGGACCTCGTCGCGACGCACTCCGGAAAGTTCGAGGCCCACCACGCGGAGCAGCTGCGCGACTGCGACGTCGTCGTCCTGGGCGACAACGACAAGCCCGGCCGCGCGAAGGCGCACCAGAAGGCGCTCCTGCTGCGCGGCGTGGCGGCCCGCGTGCGCGTGCTCGACTGGCGCGAGCAGCAGCCGGGTTGCCGCGACAAGTTCGACGTCACCGACTGGCGCGACGAGGCGGGCGGCACGCGCGCGAAGTACCTCGCGATCGTCGACCGCCTCAAGGACTGGACGCCGGAACCGCCGGAGTCCGCGTTCGGGGCCGTCAGGTTCCTCGACCTCGACAGGCCGGCGCGCGAGCTGGAGTGGCTCATCAAGAAGGTGGTCACCAGGGGCGAGGTCTCGATCTGGTTCGGGCCGCCCGGATGCGGCAAGTCGTTCCTGATATCCGACGCCGGCGCCGCGATCGCGCGCGGCATCGACTGGTTCGGCCAGCGCACGAAGCCGGGGCTCGTCGTGTACCAGGCCGGCGAGGGCGGCCTCGGCCTCAAGCAGCGCCTGCGAGCCTACCGCCAGCACCACGGCATAGGCCGGGAGGTTGACCTCCCCTTCGTGCTGCTCACCACGCGCGTCAACCTGTTCATCGACGACGACGACACGAAGAAGCTCATCGAGGAGATAAAGGCCTGGGCCGCCTTCTACGCAGAGCGGCTAGAGCTCGTGGTCATCGACACCATGTCGGCGGCCTCGACGGGCGCCAACGAGAACGCCAGCGAGGACGTGGGGCGCGTGCTCCAGCGGTGCCACCGCATAGCCAGCGAGACCGGCGCGCACGTCGCCCTGGTGCACCACACTCCGAAGGCCGGCGGCTCCCCCCGCGGCTGGAGCGGCCTCACGGGCAACGTGGAGACCGCGATCGAGGTCTTCGAAACGGAGCAGCAGCACAGGTCGGAACGGTCGGACGGGTCCACGATCGCGCGCAAGACGAGGCAGTTCGCGACGCGCAAGCAGAAGGACGGCGAGAGCAACGTCGCGTGGTCGTTCATCCTCAAGCAGGTCAAGCTCGGAAGGGACAACGACGGGGAAGACGTCACGTCATGCGTCGTGGAGCAGGTCGGCGCGCAGGCGGCGACCTCGACCAACAACATCCCGCCGGGGTACGTCGATCTTCCGGATGGGGCCCGGGCGGTGATGCGCGCGCTACAGAGCACCATCGAGCGCAAGAGCATGCAGCCTCCCCCCGGCATCGATGTCCCGGAATATGTGAAATGGGTGGTCAACATCCTCGACTGGCGCGCGGAGCTGGTGAATATGAAGTGGCCCGGCGATCCCATCAATGACCCCAAATCGAAGAAACTGGAAGCCGCCTGCAAAAAGGCTGTCGAGCGCACCTACGGCGGCCAAATGAAGCGGCCGTGGAACGAGCCCGAACCGAAAGGAGTCGGCCTCATCGGCAAGGTCGACACCTACGTGTGGCGCACTGCCAGGAAGGTGCACCTCGTTGACGACCCGCCGGTACTGTTCCCCCCGCCGTCGCGGCCGGTGCAGCGCGACTGGGTCGACCCCGAGCGCGACAAGGACCTCGACAGCCTCGGCGACGAGATGGGCAACAAGCCCTAGCGCCGCAGGCTGCTCCGTCAGCAGCAATTCGTGATGGGGGCCGTGCTGACTTTCCGACTTTTTGTCGTATATTACAAAAACTGAAACGGAGACGACAGGAAAATGGCCTTCCAAGAAGAGTTCCCCGACTACCCCGTCGCGCAGATGCCGATCATTCCGGCGGGTTGGCGCGATACGAGTTGGCGCAACGACCAGTGCCCGTCTTTCACCGCCCACGGCGTGCAGGTGTTCATCGACTTCGCCGACCCGAACGAGCGCGAGTTCCCGGAATCTCCGCGGTTCATCGTGAGCGCGGACCCCGAGGTGCACGACCACAACGAACCGCTCATGGAGACCGACGACTGGCAGGCTGTGCTCGACTACGTCGCGGCCGAGAAGGTGGTCGCATGATCCGCGTGACGATCACGCGCAAGCCGGTCGGCTACGCGAACAAGCGCAACAGGCACGTGCAGCAGGGCTGCCACATGCAAGTCTTTGCCGACAACATCCCGGCCGCCAAGGCGGAGCTCAGCGCGCTCAACGCGGCCGGCGCGTTCGACGGCCTCTACGCCTTCGGCGACGCCAAGTTCTACGACGCCGAGGCCTTCAAGGCCGACCCGTTCCGCTGCAAGCCGGTCCTCGTTTTGACCGCCATCAACTGGTGAGGAGCAACCAATGCCTACCAAGGGACAAGAGATCGCCGCCGACGTGTCCGCGCTGCTGCGCGCGCGCAACCCGCTGCTTTGGGTCGTGACCCGCGAGGAGGCGCGCGTCGAGCGCCTGCTCGTCGAGGCCGCCGCCTCCGCCGGCTACGTGCCGCGCACCTGGGACGTGGCGCAGGGCGCCGCCGACTTAGCGCGCAAATCGAAGTTCGACCAGGACACCGCCGACCCGGACGCCATGCTCAACGTCATCCGCCAATACGCGACCCCGGGCCGCGGGACGAACGAGCGCGGCGTGTGGATAATGCGCGACCTGCCCGTGTGGCTGGCCGGCCCGTCCGGCGCCACCACCCTGCGCCGCCTCCGCAACCTCGCCCGCGACCTGCCGGGCGTGCAGCGCGACCTCGCGCAGGCTATCATCGTCATCACGCCGGACGGCAACGTGCCCCCGGAGCTTGCCGGCCACGCCACCGTCATCGAGTGGCCGCTGCCGGACCGAGAGGAGGTAGCCGCCATCCTGGATGCCGCCGTCAGCGGTCTGCCTGAGTTCGAGAACGACGGCAGCACGCCGCTGCGTGCCCTCGCAGCACCGAACGGTACGCGCGACGCTGCCATCGATGCGGCGGTCGGGCTCAGCGGCGAGGAGGCCGCGGCCTGCTACGCGCGGTCGCTGGTCCAGTTCCGCAAGGTCGACCCCGCCGCGGTCGCGCGCGAGAAGAAACGCGTCATCGCCCGCGAGCGGGTCCTGGAGTGGTTCGACCCGCTCCCGGGCGGCCTGGGCTCGGTCGGCGGCCTCGACAACCTCAAGGCCTGGCTTGTCGCTCGCAGTATGGCCTACAGCCAGAAGGCGCGCGCATACGGCCTGCCGGCGCCGAGGGGCGCGCTGCTGGTCGGCATCCCGGGCTGCGGCAAGTCGCTGACCGCCAAGGCCATCGCCACCGCCTGGGGCGTGCCGCTGCTCAAGGTCGACCTCGGCGCGCTCAAGTCGAAGTTCGTCGGCGAGTCCGAGGGGAACCTGCGCAAGGCGTTCCGCGTGATCGAGGCCATCGGCCGCTGCGTCGTGTGGTTCGACGAGATCGAGAAGGCGCTGCAGGGCGCCACCTCCGGGTCGGCCGACGGCGGCGTATCCTCGGACGCGCTCGGCGCGGTGCTCTCCTGGATGCAGGAGCGCAGGGGCGAGGCGTTCGTCATCGCCACCGCCAACGACGTCGAGGCGCTGCCGCCGGAGCTGCTGCGCAAGGGCCGGTTCGACGAGGTGTGGTTCGTCGATCTGCCGAGCCTCGCCGAGCGGAGCGAGATCCTCGGCGCCGCCCTGCGCGCCCACGGCCGCGAGGACGTGTTGGATTACTCGGATTGGTCGTTCGTCGCCGGCCAGTGCGACGGGTTCACCGGCTCCGAGATCGCAGCCATCGTTCCGGAGGCGATGTTCGCCGCCTTCGCTGACGAGGGACGCGAGGTGAAGACCAGCGACCTGCTGGAGGCGGCGGCTACTGTGGTGCCGCTCAGCAAGACCGCCGCCGAGAAGATCGGCCGTCTCCGCAAGTGGGCCGAGGGTCGCGCCCGCCCAGCGACCAGCGCGAGCGAGTTACAACCTCGGGCAATCGCCAGCGGCCGCAGCATCGATCTCTAAACCCGGTTTTAACCCTGTTCAAACGGAGACAATCGTCATGACAACCATCAGCACCCTCCGCCCCGGCCTCCTCGTCAGCGTCAAGTCGTCGGTGACCGGCAACGTCAAGTACAGCAAGCAGGACATCACCCCCGACCACCTGACCGCGGAGGGGACCCGGAAGGCCAGCTGGCAGACCGAGCGCGTGATCGAGGACCCGGAGGAACACGCGCGCGCCGTGTGGGCCAGGGGCCGCGCTCGGACCATCATCCGCGGTGTGTGCGCGAACTCGGCTTTCGGCCTGCTCTGCCCGGAGGTGAGCGAGGACCGGCTCGACCGCGCCATCTACGACGCGCGCAAGGTGGTGGACGAGTTCAACGTGGGTGCCAAGCTCACCCGCGTCTCCCTCTACGTGATCGCCGGCCGCATCGCGGCGGACGACGTCGAGGCGGTCCGCGCCATCAACAGCGAGGTGCGCGACCTCCTCCAGGACATGGAGGCGGGGCTCGCCAACCTCGACGTGAAGGCCGTGCGCGCCGCGGCCGACGCCGCCAAGAACATCGGCGCCATGCTCTCCCCTGACGCCGCGGCCCGCATCCAGGTCGCCATAGACGCCGCCCGCGCCTGCGCCACCCGCATCAACAAGGCCGGCGAGCAGGCGGCCCAGGAGGTCGACCTCCGCACGATCGCCCTCATCACCGAGGCGCGGACCGCGTTCCTCGACCTCGACCAGGCCGGCGAGGTCGCCATGCCGGTCGCCGAGGGCCGGGGGATAGACTTCGAGCCTGCAGCCTCCAACGTCGGCGGCTCCCGCATGCCGAGCGTTGCCTTCGACGTTTGAGGAGTGCCAAATATGGTCAACGTTGGCACATCAGGACCGCGTCGTAAGAATCTTACTGGTCAACGTTTCGGCCGATGGTTCGTCATCGGTTTCTCGCATTCCACAGAACACGGTCACGCCTGTTGGCTGTGTTTATGCGATTGTGGGACCGAGAACACCGTTCGCGCTAATTATTTGGTTTCCGGACAATCCGGAAGTTGCGGTTGTCTTGTTCGTGAAAAGTTGCTCGCAGCAAACATTAAGCACGGTCAAGCTGCAAGTCGCGATGAGAGAGCAACTCCGGAATATGTCGCATGGACGTCGATGATCGATCGATGTGAACGATTGTCTTGCCACAACTTTGACCGGTATGGCGGTCGCGGAATCAAGGTCTGTGAACGATGGCGATCATCATTCACGAATTTTTTCGCGGATATGGGAGTTCGTCCCGAAGGAATGAGCCTTGATCGTTTTCCGAATGGCGATGGCGATTATGAACCGACCAACTGCCGGTGGGCGACATCGAAAGAGCAAGCTAACAATCGGCGGAATCCTTGGATTAAAAGGAAACAAAACAATGCCATGTGACACAAAACCATTTGCGAAAAACCAGACTCTCTTAGAACGCAAGCGACAGGTTAGGCGTGCAATCGATGCATTATCGAATGCTCTCACAAATCGCCGCGCGCGAGCCATTGTCGGTCCTCAAGGCGCGATTGCTTTTGAAGGATGGGATGAGAGGTCTGGCGTTTCTGATGCTTGCGCTTATCGCCTTCTGATGGTGCAGGGGTCGGCGCTGGCGCGCGCCGCGGTGACCCGGGCGGAGCAGATGGCCGGCCGCTCAGTGAGTCGGCAGGTCATCGGCCAGGGCGCCCACAGCCACGATGGGGGGCAGACGTGGCACGACCACAAGGGGTAAAGAAGCGGATCACGCCCTGGTGTTTCGGCCTTCACGGGTGCGGAATGTGCGACGGTTCATGCGAGGCTCAACCTGACGAAACTGAAAACCAATCTGAAGCAAAGGAGAACGACCATGAACACCATGTTGCTGATTAACCTCACCCTGCTCGCCGCGAACGGGATGGCCGGATATTCCGTTTGGTCGCTGTTGACGACCGGCCGCATGTTGTTCTGAAGATCGCCGCAGGACGGCCTCGCGGGGCCGTCTCACGGTGCGCTTCGCACCAAGCAAACCACGAAGGAAGAAAAACATGAACGTTAGAACAGCTACCGTCACCGCCCTGGCCGCCTTGGTCACTTGCCTGGCTGTCAGCGCGACGATGACGACCTTCTCGGGAGCCGCGTCCGATCCCTGCAACGGCAAGGACTACTACGCCGACCACCAGGGCTTCTGCGAGTCCGCGCGCCGGTCGGTTGCGTACCGCTCGCACCATAGGCACCGCCTGCACCTCGCCAAGGTTGCTCAACGGCATCGCGCCCGCGACGTATTCCCGTCCTACGCGTCGGACGACCGTCTGGCGTTCCAAACCCCGGCAGTGACGATCGAGCCAGACCACCAATCGTCGAACGATGAGAATCGGAAGGACGGGACGCGGTTCATCGTGACGCGGACGGTCGCCAACATGGACCAGGATGGAGGTTATCGCGTCGAGGCGATGGCGCCCTGGCCGACGTCGCTCAATGACTACGTGCGGACGGTGACGATCGAGCACCCGAGGGCCAGCGCCGTGCGGAGCTCTCACGCGGTTGCGGCACCACCCGCAAAGACGGTTGCAGCCGTCAAACCGCGGGCGGTGCCGCCGGCGCAGAGTGTGAACCTGACCTTCAACTTCCATTGAAGGCAACCGGCCGGGGACGGGAGGTCTGCCCCCGGCCGCTGCGACAACGCTTGAAATGCAGAAGAGGTTTCATCACCTCATGAGCGAGGAACCAAAGTTCAGATCGCGCAGTTACGCCGCGTGCCACTGCGGCGCGCACTGCTGGCTGGGTGGCGAGAGCACGGAGGAGCGGCCATGCTGGGGCGGCGTGATGTGCGTTCACGAGACTGAAGAAGGCTGCCTCCATTCGTGCAAGGGGCATACTGACATCTGGGGGCTCATGCCCGTCGACGAGAAGTACCAGGAGGAACCGTGAAACCACGTGCCGACGACCGCGGGTTGCTGTTGAGGTACGACCGCGTGAGGTCATTCGCCCATTTGATTCAGAGAGAGATCAAGTCGAATCCTGGAGGGGACGCATACGTCTATACGGGATCCATGGACCTCGTGGAGGCGCTTCGGGAATCGCTCGATGACCTAGAGGGTTACGTGATCGAGAACGACCTCGACATTCGCGGCGACGATTTGGAAGAGGAGTGATCGCCGTGATCTCCGCCATCAAGAACCTGCGCCACCTCGGGTGGGACGACCTCCGCGCCGCCATAGCCCTCGCGCTGTTCGTCGGCGCCCTGTTGGTGGCCGCAGACTGCATCATCTCGTGGCGGGCGCACTGGTGACCCACCAGATGTTGACGGTCGGCGACCTCGCGCGCTAGAAGCATCGTCGAGACGCCAGGAAGAGGAGGGCGCCATGACCGAGACCGCCACCCACACCACCGACCAGGCCGTGCTCGCCGCCTGGTGCGCCGGCCACGACACGGCCGACATCGCGCGCATGCTCGGCCTCTCGGAATCGGAGGTCGCGACCCTCGTGCCACGCCTCCTGCAGCGCCGTCGCGCCGATCGCGGCATGGTTATGTTCCCGGAGGCCCACAGGGCGCTCGTGGCGGCGGAGAAGCGCGTCGGGGTGCGCCACACTACGGTCGCCTCCTTGATGCGCCGGGATGGCGCCCGCAGATCGCGGTGACTTATTGGCCAAAAAACCTGGACGACCCCACCCATATCCGGTTCGGAAACCTGTTTGTTATCAGGAATGAATTGGCCGCCGATCTGATATTGTGCGTGTTGGTCACTTCACTGGTGATCTTGCTGTTACTGTTATGAAATCAACGCCAAAGAGCAAGATCGTCGCCCGCACCTGGATCGAGCGCGTCGATGGCGCCTGCCACGTGGCTTGCGCGCATTTCGAGGAGGTCTACCGCGGCGACATCTTCTCGGCCTCGTCCATCCTGCTGTTCGAGCCGGTTGGCCGGTGGGCGGTGAAGGACGCGCAGGACCAGGCCGTCGAGAAACTCAAGGCTGAACTGGTCAGGGGCGACCACGTGCGCCACCAGTCCGGCCTCAACTACTACATCCACCAGCGCAACAGGATGCCGTTCGCCGGCAAGGTGCGGGACCTGCGCCGCTGAGGCCTGTGTTGACGCGGTCGCGAGACGCATGTAACGCTCCCGGGCATGCCGGATTATTCAGACTATTTTCCCTTGAACGCGCGCGAGGCCCGGGCACAGTTCAAGATGCTGTCCGACAAGCTCGACGCGATGCAGAAACAAATCTCGGCCCTGGTTGCCAATGCGTCTGGCCTGTCGCCGGCCGAGCAGGCGAAGCTCAACGCCATATACGAGACCGCTTCCAAGGACAGCGCCAAGATCGACGCGGCGCAGAAAAGTTGAGATTCCCGAAGTCCGGTCGGGCCCGATCCCGGACAAAACAGGAGAACCACCACATGGTCGACCGCACTTTCGATGAGGCCCTCGCCGCTGTGACCGCAGAAGACACCCGCGTCGACTCCATCATCGCCGATCGTTCCAACCTGAAGAAGCAACTCGATGCCGCCCTGGCGAACACCGTCATCACGCCGGAGACGCAGGCCAAGATCAACGCCATCTTCGACACCTCGACCGCCGATGCAGCGAAGATCGACGCCGCTTTGAACGCGAACGTGCCGCCGCTGGACACGCCCTGATGGCCAAGGCGGCCCGCAGGAAGGCCGCCAAACCTCCGCCTGGGAATGGCGGCGGCACTGCCGCGCCCCGCAAGTGGCCAGCCGACCGCGTTCTCAGGCTCAAGACGGACTCTCTTTTCCCGTACGCGCGCAACGCGCGCCTGCACACCAACGCGCAGGTCGAGCAGCTCGCCAAGGCCATCCAAAGGTTCGGGTTCACCAACCCCGTGATAGTCGACGAGCGCGGCGAGATCATCGCCGGGCACGGGCGGGTGATGGCCGCGAGGAGGCTGGGCCTCGCCGAGGTGCCGGCCGTCGTGATCGCCGACGGCGAGTGGAGCGAGGACGACAGGAAGGCGTACCGCATCTGGGACAACCAGTCGGCGCTCCTGGCAGAATGGTCGCCCGAGATGCTGCGCGTCGAGTTGTCGGCGCTCAAGTTGGTCGGCTACGAGCTTGAACTTACCGGGTTCGACCCGAAGGCGCTCGTGACCTTCATGGCCAACCCGAACCCGCAGGCGCCGGGCGAGTTCCAGGCGTTCGGCGAGGACATCGCCACCGAGCATTCCTGCCCGCGTTGTGGTTTCAGGTGGAGCGGCAACCCCGACGCGGCGGCCAAGCCGGCGCCACCGGACCAATCGAAGGCGAAGGCGTGACATGCTGCTGCGCAGGAGCTCGGGCGTGATGGGGCGCGATGCCATCGACCTGTCGCTGTCGCCCGCCCCCGCGGTGATGGGTGGCGGCCTTGCGGGCCGCGGCCACAGCCAGTCCTTTCTCGAGCCGGGCGGCGTCGACGCGCCCGCCCCCAACCCCTCCAAGCCACCCTACCGCGTGCCCCTCATGGGCGAGGTCGCCGGGATCCCGTGGAACGGCCTGACGGTCGCCTCGACGTTCGCCGGGTGCGGCGGTTCGTCCATCGGGTACCGCATGGCGGGCTACCGCGTGCTGTGGGCCAACGAGTTCGTCCCTGCTGCGCAGGACAGCTACCGCGCCAACAAGGCTGAGTGGACGATTCTCGACGGTCGGGACATCAAAGTCGTCCGCCCCGAGGACGTGATGGCCGACCACGGACTCAAGGTCGGCGAGCTCGACGTGCTCGACGGGTCGCCGCCTTGCCAGTCCTTCTCGACCGCCGGCAAGCGCGCTAGGGGATGGGGCAAGGAGCGCACCTACGAGCACGGCGCGAAGCAGCTCAATGAGAATCTGTTCCCGGAGTACGTCAGGTTGCTGCGCGGCCTCATGCCCAGGGCGTTCGTCGCGGAGAATGTCAGCGGACTCGTGAAGGGCGTGGCGAAGGGGTTCTTCATCGACATCCTCCGGGAACTCAAGGCGAGCGGGTACCGCGTCGAGGCCCGCCTGCTCGACGCGCAGTGGCTCGGCGTCCCGCAGACCAGGCAGCGCATCATCTTCGTCGGCGTGCGCGAGGACCTCGGGCTCGGCCCGGTCTTCCCGGCGCCGCTGCCGTACAGATACAGCGTGCGCGAGGCGCTCCCGTGGATAACCCAGATCGACATGGGCGCGCACGGGTACCTCGGCGAACGCAGGTTGGACGGCAACTCGCCGTCGTCGACGATCGCCGCGACCGGGATGACCAGTTTCAAATACGAGATCGAGGCCATCGAGGGCGCCAACGGTCACAACTGCCACGCCGCGTCGCCTGCAGATATCCCAATGAAGACGGTCCAGGCGGGAAGGCCCGTGTCCGTCACCGTCAGGCAGGGATCACGGGTCGACTTCAAGAATGAGGGACGCGAGATAGATATCGACGGTCAATTGCCATGCATCACAACGCCGTCAAGGGGCAGCACCGACCAATTCCGCGTCGTGCACGACGTCAGCCGGCACACCGCGCCGCCGGTCGACGTCACCGACAGGCCGTGCCGCGCCATCACGGGCCCCACTACTGCGGCCCATTACACCGTGGACGAGGTGCCCGGTCACGAGGTGCAGCGCCGCAAGTTCACGATCGCCGAGGTCAAGCGCCTGTCCGCCTTCCCCGATGACTTCGTGCTGACGGGGACCTACGCGCAGCAGTGGGAGCGGCTCGGGAACTCCGTGCCGCCCCTCATGATGCGAGCGATCGCCGAGGCCATCAGGGACCGAGTCCTTCTGCCAGCGCGCGCCAGAACAGGCGGGCGAGGCTGACGTTCGATGGGTCGTTCCACCAGTGCGAGACGCCCGAGGGGTGGGGCGCGACGACCACGTACCCGTGCGGCAACCTCGTCAACTCGAAGAACGTCAGTCGCTGCATCCCGAACGCCCGGGCGACGTTGAGACCGAGCATGACGGTGATCCTCCGCGAGGTGACCCGCTCTGCCATAGCCGCCGCGGCCTCCCGGGCGAAGGCCATAGGAAATGCGTCGCCCTTGCCGAGGCGGCCGGGATAGGTCGTCAACAGATTCACCCGCTCGAACCTTGCCAGGAAGTCGGGCAGGTCGAGCCCGCAGAGCGAGGCGAGCCGCCGGCCGGAAGCGCCGGAGAGCGGCTCCGCCGGGTCCGTGCTCGGGCCCGGCGCCTGTCCGACGACGATCACTTCGCGGCGGCCTTCCTGGTAGGGCGCTTGGCCTTCGCTCTCTTCGCGGCCAACTCCTTGTTGGTCATTACTGCGTCCTTCGTCATGGCGTGGATCTTGCGCGGCGCCACGATCTCCGCCTTGGCGCTGGCGGTGCCGTCCTTCTTGAGTAGCCCCTCCTTGCGGAGCTTGTTCCGGTACCACGACATGCAGGTCATGTTGCTGCTGCACTTCGGGAACGCCGCCATCACCTCGGCGAGCGCCGCGGCGTTGTCCTTCCCGGACAGGATGGCGTTGCGCGCGACGAACCCGACGCCGACCGCCTTCGACTTCTCCGCCCTCGCCCGCGCCGCCTTGGCGTCGGGGGGGGGGTTAATTTTGCGCTCCACCATGTCCGCAACTACCTTCCCACGCCTCGCCTTCTGCTGAGTCGTGTCCGGCCCGCGCATCAGTCCCGCGGGCGCGCCATCTCGTACCATGAGCTCCTGCGCCGCGGTCAATGCCTTCTTCGGCGCCTGCGCGACCGTCTCGCCGATCACGACGCCGTTCGGCGCCTTGGTGTCGGCGGGCTTCGCGAGGTCGTCGGCGCGCATGGTTTCAGCCTTGGTCGCCGGCAAGATGACGGCGGTTCCCTGTTCCCAGCTGTCGTGGGGGCCTGCGCGCCGCGGCGGAACCGGCAGCTTGCCGCCGTTCGCCTTGACCTCGAACCCGGTGTCCGGCCTCGTCCCGTCGGTCGGTTTCCAATACCATTTCCCGCCCGTCTTCATCGTCTCGAACTCGAACTCGTGGCGCGCGTGCGTTCCCAGCACGCGCACGGCCTCGGCCTTCGCGTCGTCGCGCTTGTCGTGCCCCTTCTGGGGCGCTCCGCCCGCCCCGTTCATGGGGAGATTGACCGTGTTTGCCGCCGTGATCGCTATCATGTCTCGCCTCCTATTTGCCGTCCATTGGCGTTGTCGCCGGCGACAAACAAGAGCGGGAATTGGATGGAAGTCAAACGAAAGTTTTGTAGCCGACGACAATTAGCTGGTGGCAACAGCCGGTGGTGCCGGCGGGGCCTCCGGGCGCAACCGATAGATGGGTGCGGGTGCGCAGGCATCCGAATTGCTATAGTCGGCAGTAGCGGAGCCGCCGAAGCAATGCTACGGATGGCGACGCCGCCCGCGTCCGCGTCACCGATTCCTCCGGGGAATAAACCACCTCATGGCCTCATTCACGATGAATAACCAGCTCGCCGGCACGCCCCAGTCCCTGACGACGGCATACAAGAGCCTGCTGAGCCTTGGCGCCACCACCGGCGCCACTACCCTCCGCAGGGTCTGGCTGACGGAGGTCGAATGGGGCGCGACCGACATACCGAACGCGACCGATTGTCCGATCATGATGGACATCTCCAGGTTCACGGCCGCGGGCACCGGCACCACCATCACGCCGAACCCGACCGACACGGGCGGCGGGGAGGCGGCCGCGCTTGGTACGTACCTAGCCAACTTCACCGCGGAGCCGACCATCGCGCAGACCGCCTCGGTGTTCTTCAAGGCCATCAACCAGCGCGCCTCGGACAAGCAGTGGTGGAGGGACAAGACGTCGTGCCCGATCAGCCCGGCCGTCACCGCCAACGGGCTCGCGATGCGCGTCAAATCGACCAACTACGCGTCAACGTGCGGGGGGCAGGCCCAGGTCGAGGAGTAGGGGCTTTCTCCCAATGCGCCGCGCCTACGGGTACAACGTCGTCACGATGCCGGTCGGGCCGAAGGTCGAGTCCGACACGTTCCAATGCGCGCACTGCAACGCGACGGTGTTCATTGACGCGAAGGAGCCGTCCCCGTGGTGCTCGTGCTGCGACGCGCAGTGGTGCGGGCAAACCAAGTGCCGCCAGTGCACGCCCTTCATGAGGAAGGTCGAGAGGGCCGAAAGCGAGGCGCTGAACAGGACGCGGCTGTGGCGCGAAGCCGACAATTGCTGAACCAGGAGGACGGACGATGACTCTGAATGCCTGCAAGACATGCGGCGCCCCCGCGGAGGAGCAGATTCGCAGGGAGCACCATAAGGACGACCCCGCCATCGAGATGCACGACTACGTGGCGAACGATTTCCGCGTCGCCTGCACGCAGTGCCCAAATGCCACCGGGTGGAACCACTCGCCGGCGGCGAACCCCGCGATCGGATTCACGGACGGCATGGCCAAGGCCGCGCGCGACCACATTATGGCCGAACAGCGTGACGCATGGAATGCCTACAATCCAATCTGAAGATAAATGGAACAAAAAGGATAATGAAAATGAGGGCGCATATAATTGTCACCAATGTTGACAACAGCACCACCAATTTTGCCAATGCTGAATATGTAGTAAATGTCTTTTATTTTTTGACTGATGGTACGACATTCGATCAAGTTGTCAGTCAAAGCCCATCGAACGGAACAGAGATTCATGTTCCGTTTTCCCTTAGTCCAAGGAAGGCTGATGCATTGATCCGTCAAAAAATAGCAGATTATGTCAACTCAGTGTATGGAGTGACTATCGATCCTGATGATATTTATATACCATTTTCGGCCCATTGAGGATTTCATGGCTGACGGGCTTTTCTATAATGATCTGAGAGAGCCAGCGATCAGCGCCGACTTGGCTACAATTACGTTGGCAGCTACCAACAAGGCAATAATCCCAGCAGCGAGCTATCCGGCCTTGGGGGGGAATTATTTCAGCCGGGTCGGCAAAAAGATAAAATTGCGGGCTTTCGGCCGCATGGCGACGGGCGCCACTCCAGGCAGCCTCACGTGGTCGATCATGTGGGGGACAGGAGTGGATGCAAACGGAACGGCTGCCTTCACATCAAGCGCATCCACTCTTGCCACCGGTCAAACAAGCCCTTCATGGTTTCTCGAACTTTATATTCATTGTAGATCAATTGGTGCCACGGGAACGCTTTTTTTGACTGGTCACATCCAATATCATCCTACTCTCGTGGCCGCTACAAACGGTTTTTTGTTGTGGCCATCGACAGCCCCAGCTGTTTCCGGGGCGCTTGATCTTACCCAACCGTTTATTCCATCCCTTCAAGCGCTTCGTTCCGGTTCTACTGCCGAGACTATGCAAGTCCATGATATGGAGCTCATAGCTCTGAATTGAGACGACCATGGCCATACTATTCCCGCTACGTCTGAAATGGACGGGGCGCGAGCCGTGGCGGAGCGGTAGTCTACTTCCCGCCCAATCTCCAGCAGCGCCTACAGCCATTTGGCTGCCTACCGCAGGGACGGAATCGCAGCGACCTCAGTTACCATTTCCTGCTGGCGCGGACAGTCGTGTATTCATTGCGCCTCCTCAGCCCATCTTCCTGGCGCCGGCGAGGTTGGATACGGAGAGGCCCGCTAGGCAGTTCCGGCCGCCAGACGAAACGCAGTCGTTCTACCGGCCGTCTCAGATACCGGTCCCGCAGCAGTGGCAGCCTACTGGCCAGGACGTCGAGCGGCTGTTGCCCGGCAGAAGGCCGCCCGACGAGCCGGCTGCGTTCTTCAGGCCGCCATCGTCTCGCACGTGGCTTCCCGCGACCAGTGGCGATGTCGAGCGTCCATCTCCCGCCAAACGCCTGCCTGACGACGACTTCACCATTGGGCTGCATCCCTCGCCGGCGGTTGTGACCGTCCTCTGGCTGCCAGATGCCAGCGCCGAGATCGAGCGGCCGCCCCAGGCGAGGCCTCCAGGCGAGGGCGCGACGTTAGTGTGTGCGCCCACGGTCGCCAGGTGGCAGCCGTTGCTCGGGTATTATGCCGAGAGGCCGGCCGTCCCGGCCAGCAGCCCAGACGAGCCGCGCGGTTGGTTCTCGCCGTCGCGCGCCCCCGTACCCATCTCGTGGTTGCCCAGGCTCGACGGCGCCGAGAGGCCGCAGCGCGCCATTTCGCTGGACGGCCTCCAGGCCTTCGTGCGCGCCCCGCCTGCGAGCTTCTGGTTGCCGGCCCCGGCCATGGACCCGCAGGGCGCCCCGGCCGCCAGGCGCCAGCCGGACGGCGACCGCGCCGCCTTCGCGCCGCCCCAGGTCCTGCGGCCAGCGGCCTACGTTGCCCGCTCCCCGGACGACGCCAGGGCGCCGCCGGCCGTCCCCCAGCAAGGGGGGCGTAGTTACGCGTTTTCTTCCCCCTCCACGGCCGTGGGCATATCAGGGGTGGCTTGGTACGTGCTGCAGGAGGGGCCGAGGCCGCCCTGGGCGCGCAACCCTAACGACGCGCCGCAGTTCTTCACGAGGTCTCCGGCCCCGGTGCCGGCGAGTTGGCTGCCGACAGGAGGCGCCGAAGGCGACAGGCCGCACCCGCCGCCGGCACCCGACAGTTACGAGCTCAGGGTATTCCGCCCGGTGGCGGCCGCGAACACTATCTCCGGCATCGCTTGGCACGTTACTGGCGAGCGCTACGATGGCGGCCGTCCGCGGTGGGACGACCGCCAGGCCCGCGCGTTCACTCCCCAGGCGCAACCTGGCGGGGGAATCGGGTGGACAGTGCGCGCCGACGTCTCGCAGCAGGTTAGGTTCCCGGACCAATACGCCACCGCCTCGCCATCCCCACAACGTCCGCAGGTGGGGTTTGGGTGGTACAGATCCCTGGATGAGGCGCGCCAACAACCGGCGCCAAACAGGTCGGCCGCGGCGACCAGGCCGCCGACGGTGCTCGCCCGGTTCACGGAGTGGCTGCGCGCCGGCGCGCAAGATGACAGGCTTGGTTCGACGCCGATGGCGCGGGACGAACTGCGCAGGTTCATCAAGCAACCCGCGCCGATCGTCGTGCCGCAGGGATGGTTGCGCGCCGGGTCGTGCGACGACCGCCTCCGCCCGCAGGCCAAAATGCCAGACGAGTTGCCGAAATTCGTCAAACAGCCGCCGCCCCTCGTCGTTCCCCCGCTGTCCTGGTACCGGCCGACGCAGCACCTATTCGTTCCCAGGCCTGTGCAGCCGCCTATTATTTCCCATATATTCCGGTTCTTAACCCAGATATTCACAATAATGTTGCCGGCCGATCCTGAAATATTAGACCGTGCCGTTTTCGCCGCATCGCGCGCGGACTCGGCATTGTTCGTGGCTTCTGGCTCAGATAGGGTGTTATTCGCCGTCAATGACGCGGTCATTACGATGAGCAATGCCTTGGGCACCTACGACATTGACACGAACGTTCAGATACGCGTCACATTTTCTAATGCAATCACTGGACAGCCCATCGATCCGACGGTCGTCAATCTGTTCCTGGTCCCTCCAATCGGTGCAATACAGAACTTCGCCTTAGGATCAAGCGCGATCATCCGCGAAAACATCGGTGTCTACAGTTTCACATTCACGTTCGCCATTTCTGGCACGTGGACCTACAAGTGGCAAGGAACCGGAGCGGTCGTTGCCACGTCACCCGATAGCAAGATCGTCATCAATCCTTCGCTCGCCATCGCGGGCTGAACGCGTCCCTGACCTGGGACCACGAGGAAGCCGGCAGCTCCGGCGCGGTGGGTTCACCCGGCACCTGCATGCCGCGCCGACTTTTTTACCCCCTCTGTTGACAAGGCGGCCTCATGTAACGTTAGCATGCCGCCATGGACCCGAACGTAGAGATCATCTCCCAGGCGATCGCGCGCCTCCGCAGGGCGCAGCCGATCAACCCCGACACCATGCTCGTGTGCGAGCAACTGGAGAAACGCATCATCGCAGGCAACCGCGACTGCCAGGAGTGCGTCAAGCGCCGGGCAGACGCGGTATCCCGGGTCACGAAGCACCGCCAGCGCAAGATCGCCAGGAAACTCAAATGAACTACAACGGGTACCTCGAACCGTACCTGCAGCAGATCATCGAGCTGCACCTGGACGGGCTCACGAACGCGCAGGTCGCCGGCGAGCTGCTTGCCATGGGCGTTACGGCGCCGCGCGCGCGTTGCAGGGAATCCAGGAAAGCGCTCAGCGGCGTGGTGGGCCACGCGCTGCGCAGCGAGGGATACGGCCGCAATGGTCGGGCGACGGTCGGCCCGAGGCCCTGGGACGGCGTGGTGCCAACCGACGTGGCCAGGAGCCAGCGCATGTGGGAGCGGACCATGGCTGCGCGCCGGGCCCGCAACCTCGGCTTGTCGCTTCAGGAGATCGCGAAATGGTTGAAAATATCGCCAACCCTCGCTTGGCACGCGATGCATAGACCCGTCAACGTCTTGTCCCCGGTCGAGGTCTACCTCGGCACCACGCCGACCATAGGAATCGAGTTGTACGCGACGCTGCGCTACGCGTGCGCGCCCGCGACTAAGCGAACGCGGAAGGAACGAGACTGATGGCCACCAAGCTCTACTGCGACGGCTGCGGCGCCGAGTGCCAGGGGCATGTGACTATAACCGTCACGACCACCAGGCCGCTCGTCATGCCCAAGCCCAACAAGGTCAACCGCGACCTGTGCCAGGCCTGCTTCGGCCGCCTCATGGACGGGCTCAAGAACGTGATCGAGGACGTGGTCCCGGCCGAGCGCAAGAGCGAGTAACGTTAACAAAGGAGATCGCGCCATGTCGAAAGCATTCATAGCCCTCGCGGCGTTCTTGTCGCTCGCCGGCATCGGGCACGTGGTGTCCATCGCCACCGGCGCCAAGGCCTGGCGCAACGCGGACGACGGTTACGCCAACGTGCCCCGGGCACCGTACTCGCCGGCCGACGTCGAGCGCTCCGTGAAGGCGCGGCTCCGCGACCCGATGTCGGCCGTCTTCGGCCCGATGCGCGCCTACGGCGACCGCAAGCTCGGCAAGGCGCCGGTCACCGTGGTCTGCAGCGAGGTGAACGCCCGCAACGGCTTCGGGGGCATGACGGGGGACAAGAACTTCGTCTACGTCATGGACCCGCACTTCGTCTCGATCGACGGCGACGTCGGGTTCCTCGAGACCTGGAACAAGCTCTGCGCCGGGGAGCACCGCACGTGAAGAAGGAAACGGAAGCGAGCCTGTTCGCCAAGGTGACCGCGCTGGATCTCTATCTCTGCCGCCGCCTGGAAGAGCGCCTCGACCGCGACGACAAGATCAGGGAGTTCAACGCCGCGCGCCGCGACCGCAGGGGGTGCCGCCACGTGCCGCTGAACGACCCGCGCCTCACGGCGTCGGTGTTGTCGGTCATCAGGCAACTTCCGCCCAAACCATGATTGATCGGGGTGCCTTCATAACCGTGATCGCCGACGCCGTCCGCAGGGGTCGTTTCAAGAAGCACCGCGGCCATTGGGTGCGCCAGGACGAACAGCGGCTCGCCCTGATGTGCGCCGCCGACGTCGCCCGCAAGCTGCCGGGCCTGTTCATGACGGATGAGGTCGATTGCAAACTTTGCAAAAATAGCGATTGAGTGCAAAGATAGCAAAATGCCGAGGGGTTCGAGACCAGGTGAACGCCGGGGAGGCCGCAAAAAAGGTTCCGGCAACAAGTCGACCAAGGCCATCCGCAAGGAGGTCAGGGCCGCCGGCATTCCTGAGATGGTCCCGTTCGGCGTCCAGATCGTCAACTACTTCATGGGCGAGGCCGCGCGGGAACAGGCCGGCGACGAGAACAACCGCGTCGACAAGAAGCTGATCGCCAAGAACCTCATCAACGCGCTCAAGGCGATCCAGGTGCTGCTCCCGTTCACCGACGAGAGGAAGCCGCTCGCCGTCCGGATGGGCGGCGACCCCGACAACCCGACGCCCGTGCCGGTGAACATCAATGACCTGAACAACGGGCAAATGGATGACCTTCTCGCACGACTTGTCGCTGGTCTCAGAAGATGATAGGCGCGCGGTCATCGCGGCGCTGCTCCAGGAGAAGGAAAACCGGCGGCTATCCATCTTCAGCCACTTCGCGCAGTGGCGCGACGACCCGCTGGGCTTCATCGAGCACGCGTTGCTCGGCTTCCTGTGGTCTAAGCAGCGCGAGATCGTCGAGAGCGTCCGCGTCCACCGCCGCACGGCGGTCCAATCATGCCACGATGTCGGCAAGTCGGCGGTCATCGCCAGGGTGTTCGCGTGGTGGTTGAGCTGCAACGAGCCGGGCCAGGCCTTCGGCGTAACGTTAGCGCCCACCCTCCACCAGGTGCGCGGCATCCTGTGGCGCGAGATCAACAGGGTCCACGCCGGCCACGGCCTGCCTGGCTACACCAACCAGACTGAGTGGTGGGTCGACAAGGAGCTCGTGGGGTTCGGCCGCTCGCCGGCCGACACCGACCCCACGGCCATCCAGGGCCAGCACGCTGCCAAGGTGCTCGTGGCGGTCGACGAGGCTTGCGGCGTCGCCCGCGCCATCATAGATGCGGCCGACACGCTCATCACGAACGAGGACAGCCGGATCGTCCTGATCGGCAACCCCGACGACCCGGACACCTACTTCGGCGAGGTATGCCGGCCCGGGTCGGGATGGAACGTCATCCGGATATCGGCGTTCGAGAGCCCGAACTTCACCGGCGAGGAGGTGCCAAAGTGGCTGCGCAAGCTGCTGGTGTCCCGGGTATGGGTCGAGGAGAAGAAGAAGTCGTGGGGCGTCGGGTCCATCCTCTACACGTCCAAGGTGCTCGGCGAGTTCCCGGAGCAGTCGACCGACTCGCTCATCCCCGCCGAGGCGCTGCGCCAGGCGCACGCCCGCTACGTGGCCGACCGGGTGCCGGGCGACGAGGACGGGCCCAATGAGCTCGGCATCGACGTGGCGCGCATGGGCGACGATAGGTCGGTGTTCTACCGGCGGAAGGGGTGGCGTGCGTTCCTCGAGCACCAGCACCGCAAGCGCGACCTCATGGAACTGGTCGGCCACGTAGTGCGCCTTTGCCGGAAGGACAAGCCGCTCCGCGTCAAGGTCGACGACACCGGCATGGGGGGCGGCGTGAGCGACCGCCTGCGCGAGATGAAGAACATGGAGAACCCGGTCAGCCCGGGGGAGATTGAGGCGAAGGAGGCACTGGCCGGCGTCGAGATCGTGCCCATCAACGTGGGCGAGGGGGCCGAGAGCATCCAGGCGGACGAGCGCTTCAAGAACAAGCGCGCCGAGATCAACTGGATGATGCGCATGCACATGACGGACGACAACCCGCGCATCGCCATCGAGCCGAACGACACGCTCGATGCGGAGATCATGCAGGTGAAATACAAGCCGCTGTCGACCGGCGAGATACAAATCGAGAAGAAGGCGGACATGAAGAAGCGCACCAAGGGGGCGAGCCCCGATATGTGGGACGCCCTCTGCCTCGCCTTCGCGTCTCCGTCCTTCCCGGGGGCCGGCCTGATGGAGTGGTACCGGCGCAACGCGGAAGCCCAGCAGAAGTCCGCCGAGGAGGCCAAGGCGGCCAAGGGTGCGCCGTCCCTGTCCACCGGCGGCGTGCGGCTCAAGGCGCCGCCCGACATCAGCACCGTTTACGGGATGACTGGAACGGTGTACCAAGTGGTGGACGGGGAGATCGTCGTCAGCGCTGACGACGCCAAGCCCCTGCTCACCGGCCAGGGCTTCGAGAAGCTCTGAACGACCCAATCCATCCAAGGAGTTTTGCCCTATGGCCACCGTCGCAATGATCGCTCCCCGCGGGTTCACCGGCAGCCTTCAGATGGCTCGTTCCACCCCGCCGTCGAGCGGACTTACCTATACGCCGGACGCGAACGGCTTCATCGCGTGCGACGTGCGCGACACAGACGCGGCTCAGGCTGCGGGGTTTACCTATGCAACGGGCGGATTGCCTCCGGTGAAGTTCACGGCCGCCGCGTTGTCGGCGGGCACGCTCGCCGCGGGATTAATCGCAGGCGCCGCCAAGAAATGCGTGTTGCAATGCAACGTCGGCGCAACTCCCGGCACGCAGACCACCCGCACCGCGGCGCAGATGTTGGCCGATGTCCCAGGCGCGCAGGTCGGCGACGTTTACGAGTTCAGGATCGTGAACAACACGGCGGCCGCCGTCTTGACATTGGCGGGCGACGCTTCCGTTACCACGACCGGCACCATGACAGTTGCGGCTCTTTCTTTCCGCGATTTCATTTTGACCTTCCTGAGCGCGACCACCGCGAATATCACGTCTCTCGGAGTCAGCGGCGCCGGCGGTCCGTAACATGTCGACTTTCTCAATCGTTGGCATCGCGAAGGCTAGTTTCAATGGTCGAAACGGTGCGGGAACAATCAGTGTTCCAGGAGTCAAGGCTGGAGACATCGTAATCTGGATGGCCGACACTCCATCAGGAGAGTCATTGCAAGTCAGATCGATTGAGTTTTCACCTTGGGTGGAAGGCATCATCACCGTCGACGATGAGGTTCAACAGACTGTCGACGGAAATGCTTCAGCAAGCATATTCACTATTTTGTTGATACGTGGGGTTTGAGATGACCATCGCCTATCCAATCTCCGGCGTCATGCGCACGTTCGTTTCCGAGGACGCGACCAAGGTCGGCATCGTGATGACGACCGAGATCGAGGGCGAGCATCTCTGCGTCGGCATGCCGATGGACGTGCTCGACAAGCTGATCGATGCCCTGATCTTCGCCCGCACGGAGGCCAAGCACAAGGGCTGCCCGAACCCGTCGACCATCCTGCTGCGGCCGGTGTCAAGCTGGTCGACCTGGGCGGCCCGGCTCGAGGCCCCCGGCATGGTCGCAGTGGCGTTCGACCCGTCCTTGCCGACCCGGGTCGGGTTCGCGCTCCCGCACCAGGACGCGCGCGCCCTCGCGGTGGCGTTGCGTGCGAAGGCGCGGGAGAGCGTGATGGCGATCATGGCACCAGGAGCGCGGCAATAGGAGCGAGATTAGATGGAAAGATGGAAAATTATAGTCGCGTTTTTCTTCGCCATCGCATCGACATGGGTATTTGCGCAGGCTCAATTTCCATCTGCATCGAATCCAAGCGTTAGCGTTGGAACTGCCGTTCAACAATCCGTTGATACCAATGGCAGAGCAGTTCCATCGTCAGCGGCAAATCCATCTCCGCAACGTGCGGGTTCGTATGGCACCATTACCGCGCCGCAATATTGTCAGATCACAGCTGCTCTTAGTTCCGCGATCAATTTGACGACCGCAAATTGTTCAACTGGAACTATTCTTCCCCTCGCAACCATTGCGCAGATTTGCGCATCTATGCAGGGAATAAGATATACTTCATCTGGCGTTGTGACGCCGACAGCGAGTATCGGCATTCCGGTTCCGGCTGGCGCCTGTTTTCAATACTCCGGGCCGCTGGGTACCCTGAAGATTATCCAGCAAACGAGCGGCGCCGTTGTCGACCTTGACGCCGTTCGGCTATGCCCAGATCGCGTTCGCCGCAGCGATCAGTTGGCTGCTGTTTCGCCACGCACCTGACTTGTGGGCCGCGGCAGGCATGGGGCTCATCGCCTTCAGCGGTGCCGCAACGGTGTGGCTCAACGCGCGCGAGACTGCGCACGCAGAGGCGGCACCATCGAGCCGGAACGGGTGAGGGCCAGCAACCGCAGAACCAGACTCAACCCTGAACAACTCTTGGACCTCGTGCCGGCTTCGCCTCGCCCCCAAAGGCCGCTCTTCTCCGACTGATTTCCCCGATCGACGCCGCCGGCCAGTTCCTGTTCGACGTGGTGCTTACGTGATTGCGCGCAGCACCTGCACAGCTACGACTTGTTGTCGGAGGTCGGCGCCGTTACCACTTGCCCGTCCTTCACCGGCAACGTCGGGCCCGGCTTGAAGGATGTCCTCACCACGCCGTCCTTGCCGTCGAGGCGATAGGTGACGTTGTAGCCGACCACCTTCTGCGACTTTTCGTTCACGGTCTTGCAGCGGTGCTCGGTCGTCGTGGTGACATCTTTCTCTTGCATGTTCTTCTGGATCTGGTTGCCGGCATAGCCCCCGGCGGCGGCTCCGGCGACGGTGGCCAGCGTCTTGCCCTTGCCACCACCGACGGTACTTCCCAACAGGCCACCCGCCAGTCCGCCGACCACGGTGCCGGCGATGCGATGCCCATCCTTAACCGGCGCCTGATGCTGCACCTGAACGTCTTCGCATTTCTCATGCGGAGTCACCACCGTCTCGACGACCTCCTTCACCGCGACGACTTCGGCGAACGCCGGCGTCGTCATCGTCTTGTAGCCTGAGACGGCGCCAGCGCCGAGCACCACCATGGCGATGCCGCCGACTGCAATTCCCTTGATCATTGATTTGTCCATTCGCATGTCCCTTTCAGATCGCGCCATTTTCATCGTCGAAACGACCAGCCTTGGCGCGTGTTGGCGCGGTCTCGCAGATAAAAAGTGCGAAAAAGAGCGGCCTGGGCAATATTGCACGAACCCTCTGTAACGCTCGAGCGGTCAGGTACGCAGGACCTCCTGAACTACTCCGACGAACGCACGCAACCCTGCCAGCGCATGCGACTCGATCCA
>Ga0137409_10001636_pt1 | contig 24258 bp, 28 predicted proteins | sample CZODoug1_16funga_FD_122059 | JGI IMG/M metagenome (GOLD analysis project Ga0137409, IMG submission 122059) | Vadose zone soil fungal communities from Angelo Coast Range Reserve, California, USA - CZODoug1_16fungal (Hybrid Assembly) | ecosystem: Environmental > Terrestrial > Soil > Vadose zone...
AAGCGCCAGAGCATTACCAATCCGGAAAACACGGTGTACGCCATCAAACGCCTGATCGGTCGACGCTATGACGACCCGATCACCGAGAAAGACAAGACGATGGTGCCCTACCATATCGTGCGTGGCGACAACGGTGACGCATGGGTGGAAACCAGAGGCAAGAAATACAGCCCGAGCCAGATCAGCGCCTTCATTCTTACCAAAATGAAGGAAACAGCAGAAGCCTACCTCGGCAACGCCGTGACGCAGGCAGTGATCACGGTGCCGGCCTATTTCAACGATGCCCAGCGTCAGGCGACAAAGGACGCCGGCCGGATTGCCGGCCTTGAAGTATTGCGAATCATCAACGAGCCCACCGCAGCCGCGCTCGCTTACGGGCTCGAAAAGAAGGGAAGCGGCAAGATCGCCGTCTATGACCTTGGCGGCGGCACCTTCGACATTTCGATTCTCGAGGTCGGCGATGGCGTGTTCGAGGTCAAATCGACCAACGGCGACACCTTCCTCGGCGGTGAGGATTTCGACAAACGGATCATCGACTATCTGGCTGACGAATTCCGCAAGGAGAATGGCATCGACCTGCGCAAGGATCGCCTCGCGCTGCAGCGGCTGAAGGACGCGGCCGAGAAGGCCAAGATCGAACTTTCGAGCGCCACTCAGACCGATGTAAATCTGCCGTTCATTACCGCGGATCAGGCCGGGCCGAAACATCTCAATATCAAGCTCTCACGCGCAAAGCTGGAAGCCCTGGTCGACGACCTGATCCAGCGCACGATCGATCCGTGCAAGGCGGCATTGAAGGACGCCGGCCTGCAACCATCTCAGATCGACGAGGTCGTGCTGGTTGGCGGGCAAACCCGCATGCCCAAAGTCCAGGAAACCGTGCAGAAGCTGTTCGGGCGCGAGCCGCACAAAGGCGTCAATCCAGATGAAGTGGTCGCCATCGGCGCCGCTATCCAGGCCGGCGTGCTGCAAGGCGATGTCAAGGATGTCCTGCTGCTCGACGTGACCCCGCTGTCGCTGGGAATCGAGACGCTGGGCGGCGTCATGACCAAGCTGATCGACCGCAACACCACCATACCGACCAAGAAGAGCCAGGTTTTCTCAACGGCCGAGGATAATCAAACCGCGGTCACCATCCGTGTCTTCCAGGGCGAGCGGGAGATGGCGGCCGACAACAAGCTCCTCGCCCAGTTCGACCTGGTCGGGATTCCTCCGGCGCCGCGGGGCGTGCCGCAAATCGAGGTCACCTTCGATATCGATGCCAACGGCATCGTCAACGTATCGGCCAAGGACAAGGCGAGCGGGAAGGAGCAAAGCATCCGGATCCAAGCGTCCGGCGGCTTGAGCGAGGCCGATATCCAGAAAATGGTCAAGGAGGCCGAAGCCCATGCCGAGGAAGATAAGCGTCGCAAGGAGCTCGTCGAAGCGCGCAACCAGGCCGATGCGGCCATCTATAGTGCCGAGAAAGCGCTGAAGGAGGCGGCGACAAAGATAACTGCCGACCTTAAGAAAGAGGCCGAACAGGCCATCGCCGACGCAAAGCAGATTCTGACGGAGGAAATTCCGCAAACAATCCGTCAGGCGACGGAACGCCTGCTGCAGTTGGCGTCCAAGATCGGCGAAGCTCTGAATCGCGCGACCTCGCAAGGAGCCGGTGGCGCAGGCGGGCAAGCGGGATCGTCCGGCGACGGAAGCGGTTCTTCCGGTGAGGACGTCGTCGATGCGGAATTCGAGGAAGTCGATCCTCGCAACCAGAAAGCTTCGTGAAGAGAGGTTTCACGCAAACGCAACACGGCGAGGCATGGGAGTATGACATGGCGGCAAACACTATGGACAGTGATGTCGACCCGTCAGCCACAGGTGAAAGCAAAGACAACGATTCCTCGTCGGAAATCGCGTCGTCGTTGCGTGAGCGGTTGATGCGGGCGCTTGCCGAGATCGAGAATACAAGGCGCCAGGGTGAGCGGCGCGAGCAAGACGCTCGGCAATACGCGATAACGAACTTTGCCCGCGAGTTGTTGCAGGTTGTCGACAATCTGCGTCGTGCCATCGGCGCCAGCGCGACGGATGCAGAGGCGAACAAGGGAGATGGACTGATAGAAGGCGTTGCGGCCACCGAACGTATTCTGACACAGGTTCTGAATCGCTTCGGCGTCGAGGAACTCAACGCCCTCAACGAGCCGTTCGATCCCAGAAAACACGAAGCGGTGATGGAGACGGATGAGACAGAACAGCCCCCCGGCCGCGTGGCCGAGGTTTTGGAAAATGGCTACATGCTTCACGACCGTCTACTGCGGCCGGCGCGTGTCGTGGTGGCCAAGCCCCAGCAGCCATCGTCGCAAGCGGCAAACCAATGACGCCGTATTCGCTCGGCATTGCCGACGTGCAAACAGGAGTGGGCAGTGGCTGTGGACCCCTACACAACGCTGGGCGTGAAAAAGGACGCTACGCAGGACGATATTCAAAAGGCCTATCGCCGCTTGGCGAAAAAGCTGCACCCCGACCTAAATCCCGGCAACAAGGTCGCTGAAGACAAGTTCAAGGAAGTTGCGGCCGCCTACGATCTCTTGAGCGATCCGGACAAGCGCGCGCGCTTTGACCGCGGCGAAATCGACGGTTCAGGCACGGAGCGGCCGCGCCAGCAATATTACAGGGATTTTGCTGATCAGGACGGCTGGTCAGCCTACACCAGCAACGCCGGCTTCGCCGACTTTGGCGATTACGCGGGAACCGAAGATATTCTCTCCGAGATCTTCGGCCGCCAGGGCCGCGCGGCCCGCCGCCGGCGGGGCCAGGACGTCCGCTATCACCTTGAGCTTTCTTTTCTTGATGCCGTCAATGGCGGCAAGCAATCCATTGTCCTTCCGGACGGCACCACGCTGGACGTCAGTATTCCACCGGGAACGCGGGATGGCCAGATTCTGCGTTTGAAAGGCAAGGGCCGGCCGGCGGCGGGCGACGGTCCGCCAGGCGACGCGCTGATCGAGATAACCCTCCTGCCGCATCCCTACTTCACCCGAAAAGGCGACGACATCTATCTGGATCTACCGATTTCCCTGAAGGAGGCAGTGCTGGGCGCAAAGATCAGAGTGCCCACTCCCATTGGAACGGTCGCGGCGACGATACCTAAATGGTCAAGCACCGGTCGCGTTCTCCGGCTGAAGGGACGCGGCGTGCCGCGTCCCGACGGCGGCAAAGGCGATCAATACGTCACGCTCAAGCTGGTGCTTCCGCAAAAGCCGAATCCGGAGCTCGAAAGATTTGTCGCGAAGTGGCAGCCTGCGGCCGACAGTCCGCGGCAATTTATGGGAGTATGACGATGGAAACCCAGGAATTCATCGGTCGATCGCATCTTGATAGGCCGACATTGAATGCCTGGATCGAAGCGGAATGGCTGGTGCCTGTCACCAGCGGAAAGACATTTCACTTTTCGGACGCCGACCTCGCGCGGGCGCGGCTGATCAGGGATCTCAAGGTGGATTTCGGCGTGAACGACGAGGGCATCGCGATCGTCTTGCATCTCCTTGACCAATTGCACGGGCTGCGTTGCCTGGTGCGGGTCAGGCGATGGAAGCCTCCGATCGAGCCAAAGATGTCGACTGATCGGTGCCGTGCGGAACGCACCCTGCTTTGAAGGTAAGCGAGACCGCGTTACCGACATGCGGCGGCTGGAAAGGCTGGTCGTTCCTTCAAGCCATCGATACCGCGTTGCGTTGAGTGGCGACGCGGTCGCGCACTTCGGCCGCGATTTTGAATGAGCGGAGTCTGGCTGCGTGGTCGTAGATCTGCGCCGTCAACATCAGTTCGTCCGCACCGGTCTCAGCGATGAACGCTTCCAACCCGCGCTGGACGGTATCTGGAGCGCCTATCACAGAATAAGCCAGTGCCTCCTCAACTCCCGCCCGCTCCATCGGCGACCAGTAGCTATCCATGTTGTCGACCGGCGGTGGCAAAGGACCGGGCGTACCGCGCCGCAGGCTGACGAACTGTCGTTGCAGCGATGTGATCAGATGCTGCGCCTCCGCATCCGTATCCGCCGCGAATACATTTACGCCGACCATCGCGTAGGGCTCATGGAGCTGCTCTGACGGCTGAAACCGAGCGCGGTATACCGCCAGCGCCGGCATCAGCGCCGCAGGAGCAAAATGCGATCCGAACGCGAACGGCAAACCGAGCATGGCGGCGAGCTGCGCACTGAACGTGCTCGATCCGAGCAACCAGATCGGGACCCGCAATCCCGCGCCTGGTACCGCCCGCACCGCCTGGCCGGGCTGCACCAGTCCCAACAAAGCCTGCAGTTCCATGACATCTTGGGGAAAATTCTCGGCCGTCGCCGCAAGGTCCCGGCGCAACGCCCGCGCCGTGCGCTGGTCCGTGCCGGGTGCGCGGCCGAGGCCGAGATCAATGCGGCCCCTGTAAAGCGATTCCAGCGTGCCGAATTGTTCCGCGATGACCAGAGGCGCGTGGTTCGGCAGCATGACGCCGCCCGATCCCACGCGGATGGTCTTGGTGCCGCCGGCGATATAGCCGATCACCACCGCGGTCGCAGCGCTGGCGATGCCGGGCATATTGTGATGTTCGGCAAGCCAGAACCGCCTGTAATTCCAGCGTTCGGCGTGCTGCGCGAGATCGAGCGAATTGCGGAAGGCATCAGCCGCCTCGCTGCCCTGATTGATCGGCGACAGGTCCAGAATTGAGAAGGGAATCACTTGCAGCTCCAGTTCTTGCGTAATGGCCGCTGCGACGGACCGTCATCCCCGTCCTATCTAGGTATCTTCCGCACCGAGCGTAGTCTTGCGCCGAACGATTTGCGATCACCGCAATCATGGAAGGCTCGCGCCTCAGTGGAAGCCGTAGCGGAGGATGGCGGTCAGCGGAGCGTGATCCGGCAATTCTTCCCGCCGCGCGCCCAGGACCCTGGCCCCTGTCGACAGCGCGCGCCGCGCAACTTCGTCGACAACGCTATAGGTCTCGGCATCATCGGAAGCAGAATATGTAACGCTGCCATCGATGTCGCTGACGAGGCCGGGGATAACCGCATCGAGATCGACAAGAAGCTGATCAATAGCGCCTGCGGTTGCTGCGTGCGCGGCGTAGGAAACGTCTGTCGTCGCACGCCGTGGCTTCAACTGGTCGTAAAGTGCAATCACCGCCTTCAGTTCGCGGGAATAGTGACGGTCAAGAATCGGGATCGCCGCGTCTTCCAACTCGGCATCCGTTACCAGCTCGGGATTTCCTTCAATCATCTCATCGACCAGCTTTGGATAGGTGTTGAGCGAACGGAACATCGACGCGAGCGGCTCCTCCGCCGCAAGAACCAGCGGTGTGCTCCATCCAGCGAGCACGCTGTGTATAGCCTGCTCGACTCGCCTTACGTACTTATGCAACAGCACTTTCTCGCCTTCGAGGTTCTGCAGCCGGCCGCGCGGAGCCCGAACGTGAAAGGATGGGCGTCGTGTCGCTTCTTCCGCGTTTTTGGGCAGATCTGAAATCTGCAGTCGCTGCGGGGGGAAATTAATGAACGCGTGGACCAGCCGAACGCTTTCTTCCGCCAACGCAAGCACAAGGATATCGTGCGGGCACGTCATGGCTCGTATCAGTGGCGTCAGATGAAATCGGTCCGCCACTTCGGCCAACGGCTTTGACGCGTTGGGAAGGCGGAACATTCGCGTCAGGCTCGTTGTAGTGAGCACCGCCAATCCATTGGCCTGATAATGCCAGAACGATTCGATCGGGTCCGGCTTTGCGCGCTGCAGCTTTCTGATGTGGTCCTCATCCTGGACGTTATGCTCTGGGCCCGCCAAATGATCGAACTGCTGCTCGAAAACAGCGATCTTGTGCTTGTCGATACCGGCTTCCTTCATCTGCGACAAGGCTTCCTTGGCGAGGTCCTTGAACGCGGTGCGATTGAACTTGGCGCTCGCCCCCAACGGAGATGTCGGCAGGTACAGGGAAACGCAGGTTTCGCCCTTGATCTGCGCTAGCGCCTTGAACTCATCCAGGGTCGGAATATTGATGTAGAGCATCGGCCCCTCATTCAGCGCCGGCCCAGAGACGTTCATTCGGCCCTGATTGACCGATGTTGGCCGAAGCATCGCTCATCGGCATTGATGGCCGTCAATCACACCGGCAGCTCCAGTGCCCACGCGAAAGCGCATACGGCAGCAAACCCGATCAAGGCGTGACCCCATTCCAGCAATCCCCAATCGCGCATCAGTTTTCGCACGGGCGAGACGACTCTTCCTGCCGGAATAGCGCAAAGCCAGACGTTCACCGGCACCATCACAAAGTAGGCATACGGCCAGCTCGCCAGGATCGTGATGCCGCCAATGATCCAGCGTACGTCGCCGTTAGTCCTGAATTGGGCATAAGCGAGAATTGCCGAGACGACGGCAAGGATCGACAACATCAGCGTGCCGCGCCGGTTGCTCCGTGCCCACTCCTGAAACATAGCACGGGTGCCGAGTGCGAGCCGAGCCGGCTGCTCGACAAGACCGATATAAATCGTTGCCCCAAGGAAGGCGGCGGCGACGGCGAAGGCGTACAGACCGGGCCGCATGGTGCTGGCTCCTGATGCAATATGGCTGATTTCCCATTCAATGTGACATGAACACCGGAACGGTCATCGACTTCAGCATATCGCGGGTCACGCCCCCCAGAATGACCTCGCGCAACTTTGCGTGGCCGTAGCCACCCATCACGATCAGCGTTCCGGAATTGTCGGCGATATAGGACAGGATGGCGTCGGCGACATCGATGTCGGCTGCCGGGATTGTTTCGATCTGGACCTTGACGTCATGGCGTGCGAGATGCGTCGCCATTTCGACGCCGCGAATTTCTTTCCGGTCGCTGTTGGTCTTTTCGTTCAGCACGATCAACAAGTCGACCATCGTCGCCTTGGTCAATAACGGCAACGCATCGTTGATGGCGCGTGCCGCTGCGCGGCTGCCATCCCAGCAGCACACCACATGATCAAGCTTTAGCCCCTCCTTCTGGATGTAGGGCACCACGATAAGCGGACGCCCGGACTCGAAAAGCGAAGTTTCGATCATGTCCTCGTTGTCCATCGCGTTCGGTTCGGACTGCATGAAAACGCTGAGATCGAAACGCCGCGCGAGTGCCGACAGGACCGCGGGGGCTTCCGCTCCTATCGTCCTGATCAGGCGGTGCTCCGCAGAAACAAGGCTGCGCCTGGCGGCCGCCTCGAAGCGTTCTATCGCGGCTAAAGCGGCTTTCTCGCTCTCAGCGATCATCTGAGCTACAATTTCTGGTGGAATTTCCAGCATCACGTAGCCTGGAAAATCCGGCGCATAGGCGAAAGCAACTCCAGCGACATGTGTGTCAAAGGTCTCCGCAATGGTGATGGCAAAATCGCGGGCCGGATCGCGCGCGATCCCGTGCTCCAGATCAACAATAATGTCCTTGATCATCGAAATGCTCCCGTAGAGGACGTGAAGCCGTTAGGGGAGCATTGTCGAGGTCCGTGGTATCGCGAGCATTGATGCCGGTCAACACCGCCCACTCATTGATCGACGTTGGCGGCGGCCGGCTTGCCCTGACATCTGTCGGTCGGCCGCGAAAGGAAGCCAGACATCACCGGACGCTAGTTCTTCTTTGCCGGAACTGTTGAACGCGCAAAAAGTCAGTAGCAATCTTCTACACGGCGAATGCGCCAACCCCATCCGTCCCAGAAGCGTTCGCGCCGGACGTAGCACCGCGGCCCAAAATAGACGGGTTCGTACGCATAGCTGTAGTACGGCCTTGGTGCTGTTGATGCGAGCGCGGCGCCGAGGAGGGCTCCTGCTGCCAAGCCGCCGACAACGGGAGCAACGGGAAAGCCATGATGATGACGCCATCGAGCGTCCGCCGTCGTCGGGCTCACGACCGCGCCGGTTGCCACTGTCAAGCCAACCGCGAGTGTGGCTAAAGCTCTTTTCATGATAGACCTCACTTCTTGGTTTCGATGTACATCGAACGCCCGGCATTTGACGCCGTTTTGGGCGCTCAGCCCTCAGCCATCCTGAACGTAACGCCTGGTAGGCGCTCGGCATTGGCGTTCGTCAATGATTGGCTTGCTGCTGTCGAACAATTGGAAGCTCCGGTTTGCCGGTCACCAAGCGCATGGCCCGCGAGCGACCGTCAATTCGCAGCGGAAACCGATAAACGATCCGTAAATTGATTGCCGTCATTGCGCCACGCCTCTTGCTTTGTCAGTTGCGAGGCCTGCAGTCCTCGGCAACACCAACACGCCGGAACTAGGCGCAGATGCAGAATTGGCTGCGTGCTGACTGGAAAAGGAGAACTGCCATGGCAGTGACACTTAATCGACGAGCATATCAACATGCCCAGGAGCTTATCAACGAAGGCCGATTTGTATTCGACGAGCGGGATGCATGGAGCGAGCACCGGCCGTCCGCACAAGAGGAAAATGAATTCATTCGCCTCCACGGCTTTTCCGAATACGGCAAATGGTATTTGGGAATCAACGACGAAAAGCCTGAGGATACCAAGGGACATTACGAGTTTCCCTATGGAGATTTCAAAAACGTCCACCGCTGTGGCGTGCTCTCTGCGGAAAGCCGCGCGGGCCAATACCAACACTATGACATTGAGAATGCGACGGCGCACTTGCACGGAATGATGGAGGGCCGGAAAGCTGCCTCGACTCCGAAGCGCTCGCGAGCGGCTTCCCCCGGCAAAACCTCGCGCGGGGCCCGAAATCCGGTGCGATGACCCGATCGCCGTTTCAGCGGTTCACGATCCAAAAGACCAGGCTGAACACTACGCTCAGCAGCAAGCATGTCATCAGTGGGAAATAGAAGGTCATATTTTCCCGCTCAATCACAAAGTCGCCGGGCAGCCGTCCCAACCCAATCCGGCTTAGAAAGGGCCAGAGCAGGCCGGCCACCAAAATTGCGAGGCCGAGCACGATCAGAAAGCGCGCCATCGCTGTCGATCCCTTGCGGGTTGTTGCGTCAATTCTGTCGGCGCTGACCCAACAATTGAAGCAGCATCACGAAAAGATTTATGAAGTCGAGATAGAGCGCCAACGCACCGAGCACTGCCTTCTTAGCTGCGGTTTCACCCGTGTCTGACTCAAGATACATCTCCTTGACACGCTGCGTATCGTATGCGGTAAGGCCCACGAATACGATTACGCCGACCACGGAGATTGCAAACTGAAGGGCGGTTGACCCAATAAAGATGTTAACGATGGACGCGATGACGATACCAATGAGTCCCATCAGGAGGAACGAGCCAAAGCCCGACAAATCGGACTTGGTGGTATATCCGTAAATGCTCATCGCTCCGTAGGTCGCGGCCGTGATAAAGAACACGCGCGCGATCGAGGTCCCGGTGAACGCTAGGAAGATGCTCCCCAATGACAGGCCCATGATGGCGGCATAGAGCCAGAACAGCACCGTCGCCGTTCCCGCGCTCATTCGCTGGATGCCGAAACTCAGGGCCAGCACGAAGCCGAGCGGCGCCAGCATGACAATCCAGATTAGCCCCGTGTCAGCGATGGCTTGGTAGAAACCGGAAACCGCGGCAGCGTAAGCGATGATACCGGTTAATACGAGGCCACCAGCCATGTAACCATAGACGCGCTGCATATGGACGCGTAGACCTGCATCGATCTCGGCGCCGATCGGCGGCGGGGTGACCATCCCGTCCGAAGTTCTTCGAGCGTTGGAATCGTAATAGATCATGGGTTTCTCCTGTGCGGTTGGGTCGACCCGAGCGCGGGGTCATGAGTTGCGTCGATCCCTCGCGATGCGCTCGCAGGCGACGGGTTGGCGGTCTCGCATCTATCAGGAAGCGCCGTGCCGAACTTGTTTATCGACAAGGAGCAGCCCGATGACGAGTGCAAGCAGCAAGACCGCGAGTCCGTAAGTACCGGGAAACACCAGCCAGAAGACCAGAGCGCCCAACACGGCGGCAAAAGCAACGAACCAGAGCAGTATCGCCGCCCCGACTCCGGCCATCACGAGCAGGAACGGCAGCAGCAGCAACACGACGGCCACCACCATGATTCCCAACAACAATTGTTCGAGGATCACTGCACCCTCCGGATTCGCGCCCATTAGCAGGGCCACAGCGCAAGCAACAGCAAACTCGCGACCAGACCCCATCCAGCGACTGATAATCAGGCGATCAGCTCGTCGCGGCCTTGACGAACATCAAATTCCAACAAGTCCGTTAGTGAGCGTGCAGTGCGCGTTCGCTGCGAACCTGATCGGCGGTGTAGGGCACGGCGTTCGGATCAAAACACAGCCAGCCGGACTTGCGGTAAAGCTCACAGCGTTCCTGAAGCTTCACCACGGACTGATTCATCGTCGCCTCTATTCGCGGCAATTCGCTCTGCTGTACCCGCGCCACGACCAGCGTTCCGCCGCGGCGCACGCCCTCGACGAAAACCTGCGCGTCTTCCTCGCTGATGCCAGCATTGGTCAGCGCACCAAGCAAGCCGCCGGCTACGCCGCCGATCGCCATGCTGCCCAACACAGCTGCGAGCCATCCGACGCCGACGACGGCGCCGACACCGGGAATCGCCAGCATGGTGACGAGGCTGGCTGCTGTCGCCGCGGTGGCGCCGATCGCAGCACCGATGGCCGCTGCCTCGACTTTGCCATCGGCTCGCCTGCTCGGGCCATCCTCCCGCCTAGGGGCAACGCTGGCGGTCTTCGTGGCGCTGTACCAAGCGTCGGAATTAACCCTTTGCACAAAGGCCGCGGATCGGCCGCGGCGAGCGCGACGGATCCAGCAATGCTGGTTACTGTCTTTCATTGCGGTCACGGCTCGCGCCTTGACAAGTATCAATTGAATGTCGCGGATTTCGTTTTGATGCGAATGTTCCGGCTCGGCACAATAATTCGACGCTCGTCACGCCACAGAATCTGGCGTTCAGCGCCGCAGGCTTTCCATGAGGCCCAGAAGCAGAAATCCTAGAGCTTGGTCCCTCGCCACCATATTACCGTGACAGCAACGTCAGCAATTCGCCGTCGCTTCCCTCGTACCTTTCCGCGGCATCGAGTGCAACGTCGATGACACGCGGTCGCGGAACTTGCAGGTACCAGCGATGCACGCGTACGCTACCAGCGTTCTCCTCACCGACGTCGAGAAGCCACAGATAGCGATCTTCGCCGACCACTTTGGTGGTCACGACAAGGTCACCTCGTTCGATAAAATCATTGTGCGGGGAATGGAGACCATCACCAAAGGCACTCCCGAGGAAGTTAGCGGTGAATTGAACGGAGTGATTCGCAGCTTCCAGCGAGAGGATGATCCGGTTGGCGTAAATGTATGAACCGTCGAGGCGACAGATGGTGACCAACATGACCGATCCCTTTACGTGTACAAGACGCGACGGGCCCCCTATCTTTTTCACTGCGATGACTGCGGCGCCTTGTCGAATGTCAACTGGAATGTCGTTGACTTCGTTCTAAAGCACATATTCGTCGAAAACTAATTTGACGGTCGTCAACGCCAGTCTTCTTAAGCGATTCTAGGTTTGCTAGATTTCGCCGGGCACGCTTTTCAGGATGCGGGCTAGCCATGTTCTCTCTTGTTTCAACGTTTCACGATGCGGCGGTCGCGCCCGAGGCGTGGCCGGAAGCGCTAAAGGCATTGACGGACGCGGCCGGCGTCGCCGGCGCGGCATTGATCATTTCGAACAAGAGCACGGGAAATGTCGACGAGGCCTACTTTTTCGGCCTTAGCGCTGGATTCAAGTCCGACTATGTCCGGCACTACGCCAACGTGGACCCATATTCGCCACTGCTCGATGGAAGCTGGACAAAACTCTCCGAGTGTCTGACAATGTTAAGAAAAAGCGAGTGGTACAATGATTTCGTATTGACGTGCGGGGTTCGAGATATTCTGGGAGCGCGCCTTGTCGATACGCCGAATTATTGCGTTATCTTCGGTATTCACCAGCAGATCGGTCGCGACCTGCCTGACAGAGTCGATTCGCTTATAGACCTTGTGACTATTCCGTTGAAGCAGGCAGCCTGGCGTCACATCGAGCGTCTGTCTTCACGAAGTGATGCATTCGACGAATCCCACACGGAGGTTTTGGCTGGACAAAACCGGTTTTATTTCGACATTGAAAACGGCAATCGGTATCCAGACAAAACGGGATCTGTTTTTTCCACCCCCGACGACGCCGTGGCGCATGCTTTCGTCATTGCCCAAGAACTTGCGCAGGACGGGAGCTGGCAAGGATCCTCCATTGCCGTTACGGATAATCGGGGACAAGAAATTGCCTGCGTGCGAATCGGCCGGTAGGTCACTTCGCAACCGGGCAAAGCTTCTTGCGAAGCAAAGTACTCAAGTAGCTGGCGCAGCTGCCATGACGACCCGACCTGCCACAGCGCACGGCATCCCTACCACAAGGTTGCCCTCGGGCGAGGCGATACCTTCGCTTGGCCAGGGAACGTGGGGCATGGCTGAAGACGTGCGGCGGCGAAAGGACGAAATTGCGGCGCTCCGCGTCGGCTTCGATCTTGGCATGACGCTGGTCGACACCGCACAGATGTATGCCGACGGCGGAGCCGAGGCGCTCGTTGGCGAAGCGATCGCCGGGCGCCGCGACGAGCTGTTCCTTGTCAGCAAGGTCCTCCCCGAAAATGCGACGAGGCCGGGGACAGTGGCCGCGTGCGAGCACAGTTTGCGACTGCTTGGAACGGACCGCATCGATCTCTATCTGTTGCACTGGCGCGGCAATGTACCACTCGAGGAAACGCTCGACGCCTTTGCCGCGCTGACATGATCGAGCTTTGGGGACTCGCCGGTGGCACGAACGTTGCGACCGACCAGGTCCTCTATAACCTGACACGGCGCGGCATCGAGTACGATCTGATACCTTGGTGCCGCGACCGAAAGATCCCGATCATGGCCTATTCGCCAATTGAGCAAGGGCGGCTGCTCGACCATAGCGAGCTTAAAAACGTAGCGGCTCGACACAACGCACGGCCCGCTCAAGTCGCGCTCGCTTGGTTACTCCGACAGGACGGTGTTGTGGCCATTCCGAAGGCGGTCAACGTTGCACATGTTCGGGAAAACTACACGGCATGCGCGCTCCACCTCACGAAAGAGGATCTCACCGCACTCGACCGGGCGTTTCCACCGCCCACCGAGGCGACACCGTTGGCCATGCTGTGAAGGCCAGTTTGTGCGCGGCTTATCTTGCGCGAACGCCGTGGCAGCGCGGTGACCGGCCTGCGGCGATCTCACCGGGTCCAGCCGACGCTGCAATTTGAACAGCTGCCAACCAGTCTTGCCACACGGTCGGATCGACCGGCGACCCATCAGCCCATTTCAAGGCCCCGAGCATAAACGCGATCTCATCGACGGGCTTATCATGGCGGCGCCACACGGTCTCGAGAAAGACGCGCACCGCATCATAGCCTTCAATCACTGTGATTGTGTCGGTTGCTTTCACCAGAGCCATGTTCGGCAATCCTGAGCTACGCCCGACCGTCACGCGCATTTACGCTGCGCGGCGCGACCGCCGTCGCCATCGGAACAAGAGGCTTGCAGGCTACGCTTGGTCCACCCTAACTACATTGACGATTGTCAGCCATGGCAACTGCTGAGCCAAATGCTTTCAAACTGCGGACCAACCGTTTCATTCTCTCAACGATTGGCGGAATTTGACGCCCATCAGGGAAGTTATGAATTGGCAGGATACAGTGAGAGCGACGCGCATCGGAGTTGCGCATGGCCGACGCCCTGCTGATCAAGACACTAGTCGTCATCCTTGCCTCCGTCAGCGCCATCAGCCTGGTGGCGCGCGCAAAACTTCCGGCGGCCGCAGGCTATCTATTGGCTGGTTTGGTTATCGGGCCGCACGGTTTACAACTTATCGCCACAAGCGACGAAACGAGATTTTTGGCCGAACTCGGCATCATTTTTCTTATGTTCATGGTGGGTCTTGAGTTTTCGCTCTCGGCGATGATTGCCGCACGTCGCGACGTTTTCGGCGCCGGCAGCCTGCAAGTCGGCTTCACCGTTTTGATGGTGGCGGGACTTGCCATGCTGGGGGGTATCGGCCTACCCACCGCGGTGTTGCTCGGCGGCGCAGTTGCAATGTCATCGACCGCCATCACTCTTAAGCAATTGGTCGACCAGGGCGACGTCAGCAGCCACCAAGGCCGTCTCGTGCTGGGCATCCTGCTCTTTCAGGACCTCGCGGCCCTGCCATTTCTTGTTGTGCTCGGTGGATGGGAACTAGGCGCCGGCCCAGAACCGTTGGGGGCGCTGCGTCAGATTGGAATAGCGGCGATCGCACTCGGCGTCGGTGCTTTCGTTGCCAACCGGTTTTTCGCACCTGGCTCAGCTGGGTTGCCCGAACGAACTCGGCAGATCTCTTTCTGCTTACCGTTCTGTTGCTTGCGCTCGGTACGGCATTCGCCGGACATCTGGCCGGCCTTTCAGCGACGATCGGAGCGTTCCTCGCCGGCATGGTGGTCGGCGAAAGCGATTTCCGTCATCAGGTAGAGGACGATATCCGACCCTTTCGCGATGTCCTGTTGGGCCTGTTCTTCGTCACCGTCGGCATGGAGGTGAATCCATCGACCGTCCTCGTGGCACCTATGGCGGTCCTCGTCTGGATGATCGCGTGCCTGGCAGGAAAGGCGCTCGTCATGATCCTGGTTGGCGCGATCATGCGCTGGCCGGCACCGGCCGGTGCGCGCGCCGCCCTTATTCTAGCGCACGGCGGAGAAGCTGGCTTACTGCTACTCACCCAGGCGATGAGAGTCGGTGCCATAGAACCGAGCGTTGGCCAGCCCGCTCTTTTGGCTTTGGCCGCAACCATGGCGCTAGGCCCAATGCTGATTCAGGGGAGCGCGCGGTTTGCAGAGCTCGTTGTTGGCGCGTCACATCGCGTCAAAGCCGATGCCGAAGAAGCCGCTATACGCGAGGAAAGTCAGGATCTCACGGATCACGTAATCTTGTGTGGTTGTGGACGCGTGGGCCGCCCGGTGTCGCTCGTGCTTGAGGCCGCAAACGCTCCTTACATTGCGGTCGAATCCGACCTGATACGCTTTCGCAGGGCAAAAAAGTCGGGACACAAGGTGGTCTTCGGGGACGCTGGCCGGAAAAGGGTTCTGGAAGCCGCCGGCGTCGCCCGTGCGGGAATCGTCGTTGTAACGTTTGATCGACGCCATGCGGTTGAACGTATTCTTCACTATGCACGCGAGCACAATCCAACTGTATCCTCCATTGTAAGCGCAGCCGATGATCAAGATACCGCTTGCACGGGCGGGAGCCAGTATCGTATTTCCAGAGAACGTCGCAGCCGGCCTGGCACTGGCTGATCAAGTGCTTCTGGTCTGCGGCTTCTCCCAAGACAGTGCCGCAAACATCGTCACTACGGTTCGAGCCGAACTCCATCCGGAACTGCGCGGACACGTAGGACGCTGAGCTGGAAGCATAACGGAGGCGGCGGCTGATCTTGCTGGTGCAGTTTGACATCGCGGAGATCGTCATCATCGCGCGCGCGGCCTTATCTTCGTGCGAATGCTAACTGTTCTCCCCCTTGACGGCGGTCAATTGAAGCGGATCGCCTCGCTTCTATTATCCCGCAAGGCGGGTGGCCCAGTGCCCCCATTCCATCTTCGGAAGGAGGGAATATGGACGAAACAGCTACCGTTACGCGGACACCCCGTGCCGCGCAGGCGCCGGGCACGGACCCGCTGTTTCAATCGTACCGGCTTGGCCCCTTCAACCTGCGGCATCGCATCGTCATGGCGCCCCTGACCCGCTCGCGGGCCCGCCAGCCGGGAAACGTGCCAAGCTCCCTTGCCGCCTGCTACTACGCGCAGCGCGCATCCGCGGCGTTGATCGTAAGCGAGGCCACGCAGGTGTCGATGCAAGGCCAGGGTTACGCCTGGACACCCGGCATCCACAGCCGTGAGCAGGTGGAGGCGTGGCGTCGGGTCACGGACGCGGTACATCAGGCTGAGGGCTTAATCTTCAATCAGCTTTGGCACGTCGGGCGCATTTCGCATCCGGCCTTGCAGCCCGACAACATGCTCCCGGTCGCCCCCTCCGCCATCATACCGGAGGGCAAGGCCTTTATCGAGAACGAGCGCGGCGAAGGCGAACTGGTTCCGTTTGTACGACCGCGCGCATTGATCATCGAGGAAATTCCCTACTTGGTGGGGCAATATGAGCGCGCGGCGAAGAACGCGCGGGCCGCCGATTTCGACGGCGTCGAGATACACGCCGCCAACGGCTATCTGCTCGATCAGTTCATCCAGACCGGCACCAACCGGCGCACGGACACCTACGGTGACTCCGTGGCGAACCGAACGCGACTGCTGTTCGAAATCGCCGAGGCCTTGACACCAATCTGGGGACCGGATCGCATCGGTGTGCGCATATCGCCGCTCGGCAAGATGAACGATATCCACGACGATAACCCGGAGGCGACCTTTGGTTATATCGCCGAGCGGCTCAGCGACTACGGCTTCGCGTATTTGCATATGGTCAACCCGGGGCTGGAGCAGATGCAGAACGGAAAGCAGCCGGATCCGCGGGCCCTAAGCATGGCCAAGATGATCCGAAAGAAATTCAAGGGAACCCTGATCGTGGCGGGCGGCTTCGAAGCCGAGACCGCGATGCGCTGGCTTCGCGAAGGCCAGGCAGACCTAATCGCTTTCGGCCGCAAGTTCATCGCCAATCCCGATCTGCCCGAGCGGTTGCGCGTTGGCGCTCCTTTCAACATCGACGATTCAACGACGTATTACAGCGGCGGCGAGAAGGGATACACGGACTATCCTTCGCTGGCGCAGGACCGCGGCGAACAGCCGAAAGCCTGCGTCGACCAGCGCTGGCGGTGAACCGCGGCAGCACAACTGCACGGCTATCCGGGAGTGCGACGTTCTTCGAGATCCGCCTTGGTTCCGGTGTTGAATCGGAGAGATGGATGAAATCACTGAATCGTAATTTGTAGCAAAATCACATCGGCAGAAGATAAACGCCCTAGCTAGGAAGTCGCAGCCTCACCCTTTTGATCCGGGCACCGCGATGACGCGTATCAGGAGCGGAAAATGTCACAATCGGTTTCGGAACTTCTGGTCAGCACGCTCGAGCAGATCGGCGTCAAACACATTTTTGGATTGATTGGCGATTCCCTCAACCCGCTTGCGGATGCCGTTCGCCACAGCAAGATCGAATGGGTCGGCGTCCGCCACGAAGAAGGCGCGGCGTTGGCCGCCGCCGGCCAAGCCAAGCTTACCGGCCGGCTCGGCGTTTGCGCCGGCACTACCGGCCCCGGCAGCAATCACCTGGTCGCGGGCCTTTATGAAGCGAGCCGCGACCATGCGCCGGTACTGGCGCTCTCGGGCGACATGCCGCGCAAGCTGCAGGGCACCGATTACATCCAGACCACCGCCCCCGATCTATTGTTTCGCGACGTCTCTCTTTATACCGAAACCATCTCCACGGGGGAGCAGGCGCCAGGGGTCATTCATCAAGCCATTGCCGCCGCCTATGCCGGCCCCGGCGTCGCACACCTGACGCTTCCTCAGGATGTGCTCTCGGCAAAGGCCAATGGCGCCGCACCCAGCGTGGCAACGTTACGGCCTCGCTCCGACTTGACGGCAAGTGAGAACGACGTCGCGGAAATCGCGCGGCGGATCGACAAGGCTGGCAACTTGGTGATCATGTGCGGCGCAGGGTGCCGTGGCGCAGACGATTTGCTGCGCGCGATGTCGGACCGTCTAAAGGCTCCGCTTGTCCATTCGGTGCGCGGCAAGGAGCTGATGGCGTACGATGATCCGCGCTGGATGGGCGGTCTTGGCATGATCGGCACCAGGGCGGTCTATAACGCCGTGCAGCGTTGCGACCTGCTGCTGATGGTCGGTACTGACTATCCCTACTCCAATTTCCTGCCGGCCAAAGGCACAGTGATCCAGATCGACGAGCGCGCGCAGGTGCTGGGTCGGCGCACGCCGACAGTGCTCGGCGTTACCGGTTCGGCACGGCCGACACTGAAACTGCTGCTCGAAAGGGTCTCGGCGAAGACCGACACCAGATTCTGGGACAAGGTCACCCAGGAGCGTCGCCGATGGGATGAGATGCTGGACAAGCAGGCCGACCTGGCTCGCAGCAAGGATCGTATTCATCCGCAGGCGGTAGCGCGTGGGGTCAGCGAGCTCGCCCGTTCCGATGCGGTCTTCGTGTTCGACACCGGGCTGAATACGCTATGGTCCGCCAACTGGATCCGGCAAACCGGCTCGCAGCGCATCATCGGTTCGTTCAACAACGCGGCAGTGGGGACGGCGCTCGCCCAGGCCAACGGCGTGCAAGCGCTGGACCGTTCGCGTCAGGTGATCGCACTTGTTGGCGACGGCGGCTTCAACATGCTGATGGGCGAATTCATGACCGCCGTGCAGCACAGGCTCCCGGTCAAGGTCATCGTCTACAATAATTCGTCGCTTGGGCTAATTACGCTGGAGGCCGAAAGCGTCGGCCTCGTGCCATTCCGCGAAGCCATCGAATTTCCCAATCCCGATTTTGCCGCCCTGGCGCGCGCCTGTGGCGGTCACGGATTTATGGCGCGAAAGCCTAACGACCTGATGGCCGCGATCAGCGAGGCTCTCACCATCGATGGCCCAGCGATCGTCGACGCCATCGTGGCTGCCGACGAGATGCCGAACATGCCGCATATCGAACTCGAGCAGGTCGGCCATTATGCCATGGCCAAGATCAAGGAAGCCGTGCTCACCGTCACCGGTGGGTAACGGATTTCAATGTCCGGATGGCTCGGTGCGGACTATACTCCAACAGCGGCGTCAAAATCACGCACCGAGTGAAATTATCACTCTCACGTCGAACTCATTGCCACTTGGATAGCCGTAGGTACAACCCCGACGAACTCAGCTTCGGTCTAACGATTTCCTTAAATTGGCAGCACCAAACGCCAGCGCTCGCTGCTCCCCGGGTGACATCTCCGGTTCGAAGCTCCGGACCACGCCATTTCGTCCGACAATACTCGGAAGTGACAGCGTGACGCCAAACCGGTCATTGTAACTGCCGATTGGTATGACCGCCCGCTCATCGCGAACAACCATTTCCGTGATCCGGGCCGCAACGATACCGATACCAAACTGACTCGCGTCATTGCCTTCGATGATGGTGATATTCGCGTAACGAACGTTCTTTTCGATTTCTTGGCACACCGTATCAACGGTTTCGCCGCGCTCCTCGATGAGTGCGCCAATCGGTAGGCCGGCGATACGGGCGGTTGACCAAAGAAATACTTGCGATGTTCCATGTTCGCCGATCACCTGGGCCTCTACTTGATTGGCGTCGACATCAAAATGCTCTGCCAGATGAACACGAAAACGCAGGCTGTCGAGGAAGGTGCCCGTACTCAGCACGCGGTCATGCCCCGCGCTGGTGCGGGCGATATCGGCGAGTGGATCTGGGGGATCGGTGATAACCAATATGACTGCGCGAGGTGCCGCGCGCACGACGTGCGGAACAATTTCGCGATAGATTTCAGCGTTCTTATCCAGGAGCCGTAATCTGCCTTGCGGATCGCTGCGGTCCGTGGCGCCCCCGGCCTTTTCGTTGATACCGGCAGTAATCATCACCAACGCAGCATCCGCGAGATCATCGTAATCTCCGTCGACAACAGTCGTCTTGGGACAAAGCGGTGATCCGTAACGGAGATCTTCCGCCACCGCCTTCGCGCGTTTGCGGGTTCGGTCCACGAGGACGATTACCCGGGCACTCCCGCGCACGACAGCGGTAAGAGCACAAGCGGACCCAACCCTACCCGCGCCAATGATTCCAACCTTCATGACTAAACCCGCATTCGAAAGACTGTCAAACCGACGCGTCAGTCAAATCAGTGCATCATTGGTCGATCGCACGGTCAATACTATCTCGACAAGTTGCCAGCTGTCGGCAAGTCGACGGTGTTTGGCGAGTGAGACAGTCTCGAAGCCGTCACGGTAAATTCATCCGCACGCATAACCCGGCGTGGCGCAGGGCACAAAACTGAACATCACCGCTCGTGGGTTCGATGAACCAGATTACCGGAAGAAACGCGTTGATACCGGCCGAGCCTGTGACCGCGCGCATATCGTAGGCCTCGCCTAACGAAGGTCTGCCGATATCGGCCGCTAGCTTGACACAGTCTCCGTTGTTGGCCGTGAGATCTTGAAAATTATACCGCACCGTGCAGATCCAGAACTGGTTGGCCTTCTTGTCGACCACATAGGCCGACGTCACCCTATTCGATGACGTTTGCTTGACATCCGGTTCGGGGATCAGTTCATACCGGCCGCCCTGAGCAATGGCCGGTGATCCCGCAAATATCGCAAGAGCGATGCACGTTGTCCCGAGCCGCATGGGATTTCCCCTCGCGCCGGCGTTTGCACGGGCCTACCCTGGGCGCAGCATTCGGCTGATCCTCGCCGGCAGAGTCGGCCCACGACATTCGTGGCGTTGCCGTCGTGACTAGGCCGTAACCGCAAGATCGGCAGCAGGGGCTAAAGCTTTCTCAGCGTGAACATTGACGCTCTGTTCGTGCTGGATAACAGGCAGCTGAAGCACCGATGCACACTGCCCTTCCGACAACACATTCACCAGAACCGTCTTTCCGTCCGGAAACGCGAGGGCATCGTGGTGCTGATTCGGCGCGACCGCTTCAATCCTGCAAAATCGAGCGACACGAAAGCCCGTGCTCCTGGTCGACAGCCAGTTACGATTATATCTGACGTCATTTTCGAATGCGAGCTCGGTCCCGGGGAGTAGACACACCGCAACACGCGGCTCTTCCTTCGCGGCAAAGCCGCGCGTGGATGTGCCATGGAAACCGGTTGTAACAAGCGTCTCTCCAACCTTGGCCGGACGAGATGCAACAGCATGCAGGCTATAATCACACATGGGATTTCTCCACTGGTCTTCTCATCTGAGAGCCTGTACCGGGAAGTGGCGAGCGATACCTTGACCGACGTCAAGATATCGAAGGCCAAAGGCACGCATCACGTCATACTGCCCGGCATGAAGCAGCGAATTGAAATCCCGAGAGACCCCTTGAACGGCCAGACCATCGTCCTGCCGGCCCGGTTCGGTTCCGTTATCACTGCATCATCGGGAACGTCGATCCATTGGTTATCGATGCGGACAAGGTAATGACCGTTCCTCGATTCCCAATCCGGATCTGAAACAGCAAAGCCGTCAGCATCTGAACAGCACGGTCCCTTGCCTGACTTGAGGCTGTCAAACCATTGCTTGAGGGGAGATTGCGAATAGCGACCATCATCGCGGGCCTGGACCGTTCCAGTAACTAACGCCACGAGAATCCCGAAGGTGAAGCCAAGGACAGGAATCTTCATGTTCGCATTCCGTGTCTGATCAAGACGGCGCTTCAATCGCGCAGGCGGCGTATAGCGTTGACAATGATATCAGATTCATCTTCACCGCCCTTGACGGACGTCAACCTGCACTCACCAACGCAGCCTCCGGCCGCGCGGATAGTTGCACCACAGTTGGACGTAGAACAGACCGGCTTGAGCCGATCCGACAAGACCAGGTACGGGCGCCGTTCCGACCAAATCAAATATCTATGAGCGCGATCCCTAAATCTGCTCGCCTCTTGCGACGAAGGCCTGATGCCGTCCCGATAATCGTGACCTCAAGCGTGGGTCGAACCTTGCCGCCCAGAAAGTGACCTCCCCGCACGTTGCCGTCGCGGAGTCCGAGTACCGCGTGGAGATGCAAGCTGGCCTTGCCGTCGTCTCCCTGCGCTATGTCCCCGAGCAAGCTCAATACTTCGCATTGTTCGTCGACGGAAATCGGATTGTACCGCTTGGCGGCGAGGTCGAACCACCCGACCTTGGCGCTTTCGAACGCTCCGATCGCCGCGACCGATGCCGCTTTAATTGCCTTCTCATTCGCAAAGGCTGTGATGGCTCCGAAAGCCTCTTCACCTTGATCCAGGATCAGGACGAATGTCCGACCGTCATGCTCGGACGCCAGTTTAAATTTCATGAGCCGTCTCGCGGTAAAACATGATGGCCCCCCGCTCTTTGCAACTGGGATAATCCAACCCGATAAACGCTCGGCTCGTGTTCCGGTTCCAGCAATTGCAATATCGACAAACTTATTCGGTTTCGCCGCGCTTGCGACGATGTTCGCTCAACGGCCAACCGATAAGCGAGATTCTCTGGTTCCGAAGTGGGTGCGGGCGCAAATCGATGGATTTTTGATGCCTGTCAACGACAGCTTCATCGGCAATCCCCACCATGGAATTGTCATCTCCTGTCCACGCGCAGGTTCGCGAGGTTTGCGACAGGGGCAACCGAGCTACGGCAGAAGAGCACAATGATTTATCAAGTCGAAGCAGGACGGACGCATAGCACCCACGGGCGATCTGCCGAACGAATGCGCTTCATTTCACTGGGCTCGTCCATGATATTCCCTGCAGCACTGAGGGCGGTTCTGTTCGTGGTCGCGTTCCTCCATTTTCCGGTACCTGGTAATGCACAGCAGGGTCCGTTCGCGGGTTTAAGTGGGGCTTGGTCGGGCGGCGGCTATCTCACGCTGGCCAGCGGCCAACGTGAACGCCTGCGCTGCCGTGCTAATTATCGCGTGGACGAAAATGGCATGAGGCTGCAGCAGAGCTTGCGCTGCGCAAGCGACAGTTACCGATTCGATGTCAATAGCAACATTGCTTCCGAAAGCGGAGCGTTGAGCGGAAGTTGGAGCGAGACCAGTCGCAATGTCTCTGGAAGCGTATCCGGTCGCGTGAATGGCAGCCAGATCCAGGCGAGAATTGATGGTGTCGGATTTTCTGCCAACCTGGTCGTAAACACACGGGGTGGCCGGCAGTCGGTCGCCATTCAGTCACCAGGTCACGAGGTCACTGAAGTCTCTGTCACGCTCACCAAAACCGCATGACCCGGGGGCTCTCTGTTCGTACTACCGGTAAAACGGTTTGCCGGTCATCCGGCGTGCCAGCCTGCTCAAAAACGTGACCGTGGGCCGCAGGATCAGTAGATCCGCAGCCAATGCCGCGAGCATGGCGAACGCGCTCAGCCAGCCAAACAGACGCAGCGACGGTAAATCGGAGAACACCGTCACGATCAAACCGCACGCCAGCACCACCGACGTCAGAATCAAGGGCGGACCAACAAGCACGGTTGCCCGCTCCACAGCCATTGCCGGGTCCTCGTCCGGTCGTTCCTCCTGCCGCAACCGGTTTAGGAAATGAATTGTGGCGCTCAGGCCCAACCCGAAAGAAACCGTCAACGCCACGACGCTTGCGAACTGCAGGCCCCCTCCGAGAGCCCACAACACCATTCCAGAGAGCACGACTGGAAATATTCCCGGCAGGATGCTCGCCAGCATTACGACGACCGAGCGGAAGGCCAGGCCGATGAACGCGGCAACAAACATAAACTCGAGCGTCAAGCCTCTGTTCAATTTCTTGATCATGAGGGCGCTGTTGCGAGCGGCGATCGCTGACAGACCGGTCACTGCTATTTTGTAGCCTGGGTGTTTTGCGCGGACATCATCCAAGGCTTTGTCGAGGCTCTCAATGATAGGCAGAAGCTGGCTGGCATCGACGTCCGGGACGCGGCCGGAAACCAGGACGGCGTCCTGTTCTGCGGAAATGAAGCGACGGGTCAGGTATTCGGGAAGCATATCGACATATTGCTTCAGCGTAGCCACGTCCGATCTGCCTGCCTTCTCGGCAAGCCAGCGCCGCAGCGTCTCAAGCGACCACACATTGGCAATACCGGGTTGCTTCTCAAAGGTCGCATGCACCTCTGCGAGAGTGGCAAGGGCTTCCGGTGCATAGAGTGATGTGCCCCTGGGGAACTCGATCAGGACATCGATCGGATTGGCACCATTGAGCTTGGCATCGAGACGGTGGCTCGCCGCAACTGCCTGCTCCCTGTCGGGTACCTGGTCGGCAAGTCGATACCGGGGTTCAAGATTGGCGTAGATCAGCCCAAGACCGCCGACAATCAAAACGCCGAGCAGGGTATAAAGACCGGGATAGCTCACCATCTTGGCGGCAATCCAGGCACAAAAGCGCCGGAGCACGTCCACGGCCGTGTCCGCCTCTTTGACTTCTGCGGCAAATACCGATTCCTTCCGTACCAGCAAAACACCGAGAAGCGGAACAAGCATTAGAACCGCGAACATGGCAATTAGAGTCGCGACGAGGCCTGCTTCGCCGAACGTTCGAATCAGATTGGACTCGGAAAACTGCAACGCGATGAA
>Ga0137409_10001637_pt1 | contig 24238 bp, 25 predicted proteins | sample CZODoug1_16funga_FD_122059 | JGI IMG/M metagenome (GOLD analysis project Ga0137409, IMG submission 122059) | Vadose zone soil fungal communities from Angelo Coast Range Reserve, California, USA - CZODoug1_16fungal (Hybrid Assembly) | ecosystem: Environmental > Terrestrial > Soil > Vadose zone...
GCGCCGTGCGCATCGCCGATGGAGGCTACGTCGACACCCATGAGCTTGAGCTTTGTGCTCATGTCTGCGCCGAGGAAATGCGCGCCGTCCTCGCCCGCCACGTGCCGCGCCGCGACTTCGGCCATCTGGTAGCCGGGCGCAACCAGGCCGTAGATGCGGCCGTTCCACAGCGCACACTCGCCCAGAGCGTAGATATCCGGGTCGCTGGTCTGGCAACGATCATTCACCACGATGCCGCCGCGCTCGCCGATCGAAAGCCCGGCTGCCCGCGCGAGCTGATCGCGCGGACGAATGCCCGCGGAAAACACGGTGATGTCCGTTTCCAGCGCGGTGCCGTCGGCGAACAGCAGCTTGTGGCGACATCCGGCGCCGCCTACGATTTCCTTCGTCTGCTTGGAAACGTGTACCGAGACGCCCAGCGCTTCGATCTTTCGGCGGAGCAGCCGCCCGCCTGAGTCGTCGAGCTGCACGGCCATCAATCGCGGCGCAAACTCCACCACATGCGTCTCCAGGCCAAGATCATGCAGCGCTTTGGCGGCCTCGAGGCCGAGCAGCCCGCCACCGACCACGGTGCCGACCCGAGCCCGCGCCGCGGCGGCGCGAATCGCCTCCAAGTCTTCGATGGCCCGGTAGACGAAGCAGTCCGGCCATTCGGCCCCGGGGACGCTCGGCACAAAGGGATAGGAGCCGGTTGCGAGCACCAACTTGTCGTACGGCAGTTCATGGCCGCGCGCGGAACGAACGAGCTTGCGCGCGCGATCGATTGCAACGGCCTTGTCGCCGAGCCGGAGCGTGATTCCGTGTTGCTCGAAAAATCCGGCAGGAACCAGGCTCAGGTCGGCTGCGGATCGCCCGGAAAAAAAGCTGGTCAACTGAACCCGATCGTAGGCTGGGCGCGGCTCGTCGCAGAAAACGGTGACTTCCGGCGAAGCTCCATTCATGCGGCCGACCAGCTTCTCCAGAAAGCGCTGGCCCACCATGCCGTTGCCTACGACGACGAACTTCATTCGGCTCCTCCTCCGCCGTTCATTTCAAGCTGCGTCGCGCATCTGTTTGCGATACAGGAACTCGAGAAGCTCAGCGCGCAGGGCCATGTAGCGCCTGTCGCCGGCGAGCGCGAGACGGTTGCGCGGACAAGGCAGGTCGACGTTCAGGACGCCGCCGATCTTGGCCGCCGGACCGTTGGTCATCATCACGACGCGGTCCGAGAGGAGGACTGCCTCGTCCACATCGTGGGTCACCATAAGCACGGTGCTTCCCGTCGCGGCGACGATCCGCAGCAGCTCGTCCTGCAGCCGTGCGCGCGTCAGCGCATCGAGCGCCCCGAAGGGCTCGTCGAGCAGCAGCACCTTGGGCTCGATCGAGAGCGCGCGGGCGATGCCGACGCGCTGTTTCATGCCGCCCGAGATCTCGTGCGGATACTTGTCCCGCGCGTGCCCAAGCTGCACCAGCTCGAGCGCGCGCCGCACACGCTCCTTCAGCGCGCCGCTCTTTTCCGTCACCCCGAACACCCGCTCCACCGCGAGATGGACGTTCTCGTAGCAGGTGAGCCAGGGCAGCAGGGAGTGGTTCTGGAACACCACGCCGCGGTCCGGGCCCGGGCCGGTGATTTCACGGTTGGCGAGAAAGACGTAGCCGTCGGTCGGCCGGAGCAACCCGGTGACGATGTTGAGCAGCGTCGACTTGCCGCACCCGGAATGCCCGATCAGCGAGACGAACTCGCCCGAGCGGATGTCGAGCTCGATTTCCTCCAGCGCGCAGAACGGGCCCTTCTTGGTCTCGAACACCATGCGGACCTTGTCGATCTGCAGGTACCGGTCGGTCATGTCGCCCTCATTCGTACTCGAAGCGGCGGGCGAGCAGGATCATCCCCTGCTCGAGCGCGAGGCCGATGATGCCGACGGTGAAGATCGCGATGATGATGTGCTGGACATTGAGATTGTTCCATTCGTCCCACACCCAGAAGCCGATGCCGACGCCGCCGGTGAGCATTTCGGCCGCGACGATCACCAGCCACGCCACGCCGATGGACAGGCGCACGCCCGTGATCATGTACGGCAGCACCGCCGGAAAGAGGATCTTGCGGAACACCGTCCACTCCGGGAGATTGAGCACCCGCGCCACGTTGAGATAGTCCTGCGGAATGTGACGCACGCCGACCGCGGTATTCACGATCATCGGCCACAGGCTGCAGACGAAGATCACATAGATCGCGGCCGGGTTGGCCGCCTTGAACACCATCAGGCCGATCGGCAGCCAGGCGAGCGGCGAAACCGGCTTGAGAATGCTGATCACGGGCGCGGCCATGTCCGAGAGGAAACGGAAGCGCCCCAGCATGAACCCCAGCGGAATGCCGACGAGCGCCGCCAGTCCGAAGCCGATGCCGACGCGGCCCAGGGAGGTCAACACATTCCAGCCGATGCCCTGATCGTTCGGGCCTTTCCTGTAGAACGGATTGCTGAAGACCTCGACCGCCGAATGCCACGTCGACGCGGGACCGGGGAGCCGGCCGCCGGCTTTCGCGAGAATCGCCCACAGCGCGACGAACAGCGCGAGGCCGATGAGCGGCGCCAGCACCCGCGGCAGCCAGTCGGGCGCCCTGGTGCGGACGTACAGCGGCTTCTCGGGCGCGGCGCTCGCCTGGTTCATCGCCGGAGCGAGACCGATCTCGACGCGCGGCGGTTTCAGCGTATGCACAGTGGCGGGAACGGCGCCCATGGACGGCACCTCACGCCACCTTGATCTTGAACGAGCCCGCGTACTTCTTCGGGTCCCTGCCGTTCCAGACGACGCCATCGAGGAGCCTTGCGCTGCGCATCGGCTCTTTCGGCAGGCTGGTCTTCGTGGCCGCCGCCGCGTCCTTGTAGATGTCGATGCGGTTGACCTTCTGCGCAACCGCGAGATAGTCCACGTCCTCCTTGAGCAACCCCCAGCGGCGATGCTGGGTCATGAACCACATGCCGTCGGACAGGAACGGGAAGGTGACGTAGCCGTCGTTGTAGAACTTCATGTAGTTCGGATCGTCCCAGGTCCTGCCGATGCCGTTGTCGTAGCGGCCGAGCATGCGCGCGAGGATCACGTCCTTGTCGGTATTGACGTAGGACTTGTCCGCCACGGTCTCGGCGGTCTTCTGGCGATTGGTGAGCGACGCGTCGATCCAGCGACCGGCGTCGATGACGGCGGCAGTCATCGCGCGAGCGGTGTTCGGGTACTTCTGCACGAACTCGGCGGTCGTGCCGAGCGTCTTCTCCGGATGGTCTTTCCAGATGTCCTGGGTCGTGTTGGCGGTGAAGCCGATCTTGTCGACGATAGCGCGGTTGTTCCACGGCTCACCGACGCAGAAGCCGTCCATGTTGCCCACGCGCATGTTCGCCACCATCTGCGGCGGCGGAACGACGATCGCCTTCACGTCGTTGAACGGGTGGATGCCGTGCGCGGCAAGCCAGTAGTAGATCCACATCGCGTGAGTGCCCGTCGGAAAGGTCTGTGCGAAGATGTATTCGCGCTTCTCGCGCTCGATGAGCGCCTTCAGGCTCGCGCCGTCCTTCACGCCCTTCTCGTTCAGCTTGCTGGAGAGCGTGACCGCCTGGCCGTTGTGATTCAGGTTCATCAGGATCGCCATGTCCTTCTTCGGCCCGCCCACGCCGTTCTGCACGCCGTAAATCAGGCCGTAGAGCACGTGCGCCGCGTCGAGCTCCCCGTTCACCAGCTTGTCGCGCACCGCGGCCCAGGAGGCTTCCTTCGAAGGAACGATCTTGATGCCGTATTTCTTGTCGAACTCCATCACCGAGGCCATCACCACCGAGGAGCAGTCGGTGAGCGGGATGAAACCGATCTTCACCTCCTTTTTCTCCGGCGCATCCGATCCCGCCGCCCAGGCGACGCTGCGCACCGCCGCAGGTACCAGGCTCATGATGCCCGCCGCGCCCGCCTGCTTGATAAATTTCCGCCGCTTGTCCGCTCTGTTCTCATTCATTTCTTTCTCCGAAAAAAAAGGCGTTCGTTTGCGCGGGATTCCCACCGCTCGACGAACGCCTTTGCTCATGGTCGCGGCCGCCTTTGGCCGCGTACTCACTTACCTGTTATGCAATCGATGTGCCAACGCGACGGTGCACCCTTGTTTCTCAATCGTTACAGCGAGTTGCCATGTCACTCCCGCGGCGAGCGGGCGAGGTTTGCCCGCTGCAGCGCACTGTTGCCGTGCAGCAAATCCCCGTTTGCACTACCTTGGCCCCTCCCTAGGTCAGCAAATCCGCCATATCGATGACCTGCCGGGCGATGTCGCTCAGGCGTTTGCCGCGATCCATCGCCATGCGACGCAGCGCCTGAAACGCCTGTTCCTCGTCCATGCCGCGCGCCTTCATCAGGATGCCCTTGGCACGCTCGACCAGCTTTCGCTCCGAGAGTTTGAGATTGGCGTCGGCGAGCTCCGTGCGCAGCCGTTGATGCTCGCCGAAGCGCGCTACGGCGACATCGACGATCGATTTGACGCGAGTCGGGTCCAGTCCGTCCACGATGTACGCCGACACGCCCGCACGTACGGCTTGTCGAATGGTTTCGGGCGCATCGTCGCTCGCAAACATCACGATCGGTCGCGGTTGATCGCGCGTGATCAGCACCACGTGCTCCAGCACGTCGCGGCTGGGCGATTCCGTATCGATGATGATGACGTCGGGCTTCACTTCCTCCACCGCGCGCAACAGCTCGAGCGGCGAGGCGAGCGCCGCCGCGACCTCGTATCCGGCCCCTTCCAGCCCTTCGCGCAGCACGGCGATGCGCTCGGGTGATTCATCGATGAGCAATACGCGCATAGTCGAAGTTTCCTGAGTTACCGGTGCAATAGCCGTGCCACCCCGCGCCCATTGCACGAGCGTGGGGCAAGGAAGCAAAATCAAGTTGTTGCTACTTTGGTGCGGCTTCGGGAGTAAGCATCCGGAGCAAGGGAACGCATCATCGAGGTGCACAGCGATCCCAACATTTTGACCGGGCAGTCGTCGGCCGCTAAGCTGGGCCATGTCCTCGAGCGCAGTCATCCTTTTTGCCCACGGCGCACGCGAAGCCGAATGGGCTCGCCCGTTCGAGAGCGTTCGCGACAGGCTTCGCGCGGAGGGCCTCAGGGTCGAGCTCGCGTATCTCGAGATCATGACGCCTTCTCTCGAAGACGCCGCCCGGGTTCTCGTCGCCGAAGGCATCGAGGCCGTGACCGTCGTTCCTCTGTTTCTCGCTCAGGGGGGACACGTAAAGCGTCAGCTGCCGGAGATGGTAGCCGCGCTCGGGCGACAGAATCCTGGCGTCGAATTCCGCGTAACGCCCGCGCTCGGCGAGGAGCCGGAGATCGTCGCGGCGATCACCACCTGGGCGAGACGCGCAGCCCACTAAAAAACTTCGCGCCGGTCGCTGCCGGCGCGAAGGAAGAAGTGAAGTCGGCCGATAAGCCGGGTTCTGTCGTGGACAGTCATTCCTCTAGGCCTTGGGTCGCCCCAAGGCTCGAGCCATCTACCCGCAGACTCGGCGAGCAGCGTCGTCGTCTGCCTATTTGATGTTGCTCCGGGTGGAGGTTGCCGCGTTTCACACCGGACTGAACCGGCTCGTCTCTGTGGCCCTTGTCGTCGTCTCGCGACGCCTGGGTGTTACCCAGCACCCTGCTCTGCGGAGCCCGGACTTTCCTCTGGCGGTGTCGCATGCCAGCGACTGTCTGGCCGACTTCGGTGGTAATTTTAGCGCATCCGGCGGCGGCGGGCTTGATTTCGGGGACCAGGCGGCGTATGAAGGACCGGACAGTCTTGTTTTAAGGGAGGTCGACGTGAGGCGCAGACTGTACTTCTTGCTGCCCGACCTGGGCAGCGCGATTCAGACGGCCAACGAGCTCCTCCTCGCGCGGGTGGAGGACAGCCACATGCACTTTCTTGCACAGCGCGGCATGTCTCTCGGAAAACTGCACGAAGCCAACTACCTGCAAAAATCAGATGCCGTGCACGGCGCCGAGCTGGGTTTTGTCCTTGGCGGCTTGGGCGGGTTCCTGATCGGCATCTACATCTACCTCACTCCCCCCGATGGGGTGGCGCTTCAACTCATCACGGTGCTGATCAGCACCGTGATCGGATCGATGTTCGGCGCCTGGGCCGCAAGTCTCGTGGCGATGTCCGTGCCGAACTCGCGCCTGAAGCCTTTCCAGAAGGAAATCGACGCGGGCAAGATCCTGCTGATGATAGACGTCCCGCCCTCGCGCATCGAAGAGATCCAGGATCTGGTCCGCCGCCGCCATCCGGAAGCGGCCGACCACGGCATCGAGCCGACCCTGCCGGCGTTTCCTTAGGCTTCGATTCGTCGCGGCCGGAACTGCGACACGTCGTCGTAATAATCTTCGAGCTCGTTGGCCGGCTCCCACCCGGGAATGCCGAGGATGGGGATCGGCGACAGGCTGTGCGTCGAGGCGAGAGCGTGCGCGCTGCAGAAGTACGTCGCTGCAAGTGAGTCGAGCCGGGCGAGTCGGCGCTCGGTCGGCGCTTCGAGCTGCACCGGCTCGAGGTCGAGGATCAACGCTTTGGCCGTGACGCCCTTGTGCGGCGCAAGCGCCTTCTCGTAGATCGCGTGGCCGAACACGTGGAAGCGCATCGAGCGGCGAACCTCGGCGCGGCGCGCCCAGAACAGCTCCTTCCATCTGAAATCCCGCAGCAGCGCCGACAGCCGAGTGTCGGCCGAGCCGACCAGCACCCCGCCCTCGTCGAACAAGGTCAGTACGTCGCGGGCTGTGCCTCGCAGGGGCTCGCCGCGGCGCGCGACGATTTCGTCGCGGTGGCGCCGATTGATGACGGCCTTGGTCTCCGGGAACGCGAGCCAGACGAGCGCGTTGAACAGGTCGTGCCAACTTCCAGGCCGCGTCGGCACCTCGCCCGTCTCGAAGATGCGGGTCTCGTAGCGGGCGGCAGGCTGGGCAACCGGTGGCGGCGGCACAAAGCGGATCGGCGCACCGCCTCCGCTCGCCGCGCTAGCAGCCAGCGCGTTGAGGTCGTCGTGCTCGGGATAGCGCCCCGAGGGCAGACGCGAAAGCAGGGGACGCAGGCTTTCGAACATCGGCGCGTCCAGCGCCGCTTTCCAGGACCGGCGGCTCATTCCCCGGCGAGCCGCCAGCCGACGGTCTCGCCCGCACGCAACGGCACCACGCTGCCTGTGCCGAACGGATAGTCGCCGGGCACGGTCCAGGCTTCCTTGCGCAGGGTGATCGAGCCGGCGTTGCGCGCAAGCCCGTAGAAATCCGGGCCGTGGAAGCTCGCGAAGGCCTCGAGCTTGTCCAGCGCTCCAGCCTGCTCGAACGCCTCGGCGTAGAGCTCGATCGCCGCAGGCGCGGAATAGATCCCCGCGTGCCCGCAGTGGCTTTCCTTGTCGGCTCGCGAGTGCGGGGCGCTGTCGGTGCCAAGAAAGAACTTCGGATTGCCGCTCGTCGCCGCGCGCACCAGCGCCTTGCGATGCTCCTCCCGCTTGAGCACGGGGAGACAGTAGTAGTGCGGCCTGAAGCCGCCCGCGAAAAGCGCGCTGCGGTTGTAGAGCAGGTGATGCACGGTGAGGGTCGCTGCGACTTGCGGCCCGTTCTCCACGACGAAATCCACAGCCTCGCGAGTGCTCGCGTGCTCGACCACAACGCGCAGGCGGGGGTAGCGAGCGACGATGTCGGCGAGGACGGTGTCGAGAAACACCCGCTCGCGATCGAACAGGTCCACTCCCGCCCCCGTGACTTCCCCGTGCACAAGCAGCGGCAAGTCGTGCTCCTGCATGGCCTCGAGCGCCGGCCGGACGCGCTCGATCCGCGTTACGCCCGAGTCGGAGTTGGTCGTCGCCCCTGCCGGGTAGTACTTCACGGCGTGGACGAAGCCCGAGCGCTTGGCGCGCGCGATTTCCTCGGCGCTGGTGTTGTCGGTGAGGTAGAGCGTCATCAGCGGCTCGAAGCGGGAGCCCCGCGGCAGCACTTCCAGGATCCGAGCGCGGTAGGCGGCCGCGCGCGCCGTTTCAGTGACCGGAAGCCTCAGGTTCGGCATGACGATGGCGCGGGCGAAGGCACGCGTCGTGTGGGCGAGCACGCTCGCCATCTCCACCCCGTCGCGCAAGTGCAGGTGCCAGTCGTCGGGACGCGCGATGGTTAGCGTCTGCATGGCGCTTCAGCTCCCGCGAGCGAGGGCTAGGGCGCGCTTGTAGACTGCGTTCTTCTTCGCCCCCGTCACTGTGCAGACGAGCTTGACCGCGCGCGCGAGCGGCATCTCTTCGAGCAGCGCCGACAGCATCGGCTCCCAATCCGAACCCGGCTGCTCCGCGGAGGCAGCCTCGGTGATCAGCACGAACTCGCCGCGCTGCCGGTCGGCGCTCCCGCGCAGCCAGCCTGCCGCGTCGCCGAGGGGGCAGCGATGGATCTCCTCGAACATCTTGGTCAATTCCCGGGCGAGGACCAGCGTGCGGTCGGGTCCGAGCACCGCGGCGAGGTCCTCGACCGATTCGACGATGCGGTGAGGCGCCTCGTAGAACACCAGGGCGTACGGCAGGGACTTCAGCGCGACCAGGGCCTTGCGCCGCGCCGCCGACTTGGCTGGCAGGAATCCGAAAAACAGAAACGGCCCGTCCCTCAAGCCCGCGGCCGACAGCGCCGTAACGGCGGCGTTCGGACCCGGCAGGGGGACGACCCGGAAACCGGCCGCGCGCGCGCGGGCGACGACCAGGGCGCCGGGGTCGGAAATGCCCGGCGTGCCGGCGTCGCTGACCAGGGCCACGTTCTTGCCCTGCTCGAGTTCCCGGAGGATGCGCTCGGCCGACGCCCGCTCGTTGTGCTCATGCACCGCGATCAGCTTTCCTTGCAGGTGGTGATGCTCGAGAAGGCGCGCCGTCACGCGCGTGTCCTCGGCGGCGATCGCGTCGGCGCGGGCGAGCGAATCGAGAGCGCGTTGGCTGATGTCCTGGAGGTTCCCAATGGGTGTCGCCACCACATATAATTGACCCCTCCCGCCCGGGCTCCCGCCATGCGGGTTCCCGCCATGCCTTCCGGTCACTGCGCCCAAATCTGTTTCGCTCTGTCGGCGTTGTTGACGCCGGCATTGTGCGCGGCTGTCGACGATCCGGCAAGCCGACCGCCGGCCGAGGCGCCTTTCATCGGCTTGCTCCTTCCCTTCAACGCGCCCGAGTTCTCCCGAACCGCCGAGGCGGTACGGCTCGGGTGCCAGGCCGCGCTCAATTTCCTGGAAAAGCGCCCGCCCCTCCAGGTGGTGCGCACCGACGCGCAGGCGTCGAGCATCATCTCCGAATACGAGGCGGCCGTGCAGCGCGGGGCTGCGGTGATGGTGGGGCCGCTTACGCGCTCCGGAGTCACGGCGCTCGCCACCGCAGGGCACATCACGGTTGTCACCCTCGCCCTCAACGTCGCCGACGGCGATCAGCCGCTGCCGCCGCGCCTCTACACCTTCGGGCTGTCGGCCGACAACGAGGCGCGCGCCGTGGCGCGAGGCGCTTACGCCCGGGGCATGCGCGAAAGCGTGATCGTGGAGGCCTCGACCGCGCTCGCCAAGCGCGTGGCGCGCGCCTTCGCCGACGAATGGCTAGTGCTGGGCGGAAAGATCAGCGACGTCCGGGAATTCGGGCCGCGCGGCGATCTGGTCGACATGCGACGCGGGCTCGCCGACTCCCAGGCGCAGCTCATCTTTCTCGCCGCGGAAGCCGACCAGGCGCGCACCGTGCGTCCGTACCTGAACAACCAGATCCCAGTGTTCGCGACCTCGCAGGTCAACGACGGCAAGAGCGATCCGCTCGTCAACGCGGACCTGAACGGCATACGCTTCGTCGACATGCCCTGGCTGGTGCAGCCCGACCACGCGGCGGTCATGGTCTACCCGCACCTCGAGGGCCTCTCGACCGAGCTGCAACGGTTCTACGCGCTCGGCATCGACTCCTGCCGCATCGCCGGTCAGCTGCTCGCCGGCCAGCAGACCATCAACCTGGACGGCGTGACCGGAAAGATCTCCTATCGCGGCGGCAGCTCGCTCCAGCGCGAGCCGGTCCAGGCGGTGTTCCGCGACGGCGTGGGTGTCCCTTTGGAAAACGCAAAATGAACGCCGGCGATCGCGCCGAGCAGATCGCCGCCGCGTATTTGCAGAACAAAGGCCTGGCCGTGATCGAAAGCCGCTACCGGTGTCGCTGGGGAGAAATCGACCTCATTCTGCGGGACCGCGACACGCTCGTCTTCGCCGAGGTCCGGCTGCGGCGGTCAAGGACGTTCGGCGGGGCGGCGGCGAGCGTGGATCGCCGCAAGCAGGAGCGGCTCATCGCCACGGCGCGCCACTACCTCGCCGGAAAGCGCGAGTCCGCCTGCCGGTTCGACGTCGTCCTTCTCGAACGCATCGATCCTCCACGCATCGAATGGATACGCGACGCGTTCTCGGCGTGAGGACTCGCGGTAGAATCGCTCTCGCATGACGCCCGCCTCACCCCGCCCGGCCGACGACAACGTGGACCTGCTCTCGCGCATCCGCCGCCATTTCGACGACAGCGCCCAGCTCAAGCTGAAGGCGCACGAGGTTCTCGCCGAACCCATCGCGCACGCCATCGAAATCATGGTGAAGGCGCTGCTTGCCAACGGCAAGATCCTGGCCTGCGGAAACGGCGGCTCGGCCGCTGATGCACAGCATTTTTCCGCAGAGCTGCTGAACCGCTTCGAGCGCGAACGGCCGGGCCTCGCAGCGATCTCGCTGGCGACGGATACCTCGACCCTGACGTCGATCGCGAACGACTACGAATACGAGCAGGTGTTCTCCAAGCAGGTCAGTGCCCTCGGGCAGCCCGGTGACGTGCTGTTCGCGATCTCCACCAGCGGAAACTCGAAGAACGTGACGCGCGCGCTCGCAGCCGCTCACGAGCGCGAGATGCGCGTCGTCGCCCTCACCGGGCGCGGCGGCGGCGAGATCGGCAAGCTGCTCGCCCCGGAAGACGTTCACATCTGCGTCCCGCATTCGCAAACGGCGCGCATTCAGGAAGTGCACCTCCTGACGCTGCATTGCCTGTGCGACGGGATAGACTGCATGCTGCTGGGGGCGGAATGAGGCGGTGGGTCACGCTGAGCCTGCTGCTGGCGTCAACCGCTGTGCTCCAGGGCTGCGCCGAGGCCCTGATCGTCGGCGGGGTCGCGGTCGGGGTCATGATAGCCGCGGACCGCCGTCAGACCGAAGTCATGTTCAACGACCAGGGCATCGAGTTCACCGCCGGCAGCAAGGTCGACGAGGCGCTCAATGGGCAGGGGCATGTCAACGTCACCAGCTACAACTACACCGTGCTGCTGACGGGAGAGGTGCCGACGCCTCAGGCGAAGGCGGATGCGGAGAAGGTCGTGAGCGAGGTGCCGCGGGTGAAGGCCGTGGTCAACGAACTGCAGGTCGCGGGAACGAGCTCGTCCGCGTCGCGCAGCAACGACGCCTACGTCACCAGCAAGGTCAAGAGCAATCTCCTGGGAAACGGCAAGGTCAAGCCCACCGACCTCAAGGTCGTGACCGAGGCCGGCGTCGTGTACCTTCTCGGGCTGGTGACGCGCGAGGAGGCGGACGCGGCGACCGAGGTCGCGCGCGGCACCGGCGGGGTTCAGAAAGTGGTGAGGGTTTTCGAGTACATCACGCCGCCCGCCAAGAAGCCCGAGGGCCCCGAGCCGCGCTAGCGTCCGGCCAGCATCCGCTCGATCTCGCCAACCAGCTTGCGGTCTCCGGGCTCTACCGCGCTGCCGAACGAGAGCACGGTGCTCCCGCCGCGGTCGATCAGGTACTTGTGGAAGTTCCAGTGCGGTAGTTCGCCTGTCTTCTTGGCGAGAGAGGCGTAAAACGGATTGGCGTTGCTCGCGGAGACCCCCGATTTCGCGAACATCGGGAAGCTCACGCCGTAGTTGACCTCGCAGAACTTCGCGATCTCCCCGTTGCTTCCGGGCTCCTGTGCCCCGAAGTCGTTCGCCGGGAAGCCCAGGACGACGAGTCCTTTGTCGCGATAGCGGCGGTACAGCGCCTCCAGGCCTTGGTACTGCGGCGTGTATCCGCATTCGCTGGCGGTGTTCACGACGAGGAGCACCTTACCCTCGAACTGGCACAGCGGGGTGGGCTGATCGGTCAGGCTCGGGAACGTGTAGCCGAGCAGCGCCGGACACGTGGCCACGGCGGGCGCGCAGGCGAGAAGGCCTAGCAGGAGAGCGAGCGGACGGCGCATGCGCCAACGTTACCGCCAGCAGACTGCCCTGTCAAAGTCATCGGGTAAGATACGGAAATCCCATGGAGCCCCGGTTCGAAGCCAAGATCTGCCCGCCGCAGCACCTTGCGGCGCGCGTCGCCTCCTGCCCGAGACCTCTGGTGTTTACCAACGGGGTGTTCGACATCCTTCATCGGGGTCACGCCACGTATCTCGCCGAGGCGCGCGCTCTCGGCGCGACCCTGCTGGTCGCGGTGAACGGCGACGCGTCCGCGAAGCGGCTAGGCAAGGGCGCCGACCGGCCAGTCAATCGTCTTGCCGACCGCGCCGCTCTCGTCGCCGCGCTCGAGTCGGTAGGGATCGTCACCTGGTTCGAGGAGGACACGCCGCTCGAGCTGATCCGCGCGTGCCGGCCCGACGTGCTGGTGAAGGGCGGCGACTGGAAGCCCGAGGCGATTGTCGGTGCGGCCGAGGTACGGGCCCGGGGCGGCAGCGTTCACTCGATCCCGTTCCGGCACCAGGTCTCGACGACGGCGCTGCTCGAGAAAATCCGGAGCACCTGACCGGGGATCACTTTCCGGCGCGCTTTTCCTCGGGGACGCAATCCCTGAGCTCGGTGCCTGCGTAGCTCTGCCGCAGCTCGTCCAGCTTCGCCGCCAGTGCATCCGGCACTTCCTTCACGGTGAAGTAGACTTTCTGAACGGAAATCTCCTTGGGGCCGACGCGCGCGCTGCGCACGCCCTTCTTGCGCAGGTCCGCGAGGCGCGAGTTGGCCGCCTCCTCGGTCTTGAATACGCCCAGCGAGATCGCGAACCTGAGCTTGGGATCCTCCTGGACGATGAAGAAGTCCTCGACGTCGAGCTTCCTGAGCTCGGCGGCCTTGTTGTTCGCCGACTGGCGATTGCGAAGCGGCGGTATGAACACCCAATAGCTCGCGACCTCCTCCGCGCGGCGCTGGGTGAGCCTGCTCCCCAGAGCGAGCGGCTCGAGCGCTTTCTGCATCTGGGCCACATCTCCAGGGTTGAACCCGCCGAGCTCGAGGCAGGCGGCGACGGGGGGCTTGGGAGGAGGCTTGGGCCGCTCGGCGGCCTGCTTGGCGCGCTCGGCAGCGAACTTCGCGATCTGCTCGGGGCTCAGCAGCCTTATCTCGTGCGGATTCAGCTGCTGCTCGATGAGCTGGGGCTCGTCGGACGCCCGGCCTGCTCCGAGATAGGTCCAGGCGAAAAAGGCGAGGTTGGCGAGCAGCAGCAGGAAAAAGAAGATTCTCACGGCGTCCGCGTCACTCCGACGATGCCCCGGCGATCCGCACCAGGCCTTCGAGAACGAGATTGTCCACGAGACGCACGGGAATGCCGAGCCTGGTCGCGATCCGCGCGGCGGCGCCCCCGGCCATGACGCAGGCCGCGCCGGGCTCCATCGCCGCAAACGCGCGCTCTATCGCTCCGACCTGCGCAAGCAGACAGCCGGACTCGATGGCGTCCGCGGTGCTGCGGGGGGCAGTCGAAAAACGCCCTTTGGCGAGGGGCAGGTCCGCGGTGCTCTGCGCGAGGGAGCGCTTCATGAGTTCGAGCCCGGGAAGAATCATGCCGCCGACGAAGGTGCCGTCGCTCTTCAAGGTGTCGACTGTGGTCGCCGTGCCCGCGACGACGACCAGGCATGCCCCCCGGTACATCGACCAGGCGGCGACCAGCGCGGCCCAGCGGTCCGCGCCCAGTTGCGCGGGCCTGCCGTAGCCGTTGGTCACACCGCATTCGCTCCGCCTGGCCTTCGCCCAGATCACCCTTCCGCGGCGCGAAAGAACACGCTCCAGCCGCTTTTGGACCGAGGGCCCGGCGACGTTGGCCACGACGATTCTGGCCGCCGGCGGGACGCTCTTCCAAGCGCCTTTCAGTCTCTCTATCCCGGAAAGCGGGACCGTCCCGGTCCCCTGCCAGCCGCTTCCGTCGTGCAGGCCCCATTTCAGGCGGGAGTTGCCGCAGTCGACCGCCAGGATCATCCGAGCCTCAGCGAAAGCTCGCCGCTGTGGAAGCGCTCCACCCCGCGCTCGGACGCGAGCTCGAGCGCGCCGTCCTCGGCGATGCCGATCACTTCGCCTTGCGCGAGGCGGCGGCCGGTGTTGAGAAGAACCACTTGCCTGCCCTGCCAGGCGTGGCGTCGCATCCAGGGTTGTCTGAACGGTGCGAACCCCTCCCGCGAGAACAGCTCGAGCGCCGGCGCGAGGCCCGCGAGCAGGCCCGCCAGGACCGAGGTGCGCGACGCCGTCGCCGCGCCCTCAGACGCGAGATCGGTGACCGGCGCCCCGACGCGCTCACGCGCAGCCGCCCCCAGGCGCACGTTGACGCCCACCCCGACGACGGCCGCAACAGGGCCGGCTGCATCGCCGGCGGTCTCGATCAGCATCCCGCCGAGCTTGCGCCCCCCGCACAGAAGGTCGTTCGGCCATTTCAGCGCTACGCTGTGCGCGCCCAGCTTCTCGAGCGCTTCCGCGGCAGCCACGGCTACCGCGGGACTCAAGCCGGCAAGCGCCGCGGCGCCCAGCGAAAATCGCCAGAGTACCGAGAAGGTCACGCTGCCCCCGAGCGCCGATACCCACGCGTTTCCCCGTCGGCCGCGTCCGGCAGACTGGTGCTCGCAGGCGAGCACGGTGCCGTGCGCGGCCCCCGCTCGCGCGCGCTCCGCGAGCTCGGTGTTGGTCGAAGGACATTCATCGAGCAGCTCCACCCGCAGTCCGGGAGATGACTGCTTGACGCGCTGCGCGAGAAGGTCCGGGTCCAGGAGATCCACGCGCTCCTCGAGGCGGCAGTCGTCGCCGGCGCCCACGACCCGCGCGCCCAGGCTCTCGAGATCACGCGCAAGCTCGCTGACTTCGGTCGGCGGGAGCCCCAGCGTTCGGCCGATTCGCTCCCGGGAGTGGACCGCGCCGTCGGCGAGGACGCGGAGCAGGGAAAAACGGGCGGTGCCCATGGGCGGGACTCGGAAAGGACCGGCCGAATACTAGCATCGCGATAGCGCGCGCGTTTGCGTACGGGACCGGACAGAGTCCTCGTGAAAAAGTCACGCGACCAGGATTCTGATTCCGCCTTCGTTAGATTGTGCACGCAGCAACTGCGAATTTCTCCCGTCGAAAATGCCCGCTGCCTTGCCCCCTCGCCGAGCCAGGTGATATGATGCCGTCATAGTTACTTTTCACAGCGCCTGGCAATCAAGCCCGCCGGGCGCTTTCAAGTTGCCCGCCGGCCCAGCAAACGGCGGCTAAACGGGGGAAACCCTCCCTTCCCCCGTTTTTTTTCGCCCACGTTTTTCCGCTTTGCCCCCTGTCATAATGCGTCCACCCGCGAGGCGAGCCTACCGCATGCACCGACCCTGGCCTTACCCACGGATCATCGGACACCGCGGCGGCGGCGCGCTCGCTCCGGAAAATACCCTCGCCGGATTCCGGAAAGCCGCGGCGATGGGATTCGGTGGGGTCGAGTTCGACGTCATGTTGTCCTCCGACAAGGTCCCGCTGCTGATTCACGATGAGACGCTCGACCGCACCACGAGCGGTCGCGGTGATGTGTCTGCGACGACCTACGCCGAGATCGCCGCGCTGGACGCCGGTGCGCGGTTCGGTCCGCAATACCGCGGCGAGCGCGTGCCATGCTTCGACGACGCGGCAAGGCTCTGCGTCGAACTCGGGCTGTGGGCTAACGTCGAGATCAAGCCCGCAGCCGGATTCGAGCGCGAGACGGCGGCGATCGCGTGCGAGGTCGTCGGGAGGCTCTGGGCCGGCGCGGCGCGACGGCCCCTGCTCTCGTCCTTCCAAAAGGACTGCCTCGAGGTGGCGCAGGCGGCGGCGCCCGATTTCGAGCGCGGCTACCTCACCGACCGAGTCGAGCTCGGCTGGCACGAGGCGGCCCGGCAGCTCGGCTGCGTTTCGGTGCACTGCAATCATCTGCACCTCAGCAAGGCGCAGGTTGATGCAGTGAAACGCGCCGGCTACTGGCTGCTCTGCTACACCGTCAATGAGCCGTCCGTCGCGCGGCGCCTGTTCTCCTGGGGCGTGGACGCGATCTTCACCGACCACCTTGACCTGATTTCCCCCGACTTCGCCTGACGGCTGCACCTACTCGAGCTGCATCGCCACAAGGAACCGCGACACCAGGTTGTAGCCCCCGATGGGTGGGCCTTCTCTTCGAACAGCGGTACGCGCGTCAAGGCGCCTCCCTCGTTGCGATGAAGTACACGAGCAACTAAAAGGGCAGCTTGGCGTCTGGCTTCGCCGCGAGCAGCACGCGCCGGAATTCCGCCTTGATGCGCTCGAGGCCCTTCGGGTCGTCGGCCTCAAAGCGCAGCACTACCACCGGCGTCGTGTTCGACGCGCGCGCCAAACCGAAACCGTCTGGATACTCGACCCGCAGGCCGTCGAGCTTGATCACCTCGGTCGCCCCCGGGAACGCGGCGCTCTCCTGCAGCAGGGCGATGAGCCGGTGCGGCTCGCCCTCGCCCAGCTTGATGTGCAGCTCGGGCGTGCTGACCGAGTCGGGAAGCGACGTCAGCGCTGCGGTCGCGTCGGAGGTCTTGCTCAGGATCTCGAGCAGACGCGCGCCAGCGTATTGCGCGTCGTCGAAGCCATACCAGCGCTCGACGAAGAAGGTGTGACCGCTCATCTCCCCGGCTAGCGCCGCGCCGCGCTCGCGCATCCTCGCCTTGATCAGCGAATGACCGGTCTTCCACAGGCTGGGCACGCCGCCGTACTTGCGGATCCAGGGACCGAGATTTCGCGTGCTCTTGACGTCGTAGATGATCTCCGCGCCGGGCTGGCGCGAGAGCACGTCCCTAGCGAACAGCATCAGCTGGCGGTCGGGGAAGATGATGTCTCCCTTTGCCGTCACCACGCCGAGGCGATCGCCGTCCCCGTCGAAGGCCATGCCGACTTCGGCGCGCACCTTGTTTACGAGCGCGATCAGCTCCTGCAGGTTTTCGGGGTGCGAAGGGTCGGGGTGGTGATTGGGGAAGCGCCCGTCGACCTCGCAGTAGAGCTCGACCACCTCGCAGCCCAGGCGCCGGTACAGCTCGCCCGCGGTGGCGCCCGCGACCCCGTTGCCGCAGTCGATGGCGATCTTCATGGGACGCGCGAGGCGCACATCCGAGGCAATACGCTTCAGGTAGCGCTCGCGGACGTCGACGCGGCGGTGCCGTCCCGCGCCGCTCACCAGCCTGCCCGAGGCGATCCGCTTGCGCAGCGCCTGAACGTCGTCGCCGGCGAGCGTCGTTCCGGCGAGCACCATCTTCAGCCCGTTGTACTCGGGCGGATTGTGGCTGCCCGTGACCGCCACCGCGCTGCCGCACCCGAGCTCGTGGGCGGCAAAGTAGGCGACTGGGGTCGCGAACATGCCGATCTCGGCGACGTCGACGCCGCTCGCGCGGATGCCTTCCATCAGCGCGCCGGCGAGCTCGGGCCCAGAGAGGCGCCCATCCCGCCCGACCGCGATTTCCGCCTTCCCGCCGCCGATGCGCTCGAGCAGCTCGCTGCCCAGCGCCTGCCCGATCGATCGCACGCCTTCCGCGGTCAGCGATTTGCCGACCACGCCGCGTATGTCATACGCCTTGAAGATTTCCTGGGGAGGGACGTTCATTCGGGAACCTGTCTCGCTGCGGGATTATCCCATCGTTTCCTCAAAAAACGCCGTGACCCGACCCGGCATCCAGTCGATGTCGCCGGGAAACGGCCCGCTGACGAAGGCGGCGTGGCCGCCCTCTTCCGGGAACTCCAGCCGAACCGCGCCGGACACCCGGGACGGGTCGGGCAGCGCCGCCTCCGGAAGAAACGGGTCGTTGCGGGCGTTCAGCAGCAGCGTGGGGACGCGGATGCCCGCGAGCACGGGCTTCGAGCTCGCGCGCGTCCAGTAATCGTCGGTGTCGCGGAAGCCGTGCAGGGGCGCGGTGACGACATCGTCGAACGCGCGCAGGGTCCGCGCGCGGCGCATCGCTTCCCCGTCGAACAGGCCGGGGAAGCGCGCGAGCTTCTCCTCGGCTTTCCCTCGCATCGTCGCGAGGAACGCGCGCGTGTACACGAGATTGAAGCCGCGGCCGAGCGCATCACCCGCAGCCATGAGATCGACGGGCGCGGAAACCGCTGCCGCGGCCGTGAGGACCTGCGGGGCACCGGCGTCCTCGCCGAGCCACTTGAGCAGGGCGTTGCCGCCGAGCGATATGCCTGCGGCGAAGAGCGGCGCGCCCCGCGACTCGACCCTCATGCGCCGGAGAATCCAGCCTATCTCCTCGGCATCTCCGGAATGATAGGCACGGGGTAGCCTGTTCGGCTCACCCGAGCAGCCTCGGAAATGTGCGACCGCACCCCGCCAGCCGCGCCGCGCGAGCTCGCGCGCCAGCGCACACGCATAGTGGCTGCCCGAACTCCCTTCCAGGCCGTGGAACAGCACGACCAGCGGCGCCTCGGATGCGCCGGGGAGGCGATCGATGTCGATGAAGTCGCCGTCCGGGGTGTCCCATCGTTCGCGCTTCCAGCCGATCCTCGCGTGCGCGAACAGGACCCCGTACAGGGTCTGCGCGTGCGCGCCGGGCAGCCACCACGGCGCTCGGTACGGAGTGCTCGGGCTCAATGAAGGATCTTCGGGGAATCGGCGGGCGCGCGCGCTTCCACAGGCGTCGGGGACCCGTGATGCAGGATCATCCTCCAGCCCTTCCCGGTGCGCAGGTAGACGTTGGTGGCGGCGACCGCTCCGCGGGGGCGCGACTCGCCCTCGACGGTGATGTTCTCGTGAACGCTGTGGATGGCGAGCATCATGCCAGAGAGGACGACCGGGTTGGAGAGCTGCACCTTAAGCTTCCGGCCCGAGCCGAGGATCTGCGCCCAGCTGCCGCGCACCTGCTCGAAACCCGCAAACCTCGGACCGCCCGGGTGCACACACACGATCTCCTCGTCCTCGGCCCACACTTCCATCATGGCCTCGAGGTCGGCCGACTCGAGCGCTTCGTAGAATGCGGCCTCCGCGTCCTGCGGCGTCGGAAAGGTGCTCTTCTTCACGGGGTGCGGCTCCGGAGCCGCGTAGCGTAGCGGAAAAAGCGCGCGGCCGACAAGCCGCCGGCTTCAGCGCGAGGGCCGCTCGAACGCTATGGCCGCCTCGCACCAGCGCGCGACGCGCAGCAGCCGCACATCGTCGTGCGCGGGGGCAGCGAGCTGGATTCCGAAGGGCAGGCCTGCCTGCGACAGGCCGGTGGGAAGCGTGATGGCGGGAAACCCCACCAGCGTCCAGAGCGTGCAGAAGCTGGGGTCCCCCGTGACGTCGAGCCGCGCCGGGGCGCCGCCGGGGGCGGGCAGCGAGGCGATCGCGTCGCAATCGGCGAACAAGTCAAGCGCCATCTCCGCGAGCGCCGCGCGCCGGGCGAGCGCATCGCGATACTCCTGGTGCGACATGGCCAGGCCTTCGTCGATCGCCGCGTTCAGCTCGGCGCTCATGACGCGCCCGTGCACCGCCTGCCGCGGCCCGTGCTCGCGCGCGCCCTCGTAGAGCATGATGGTGCGATGCACCTGCTTGGCGTCCTCGAACTCCTCGGGAAGATCGAGCTCACGTATCTCCGTTCCCGCGCCCCTGAGCCGGGCGAGCGTCGCCTGCAGCTGCGCCGCCGCGTCGCGCTCGGCCGAGTTCCAGGGAAAGCGCGGCAGCGCCGCGACGGCGGGAGGCCGCGACAGCGGGTCGACCTCGCCGGCGAACATGCCGGGCTCGGCGAGGCAGGCGGTGAAGTACGCCGCATCGGCGACCGAGCGCGCAAAAACGCCGACCGTGTCTAGGGTCTCGGCGAACGGCAGCACGCCCTGTATGGGAAGCGTGTCCAGCGTCGGTTTGAAGCCGACCACGCCGCAGTACGCCGCGGGCCGGATGATGGAGCCGTTCGTCTGCGTGCCGAGCGCGACGGGCACGTGGCCCGCGGCCACCGCCGCCGCCGAGCCCGAGGAGGAGCCGCCTGGCGTGTGCAGCGGATTCCACGGGTTGCGCGTCTCCGCCGGGTGCATGTAGGCGAACTCCGCCGTCGCGGTCTTGCCGAGCGCGTAGCCCCCGCCCACCACGATCCTCTCGACCACCTGGGCGTTCTTCGCGGGGCGGTTGCCGACGAACGCCGGCGACCCCATCTCCGTGGGCAGGTCGTCGGTGTCGAAGATGTCCTTCACACCCACCGGGATGCCGTGCAGCGCCCCCCGAGCGTCACGGACGTCGCGGGTCGCGGCAATGGCGAGGGCGCGGCCCTCGTCGAGCGCAACCCAGGCCCTGATCAACGCCTCGCTCGCGCGAACGCGCTCGAGGCAGGCCTCGCAATACGCCCGGGCGCTCAGCGCTCCTTCGGTGAGCGCCTCCACCGCGACTCTGAGATCGTCCGCCCAGGACTTTTCGGGCGCGCTGCTCGAAGGCACGTTGCGGCTCCTAGCGGTGCCGCTTCGCCCAAGCCTCGGGGTTGAGCAGGTTGGGCGGCCGCTTCCCGGCGAGCGCCGCGGCGAGGTTCTTCGACGCGAGCGTGGCCATGGCCGTGCGCGTGGCGCGCGTGGCGCTGCCGATGTGCGGCACCAGCGCGACATTGTCGAGGTCGAGAAATCCGGGGTTGAACCTCGGCTCGCCCTCGAACACGTCGAGGCCGGCCGCTGCGATGCGCTTTTCCTTGAGCGCCGCGATCAGCGCCGCGTCGTCGACGATCCCGCCGCGGGCGGCGTTGACCAGGACCGCGGTCGGCTTCATCAGCGCGAGCTGCTGCGCGCCGATCAGGTGGTGGCTCGAGGGGGAATACGGCATGTTGAGGCTTATGAAATCCGATTGCCGCAGGAGCTTCTCCAGGCTCGCGTACTTCGCGCCTGTGGCGCGCTCGATCTTGCCCGGAAGCCGGCTGCGGTTGTGGTACAGCACCCGCATCGAGAAGCCTTTCGCGCGCTGCGCGATCGCCTGGCCGATGCGCCCCATGCCGACGATGCCGAGGGTCGCATGGTGGACGTCGACGCCGAGAAACTGGTCGTTCTTCCAGCCCTTCCAGTTCCCCGCGCGCAGCCAGCGCTCGGCCTCGGTGATGCGCCTGGCCGCGGCCATGAGCAATACCCAGGTGGTGTCCGCGGTGGTCTCGTCCAGCACGCCGGGGGTATTGGTCGCGACGATGCCTCGCTCGCTGCACGCCGCGAGGTCGATGTTGTTGTAGCCGACCGCGATGTTGCACACGGCCTTGAGACGCGGCGCCGCGTCGAGCAGGGCGGCGTCGATGCGGTCGCTGCCGGTGGGGAGCACGCCGTCCTTGTCGGCGAGGCGCCGGCGAAGCTCGTCGGCGCTCCAGGGCGCGTCGTCCTTCTGGTTGTCTTCGACGTCGAATCGCTCGCGCAGCTTTTCGATGACGTCGTCGAAGGTGGCGCGGGTCACGAGAATCTTGGGTTTCAAATTACCTCCGGCCACTCATATGTTCGCGGGCAGGGAAAGATGGAATATACGAGGATTTCTGCGCAAACGAAAAGGGCGGCCGCGCCGCCCTTTTCCATCAGGTCAGGATCTCAGCGGCCGTACAACACCTGGGGCAGCCACAGGCCGATCGCGGGGAACAGATACAGCAGCACCACGGCAATCACCTGGATGCCCATGAACGGCATCATGCCCGCGAAAATCTGGTTGAGCGTAACGTGCGGCGGCGAAACGCCTTTCAGGTAGAACGCGGCCATTGCAACCGGTGGCGACAGGAAAGCCGTCTGCAGGTTCAGCGCGACGAGCAGTCCGAAGAACAGCGGGTCGATGCCGAAGTGCGGCAAGAGCGGTATGAAGATCGGCATGAAGATCACGATGATCTCGGTCCACTCGAGCGGCCAGCCCAGGATGAAGATGATGAGCTGGGCGAGGATCATGAACTGCACCGGCGTCATGTTGAGCGAGAGTACCCACTTCTCGACCAGTTCCTGCCCGCCGAGCAGCGCGAACGCCGCGGAGAATATCCCGGAGCCGACGAAGAGCCAGCAGACCATCGCGCTCGTCTTGGCGGTGAGGAACGAGGATTCCCGGGTGATGACGCCGAGCTCTTTCGCGGTGTTGGAGATTGCTGCGGCCTTGGTCCCGGTGCCTTCGCGCCAGTGATGGAACAAGCGGTACGCCGCGGCGAGAATGAAGCCGCCGAAGGCGCCGACCGCAGCCGCCTCCGTCGGGGTCGACAGGCCGAACACGATCGAGCCGAGCACCGCAAGGATAAGCACCGCCAGCGGGAAGAACGACGCCAGCAGGAACTTGAACACCTCCAGCCGCTCCCAGTTGAGCAGCCAGGAGATGGCGCCGGCAGCGGCGACGCCGATGGCGAACACGATCCAGAACCAGCCGGGAATGGGCAGCCGCTCCTGCGGCGCCGCTTCCGCAGCCTTGGGTGCCGCGGTCTGCGGTTCTGCGGCGGGCTTGCTCGCTTCGGCGGCCTTGGCGTCGGCTGCGGCCGCCTTCGCATCCTCCTGTGCGGCGCCGGGAGCCTCCGTGAGGCCCGATGCGACCTCTTCCTCCTTGACGTCCGCAGCGGTATCCCCTCCGGCTTCGACCAGTCCCGCAGTGTCGGTTTTGACCTCCGGCATCGTCGCGGCGTAGTAGGTGACGCCGAGGACCGCCGCAACGGCGAGCGCCGGCAGCAGGGAGATGACGAACTGCATCCCCGCGGTATGCCGGGCGACGTTCGCACTTCCGGTCAGGGCGCGCCACAAGCCCGCGACGGCGTTGCGGCCCTTCGGCGCCAACGCCTGCGCAAACGCAGGCAGCGCAATGAGCCGCTCCTCCTTCGACAAGGGCGGCATCAACTCCGGCCTCCACTTTGCAAGCACGATGATGTAGCCGATGTAGAGTCCCGCGAGCATGAACCCCGGGAAGAAAGCGCCGGCGTACAGTTGCACCACCGACACGCCCGCGGTCGCGCCGTAGACGATGAGCAGGACCGAGGGCGGGATGAGAATGCCGAGGCAACCGCCCGCGGTCACCGCGCCGGCCGACACCTTGATGTTGTATCCGGCTTTGAGCATTGCCGGGAAAGCGAGCAGGCCCATGAGAGTCACCACCGCGCCGACGATGCCGGTCGCCGTGGCGAAAATCGCGCAGGTGATGATCGTGGCGACCGCGAGCGACCCGGGTACGCGCGCCGTGGCCAGATGCAGGCTCTTGAACAGCTTGTCGATCAGCGCCGCGCGCTCCACTAGATAACCCATGAAGACGAAGAGCGGTATCGCGATCAGGACATCGTTCGACATCACGCCGTAGGTGCGCTGCACGAAGAGGTCGAGCACCTGCCGCAACGCCGTATCCGGATCCGCCGAGCGGTAGGAAAGCCAGGCGAAGAACACGCCCAGCCCCATGAGGGTGAACGCGGTGGGGTAGCCCAACATGATCGCGACGACGATCAGTGCAAGCATGATCAGGCCCAGGTGGCCGTTGCTGAGATGTCCCCACGGCGTGAACACGGCAATGGCGACGAGGATCATCGCCATCAGCGAGAACCCGAACCACAGTTCCTTGCGCAGCTTCATTTGCCGTGCTCCTGCTTCAGCACATACGCATCGAGCTTCTGGATGTCCTCGTCCTTGACGTGGACCATCTCCTTCAACTTGTCGACGTCGACTTCCTCGACGTCCTCCTCGCGCGACGGCCAGTCGCCCTGCTGGAGGCAGATGCCGCAGCGGATGATCTCGACGATGCCCTGCACCAGCAGGATCGCCCCGGCGACCGGGATCACGGTCTTGAATTGATAGAGCGGCGGCCCGTCGGCGGTAATGCTCGAATGCTCGAGGATTCGCCACGAATCCCCGGCGTAGTAGTAGCCGGCATAGGTGAGCGCAATGACGCCGGGGATGAAGAACAGGATGTAGAGCGTGAGATCGATCGAGGCCTGCACCCGCGGCGTGAAGAAGCCGTAGAGCACGTCCCCGCGCACATGCCCGGATTTTGCCAGGGTGTAGGCGCCGGCCATCATGAACAGGGTTCCGTACATCTGGATCATGATGTCGAACGCCCAGGCGTGCGGATGGTCGAGCGCGTAGCGCGAGAACACTTCCCAGGTGATGAGC
>Ga0137409_10001638_pt1 | contig 24233 bp, 14 predicted proteins | sample CZODoug1_16funga_FD_122059 | JGI IMG/M metagenome (GOLD analysis project Ga0137409, IMG submission 122059) | Vadose zone soil fungal communities from Angelo Coast Range Reserve, California, USA - CZODoug1_16fungal (Hybrid Assembly) | ecosystem: Environmental > Terrestrial > Soil > Vadose zone...
CAACAAGGCTCAGACACCGCTGAGGTTGTGCTCGCGCGGACTGAGGAGATATTGCAACTCGAAGGTCCACAGACCGTAGCGGCGATCATCATCGAGCCCGTCGTCGGGACTAACGGAGTCCTTATTCCACCGGACGGCTACATGCAGGGCTTACGCAAGCTGTGCGACCGGCACGGCATCCTTCTGATCGCCGACGAAGTGATGGCCGGCTTCGGCCGCACCGGCGAATGGTTCTCAGTGGACCACTGGCAGGTCGTGCCCGATCTGATCTCGATGGCTAAAGGCCTGACGAGCGCCTACGTGCAATTGGGAGCGGTGGGCATGCGCCGTCACATCGCGGATCACTTTCAAAAGAACGTCTTCTACGGCGGCCTGACCTACAACAGCCACCCGCTCGGCTGCGCCGCGGCGCTGGCAACCATCGCTGTCTACGAAGAAGATCGCCTGATCGAAAACGCGCGGGAGATGGGAACCATGATGCGCGGTATGCTCGAGGATCTCGAGCGTCGTCACGCTTCGGTGGGCGCCATACGCAGCATCGGGCTCTTCGGAATTGTCGAGCTGGTGCGAAATCGTGAGACACGCGAGCCGCTGGCGCCCTTCAACGGCACGTCGCGAGAAATGCAAGAGCTTGGCAAGTTCTTCCGCGCAGAAGGACTCTACACGTTTGTGCGTTGGAATACTTTCTTCACGAACCCGCCGCTGTGTATCACGGAAGACGAGATGCGCGAGGCGTTCGCAATCATCGACAAGGGCCTCGAGATCACCGATCGCGCGGTTTCGTAGTAGAACAACAGAGGTCAGGGGTCAGAGATCAGAGGTCAGAGGTCAGAAGCAGGGTTCGATTTCTGATCTCTGATCTCTGACCTCTGTTTTTTGGTACCCGCGGCAGGGGTCGAACCTGCGACCTTTCGCTCCGGAGGCGAACGCTCTAATCCACTGAGCTACGCGGGCATGCTGGTTTTGCCAGAAAAGATAACACAGCTTAGTGGTGAAGAGTGAAAGGTGAAGAGTGAAAAGAAGGCAAGACTCTTTCTTTACTCTTCACCTTTCACTCTTCACCGACGTTCTGTCACGATGAGAGATGAAGGATTGCCTTGACGATCCAGAAAGAGGCTGCGGCGATCAGGCCGGCGGCGGGAATGGTGAGTATCCAGGCCCACACGATTCTTCCCGCAACGCCCCACTTCACGGCAGACAGCCGGCGCGTGGCGCCCACACCGACGATCGCGCCGGTGATCGTATGCGTGGTTGAAACCGGAGTGCCGGTGAGAGTCACGTAAGCAAGCGTGATTGCGGCTCCAGTCTCAGCACAAAAACCGCCGATGGGCCTGAGCTTGGTAATCTTCGAACCCATGGTGTGAACAATGCGCCAACCTCCCGACAACGTGCCCAGCGCGATCGCGGCGTGCGCAGTCAACACTACCCACAAAGGAATCGGCGGAATGGTGCCGTTTGGTCCGTAAGCAAGAATGCCGCCTGCTGCCAGCACCGCGGTGATTATGCCCATGGTCTTTTGCGCGTCATTGCCGCCGTGGCCCAGCGAGAACGCCGCGGCTGAAAAGAGTTGGCCTTTGCGAAAAAACTTATCGACAGCTTTTGGCGTGGCCCGGCGGAAGATCCAATGCACGGCCACCATCAAACTAAAACCCAGCACCATGCCGATCAGCGGCGACAAAACGATGAACCTGATCGTGCGCAGCCAGACATCGGTTTTAAGCAGACCATGAATCCCGCCGAAGGCCGCGATGCCCGCGCCGGCGTATCCGCCCAGCAGTGCGTGTGAGCTCGACGTCGGCAAGCCCAGATACCACGTGATGAGGTTCCAGATAATCGCGCCCAGCAGTGCGCACATCAGCACATAGAGGCGCAGGTCGGCGCTGATCAAGTCCATGCGCACGCCGTCGCCGATCGCTTTGGCGACGCGTGTGCCAAAGACCGCGAAAGCTATGAAGTTGAAAAACGCCGCCCAGACGACGGCGATGGCGGGAGAAAGAACACGTGTAGAGACGACGGTGGCAATGGAATTAGCTGCGTCGTGAAAACCGTTGATGTAGTCGAAAACGAGGGCGAGCGCAACGAGAATGAGAACGAAGGCGAAGGTGGCGGTCATGTTCGGAAGTAATCAGTAAACAGCAAACAGCAAACAGCGCTCAGAGTAAATCAAAGCTTTATTGAACGGCTGCTTGCTGTTTACTGTTTGCTGTCTGCTGTTTGCTACGTATGTTTGATAATCACACTTTCGATTATGTTCGCGACGTTTTCGCAACGGTCAACGGCGGCTTCGAGCTTTTCGTAAACTTCTTTCCACTTCAGCACGGTCAGCGCATCGTGTGAATCATGAAACAGCTCGGCAATTGCCGCGTGGTAAATGTCGTCGCCTTCGTTTTCCAAACGATGAATCTCGACCAGTCTCTGCGTCACGTTCTTCGGTTTCTGAAGCGTGGCCACGATCTCCTTGAGTTGCTCCGCCATGCGCTCGATCACGTCCGCGAAGTCGCGCGCGTAGTCGGTGATTTCCTGGACGTCGAAAATAATTATGGCGCGGGCGGCATCGTCGATCAGGTCGACAATATCGTCGAGCGCGGTTGACATGGTGTAAATGTCTTCGCGATCAAACGGCGTAATAAACGATTTATTGAGCCGCGTCGAGACGGTATGAGTCAGTTCGTCGCAGGCGTGTTCCAGACCCTTGATGCGCTGCGCGTATTCGGAGTAGTCGTGGTTCTTGTCTGCCAGCATCTCCTTGAGCTCGCGCGCGGCGGCGGAGATGTAGAGCGTCATCTGAACGAACAGATCAAAGTACTGCTCTTCACGCGGCAGAAAATTCAGTAAACCCATTTCAAGCTTTCCTAACTTTGGAATTCATTTACTTGCTTTGGCGGAGTTCGCACTATAGCCGAGCGCGAGTTTATTGTCCATCTGAATATAATCTGAACGGTTTCTGAAGTCGCCGGCGTCAGCCTGAAAGGCTGCAAAGAGAGTAGCCGGTGGTCGAAGCGCAGCGCAGACCACCGGAAGACATCGATAAAGATCAGCACCCTGGAAGGGTGCGAGAGACTGAACGACTCTTGCACCCCTACAGGGTACCCACACATTCACGCGTCGATCCGGTGGTCTGCGCTGCGCTTCGACCACCGGCTACTTTCGATCAACCCTTCAGGTTGCAGGCCTAAGTGGTTTTATCACCGAAAAGGGCGTGTAGATCTTAACTTAAGACAACCACTCGCCCTGAATAGACTTGCAAAACCCTTGCGTGGTCATATATCAAAGGTAGCGAATGACTGACAAAAACTACCTTGCCGCAGTTCAGGGCTTTCTTCGTCTGGAGTCGGAAGCCATAGCCCAAACCGCAAGTCGTCTCAAACAGGATCAGATTGAGCGCGTCGTGCAACTGCTCGCCGGCTGCAAAGGCAAGATTGTGATCCTCGGCGTGGGCAAGTCTGGAATCATCGCGCAAAAGATTGCGGCGACCATGACCAGCACCGGCACGGCGGCGCTTCATCTGCATCCGTCCGACGCTCTGCATGGCGGCATCGGCATTATCAATTCGGACGACGCGGTGATCATTCTGAGCAACAGCGGCGAGACAGACGAAATCATCGAGATGCTGCCCTATCTAAAGCGCCGGCAAGTGCCGATCGTGGCGCTGGTGGGAAACCTCAACTCAACCCTCGCGCACCGCGCCGACGCTGTCATCGACGGATCCGTGGATCAGGAAGCTTGTCCGCTAAACCTGGCCCCCACGACCAGCACCACTGTGGCGCTGGCCCTGGGCGACGCTTTGGCGTTGACGTTGATGCAGGTGAAGGGACTCACACCGGATGACTTTGCGATCAACCATCCGGCCGGACAACTGGGGAAGAGGCTCACGTTGAAGGTTGCGGATCTGATGCACAGCGGCGCAGACAATCCGACGATTGCCAGCGGCGCAATTTGGATGGACATTGTGAAGCGAATCAGCGACGGCGGCTTAGGCGCGGTCAACATTGTCGACGACGCCGGACGGCTGGCGGGAATAATTACTGACGGCGATTTGCGTCGGGCGATTCAGCGGCTCGATCACAACGCGCTCGCAGATTTGCGGTGCGACGAGATCATGACCAGGAATCCTACAGTTGCTCATCCGGAGTTGCTCGCCTATGACGCGCTGCAGTTGATGGAGAATCGACCCTCGCAGATATCAGTATTGCCGGTGGTCGATGAGGATCGAGTTTGCGTGGGACTAATTCGACTGCACGACATTGTGCGGAGCGGGCTGTAATAAGTCTCAGGTCTCAGGTCTCAAGTCCCAAGTCTTAGAGACGGCTTGAGACTTGGGACTTGAGACTTGAGACGCAGAACCCGGCACATCCACGATATCCCACGCCGAGCGCACGCGCAGTAGTTTTGACATCAAGCCCGCATGCATTATGTGGCCACTCCGCTCCGCAATCACGCGGCCCAGGATCGGCATTCCCAGCAGCGCCAGATCGCCAATGATGTCCAGGATTTTGTGACGCACAAACTCGTCGCGGAACCTGAGGCCGGTCTTATTCAACATGCCGTCGGGCGTGAGGACAATAGCGTTGTCGAGCGAGCCGCCGCGGATAAGATTAGCGCGTCGCAACGCTTCGATCTCATCGGTGAAGCCAAACGTGCGAGCGGCGGCAATTTCCTTACTGAACGAGCCATTATCAAGATGTAATGAAAACTGTTGCACGCCAATCATCGGGTGAGGGAAATCGATCAGACAGTCAATCTGATAATGATCGCCGGGCTCGACGCTGATGCGCCGGTTGCCCTGTTCGTAAGAAACCCGCTCGCGTACCAGCAATGCCCGTCGCGCCAGCGGTTGTGAGACGATGCCTGCTTTTTCAATCATCTCGGCGAAGACTTCCGCCGAGCCATCGAGGATCGGAATTTCCAGATTATCAACTTCAATGTAAACGTTATCGACAGCCAGGCCCCGCAAGGCAGACAGCAAATGCTCAACTGTCGAAAGCATCACGCCCGTGCGCATGAGGGTGGTTGCATAACCGCAATGCGCGACAGATTCAACGGTGGCGGGAATCTCAAAGCCGCCCAGATCCGTGCGACGAAACACGTAACCCGTATCCGGCGGCGCCGGCAACAGCCGCACGTGCACGGGCACGGCGGTGTGCAGCCCAACGCCGTCTGTCTCGACGGCCGATCCAAGCGTAGTTTGTCTAACCAAATGAGTGGTCCCTACAGGCGGATGTGAATTTTCAATAACACAAATTGACGAGCAATGCTTATGCCGCATTGCTAAATCACGCAATTGTCAGACGACGTGTTGCGCTCCAGCTACAATTTGAGAAATTCAAAGGAGAGAATGCAACAGCTAACTGGGACCACGGGCGCCCTCGCCGCCGAGAGCGCGACACGCGAAAGTTCGGACTCTACTTGAATGCAGCTCCCATAGCATGCGGGCGAGGCGCCCGCGGTCCCGCAAGAAGTTGAGTTGTTCTCCCAATTGACTGCTTGTTTGACACTCCGAAACCGCCTCTCTATCATCGAAACACATGCCAACTAAGCAAGCTGCTGCTGGTGATCGTCCAGTCGAACGTGTTTTTCTAATCGATTCGATGTCGCACATCTTTCGCGCATTTTTTGCGCCGATGGCGAATCGCGCGGCGCCACTCGCTACCTCCTACGGTCAGGTCACGCAGGCCGTCTACATCTTTACAAACATGCTGCGGAAGCTGTTGACTGACGAGAAACCAAATTATATTGCGGCAATATTCGAGTCGAAGGAGAAAACTTTTCGTCACGAGACGTTTGCCGGTTACAAAGCCAATCGACTCGCGATGCCGGAAGACCTGGCTTCGCAACTGCCCTACATCATCCGTCTCTGCGAAGCCCTGAACATTCCCGTGATCAATGCGCCCGGCTTTGAGGCGGACGATGTGATTGGCACGTTGGCGAAAAAAATCGCCGAACAAAAGCTACAGGCGGTAGTTGTTTCCAACGATAAGGACATGTGTCAGCTCGTCACCGATCCGTATGTCGTTTGCATGCGCACGAATTCTCAGGTAGTGAAGCGCAAGGAGTATGTGCCTCCGATTGAGTGGTGCGATGAGCAGTGGGTTGCGAAAAAATTTGGCGTGCCGGCTGAGAAGATAGTCGACCTGCTGGGGCTGATGGGCGATTCGATCGATAACATTCCGGGCGCGCCGGGCATCGGCGCGAAGGGAGCAGTGCAACTAATCACGCAGTTTGGCTCGATTGAAGAGGCGCTCAAACGATGGGAGGAAGTCAAACACAAAACCTACCGCGAATCTTTGCACAACAACGCAGATCAGATTCGTCAGTCTCGCGAACTCGCCCGCATCCGCACAGACCTCGAAGTCGAATTGGACCTCGAACAGATCAAAGCCAGACCGCCGGACCGCGCCGCCGCCTACGAACTGTTTAAGGAACTCGAATTCTCCGCCTTGACACGCGAATTCGCCGATGCCGCCGCGGTGACGGCCGCCCGGGTTGATGAGCAGCTTGACTATAAGATTATCGACTCGAGCGCAGCGCTGAATAGTTTGATCAAGAGTTTGTGGGACGCCGAAAGCGTGGGCATTGCCGTCGCGGACGGAACACCGCCGCCGGACAAAGAAGGGAAGAGTGAAGCAGCGAGCGAGTCGGGCGAGTCGCTGGAGCTGCTCGAGCAGGCAAACGTGCAATGCGCAATGGACTATGAGGCGGCAGAAGGGATCGCGTTCTCCACCGCGGCTGGCGTCTCCGCTCTGGTCGACTTCAATAAATTTGCCGGCGGACGCGAGGCGGCGCTTGCTTCGCTGCGAGAAGTCCTGTCAAACGGCTTGCTCGAAAAGTCTGTTCACGATTTCAAACGCGCCGTCGGACTACTGGCCCGCCTCGATATCACGCTTGCAGGCGTTAAGGACGACACGTTTCTGGCCGCCTACCTGCTCGATCCAAATCGCAGCAAGTATGAATTGACCGATCTGGCGCGCGAAGCGCTTGGCATCGAGCGTCTTGAAAAACCGGCGAGCGGCTGGTCGGATTCACAATGGGAGACGGCCGCGGCGGCTGACTTGACCGCGCGTACTGCGAAGGTTTTGCGCCAGCGTATCCTTGAGAAGAAACTCGAGACGATTTACAACGAGATGGAGTTGCCGCTGGCGCCTTTGCTCTTTCGCATGGAGCGCGCGGGTTTGAAAGTTGATCGCGCCACGTTGGCAGACCTTTCGAACTACCTCGGGCTCGAGCTGAAAAAGTTAACAATCAAAATCTATGAGCTCGCGGGAAGGGAATTCAATATCGGTTCTCCCAAGCAAGTGGGCGAAGTGCTTTCTGAATTGGAGATGACGTCTGGCAGAAAAACTTCCACGGGGAGAATCTCCACGAGCAAGGCGGTGCTCGAGGAACTGGCCCAAACGTTTGAGTTGCCGCGGCTGATCATTGACTACCGCGAGCTTGATAAACTCAAGAGCGTTTACACGGACGCGCTGCCACATCAAATTGCAGCCGACGGCAGAATTCACTGTCTGCTGAATCAAACCGTTGCCGCTACCGGCCGTCTTTCTTCCAGCGAGCCGAACCTGCAAAACATTCCCATTCGCACTGAGCTGGGCCGTCGCATCAGGCGCGCTTTCGTCGCCGAAAAGGGCAACAAGATCATTTCGGCAGACTATTCCCAACTCGAGCTGCGATTGCTCGCGCACATCACTCAGGATCCGGTGATGCTCGAAGCGTTTCAACACGGCGAAGACATTCACGCGCGCACCGCGCGGCTCGTGTTCGGCGCCAGAACCGACGAGGAACTGAAAGAGGCACGCCGCTTCGCGAAGATAGTTAACTTCGCTATTGCTTATGCGATCGAGCCGTGGGGGCTGTCGCAGCGAGTCGGCATCTCGCGGCAGGAAGCAAAGAAAGTTATTGAAGACTACTACGACACTTACAAGGGCGTGCGACGTTACATGGAACAAGTGCCGCTCAGGGCGCGCGAACATGGTTACGTGCGTTCCATCTACGGACGCATTCGTCCACTACCGGGCATCAGCGACCGTAACACGAATATTCGCAAAGCTGCCGAGCGCGAAGCTATCAACATGCCGATACAGGGCACAGCAAGCGACATCGTGAAGATCGCGATGCTGAGGGTTGACGAAGAATTCAAGCGCGAGGGTATCGACGCCAAACTTCTGATGCAGGTCCATGATGAACTGCTGGTTGAAGCGTCGGCCGAAACAGCCGAACATGTGGCCGAGATACTGAAGCGGGAAATGGAAGCGGCGGTGAGTCTGGATGTGCCGTTGATCGTCGACGTCGGCATTGCGGACAACTGGATGGATGCGAAGCCCTAGTTAAATCGCAACCGCCAAGACGCCAGGAGCGCCAAGAACGAAAACGTTTTAAGATCACAAAACTGATAACGGCTCTTAGGAGCAAACAAATAGTCGCGATTCAGGTAACAACTCTCCAGGAGCTGGTTTTGTATTAATCCTGGCGCGCTTGGCGTCTTGGCGATTGGGCAAGCCTAACGAATGAGCGAAAAAGAAGACACTAATACCAGCCAAGCTGACGATGCCAACGCCGACGTGTCAGGCGATGGCGACGGTTCTCGTGATCCGGTTCAACACGCGTTCGTGGAACTCGATCGGCCCAGAGTTGTGTACCGCCGAGCCGAGCCTACGGAGACGAATGCTTACGACGCACTGCCCACACCGCCCGCGAAGGGGACCCGTAAGCTTTCGCCCGCGATTGTGCCGCTGGTTGTCGGGTTCCTGTTGCTGATCATACTCATCGCAGTGCTTGGGCTGTTAAGTGTGCGCCGCATGGATGAGGTCGGAGGCGCCGTCCTGGATTTGGAACAGCAGCACGCGGCAAAACTCAGTTTGCTCCTCAAGCTGCGACTTGCCCTTACTAAATTGGACAACGAAGCGCGCGCGCGAGCGGAAGCGGAGGCTCGTCGTGAACTCATGCCTCCCTTCGATGTGCGCCTGAATTCGGCGCGGACCGAAGTAAAGGATCTTTTGCACGAACTTGAGCGGCCATCGCTCGCCAACGATCCGACCTGGAACACTTTTCGAAGCGACCTGGCCGCCTACGTTGAGGTCACCGACGATCTGCGTCGCTACTCGCTGGAGGGTTTTCCAAAGTTTAAGGTCGCCGACACAGAACTTAACAGCTTACTAGACCAGTCAGCGGCGGAGCAGATCGAGGTTTTTCACCAAAGTGAAATCATCCAGCAGGCGGCGGCAGAATCGATTCGAACGTGGAGCGTGATTGCGCTGATAGTGGGCGCACTGGTGGCCGCCGGGACAATCTGGGAAGTGCAGCGGCGTTTTGGCGAGATGCAGCGCAGCGTGGAAGAAGCTCGGCGCGAACGAAACTTCACCAGCCAACTGCTCGAAGGGATGGTGAGCGCAGTCGCCGCGATCGATGAGAACGATCGCATTCGCAGTGCCAACGCAGCCTTTTTTAGAATTTTTCCGCGGGCCACCATCGGCGCCTCGGTTTATGAAAAGTTTGCGTCTGATGCTGCCTTGAAGATGTTGGAAGAAGCGACCGCCACGCGCGTGGATCGAGCGACGTATCGAGGACGTTGGGTTTGCCCGCCGGGCGACGAACGCGAGCAGGAGCAAACCTTCGATGTCTATTCCTCGCCGCTGGCAATCAACGGTTCGCGCGGGCAAATTCTTACGCTGGTGGACGTGACTGAGGCGGCCGAAGCTGAACGCGGTTTGCGACGGCAGGAATCGCTCGCGGCAGTGGGCCAGGCGACGGCCCAGGTGGCCCATGAAATTAGGAACCCACTCGGCAGCATACGTCTGGGCGTGTCTATGCTGCGCGATAGCGTCAGCGATGCGGAGGGCTTGAATACGATTGAGTTGGTGGAGCGCGGAATCAGGCACTTGAACAAACTGGTGGTAGATGTTGCTCAATTCTCGCGCCGTAAAGCGCTCGAGCAATCAAACGTAGACCTTCACGAGCTTATCAGACACAGTCTCGAATTGGCGGCAGACAAGATCAAAGGGAAGGAGACTCCCATCGAGGAAAAACTTGCGGCTCAGAAATTGGTCGGTCATTGGGACCCTGATCAGTTGAGCCAGGTCTTTGTTAACGTGATTGCAAATGCTGTAGATGCGAGCCCAAAACGAGCCGCGGTCAAGATCTCAACAGAGGTCGTCAGCATTCCGGCAGGCGGCGACGATGGCGATCGCGTTGTCGGCAGGATCGCCCGCGTCACTATTGCCGATCAGGGCGGCGGCATGGACAAGACAACGCGCGAACGAATGTTTGAACCGTTCTTTTCGACTAAAAAACGTGGGACAGGATTGGGACTCGCCATCGTCAAACAGATCGTCGAACAACATGACGGCACGATCACAGTGGACAGCGAATCAGGCAAGGGAACTACTTTCAGAATCGACTTGCCCTTGTGACACCGGACCAGGGAAGATTCTGTATGCTTCCTCCTGGCTCCACAAAAAGTGAAAGAGGAAGATTCGGTCGAAATAGCCACCGTCACCACAGAGTTCCTTTGAGGCTAAGTCTGCCGCTTCTTTGAAGCCAAAACCTGGAGCATCAAAAGGTGTGTTGTAGGCAAAGGCTTTGAAGTCGTAGTGAACGAGCAAATAGACTTCATCCAGACCAGCGCGCTGTTTCAGGTCCTTGTAACGCTCATCGTTCTTGTGAGCAATAAGCGAAGTGCTCAGTGTCCCCAGCATGTCATTCGGAGAATATGCACCGCCGCGACTCGGAAACTGAATCCAACCAGAGGTAAAACGAGGGCGACGGTGAAACTCGACGCTATGCAAATATTTTTCGAGAATCGGAAAGGCAGTAAGGTCATGAACATTCTCAAAAAGGTCTTGATCCCAATCGGGTTTTTGTGGCCACGCATTGTCTACTTGTTCAATCAGAGTGAACATCTGCTGTCGAAATTGGGCAGCATCGCGCTGATCAAATCTCACTTGCCTGGCGGAAAGCCAAATGTAACCGATATGTTGTGACTCGTTCGGCGGCTGTTCTCCCAGTGCTTTTAGAATGGTGTCCTGAATTCTTTCTTGTCTTCGAGCTTCCGCGATCTGATCTCTATCCACCCAACTCTTAAGTTCGACTCCAATCCTCCTCCCTGATGCGGTAACGGCAATGATATCCGGACGTTTGTCAAATGGGTGAGGGGGAGGGGCAAGCCCACGTTTAGCGTACCAGTCCTCAACCACATCCCATTCATCTATAGGTTCGCCTGCAAGGTCAGGATAGGCTCTTAGAAATGAAGCAAAAATGTTTCTCTCGTCCTTAAGAGCAGCGGGGATAGTTTGCAGTTTCTTTACGATTGCGATCTTTTGCTCAAAAGGTAAACGGGCTAGGCGTTGTCGGCGCTCTTCCTTGGCACGGAAGATGTCGTCCACTGTTACTTTCGTCAAATCCACAGCTTTATTCGTCAAACTATTCCTCCAAATCAAAGCGGCTGGCAAGCTCTGTCCACTTCTCCATCAAACCATGTCGGCGGATAATTTCCTTAAAGACTCTTATGTCTATCTCTTCTGACTTAAATAGCTTGATTACTCTAAGCAGGTCCTTCTCCCTACCAGAACGAAGCAATTCGGCAGCGAGATGTGTCGCCGAGAAAATCTGCGTAAGGCTTTGTCCGAACGCCACCTCCTCCGCTTGCATAACAGCTTCTTCCTGGATCGATTGAGAAGCAAATAGAAATTGCACGGGCCATCCTTCTATCAAAATACCTACGCCCTCTTCAACAGAATAATAACCGAGGTTCTCAAGATAGGTGTAAATCGGTTCAAGGGATATAAGACCACCTTCACTGAAAAAGAGCGGCAAGACGAATACATCAATGTCGTCCGTTTGATAAGGCTCCAGATAGTATATAGCTGCTATCCCGCCGCCGATTGCATATTTCTCAATCACGCCATCGGCTTGCATGCGATTAAGGACTTGAATCACCTTTTCCATTTATTGTGAACCCTGCCCCCTCAGCTTATGAGCTTGAAGGCTCGCCGCGCCGCTGCAATCGTTTGCTCGATGATCGCGTCAGTATGGGTGCTGCTGACGAAGGCGGCTTCAAACTGTGAAGGCGCAAGATAAACCTCCTCGTCGAGCATCGCATGAAAAAATCTGCCATAGAGGTCACGGTTACTCTTGTTGGCCGTTGCCCAATTCGTGACCGGCTCGTCCGTGAAGAAGCTGGTCCACATCGAACCGACGCGGTTTATCGTCGTCTTGATTCCTGCTTCCTGAGCCGCTCTTGACAGGCCATCGCAAAGCCTCGCGGACGTCTGTTCAAGTCTTTTGTAAATCGTTTTGTCTTTCAGCCGCCGCAGAGTCAACAGTCCCGCCTTCATCGCCAGCGGATTTCCGGAAAGCGTTCCCGCCTGGTAAATAGAACCGACGGGCGCGACGTTGCGCATCAAATCGCGGCGACCGCCATAAGCCCCGACCGGCAAGCCGCCACCGATTATCTTGCCGAGGCAGGTGATGTCCGGGGTAACGCCATAAAGTTCCTGCGCGCCGCCGCGAGCAACGCGAAAGCCAGTCATCACTTCATCGAAGATTAGCAGGGCGCCGTGTCTCGTAGTTAAGTCGCGCAAGGCCTGCAGGAAGCCGGCCTGCGGCGGCACACAGCCCATGTTTCCGACTACGGGTTCAACGATGATCGCCGCGATGTCCTGGTGTTGTCTGAACAAATTTTCAACTGCATTCGCGTCATTGAAGGGAACTGTCAGCGTGTGTTGCGCCAGCGCCGCGGGCACGCCGGGACTGTCGGGCAGTCCAAGCGTGGCCACTCCTGAACCAGCTTTTACCAGCAGGCTGTCCGCGTGGCCGTGATAGCAGCCTTCAAACTTTACGAGCTTGTCGCGGCCGGTAACGCCGCGCGCCAGGCGAATCGCGGACATCGTCGCTTCGGTGCCGCTGTTAACCATGCGCACCATCTCGATCGACGGCACGGCAGCGACGATCTCTTCCGCAAGTTCGACTTCGAGTTCGTTGGGCGCGCCGAAACTGGTGCCGCTGGCCGCGACTGCGGCGAGCCCGTCAACAATCTCCGCATCGGTGTGTCCCAGGATCATCGGGCCCCACGAACCGACGTAGTCGATATAGATGCGCCCTTCGACGTCAGTGATTGTTGGCCCGGCGGCGCTTTGGATGAACAGCGGAGTGCCGCCGACGGCGCGAAAGGCACGCACGGGCGAGTTAACGCCGCCGGGCATCAGCTCGAGCGCGCGTGCAAACAGTCGCGCAGATTTGTCTTGATCCTTTTCCGGTGTCGCCATAACGCAAGCATACCAACTCGCGCGGAAGTTAGGTAGACCAAATGGCGGACCCGGAGGTGAGCGACTCGCTGATTGGATGCTGACGCGGGTCGTGTCGCTTAACCGCTGAAGCGTGCAGGATCGTTTGAAGATTGTGTAAGGTGTAATAGATTATGCAGCGATGATTAGTTCATTCAAGCATAAGGGCTTGCGCGAGTTTTTCGAGACCAATAGTAGGCGAGGAATACCACCAGAACTGTCTACTCGACTGCGTGACAGGCTTGACGTAATCGACGCGGCAACGACTATAGAGGATATCGCCTTACCACATTTCGATCTTCACGAGTTAAAGGGAGACCGCGCCGGCACTTGGTGAAGATCAATAAGAATTGGCGGCTGACATTTACCTTTGCGGGCGGCGATGCCTACGATGTAAACTTCGAGGACTATCACTGAAAGAGAGAGTTTTATGCGGGAAAAATCGATCCAACGCAAAGTTCGCCCAACCCACCCCGGAGCGATCTTAAGAAATATGATTGAAGAGCTCGCGGCAGACGGAAACGACCGGTTTTTGTCGCTAACGCAAAAGGAATTGGCAAAACGTCTTGGCGTGTCGCGACGGATGGTCAACGAGTTAATCAATGAACGCCGCAACATGACGGCGGATACGGCAATTCGTTTATCGCGAGTTTTCAAGACGACGCCTGACATTTGGATGAACTTGCAGAAGGCCGTTGATCTTTGGGATGCCGCCCAAGCTAACAAGAATCAATATGCGAAGCTCAGACCGATTGCCGCGTAGCTAGTCCACACCTCAGCGTGCGTGCACCGGCGGGCCCGCGCGCTGGCAAACAGCGTGCGCTAATCCAGAATGAAACCCAGTTGAATCTACCCGCGGCGGCGCGTCGTCTGCTAAGATGGCGCCGTTTAAAGTTGCTGAAGTGCCCAGATTCTTCTTGCGGACTATCAACGCCAGAGCAAACCAAAAACTTCCAGGAGATTATTGTGTTTATGCGTCCCCCTGTGCCTGCTGTGCCTTTCAGCGCTTTCATATTGCGTCACAAGCTGCTGTTTATTCATCTGGGTCTAGCTGCGCTCTTGATTCTGTTACCGCTGTCGGCCTCTGCGCAGGAAGAGCGCGCTGCGGAAAAAGCCGCGATTGAGAAAGCGCGTCAGGAGGCCGCGGCAAAACAACAAGCCTCGCCCGAGCCGGCAAAGACGGCAGATGAAACCGCGAAGAAGACTGAGGATGAGAAGGCCGAGGAAGAAAAAAAGCCAAGCGACCCGATGTCGTCCCCGACCTTCAATGGCTTGAAACTTCGTTCCATTGGGCCGGCGTTCACTTCCGGACGCGTTATTGGGTTCGCAGTTGATCCAAACAATCCGGCGCGCTATTTCGTGGCCGCTGCTTCAGGCGGCGTCTGGAAGACAGTCAACAACGGCACAACCTGGACGCCGGTGTTCGACAAAGAAGGTTCTTATTCCATCGGCGCGATTGTCCTCGATCCAAAAAATCCGTTGACGGTTTGGGTGGGCACGGGCGAGAACAATAGCCAGCGCAGCGTGTCGTATGGCAACGGCGTCTACCGTTCGGATGATGGCGGCAAAACGTGGAAGAACGTTGGCCTCAAATCTTCCGAGCACATCGGGCGCATCGCAATCGATCCGAAGGACTCGAATACGGTTTACGTCGCCGCGCAGGGACCGCTCTGGGGACCGGGCGGAGATCGCGGTCTCTACAAGACGACCGACGGCGGTAAGACCTGGAAAAAAATACTCAGCATCAGCGACAACACCGGCGTCACAGACATCGTGATCGATCCACAGAATCCCGACACGCTTTATGCCGCCGCCTACCAACGCCGCCGCCACATGTGGACGCTGATTAACGGGGGGCCGGAAAGCGCGCTCTACAAATCAACAGACGCCGGCGCCACCTGGAACAAGTTGAAGGCGGGCTTGCCCACAACAGACCTGGGACGCATCGGCATCGCGATCTCGCCGGTTGATTCGAATGTGATTTACGCGACCGTGGAAGCGGCAGATAAAAAGGGCGGCATCTTTCGCTCAAACGATCGCGGCGGTAGTTGGGAAAGAAGAAACGAATACGACGTGACCGCGATGTACTACGCTCGCATCGTCGCCGATCCAAAGAATGTCGATCGCGTTTATGTGATGAACGTCTTTCTACTCGTCTCGGACGACGGTGGCAAAACCTTGCGGCGTCTCGGTGAAAAATCCAAGCACGTTGACAACCACGACATCTGGATCGATCCGAATAATACCGATCATTATTTAGTCGGCTGCGATGGCGGCGTCTACGAAAGCAACGACCGCGGCGCGAATTGGGAGTTCAAACGCAACCTGCCAATCACGCAGTTTTATGATGTGACTACTGATAACTCGGCTCCGTTTTACAACGTCTACGGCGGCGCGCAGGACAATTTCAGCTTCGGTGGACCCTCGCGCACGCGCAGTGCTTCCGGCATTACCAACTCCGACTGGTTTGTTACCCACGGCGGCGACGGCTTTCGCAGTCAGGTTGATCCGGAAGACCCGAATACGATTTACGCCGAACTTCAGAATGGCTCGCTCGCGCGCTTCGACAAGCGCACCGGCGAGCGCATGGGTATTCAACCAGCCCTCGGGCGCGGCGAAGAACCGCTCAGATGGAATTGGGATTCGCCCTTCATCATCAGTCCGCATTCGCACACGCGTCTCTACTTCGCCGCCGACAAACTCTTCCGCAGCGACGATCGCGGCGATAGCTGGCAAGTTATCAGCGGACAACTCTCGCGCGGCCTCGATCGCGATACGCTGCCGGTGATGGGTAAAGTGTGGAGCATGGATGCAGTCGCAAAGAATGCGTCGACCGCGTTCTTCGGCAACGCCTCCGCGCTCGCCGAGTCGCCTCGCAAGGAGGGCTTGATCTATGTCGGCACCGATGACGGCCTCATTCAGGTGACTGAAGATGGCGGCAAAGACTGGCGCAAGATTGCAACGTTTCCGGGCGTGGCGGACATGGCTTACGTGAGCCGCATCATTGCTTCTAATCACGACACGAACACCGTTTACGCTGCGTTTGAGAATCGCCAGAACGCAGACTTCAAACCATATCTCCTAAAGAGCACGGACGCCGGACGAACGTGGGTTTCGATCATTAGCAACCTGCCGAAGAACCATCCTGTTTGGGCGATTGCCGAAGATCACGTCAACCCGAACCTGCTTTTTGTTGGCACTGAGTTTGGCCTTTTCTTTTCGATCGATGGCGGGCAGAAATGGATACAACTAAAAGGCGGGCTGCCGACCATTCAAGTCCGCGACCTGACGATTCAAAGGCGCGAGAACGATCTGATAGTCGGCACGTTTGGCCGCGGCATTTACATTTTTGATAACTACACGCCACTGCGTTTGCTCAAACCGGAGATGCTCAAGCAGGAGGCGCAACTCTTTCCGGTTAAGGATGCGTTGATGTACATCCAGTCACAGCCGCTGGGCGGACGCGGCAAGAGTTTTCAGGGCGAATCATTTTTCACCGCGGAGAATCCTCCGTTCGGCGCCACCTTCACTTACTATTTGAAGGACGAATTGAAAACGAAGAAAGCGAAGCGGCAGGAGGCCGAGAAAGAAGCAGCGAAGAAGAATGCGGCTATCAGCCTTCCGCGTCTGTCCGAGCTCAGCGCCGAAGAAGAAGAGGAAGCGCCGGCGATCATCTTCACGGTCACGGACTCGAGCGGTCGCGTTGTCAGGCGATTGACTGGGCCAGTGACTGCGGGCACGCAACGCGTCGCGTGGGATTTGCGTTATCCGCCATCGTCTTTGCCGCCGCCGCCAAATCCGGAGACTGAAGATCCTTTCAACGAAGGACCAGCCGGGCCGCTGGTAATGCCGGGCGCGTATACGGTTGCGTTAGCGAAACGAGTTGATGGTGTGATGACGCCGCTCGGTCGGCCGCAGGAGTTCCAGGTGGTGGTTGCCGGGCAGGAGGGAATGACGGCATCTGATCGCGCGGCGCTGGTTGAGTTTCAGCAGAAGGTCGCGCGACTGCAACGCGCGGTGCAGGGCGCGCTCGAAGCGGCCAACGCTTTGAAGCCGCGCCTGGCATTGATTCGTCGTGCGTTGCTTGATACCCCGGCAGCGGGCGACAAGCTGCTTGACGATGCGACCACCCTCGATAAACGGACCAATGATATTCTGCGCGCGTTGCGTGGTGATAGTGCACTGCGCGCGCGCAACATTAATTTGCCACCGTCGATTGGCGAACGCGTCGGCGACATTGTCGGCGCGCAGCGCTTGTCCACGGCCCGTCCGACCCAGACGCAAGTCAATCAATACTCGTCGGCGGCCCAGGAGTTTGAAGCGACGCTCGCGCAGTTACGACAGTTGATCGAGGGTGACCTGAACAGACTGGAGAAACAAATGGAAGCAGCCGGCGCTCCGTGGACCCCTGGCCGTATTCCGGAATGGAAAGACCAGTAAACGGATCCACGAAACAGAGGTTTTTATTTTCACTCTTACGGAGAACCTATGCACAAAACAATTTTCGCGGCACTGCTTATTCTGATTACCACCATACTTGCTCACGGATTTCAGGCTGAGACGGAGTGGGTAAAGTTCACTTCGCCGGAGGGACGACTTTCCCTGTTGCTGCCAACCCAGCCGAAGCTCGAGGTCGTAACCGATCCGACGAACGAAAAGTTAACGCACAATAGATTCTCAGAATTTGGGGACGGCTATGCTTTTGTTATTGAGTATTTCGATAACATCCCAATTACCGACCCCGACAAATATCTTGATAGCGCCCGCGATGGCATCATGAGCGCGATTCATGGAAGCTTGATACGCGAAAACAAGATCAGCCTGGACGGCCGTCCCGGCCGCGAATTGGAATTGTCACTGACGGCGAGCAATGGAACCATCGTCTCGGGACGAACCAGAATCTACGCGGTCGGCAGCAGTTTTTATAGCATGTCCTACGTGTGGCGGAAGGATATAGACCAGACATTGGCCGCCAAAATCGGCGAGAAATACTTCTCTTCTATTAAGATAACACCGAGCAAGTAACCGTTTAAAGCAGGAACAAACGTTTAGAGGCGGGCGCTGCCCGCCGTCTCAAGACGGATTGAAATCTGAAGTAGTGAGTGGGAGTCCACGTTGAAACGGCGGGCAACGCCCGCCTCTAAACGATCGTATAACTCAGACATGCCACTGACCGCCGGCACAAAGATCGGTCGCTACGAAGTTCTGTCCCAACTCGGTAAGGGCGGCATGGGCGAGGTCTATCTGGCTAAGGACACGAAGCTTGATCGCAACATCGCGCTGAAAATTCTGCCCGCCGAACTCGCAGTCAATCGCGAGCGCATGCTTCGTTTTGTGCAGGAAGCGAAAGCAGCGGCGGCGCTTAATCACCCCAACGTGGCCCATGTCTACGAGATTGGCGAACACGATGGCTTGAATTTTATTGCCATGGAGTATGTGGAAGGGAAGACGCTGCGCGAGAAAATACACCACGAGCGCGTAGAGCTGAGAAAGCTACTCAAGTATTTGCAACAAACTGCGGGCGGGTTAGCCAAGGCGCACGCAGCCGGGATTGTCCACCGTGATTTGAAACCAGACAACATCATGATCACTCGTGATGGTTATGCAAAGATTCTGGATTTCGGTTTGGCCAAACTGGTCGAGGTTGCTACGCCCGCGCCAGAAGGCGGCACCATCAGCGATGCGGCGACAGTCGCGCTCGAGCCTCACTCCATACCGGGACGCCTGATGGGCACCGTTGGTTACATGTCGCCGGAGCAGGCGCAGGGAAAGGCCGAGATCGATCATCGTTCCGACATCTTTTCGTTCGGTTGCATGCTTTTCGAGGCGGTTACCAAACAGCGGCCCTTTCAAGGCGAGTCAAACGTCCAAGCGTTGTACAAAATCGTCTACGAGCCGGCGCCACAGCTTAGAGATTTCGTGCCAACGGCTTCGCCGGAACTGCAACGAATTGTCCGCCGCTGCCTGGCGAAGGATCCCGACGAGCGTTATCAATCGATTCAGGATATTGCCCTCGAGTTGAAGGAACTGCGCCGCGAGATGGAAGGCGACACGCAAATGGATACCACTGTCCCGCCTTCAAGTATGAGCAGTGAAATGGGAAGGCCGTCGCGGGCCCAGAGTTCTCTCACGCCGACAATTGGAGGGCAAACAAGTACCGGAGAAGTTTCGGCAGCGCGCGCCACTTCGAGCGCTGAAATCATCCTGGGCGAAGTCAGAAAACACAAACGAGGACTCGCGTTGACATTGGCCGCGTTGATACTCCTCGTTGGCGCGGCGGTTGTGATCTGGTTGAAGTTTTCGAGTCCCGCCAAAGCGGCGCCGTTTCTCACGATGAAGATCACGCGCCTGACCAGTGGCGGCAAAATCGGTAACGCCGCGATAAAGGGTTACACTTCGATTTCACCAGACGGCAAGTACGTAGTGTTTAGAACTACGGAAGCGGGCAAGGACAGTTTGTGGGTAAGACAAGTGTTGACCGGTAGCCTGGTGAAGATCGTACCCGATCTTGGCGGCAAGATCGGCGGCACAACTTTCTCGCGCGATGGTGAATACGTTTATTACTCGCTCTTCGACACGAACAATCCACTTGGCACACTCTATGAAGTGCCGGTCCTCGGCGGGACGCCACGCCGCATCATGACTGGCGTCACCAGTCCCATCAGCTTCTCACCGGATGGCAAACAATTCGCCTTCGTAAAACCATTGGCATCTGAGTTTTTTTTGATGGTGGCCAACATAGACGGCTCCGGCGAAAAGGCGATTGCGACGCGCAAGCTTCCCGCCTACTTCGCCTTCGCCGGAGGACCCGCCTGGTCGCCTGATGGCAAGACAATCGCGTGTGGCGCCGGGTCTTATGGCGGCAATCTATCCGCGAACATCGTTTCAGTTCCGGCTGAAGGGGGCGCGGAAAAGGTCCTCACTTCTCAAAACTGGGCGTCTGTCTCCCGCGTACTCTGGCTCGGCGATGGCAGTGGTTTGATCATCGCTGCGGTTCCGGAACTAAGCGCCGCCGGCACGCAGTTGTGGCATGTCTCTTATCCAGGCGGCGAGGTGCGAAGAGTAACCAACGATCTGAACGCCTATGGCACGAGCAGTCTTGGACTAACCGCCGACTCGAAGACACTCGTCACCGTCCAGGCAGACAAATCCGCGCAACTTTGGGTGGTCGCGTCCGGCGAAGACGCGACTAAAGCGAAACAAATTACGAGTGGTAAGTATGACGGCGATGGTCTTGCCTGGACCGCTGACGGAAGAATCCTCTACACCGCCCCGTCAGACATTTGGATCGTTAACGTCGATGGTTCGGCGAATCGGCAGTTGACCGCTGATACCTACACTAAATCTTTGGGATGTGTTTCTCCGGATGGGCGGTATGCTGTCTTTAGTTCGAATCAATCGGGCAATTTCAATATCTGGAGAATGGATCTGGCGAGCAGTGAACAGAAACAACTTACAGCGGGAACTGAGACTGATTCTCAGCCAGGCTGTTCGCCTGACGGACAATGGGTACTCTTCCGCTCGTTGCGGGAAGGCAAGTGGAGCTTTTGGAAAGTTCCGCTCGCCGGCGGCACGCCCGAGCAACTTTCCGATAAATCTTCCACCTGGGCGGCAGTCTCGCCGGATGGCAAGCTGCTGGCGTTACGCTATTTTGACGAACAAGCTCAAACAAACAAGATTGCGGTGATACCGTTTGCCGGCGGCGCGCCGGTCAAGACGCTGGAAGTTTCGGTTGGCTTCCGTGATGTTGGGTTGGGATGGACTGCGGACAGCCGGGCAATCGTTTACGCCGACGCGCGCGGCGATGGCGAAAGTAATGCCGACAACATCTGGACTGTTTCTATCGATAGCGGACCAGCCAAACAATTGACCAACTTCAAGTCCGGATTAATCTTCGCTTTCCAGATGTCGCGAGACGGCAAACAGATCGCCTTATCACGCGGCACGCAAACCGACGACGTGATCCTGCTGAAGGATTCTCAGTAAAACTGTCACTCTCCCCACTTCCGTCAGGGCTTGCAGAGGAAACTAGCATCGTCAGGGCTTTAGAATGCATCTCACAACGGCCTATTTCCGTTTGTTCCACCTTTTCGCTCGCCAGGGTTCGCGTTTGGTCTTTTGTCACTGGAGCGTGCAAGCATGAGAAAGATGCTATTCTCTCGTTTACTCCTCACCCTCTGTTTGTTCTTCATAATCTTACCGGCGCCGGCAAAGGCGTTTAGCAACTCAGCCCGCGAACTTCAGCAACAGGCCTCGGCGGAAAAGCGCCTGGTCACGATTCACGGGCGCGTCGTCGATGCGCGAACTGGCGAACCCATCGCAAAGGTGAGAGTCATTGCCGGCGGCGTGGACCAGAGCACGACTACCGATGACAGCGGCGCCTTCACCCTCGAGAGCCTTCCGGTTGGTCAGCTTGATCTTTACATAACCACGGTGAGTTATGGACTCGTCAAGAAAACAATCAAGCTCCTCGAAGAGAATAGTGAGTTTACGATTGCGCTCAACGAAGACGCAGCCGCCTTGACAGAAAACGTGACCGTCAACGCCGGTCCATACGAGACTTCGCAAACGAACGCTGCCTCGGAGCAAACTTTGAACAAGCGCGAGCTTCAGGCGCTGTCGAGTATTCTTCTTAGCGATCCTTTGCGGGCGGCGCAGGCGCTGCCGGGTGTGACCACGAACGACGATTTTCGCAGCGAGTTTGCCGTGCGCGGCGCAGGGTTCGATCGCGTCGGTCTATACCTCGATGGGATACTCACGGACAACTTCGTCCACACGGTTGAAGGAGGCTATGCCGATACTGGCTCGCTTTCGGTAATTAACGCCGACACGGTTAACAACGTGTCGTTGATGAGTGGAGCGTTTCCTGCGAAGTATGGCGACCGCACCGGTGGGATATTGGATATCGAGACGCGCGACGGCAACCGTGTAAAGCCCGCCGGTCGCTTCGCCGCAAATTTAAGCGGTTTATCAGGCGTGGTTGATGGTCCATTCGCCAGGGCGCGCGGCTCGTATTTGATCGCCGGCCGCAAAAGCTACGTTGGTTATCTGCTGCGCAAAATTAACAACCAAAATCATTTTGCCAACAACCCGCCGATTCTTGGCTTTGCCGATCTTCAGGGAAAAACCCTCTACGATCTTACGAAGCACAATCAGGTTGGCTTCTCGCTGATTTTTGGGACCTTTAACTTCGACCGCAACCGCGATCGTAACCTGCTTGGTCCGGACACGGTCTTCCGTGCCAATGCGCGCAACTTGCTCTTTAGCGCGCACTGGAACTACACGCCAAACTCGCAGCTCTTTTGGCAAACACGCTTCTTTGGTCTGCGGACAAACTTCAGAAATAAAAATAACGAGGACATTAAACTGCTGGACGGGAAGCGCGCACAGTTTGGGGCACGCAGTGATGTGAACTTTGCTTACCGGCAGCGACATCGACTCGAGGCCGGCGTCTACCTGCGCTCATTAACGGAAAAAAGCACCAGCGAGTTTTTCGACTTCTTCACCGGCACGCGCCAGAGTTTTACGGTGCTCAATCACCAGGGCAGCGAGGAGTCGTTTTACGCGCAAGACACCTGGAACAACGAACGGCTCGGCCTGAGCCTGACTGGTGGTGGGCGCGTCGAACATAGTAGCTCAACCGGCGAGACGCTTTTTTCGCCGCGCGGGTCGTTTGTCTGGTCGATTGATGACGGTTGGAGAATTCGTGCGGCGGCTGGTCGGTATTATCAGTTTCCCGATTTTGCCAAGATGTTTGGCAGGCTCGGCAGTCCGAGCTTGCGGGCGGAACGTTCGACCCATTACAACGCCAGCATCGAGCGACGTTTTGGCGATCGCATCCGATTCCTCGCCGAAGTTTACGATCGCGAAGACGATAAGCTTTTCTTTAGTCTCTCCGAGCCCAGGCTCGTCGGTAAAGTCGTCACCTTCGATGTGTTTCCTTATCGAAACTCTTTGCGAGGTCACGCTCGCGGCATTGAGTTAACACTGCAAAGGCGCAGCGCTAACCGACTGACGGGCTGGGTCTCGTATGCTTACTCGCGCACCAAACTCACTGATGCGGCGGCGGGTTTGACCTTTGTTAGTGATACAGATCAACGTCACACCCTCAACGTCTATGGCAGTTATCGCTTCAACGAAACCTGGAACGTCAGCAGCGCCTGGCGCTACGGAAGTGGCGAGCCCATACCCGGCTTCTATCGCCAGGTTGGCAACCAGATCGGGCAAGGCTACTTTCTCTCCAATGAGCGCAACGCAACCAGGTTGCCGGTTTACAGCCGCGTCGATGTCCGCGTAAACAAGGCGTTTCTGTTTAAGAATTGGAAGCTTACCGTCAATGGAGAGCTTATTAACGTGCTAAATCGCGAGAATCTGCGTTTCGCAGGCTTTGAATTCTTTGGTTTGGACGGTCGTGTGTTCGGCAAACTTGACCGAGTAATACCGAGATTACCCTCGGCCGGCGTGGTGATTGAGTTCTAGCGCCCGCAGTCAGTTGTCCTGTCTCGCCTTGCTAGTTTGCCTGTAATAGTGCATAGTGACTCACGGTTAATCCTTCTCTCGCGCATCGACGGTGATGCGCCCCGCGCATAAGACCTTTAGCGCTGGCGTTTTGGATAGTTCGAGAGCAGGCTGATAGCAACTTCAGAAGCGCTCTTAGAGCATCCGAAAACCGGCCCTTCGCTCCTACCGTTCGACCGAAGCCAATCCGATTCGCAGCTTCTTTTATCCCCACAAGGGGAAAGGTACATCTTTATGTCTATGAAACTTTACGTAGGAAATCTCGCGTTTGCGACCTCAAGCCAGGATCTGCAGGAACTTTTTGCGGCGGCCGGCACGGTCGAATCGGCGAGCGTCGTGGAAGACCGCGACACCGGACGCTCACGCGGCTTTGGCTTCGTCGAAATGTCCAGCAAGGAAGAGGGCGAGGCAGCTATCGCTCAATTTAATGGCAAGGAAGTC
>Ga0137409_10001402_pt1 | contig 24232 bp, 20 predicted proteins | sample CZODoug1_16funga_FD_122059 | JGI IMG/M metagenome (GOLD analysis project Ga0137409, IMG submission 122059) | Vadose zone soil fungal communities from Angelo Coast Range Reserve, California, USA - CZODoug1_16fungal (Hybrid Assembly) | ecosystem: Environmental > Terrestrial > Soil > Vadose zone...
GGATGGGCGCGCGAGCACGGGTTCGACGAGCCTGACGAAGTCGTAAAAAAAGCACACGGGCGGCCCAGTATCACAACCATCCGCGAACTCCTGCCTCACGCGGATCACGCTGCGGAGGATCGCGAGATGGAGCGGCGCGAAATCGCCGACTTGGAAGGAGTCGTCCCCTTGCCAGGGGCGGTGGAATTGCTCCAGGCGCTTCCGCAGCAACGCTGGGCAATCGTGACCTCCTGCACGCGGGCGCTGGCGCACGTACGTATCGGCGCGGCGGGACTGCCGAAGCCGAGGTATCTGGTCACAGCGACCGATGTGAAGCATGGCAAGCCGAACCCCGAGCCTTACCTGAAAGGCGCGCAAATCCTCGGCGTGCCCGCGGCCGACTGCCTTGTAGTCGAGGATGCTCCGGCGGGCGTTCGCGCCGGCAAAGCGGCAGGAGCACGCGTGCTGGGGTTGCGCACTACCGCGAGCGACGCCGAACTCCAGCAAGCCGGCGCGAACTGGATTGTCGATGACTGCGCCGAGCTTTTTCTGAAATCCTCGGCGGCTGACAAAGAGTTTTTGCTTATCGGCCGTCGAACAAAATAGTCCCGGGCTCCGCATGAATCCGTATAAACAGGTAAAATCTCAGCCTTATCGAACCACGAGATACGAGTTTATTCCAAGGAGAGAAACGATGATCCGTGTGAAAAACCTGAGCGTGCTGCTGGCGTTTGCTCTGTCCGCGACCGCGATCACCGCGGGAGCGCGCGCACAGGACAAGGATGCCAAACCTGCCGAGAAGCCCGCCGAAACCGGCGCTGCTGCCCCGCCCAAGGAAGAATCTTCCGTCACAGATCACATCATCAAGCTTGGCGGCCAGACGATTCCCTACAAGGCGACTGCGGCGACGATTCTCTTGAAGAACGAAAAGGACGAACCAACCGCGCTGGTCTATTACACCGCCTACACGCGCAGCGACGCGAAGGATCTGAGCCAGCGCCCCATCGCGTTCGTTTACAACGGCGGGCCGGGCTCTTCCTCGGTGTGGCTGCACATGGGCTCATTTTCGCCGCGCCGGGTGATCACCGTGAATGCCGATGCGACGCCTCCCGCTCCCTACCAGCTTTCCGAGAATCCGCACTGCCTCCTGGACAAAACGGATTTGGTCTTCCTTGACCCCGTGGGAACGGGCTTCAGCCACGCCGTGGGCAAGGCGCAGGACAAGGATTTCTGGGGCGTCGATCAAGACGTCAAATCACTGGCGCAATTCGTCAGCACCTACGTCAGCCGCAACAGCCGCTGGAATTCCCCGAAATTTCTCATTGGCGAAAGCTACGGCACCTTCCGCTCGGCGGCGCTTTCGAATTACTTGCAGTCCCATGATGGCCTGTACTTCAACGGCATCGTGCTGATCTCTTCCGTGCTGAACCTGGGAACCATTTCCTTCAATCCCGGCGAAGACATGCCATACATCTTCTACTTGCCCAGCTACGCAGCCACCGCCTGGTATCACAAAGTGCTGAAGGACCGGCCCGAAAATTTGAATTCCTTTCTCGAGGAAGCGCGGAAATATGCGCAGTCGGATTACGCGGGTGCCTTGATAAAAGGTTCAAAGCTGGGCGAAGCTGAAAAAGCAGCCGTCGCGAAAAAGCTTTCCCGCTTCACCGGACTCGGCGAGGACTACCTGCTCAAAGCCAATCTGCGCGTGAACCTTCCGCAGTTCATGAAGGAACTGCAGCGCAGCCGCGGCTTGACGACCGGGCGCCTCGACGCGCGTTTTTCCGGCTGGAGCTACGATTTGCTGGGCGAATTTGCCGAATACGATCCCCAGGACACCTCGATCACCGGCCCGTTCACCGCGGCATTTAACAACTATGTCCGCGATGAGCTGAAGTTCGGCCATGACAAGGTCTATCACACTGTCTCGGAAGACGCCGGGCAGAATTGGGATTGGAAGCATCGCGGCGGCGAAAACTTCGGATTCCCCGGTTCACCGAATGTGGAAGGTGACCTGATTCAGGCCATGCTCGCCAATCCGCACCTGCAAGTCGAAGTGGAAAATGGGCTCTACGATCTCGCCACACCGTTCATGGCCACCGAATACACCATGGAGCATCTGGGCCTGCCGGACAAACTTCAGAAGAACATCCGCCTGCAGTATTACGACGCGGGACACATGATGTATCTTCGCGACGAAGATCTCGCCAAGCTCAAAGCCAACATCGCCGGCTTTATCGATGGTGCTTCCAAGCCGTGAGTAAGAGAGTGAACCGGCTGGCTCGAGGATAATTTCGTCCTTGACGCGGCCGCCATCCCACTCCGTGGGTGCGGCCGCGTCTTTCTGTCCGGCCCAACCTGTCCCTTCGGACAGTAATCCTCTAGAAATTGCCGATGAACCCTCCACTGGCCGCAGGGATCGCTTCGCTTACAATAAGTGAGTCGCACAGAAAGCCGTTTTGCTGCGCTGCACGCGACTCGGCCTCCGTTTCTTGGGCCTCGCAAGGACACAATTCATGAGTTCACCGACGCAAACCATGCCGCCGCAAACGGCGCCGGCGCAGGTACCGGCCCCATCATCGGCACCCGCCGTGCAAAGGGCGATTCATACCGCTCAGCTCGTAGCCGCGATGCTGAAGTCCAATTCGCACGTCAGTGACCTGATTTTTTCGCCCGGCCGCGCTCCTCAAGTCGAAGTGAGCGGCCAGCTGATCGAACTGAAGTACAAGGGCCTCGAGTGCCTGACGCCTCAAGACACCAAGTACATCGCTGGCGAAATCATTGGAAAAAATGACACGGCGGTCTCTAAGCTGGAGCAGGATGGCTCCGCCGACCTTTCCTACGGAATCTCGGGCGTGGGGCGTTTCCGCGTAAATATCTTCAAACAGCGCGGAAGCTGCGCCATTGTGATGCGCGTCGTTCCAGACAAAATCCCCGGATTCGAGGAGCTGAATCTGCCGGCGGCATTGAAGGAAATTGTGGATCTGCGCAATGGCATCGTGCTTGTGACGGGTCCAACCGGTTCCGGGAAATCTTCAACTCTCGCGGCCATCCTCGACAAGATGAATGAGGAGAAGGCCTACCACATCCTAACCATTGAAGACCCCATTGAGTTTCTTCATCGTCACAAGAAAGCGACGATTCATCAGCGGGAACTGCATTCAGACACACCGACATTTGCAATGGCATTGCGCGCAGCGCTCCGACAGGCGCCGAAAGTCATTCTTGTCGGCGAAATGCGAGACCGGGAAACGATTGAGATCGCGCTGGAAGCTTCGGAAACGGGCCACTTGGTCATGTCTACGTTGCATACCATTGATGCATCGAAAACCGTGGAGCGCGTCGTTGGAGTTTTTCCCATGGCCGATCAGCACAGCATCCGCATGCGCCTCTCGAAAGCCTTTCGCTGCATCGTTTCCCAGCGCCTCCTTCCGCGGAAGGACGGAAAGGGCCGCATCGCCGCCGTGGAAATTCTCAAGTCCACGATGCGCACGCGGGAGTACGTTGAAAAAGGTGAAGCCGAAGGCAAGTCGCTTCTCGATGCCATGCGCGATGGCAGCACCGAGGGCATGCAGCACTTCGATGGCGAGATTGACAAGCTCATTCGCGCGGGGATCGTCGATTTCGAAACCGGTTTGACGTATTCGACGAATGCTGGAAATCTGCGCCTGGAAATGGCCGATTTCCTCGACGAGCGTCCTAACCTGCCTGCAGCAAGCAAGCCGGCCGCGCAGGATCCCAACCTTACCACCGAGATCGAAATCGAGCGGTAAGCCAGCTGCTCCGTTCATTCCCGGGAACTGTCCCAGGCATCCGACTTTCTACTTCTCCCGGTGCGTGCCACAATTCCAAGCTGAAAACTTGCACCCTCGATGAGTCACTTCGTTGACATTCTGTTCGCGCGCATGCCTGATGCGCTCCGTGTGATCTTGCGCGTCGCGTTTTACTTCTCTCTTCTTGTCATGTTTCTGCCGCGCATGGCGCCGAGAGTTTTCCACGCCGTGGAGTCCCTTTTTTCCCGCCTGGCGGAGCGCAAGACGCTGGCGGTCGTCGCCCTTTTCTTCATCGTCATCGGTGTCCGGCTTGCTGTTCTGCCGCAGTTGCCGGTGCCTGTTCCCGGAATCCATGATGAATACAGTTATTTCTTGATTGCCGACACGCTGGCTCACGGCCGCCTGGCCAATCCGACGCATCCGATGTGGATGAGCTTCGAATCCTTTCACGTGAATTGGTTTCCAACTTATTCGTCGAAGTATCCGCCGGGGCAAGGGGCCGTCCTGGCGCTTGGTCAATTGCTGGCGCATCCCTGGATCGGGGTGATTCTGAGCGTTGCCGCGATGTGCGCCGCGATTCTCTGGATGTTGCAAGCCTGGCTTCCGGCAAGGTGGGCATTCCTCGGCGCAGTGCTTGTCGCGCTGAAATTCGGAATCTCCAGCTATTGGATCAACAGCTACTGGGGCGGAGCCGTCGCGGCCACCGGTGGGGCGCTGGTGTTGGGCGCAATGCCGCGAATTGTGCGCCGTGCGCGCACGCGCGATGCTTTGCTGCTCGGCGTGGGTATCGCTATCTTGGCAAACACCCGGCCCTATGAGGGTTTGCTCCTCTGTATCCCAGTGGCCGGCTGGTTTCTCTGGTGGCTTGCAGGAAAAACAAAATCGCCTGCGCAGCCGCATACGCGCATCGTCAGGGTTCTCGCGCCATTGGCCGTGGTCCTGACATTGACCGTCGGATTCATTGGCTACTACAACTGGCGGCTGACGGGAAACGCGCTCCTCTTCCCGCACGCTTTGAACTCGCAGACCTATCGAACGATGGGGCTGTTCTTGTGGGACCATCCCAAAGAGCCGCTTGAATATCACAACCGGCAGTTCGAAGATTTCTACAACGGCTGGGAACCGGAGGATTATCAAAACACGTGGCCAGACGTTTGGAAGGTTTCAGCTGAAAAATTGACACGCAGCGGCAGCACCTATTTTTGGTGGGGCGCTCTGCTGCTCTTGCCTGGATTGCCTTTCGTTTTTTTCGACCGCAAGATGCGCGTACCGATTCTGATCTTCCTGCTGGGCACAGCAGCATTTCTAACTTCGATCTGGTCCTTTCCGCACTATGCCGCCCCGCTGACGTGTGTGATTTTTCTGCTGCTCGTCCAGGCCATCCGCCACCTGCGCACCATCCGCCTGGGTGGACGCCCTCTGGGCCTCGCGCTTTCCTGGGCCATCATTTATCTCCTCGCAGCCGATGTTGCTTTCTCCGTGCCGCATCATATCTGCGACCAACTGGATTGGGCCTGCAAGGGAGACCCCAGCCGTGCGGCCATTGCGAAAAAACTTTCGAATACGGCCGGCAAGCACTTGATCATGGTGCGCTACGAAGAAGATCACAATCTGCACGACGAGTGGGTGTACAACGGAGCGGAAATCGACACCGCCAAGGTTCTTTGGGCCCGCGAACTCGATCCCGTGCAAAACGCGAAGCTCTTCGCTTATTTCAAGGATCGCCAGATCTGGCTCGTCGAACCCGATACTGACAATACCGAATTGATTCCCTACCTTGCGCCACTTATGCCGCCTCCTCGGCAGTAGGAGTTGGCTCGTCCTGAGCGAAGCGAAGGAATGCTACCTCCCAAACGCGTCTAATTGAATCGGGATTTACACCAGTCACCCTCGCGCCCAGAGCCTCAACCTCGGTATTCGGAATTATTTCAGGTCGTAGTCGCCGATGAATGTATCGCGGCTGATGCCCAGCATGCTAAGGAAGAAAGCGGCGAAAATCACCTGTAACCCAAGGAAAAGCCACATCGACCAGAAGAGAACGTGGCGGATTTGATGGAGTTCACCGAAGCCGCTCGCAGCCCATTGCCAGGTGACCCACGCGGACCCTGCGAATCCCATGAGGAACAGACCGCCGCCTAAAAGCAAACCAGTCTCCAGGGTGACGCGCTTCAGGACACGCCGCAAGGATACAGAGCGACGGTCAAAGCGCTCGGCATAGCTGAATACTTTTGCGAATGCCCCGATTGACAGGATCTGCACCCCCAGCAGCGTGAAGATAACGCCGAAAATCATGGTGTGAAGGTCGAGCACCACATGGGCAGAAATCTGGCGCGGTCCTGGCAGCAGCCAAAACACGAGAAAGAGTCCAGCCAGCACGAGCGCGGTGCCCGGCAGCAGGAAGAGCCAGTTCGGCGCGTAGAGCAGCATGAACCGCAGGCTGCGCCAGCCGTCGCGAAAACTCCGCAGGTGCGGCGCGCGTCCGCGTTTGTCGGGCCACAAAATGATGGGGATCTCCGCGATGCGCGCCCCGATTTGCGCGGATTTGATGATCATCTCGAGCGCGAATTCCATCCCCGTACTTCGCAGATCCAGCCGGTCGTAGAGTTTGCGCGTGAATCCGCGCATTCCGCAGTATCCGTCTCCGATGTGTGCATGAAATAAAGTATTGAGCAAAGCGGTGAGACCGGGATTGCCGAAGTATTTGTGGAGCGGCGGCATGGCCCCCGGTTTGATTTCGCCCCGGAACCGGTTGCCCATCACGATGTCGTGGCCTTCGCGCAGTTTTTCCACGAATCGCGGCACATCGGTGAAGTCATAGCTGTCGTCCGCATCCCCCATGATGATGAAAGGGCCGCTGGCGCCGGCGATGCCCGCGCGCAACGCGGCCCCGTAGCCGCGCTCCGCCACGCGAATCACGCGCGCCCCGTGCTCTTCCGCAATCCGAATCGAACCGTCCGTCGAGCCATTGTCCGCGACGACTACTTCCCCGCATAGCCTCGCCGCCTGGAACGCCTTCATGGCTTTGTCCACGCAATACGCTAGGGAGTTCGCTTCATTCAGGCATGGGATGACCACGGACACTTCGACTGCTTGCGACATGCCGGTTCGGGCAGACTGCGCCATTTCGGAAGTTAGGACCGTACCCATAGGCGGCACCATCATACCGCGCTCCTTCGAACATTTCACCCGCGTATCTTCCGGCAGCTCTTGCTTCCGGCGATCCACAACACCACCGTGATACGGAAAAGGTCAAAACACTGTTTAACGCGTGAAAAATGCTCCCAAAATAAAAATGCGGAACCTGTCGATCTCGTGGCCCCTCGTTCGACATTTAGGTAGAGCCAAGAAGAAGCGTGGCACAGGAGGCGGACATGATGGGGCAGTATACAGATTCTCGGAACTTCAGACCAATCGTGCGTGTGGCCATCGCCGGGTTCGTGCTTGCCACTGGGTTTTGTAAGCTAGGTGGGGTGGCGGCGCAAGGGTGCAACCTTCTCGACAAGAATGCATGGGTAGCGTTAGAGGTGTTGCGCCCGGTCATCCTGTCGGCGTGGCAATCTGTGCCGGCGTGTCTTTGTGAGGATTCAAGGGTTTTGCAGCATTTTCTGCGAATTGTGGCATCCATCTGGCCGCTGCTTTGCGTCATAGCTGGCTAGGCACGGTAGGGAGACCTGCCTTTGCGGCGCTATGGTTCGCGAACTCTTAACAAATACTTCCAAAAAAGATACCGTACCTGTCGATATCACTTCCCGTCGTTCGACGTCAGAGTAGAGGTCAGGTTCACCCGGTCGAGGCCGTCCGGAAAGGAAACCCAGCTCTCAGCCCGAACTCAAAAGGAGACATAACAATGCGATTCATGGTGATAGTCAAGGCCAACAAGGACTCGGAGGCGGGCGTTTTGCCTAAGCAGAAGCTCCTTACCGAAATGGGGAAGTACAACGAAGAGCTGGTGAAAGCCGGCGTGCTGCTCGCCGGCGAAGGGCTCCACGCGAGCTCGAAGGGCAAGCGCGTCCGGTTCTCAGGAGGGAACCGCACCGTGATCGACGGGCCCTTCGCCGAGACTAAGGAGCTGATCGCTGGCTTCTGGCTGTGGCAGGTAAGGTCGATGGAAGAGGCGATCGAGTGGGTCAAGCGCTGCCCCAGTCCCCATGAAGGGGAAGCCGAGATTGAGATTCGCCAGGTGTTCGAGGCAGAGGACTTCGGTTCCGAGCTTACTCCCGAGCTCAGGACGCAGGAAGAGCGCCTGCGTGCCCAGGCAGCCGCCAAGAAGCCGTAGCCGCGACAGTCCTCCGCCTTGCACCGGCCGAAAAGAAGTTGCTAGGCATGTCGATTTTGCGGGCCCACATTCGACGTTACAGTAGAGCGGGAATTCACCCCCGTTTATCAGCACCAGACAAGGGAGCAGAGAACTCGATAATGCGAATACAAGGAGATCGCGATGAAATTTCTAAGCATCTATAAGAGCGCGGAAAGGGGCGTTCCTCCTTCGCAGGAGGAAATGTCCAGGATGGGCCAGTTGATCGAAAAGGAGATGAAGGCCGGCACACTGCTCGCCACCGAGGGTTGCCTGCCGAGCGCTCTCGGCGCGCGCGTTCGCATCTCTGGCGGGAAGCTGACCGTGACCGATGGGCCGTTCACCGAGGCCAAGGAAGTGATCGGCGGCTTCGCCATCCTCCAGGCAAACTCGAAGGCAGAGGCCATCGAAATGACCAAGAATTTCCTCCAGGTAGCCGGTGATGGTGAGTGTGAGCTTCGACAGGTATACGAAGCCGGCCAAAGCACCTGCGCCGACGCGGCTGCAACACGCTGATCGCCGTGCCCTCGACGCGGGGGCGCTTACATCCGCGAGAGTCTCTTCTGGGCCCTGTCGATTTCGCGGGTCCACGTTCGACGTTACAGTAGAGCCAGGATTGCAGTCCCGGTCGAAGCCGTACCGGAAATCCAGCTCCGAACCGAAAAACAAAAACACACAGGAGAGGTGTCACGATGCGATTTATGATGCTGGTCAAGTCATCTGAAAAAAACTCGGGCCCTCCGCCCAAGGAACTCATGGACGCCATGACGAAGCTCAGTGAAGAGGCGGTCAAAGCCGGAACGATGATCGCAAGCGGCGGGCTGGCTCCCACGGCGGCGAGCACGCGTGTCCGGCTTTCTGGAGGGCGGGTAGCTGCGATCGATGGGCCCTTCACCGAGGCCAAGGAAGTCGTCGGCGGGTACGCAGTTTTCGATTTGAAGTCGAAAAAAGAGGCGATCGAAGGAGCGTTGCGCTTCATGGAACTTCACAAGAAATACTGGCCCGGCTGGGAGGGTGAGACCGAAATTCGCCAGATCTTCGGGCCGGAAGACTTCCCTCCCAAAGCGTAGGAGTTCTCACGCGTACGAATGGCCACGAACACGTAGTCGCCGCGCGCCCGGGCTTGCGTGAGCGGATTGAAGATGGTGTGATGGGTAGCCGTGACGGCTACCGACACACATCGCGCCATCGACGCGGTCTGGAGGATTGAATCCGCCAGAATCATCGCCGGTCTCACGCGAATCGTGCGCGATGTCGGCCTTGCCGAGGAACTCGCGCAAGACGCTCTCGTCGCCGCGCTCCAGCAGTGGCCGGAATCGGGCATCCCGGACAATCCGGGCGCCTGGCTAATGGCCGCCGCGAAGCACCGTGCGATCGACATGTTCCGCCGAAACAAACGGCTTGAGCGCAAGCACGAGGAGCTTGGTCGCGAGCTCCAAGCTCAGCAGGAGATGGCTGTGCCGGATTTCAACGCCGCGCTCGACGATAACATCGGCGACGACCTCCTGCGCCTAGTGTTCATCTCCTGTCATCCGGTTCTCTCGACCGAGGCGAGCGCTGCTCTTACGCTGCGCTTGCTCGGAGGCCTGACGACCGACGAGATCGCGCGTGCATTCCTCGTCCCGGAGCCGACCATCGCCCAGCGAATCGTCCGGGCCAAGCGGACTCTGGCCGAGGCACATGTCCCTTTCGAGGTCCCACGCGGCGGTGAGCTCGCCGCCCGGCTGTCCTCGGTGCTCGAGGTCATCTACCTCGTCTTCAACGAAGGATACTCGGCGACCTCCGGCGGCGACTGGATGCGGCCTGCACTCTGCGAGGACGCGCTGCGTCTCGGGCGTATCCTGGCCGAGCTCGCTTCGCAGGAGCCGGAGGTTCACGGCCTGGTCGCGCTCATGGAGATCCAGGCGTCGCGCTCGAGGGCGCGCGTGAGTTCGTCGGGAGAGCCCATCCTGCTGCTCGACCAAAACCGCGCGCACTGGGACCAACTCCTAATCCGTCGTGGTCTCGCCGCGCTCGATCGTGCCGAAAAGCTCGGCGGCATGCGGGGTCCGTATGCACTCCAGGCTGCGATCGCCGCCTGTCACGCGCGAGCGCTTACCGCGGAGGAAACGGACTGGGCACGCATCGTGCTGCTGTACGAGGCACTTGCCCAGCTCGTACCGTCCCCCGTCGTGGAGCTGAATCGTGCGGTCGCAGTCGCAATGGCTTTCGGTCCATCGGCGGGCCTCGAACTCGTGGATGCGCTGACCGCGGAGCCTTCACTCCGGGGCTACCACCTCTTGCCGAGCGTGCGCGGCGACTTCCTGAAAAAACTCAGTCGCTTCGACGAAGCTCGCGCAGAGTTCGAGCGCGCTGCATCACTCACGCGCAACGCCCGCGAGCGCGAGCTGCTGCTTGATCGCGCCCGAGCGTGCGCAGTCGGCTCAGCGCCGCCGCAGCAACGCTGACGAAAGCCGCTCGTCTCGCGCTTGCGCGCGTTGCAGGCGAGCCGATTGCGGTTGAGTCACTCGGAAACAATCCACGTTTAACGCGTTCTCCTAGCAGCACTCTTGGCCCGCGCCTTAACCAAAGCCTTGACAAAGCCTTGACCCCTACCTTGAATTGACCGGCGATCTATGCGAACCTTCGAAGGTTCTTTCTTCCGCTCATCGAAGATGCCCACATCGCGCACAGAAACACCGGGAAACGAAACAAATCTCCAGACGCAAAACGCGCCGCCCCTGGATCCCTGGGAAGCCGCGTACCTGCGATTCGAAACGCCGGAACAGGAAATTCGAAAGTTTATCGGGCGCCTCGCTCGATTGGGCGCTCCTCAATGGCCGCGCGACGCCGAAATTGTCGAGCTTTTTTGCGGGCGCGGAAATGGTTTGATCGCTCTCCAGCGTCTCGGTTTCACCCGGCTCGAAGGCGTGGACCTCTCGCCCCGGCTGCTCGCGCAGTTCAAAGGGTCTGCGAAATGCACAGTCGCCGATTGCCGGAAACTTCCCTTCACCGATCGCAGCAAGGATGTCCTCATCGTCCAGGGCGGCTTGCACCATCTCCCCGCTTTGCCGGACGATCTCGATCAAACTTTTTCGGAAATGCAACGAGTGCTGCGAAGGAACGGCCGCGTCATGTTTGTCGAGCCGTGGCGCACTCCCTTCCTGACCTTCGTGCACCTAATTTCCGAACTCCCTCCGGTCCGCCGCATTTCCAACAAGATGGATGCGTTCGCCACCATGACCGAGTACGAAATCCGCACCTACGAGCAATGGCTGGGTCAGCCCGAACTCATCAAGAAAACTACCCGAACGCATTTTCTACCGGTGCACGAATGTTTCGCCTGGGGCAAGTGGAACTTCGTCGGCACTCCGCGATAGGCGGGGGCGTTTGTTGTTGGATTCCGGATTCGTTCCACTCTCGCTGCCGTCAACAATTCTGTCACTCCACCTTTGCATCTCGAACGAAGCCAACGGCGCCCCACCAGGCAGTTATTTTCGGCTCTTACTGAAGACTGATAACTGATCACTGACAACTTTTTCGCGCGCCACTTCCAGCTTGCATTTTCTCATCCCCCCGATATGATGGCTGCGTTTCGCAGATCCCTCGAGACCTCACATTGTCTGGAACATCGGAAGCTTCTTCCACAGCTACCTCTGCGCCCGCGGTCGGCCGCGGCCGCCTGCTCCAAGTCCTCGGAATGTGGTTTGGCATTGCCGCAGCGATCGGAAACACCATCTCCGCTGGAATCGTTCGAACGCCCGGCGACGTCGCCAAGCTCCTGCCCAATGCGTGGATGTTTCTCGGAGTATGGGTCCTCGGCGGACTCTATGCGTTTTCCGGAGCCTCGTCCATGGCGGAGCTTGGCGCGGCGATTCCCCGCAGCGGCGGCCAGTACAATTTCTCTCGCCGCGCGCTCGGTGATTACGCCGGATTCATCGTTGGCTGGAGCGACTGGCTTTCCACTTGCGGCACCGCCGCCGCCGTCGCATTCGTCATCGCCGAATATAGTGGTGCGCTTTTCCCTGTCCTGAGCGGAAACTTGACGGTCCTCGGCTTCGCCATGCGCGTTCAAATGATTGTTGCCGTCGTTGTGATTGTTGCGTTTTTCGTTCTGCAATGGCGCGGGATTCGCTGGGGCAGCGGCGCGCAATTATCGACCGCCGCGCTCAAGACTGGCGCTTTCGTGATTCTCGTGATTGCCTGTTTCTTGCTGGGCGGGCCGGCTCACCGTGCGGCCTCGCAGTCCACTGCTTCCGCGCTTGACTTGCCCTCCGGATGGCCTCTTCTCGTTGCGATCATGCTCGGGCTTCAGGGAGTCATCTACACTGTCGACGGATGGGACGGCGTCATCTACTTCGGCGAAGAGGTGCGCCATCCGGGCCGCGACATCCCGCGCGCCATTTTCGGCAGCGTTTTCTCCATCATGGGAATTTACCTCTTGCTGAATCTGGTGGCGCTTTACATCCTCCCCATGAACGAAATTTCCGGAAACAATTTTGTTCTCGGAACCGTCGCCAATCGCATTTTCGGGAAGCTTGGCGATCCCATTATTCGCTCGATCATGGTCATCTCCATGTTGAGCTGCCTCAACGCCAACCAGCTTTTCTGCTCCCGGACGCTTTACACCATGAGCTGTGACGGATTATTTTTTTGCCGCGTCGCTCGGGTCAACCCGGGTGGCACGCCGGTGCTGGCGCTATTCCTCAGCACTGTTGCCGGCCTGCTGTTCCTGCTGACGGGGACCTTCGAGCGCGTCATCGCCATGCTCTCCTTTTTCTTTGTTGCGAATTACGCTCTGTCGTATGCGTCGTTGTTTGTGTTGCGCAGGAGAGAGCCGGCAATGGCGCGCCCGTACCGCGCCTGGGGTTATCCGTGGACGACAGGAATTGCCCTGGTGGCCTCGGTCTTGTTTTTGGCGGGGTCGATCTTAACGGACCAGAAGAACGCGCCCTGGGCGCTCGCGATACTCGTGCTGAGCTATCCCGTGTTTCGCGTTTTGAAATGGGTCAGTCAGCGCGCCGATGCAAGCGCGGCAAAAAACTGTTAGCTCACTTTTTCCGCGATCGACTTGCCCTGCATGAACAGCAGCAAGTAATCTTTCCCGCCCGCCTTTGAATCCGTTCCCGACATGTTGAACCCGCCGAACGGGTGCGCGCCGACCATCGCGCCGGTGCACTTCCGATTTAGATAAAGATTGCCCACGTGAAACGTCTCTTCGGCCTTTTTGATTTTTTCCGGGTTCTTCGAGTACACCGCGCCGGTCAGGCCAAACTCCGTATTATTCGCAATTTCCAGCGCCTGGTCGTAATTCTTCGCCTTGATCACCGCGAGCACGGGACCGAACACTTCCTCCTGCGCCAGCCGCGCTTTGGGGTCCACATCCCCAATAATCGTCGGCTCGATGAAGTAGCCGTCGCCTGCCGCGCGCTTCCCGCCGGTAAGCAGCTTCCCTTCCTTCTTTCCGACTTCGATGTAATTCAGAATCGTTTTCATCGCCGACTGGCTGATCACCGGCCCCATGTAGTTGCCCGGATCGTCGCTCGGGCCGACCGTGATTTTCTTTGTGCGCTCCACCAGCTTCTGCACGAATGCGTCGTAAATTTTTTCGGAAACAATCGCGCGCGAGCACGCCGAACACTTCTGTCCTTGATACCCGAACGCCGCCTGCACCGTCCCTTCCACGGCCGCGTCGATATCCGCCTCTTCGTCGACCACGATTCCGTCCTTGCCGCCCATTTCCAGCACCGTGCGCTTGATCCACATCTGCCCGGGAACTGTCTTGCCCGCGAGTTCGCTGATGCGCAGCCCCACTTCCTTCGAGCCTGTGAATCCGATGTAACGAGTCTTCGGATGCTGTACCAGCACATCGCCAATCGCGCTGCCCGGGCCGGTGATAAAGTTCACCGCTTCCTTCGGAATGCCCGCCTCAAAAAGAATGTCGATAAATTTTGCCGCGATCGTCGGCGAGTCAGCCGCGGGCTTCAGGACCACCGTATTCCCAGTGACCAGCGATGCCACGGTCATTCCCGCCATGATCGCGCACGGAAAATTCCACGGAGGAATCACCACACCCACGCCCAGCGGAATATACACAAGGTAGTTGCGCTCCCCGCGCATGGGCGTCAGCTTTTGCGGCTCGCCCAGTCGCAGCATCTCGCGGCCGTAGAATTCCAGAAAGTCGATCGTTTCGGCGATGTCCGCGTCCGCCTCCGCCCACGTCTTCCCCACTTCGTAGCACACCAGCGCGTTCAGTTCGAATTTCCGCTCACGCAGAATCTTCGCCGCGCGGAAGAGACACTTCGCACGCTCCTGCGCGGAGACTTTCTTCCATGTGTCAAAGTATTTGTGGGCGTCTTCGACCGCCTGCCTGGCCATCTCCGGCGTGGCACTCTGGAAAACGCCAATCACTTCCGACGGCCGAGAAGGGTTCGTGGACTTGCGCTTCTCCTTGGTGATCACCTTTTGCCCGTTGAGCCACATCGGATATTCCCGCCCAAATTCCGCCTTCACCTTTTTCAGCGCCGCTTCCATGTGTGAGCGGTTTTCCGCCTTCGTAAAATCAATAAACGCCTCGTTCGCAAACTCCGAAACGTGCACAATCTGCTCTGCAGTGGCCATGGCGGGTTCCCTCCGCGATCTGTAAGCATCTATTCTACTGCGCCTCCAAACTGGCCGACAAGCCGCGAGCAACGGTCTTTACCTTCCGCGTCGACAGTGGTTCACGTGGTTGTAGCCCCTTTGTCCTCGCGTCCACCAATCTTCTGTAGCCAAACAGATACCACTAGAAACATCCAAATCACATTCCTGAAATATCTCCGTGATCTGCTTCGTTTGAGACTTGGCTTATGGCAATGAGCGCTGTCCTGGTGCACGATTGCGGGAATCCCCTCGCCACAACGGAACGCTTCCGGGTGAGCATGGCGCAAACGCTTGAAGACGTGATTGAATGCCAGCGGCTGCGCTATCTTGTATTTAATTGCGAGCTTGGGGAAGGGCTCGACAGCTCTGCCAATTCGGGATTGGACCGCGACCGGTACGACTTTATTTGCGATCACTTGATGGTGCAAGATGCGGCCACCGGAAGGCTGGCAGGGACGTACCGCATGCAATGTGGCTACCGCGCGAAGGGAAACCTGGGCTACTACGGGGAGGAATTTTTTGATTTCAGCCCGTTCGAAAAAATGCGCGGCGAAGTGCTGGAGCTCGGGCGGGCCTGCGTCCATGAGGAGTATCGCAACACCAGTGTTCTGCACATGCTGTGGAAGGGGATCGCAAGATATGCGGTGAGTTGCGGAGCGCGCTATTTGATCGGATGCAGCTCCCTCTCGTCGCAGAATGACGATGAGGGAATCGCGCTTTACGAATTGCTGAAGAACAAATATCTTGCCGAGCCGTCGCTGAGGACTAGTCCGGTGGAGAGACGGCGGTGCCAATCGAGTGGTGCGCCTGTAGCGCCTCCGCGGCCGCCGCGGCTGTTCCGCGCGTACCTGGACATTTCCGCCCGCATCTGCGGACCGCCGGCAATTGACCGGGAATTCAAGACTATCGATTTCCTAACGTTAGTGGATTTGTACAGGCTGCCAGATCGCGTCCGAACGCGGTTTTTCTAATTCCAGAACTGCGCTGCCTCATGTTTGCCCTCTAGGAACCCGCGTCCCACGCCCTCGCTACACTGCCCAATTCTCCACCCTCAAACCATGCACTCGCCTGAACTCCCGCTCACTAAAAGGAATTGGCGGCTAGGGTCATCAAGACTTCGGCATACTTCTCTTCTTCTCCGCGACCTCTGCGTCTCTGTGTCCTCTGTGTTAAATCTTTTTTCACTGTCGATCTTTCCCGAATTCTCTATTCGCCCTGCTAACAACTAACCACTAAGAACTGATTCGCGCTGTTAACCGTTCCTTTTCTTCATCTTAAGTCGCAATTTTCATTCGAAAGTACTATAAAATCCATTCGAAACTAGTACTACATAAATATAGTATTTTACAAGGTAACATTTCCATGTTATCGTGAGTTGTGATTTTCAGCCGCTACCCCGATCGTTTCGCCCAGCGTTCCCCACTTTCCGCCTCCTCGCCGGTCATGTTGTTTCTTCTCTTACTTCCCTGCCTCCTTCAATCGATCCACGAGTCACAAGGTACGAAATCTCCCGTCGTCCATCCTCTTTATTTTCAGCTACTTGCAGAATGCTTTTCCTGCAACTCCTTTGTTTTGAAAACGATCCATCTTTCATGGGGGGGGCACCCCATAAGCGTTTACTTAAGATGTTGCTCCTGGACGGACTGCTCGGGTATGCTTGGGGCCTATGAACCAAGCTGGGACGGTAGTTGAGGAACTGGATGACTGGGAAGTGCTGTGTTCTTTCTTGCCCGAAGGATGGGAACAAAAGGCCCGTGATTTTGGGGCCTTGACGCGGGCGCGTGGGATTTCCGGCGCGGGGGCACTTCTCCGCATCTTGTTAATCCATATTGCGATGGGCTGCTCGTTGGCAGAGACGTCGGTGCGTGCGGAACAGTTAGGATTAGGGCGGCTCAATCCAACGGCGGTGTATAAGCGGCTGCGTTCCGCGGAAGAGTGGCTGCGTTGGCTGGCGGAACAGATGCGCTCGGATTTGGGAATGGTCTCTCCATCGGTGGGACGGCGCGTGCGGGCGGTAGATGCCACATCGATCTCTGAGCAAGGTAGCACGGGAACGGACTGGAGGATTCACTACGCCATTAACTTGAAGAATCTGCAGTGTGACTTTTTTCTGCTGACCGATGTCCGCGGCGGGGAAACATGGCGGCGTTTTCCTGTGTCACCGGGGGACATCATGTTGGGAGACCGAGGTTACGCTACGCCGAAAGGAGTTCAGCATGTAGTCGAAGCAAAAGGGGACGTGGTGGTACGGTTAAACCGCGGAGCTCTTCCCCTGTTTGACGAAAAGGGGAAGCGTCTCGCAATACTGAAAAGAGTCCGGCAGCTAAAGCCAAGGCAAAGCGCGGAATGGCCTACGTGGGTTCACAGCGACTCCCACCATACCATCCCAGGTCGACTCATCGCCGTCCGGCGAAGTAAACGAGCAACCGAAAAGGCGCGCAAGGCTTTGCAGCAGCGAGCCAGCAAAAGGCAAAAAAGTATCTCCGCTGAAGCGTTGGAAGCGGCTCAGTATTTTTTCCTCTGGACAACCTTGTCTTCGTCTTGGAGTCGCCTACAAGCACTCGATTTGTATCGCTCCCGCTGGCAGATTGAATTGAGCTTCAAGAGAATGAAGTCGATTATGGGACTTGGGCATTTGCCGAAGAAAGACCCGGCAAGCTGTCGGGCATGGCTACACGGTAAGCTGCTTACCAGCTTGCTCATCGAACGAATGATCGGCGCGGCAAAAACGATTTCCCCCTGGGGATATCAGTTGGGCCCATCGCCGTAGCCGATGGCGTGAAAGTGCATACATGCTCCGCGAGATACTCGCAGCCATTCTTCCCACTACAGGGCTGGTCAACACACTCACACATTGGAGCGAAATCGTTAAACGACTTGCCGATTCCAAGAGGACGCGAAAACGCCATCTTCTTAAGTAAACGCTTATGTGGCGCCGCCCCCTCCGAATGGACATCTGCACGATGTGACCAGCGAACCATCCGAACATGGTGACCAAGCTGAACCAATCCCCGGTGGGGAATCTCCTCTCCCCGCTGATGCCGGCGAGTTCGTCGAAGAAATTCATCGCCGCGCCGATTTATTCATCGTCTGGCAAGAGTTACTCAACTCCAAGGATGACAAAATCAAGCAGCGCGCCGTCGAGCGGCTCACGGATCTGCGTTACAAGAGCGCGGCGGGACTAACCGAAGAGCCGCAGCGAATCGTAATCGACATGCCCCGGCCTGACCGGGATTGAATGAGCGTGGCGGGAAAGCGCCACAGCGGGGAAGAGAATTGTGCCGTGCATGGCCGGCGCGACGAACCCGGGAAACGTGGAGCATGCTTGGGTGAAGGCGCTATGGGTGGATCACGTTCCGCCGCCGGGCTTTGACCGGCCCGAACTGTACGACGGGCGCGACTACGATTTCATTCGCGCCCGGCTCGACGACAATCCGATTTACGCCAACGACACGGAGTACCGCCGGACGCTCGAGGCGCTTCCGGAGCAATTGCGGCGGTCGTTTCTCGAAGGCGATTGGAACGGTTTTGCGGGGCAATACTTTGACATCTTCGACGTCGTCCGGCACACCGCGCGCCCGGAAGAGATTCGGCTGGAGGCTTGGTGGCCGCGCTGGATTTCGATCGACTGGGGTTTTCACCATCCCAGCGCGGTGTACTGGCATTGCGCCGTTCCGGCTAGCGCTGGCTTCCAGCCGGCGTTTGTTCCCGGAGCTGAAGAGGAAAATCGCCGGCAAGATGCCGGTGCTACTGGTTTTTCGCGCATCGTCACTTATCGCGAGTTCGTGCAAAACAACCTTTCGCCGCGCATGCTGGCGCAGGCTATTGCGGAACGCAGCGGACGCGAGCAAATCAGCGAAGTCTTTCTTTCTCCTGACGCGTTTGCGCACCGCACTTCGGAAGCGTCGCTTGCCGAGCAGCTCGGCGACGTGCTGCTCGCCAACGGATTGCCGCGGCCGTCGCCGGCTGATGACGACCGCATTGGCGGCTGGCAGTTGATGTACCAGATGCTGGAATCGAATTCCTGGCTCATCACCGAGAATTGCGCGGAGCTGATTGAACGCATCCCGCAACTGGTGCGTGACGAACGCCGCCATGAAGATATTCGCAAGGTGGAAGGCGATGATTCGGCCGACTCGGCACGGTATGGATTGGTCTCCGGCGTAAGACTCGCCGGTGTGGGACCGGCTTTTATGCCGGCCAGGGCGGGGCAGGCCCCGCCCTATAATTCGGCAGGGCGCACGCCACATTTTGTGACTGGCATGCCGCTGGGCGAACAAATTGCGCGTCAAGTAAGCGCGACCGATCAAACTTCGCGCGCGATTCATTACCAGCGGCTCGAGGGCGAAGCCAAGAAGTTCTTTCGTCCCGCGAAATTGCCCAGACGGTCAAGGTAGTGGATTGGCGTCAGAAGGCGCGTCTCACAGTTAGCTGGGATAACGGAGGTGTTACGGTAAAGTCAGGAGGACGAGCCGGTGGAGAAGCCGCTTTGGGAGCAGCAAAGCTTCCCGGAAAAGCTCTTCCGATTTATCGCGCTTCTGTGCCTGGTGGGCTGCGGCGGCGCGGCCATCTACATTGCGAGCCATGTGGGCTCGATGGAAGACGCGTACTTCCGCGCACGTGATTTGGCCTCGTACTGTTTCACGGCCATCTGGATTTTCATTTTCTTCTACGCGCAGTATCGCGTAGTGCCGCGGTTTATTCACCGCGATCTTGATCGCCGCGTGGGGTTGTGGCACGCCGGCGGCAGCCTGGCCCTGCTGCTCTTTGGCGCGCTGGAAGTAATGCTTCCACAGACGAAGTCGGATCTTCCGAGCAGTCTGCTTTTCTGGATCACGCTTCTCGGCGAAGCTGTCTTCATCGGCAATGTGATGTGGTCTTACGTGAACGGAGAGCGGGAAGTGCCGTTGCTCCCGGTGGTGCCCAGCGCCAAGAGGACGCCGGAGCACGTTGCGGACCCGAGCCCAAAGAACATGGGCTGGCCGAAATCACCGGTAAAACTGTTCGGCATCGGAGGGGCGTTTTTTGTCGGCGGCGGACTCATCTCGATCATTCTGAATGTGCCGTCGTTCCCGATTCCGGTTCCGATTTCCGGCCAGATGCATTTTCTGCCCTACGGTGTCTTATGGCTGGTCGCGGCCGTGCCATTCGGAATTTTTGCGCTGCTTTACAAGTTCTTGATGGATACGCAGAAGATCGCTTTCGAGGAGTCGCTGAACCGCCTGCATTTCATGGTGACCATCATCGCGGTGTTCGACATGGTGCGTGTATTCATGGCCTGGGAGCAGAAGTTGGTCTCGAAGATGTTGGAGCTGTACTTTGGCCCTGAATTTGAGTGGCTGACCGGACTGTTCGTTCTGAGCGTCATCGTGTTCGTTATCAATATTTTCAAAAGCGGCTCGCGGACCCCGTCACGAACCTAGTGTCCCCTTTTGCAGGTGGCTGATTTCAGCCAACAAATTGCCGAAGTATCTGCGCGCGGCCTGGTGTGCCCCTAATCATGTTCGAAAAACTGAAACAGCTCTGGCGGTCGAATTACGTTCGGTTGCTGGAGGAAGAAGTGTCGCGTCTGCGAGGCGAGAACCGCGCGCTGATGAATTCGTTGCTGGGCACGGCGGGATTTCCTCCGGTGGAGTTTCCCGAGGCGCCTAGACCCCAGTTGTTGCCGCGCCTTCGCAGGCGCTCCTGGCACCAGTTGCAAGCTTGGCGCGAGACTGGCGCTAATCGCGACGCGGCTGTGAACATTGACGAAACATTTTCTGAGAGGGCGAATGGACCGTTACCACACAGCTGAATCTTGGACGGGCGTCCCGGGCGCGATCGCACCGGCGGATGGCAATGCTGGAGCTCAGGCCTTAAGGCCTGAGGGCGTGTCTTCGGCGATTGCGCCCGCCTTGGCGGGTCGGAAAAGCGGCACCTCTGAAGGGGTGAGCTACAGGGGCAACGGCGCGGGCCAGCAAGATGCTGGCGCCGCTGATGCGCCCGTCGACCTGGGGCCGAACAACGAGCGGCTCGACGAATTGAAGCCGGAACTGGTGAATGCGCTGCGCGAACTGGTGCGGCAATACCGCCAGGAAGGCGTCGTTGCGCGACGACACGAAATTCGGCGGATTCGGCAGGCGCGGCTCTTTTGGCAGGGCTTGCAATACGCTTGGTGGAATCCCAACGACATGAACTGGCATTTGCCGTATGAAAACCGTTCGAGCGACGATCGCGCGCTCGAAGAGATGCCACGCTACCAGTTCGTCACAAATTTTTATCAGGGATTTGGACTGTCGTTCGTCGCGTTGCTCTCGTCAGACGTCCCAAGCGAAATGACTGACGAGCAACTCGCCAGCCTCAATTCGCTGAACCAGCAGTTCCTGGGGCAGCAGCAGCAGATCGGCAACACACTCTTGCCTCAATACCAAAGCATCCTGAACAATCCTGGCCTCAGCTCAGCGGACAAAGCCGCGGTCACCGGCCAATCGCAAGGCTCGTTGGCCAGCGCATTCGATTCGCTCCAGCAGTCCGCGCAGAACCGTCTCGCGCGCACGCGCAACTCCGCTGGCTTCGGTGAGCTCACCGACGAACTCGGCCGCCAGAAGGGAATTGCCGAGGCCGGCCAAGCCCAGCAGAATCAGTTGGCTTTTACCAACACCGCCTTCCAGCGCCAGATGGCCGCTTTGCAAGGACTCTCCGGACTCTTCGGCGTGGACTCCAATCTCCTCGGCCGCACTCTCGGCATCCCCGCGGAACTCCTCAACGTTCGCAACAACGCCTCGCGCACCACCGGCAACGGCTTCTTCTCCGCCCTCGGCTCCGGCGTCGGCTCCGCCCTAGGTGCTCTCCCCGGCGCGTTTTTCTAATTTTGGAGTGCGGGAGCCCATCTCCCGCTTTTCTTTCCGTCAAGGTCAAGCCTATTCGGTAGTAGGTCAGTTTGAATTTTCAGCCCCTTGACGCCGCATCAGAGTCGCGTAAGAGGGCTGCTAAGGTACCCGATTTGAGTTTGGAACTTGTCAACCGCGAGTTAACCCATATCCCACGAATTTTCGTATTGACATTTGGCTGGATTTTGGTATGCTGACATTGAAGTTTGCCGACCTTCTGGGTTGGCTTTGCCCTGACCGAGGGGCTTGGAATTTCGGTAGAGCGGGCTTAACGGCCCGCTCGCCTTTTTTACGGCCATATTTTGACTGCTGTATGCTTTGCCTTGATTTCGCACGGGAACAAGGTTGAGAAGTGTCGGGTTTGACCTACCACCTTGCACACCAAAACTCTCCATTGAGGAAAATCCGAGGTCCCAAAATTTCGCACGTAATTTTCATCTCCTGTTCCCAGTGCCTGCCAATTAGGAACAATACAGTCCGGCTCAATTGCGAGTTCTACCGCCCACGGTATTTCTGACGCCCGTTGCGGGCTGTATCGGCCATCAACAAAATTAATTTTGCCTGATCTGATTTCTTCAAGAGTCTGTGGTCGATTTTTTGGTTCTTTGCCGTACTTAGTTGTAAGTTTTATTTGATGGATAAAATGCTCGGCCTGGAAGCGGACGCGGAAACCCCTAGGGTCGCGCAAGTCTACATTACACAAATTCTGTTCATACCACAGAAGAACGTTCTGAATGTTATCTAGTGGGAGTAATTTGAGCGGCATGCAATCAGTCTTAAATAAATGTAAAGTACAGCGTAGCATGTGGTCTGTGAGACAGATATGATGAAGTGCCTAGAAGGTATCTAATAATCTGAACGTGACTCTTGTGCTTAACAATAGGACGCCCTCTCAAGCATCAAACTGACCCACTACCGCCTATTCCGAGATTTATGCGCTCCATGAAAATCTGGCCCACCCTCAACCATTCACCGCGGCCGTAAGAAAAGCGACGGCAAACCGCCGCACTCCCAAGGAAACCCATGCCCATCCATTGGTACGGCGCTCTAACCGCCATCTTCACCACCGGCGTGCAATTTGTCTTATTTCTCCGCTGGCTGCATCGCCGCATGCGCAAAGACGAAATCGCTCACGCGTTCATCCATGACATCGCCACAAATCACTTGCCGCATATTTACAACGCGCTGCAACAAATTGCCTCGAGCCAGGGAATTAAGCTTGACGACACGCCCATGGTCCGCTTTGTGGATTTGAACGGCCACCGCCGCCACCGTTGATAAATTCCCGTGAACCCTTCGTCCCAACTCTTGATCCTGGCGCGCAAAGCCGCCACCGCCCAGTCGCTCGATCCGAGCCTTGTCTGCGCGGTAATCGAGCAGGAGTCTAACTGGAATCCCTGGGCCATGCGCTACGAACCAGCCTTCTTCAGCAAATACATCGCACCCTTATATACAAACAACAAGGTTTCCGCGACGGAGGCTTACGCCCGTGGTTTCTCCTGGGGCTTGATGCAGGTGATGGGGCAAGTCGCTCGCGAAGCCGGCTTCGATGCCCTGTTCCTCTCTGCCCTGTGCGATCCCGAGCAAGGCCTCACGATCGGCTGCAAAGTTTTGCGCAAGAAATTCGACGCCATGGCCGGCGATACCACCCGCGCCCTGCTCGCCTGGAACGGCGGCGCCAACCCGGCGTACGCCGCGCAAGTCATCGCCCGACGCGCGCATTATTTGTAATCGCGCGGGACGAAATCTCGATGTAGGGGCGCAGCATGCTGCGCCCGTGCAAGCAAGAACTATCCGGTGTACCTATGCCCGCACGAGAATGGATTCGCCTCGCTGAACTTGTTGCCGCGTTCCTGCTCGCGCTAGCGGTCTTTTTTTCCTGGCGCGCCGACCGCCGCGATCGTTCCCAACTCGAATCCGAACTTGCCGCAACCAAACAACTCCTCGCCGCCGCCGACACTCGCCAGCACGACCGCGACGCCCAACTTGCGCAAACCCTCGCCACCCTCGCCGCCGAAAAGCGCACCACAGTCACACCCGCGCAAATTATCCATGACCTCCCTAGCCAACTTCCCTTGCCGTCCCCCATCGTTCTGCAATCCGCACCAGCCTTGCCGAATTCTCCATCGCCCAAAAATAACGCCATCATTCCCGCCGAAGATCTGAAACCCCTCTACGACTTCACCATCGACTGCAAAACCTGCCAGGCCAAGCTCTCCACTTCCCAAGCCGACCTCGCCGACGAACGCCAAAAAACCACCGCCCTTACCCGCGAACGCGACGACGCCTTGCGCATCGCGCGTGGCGGCAGCCTCATCCGTCGCATCACCTGCGCCGCCAAGTGGCTCCTCATCGGCGCTGCCGCCGGCGCCGTTGCCGCCAAAGCCGCGCACTAAGTCCGTGTCCTTGCGATTCTGACGCGTTCCTAGGGTATAATTCGCGCACTGAATCGCTGCAATGTCGCCCTCCGACATTCCGCCAACTGGAGCCACGCCAGGTCCCGAAGGGTCACCCCTTCCAGGCAAGAAGCTCGATTCCTGGGGAGAGATCGCCTCCTATCTCGGCCGCGAAGTGCGCACCGTGCAGCGCTGGGAGAGGACCGAAGACCTTCCCGTCCATCGGCACGAGCACAAAAAGAAATCCACCGTCTACGCCTACGCAGGGGAACTCGACTCCTGGATCAAGAAGCGCCAGCCCAA
>Ga0137409_10001640_pt1 | contig 24230 bp, 23 predicted proteins | sample CZODoug1_16funga_FD_122059 | JGI IMG/M metagenome (GOLD analysis project Ga0137409, IMG submission 122059) | Vadose zone soil fungal communities from Angelo Coast Range Reserve, California, USA - CZODoug1_16fungal (Hybrid Assembly) | ecosystem: Environmental > Terrestrial > Soil > Vadose zone...
CCCATGATCGCCGCCAGGCTCTCGGCGGTCGGGCGGAGGCCGTACTGGAGGTGGGCGGCCGCGAGCGGCACGGCCCACGCGGCAAGGCCGAGGATCGCCCCGATCGGAACCGCGATCCGGGCCCGTCGCTCCATGATCCCGATGACGACCGCGATCGCGAAGGGCGCCCACCACACACCGAGCAGCACAGCGGCGATCGAGACGAGGATGGCCAGGAGCACGGCCGCCAGCCTCCTCATGGCTTCAAGCTCCACGATTTCGCGCCGCTGGATGAAGCCGCCGCTTCAGCCGTGAGCATGGGGGCATAGTCACCGTTCCACCACGTGCCGGCGCGGTCCGCATACCACTCCGACGCGGGGTTCTCGCTCTGGCCGCCCGGGTAGATGCCCTGGAATGTGCCGGCGCCCCAGTCGACGACCATCCGCCAGCTTGGTCCGTGGGTGGACGGGAAGTCCGGCGCCGCCAGCGGGGTGTACGCGTCCCCACGGTCGGGCTTCGGCCCGTAGTCGAGGCCGCTGACCACCAGGTTCTCGAGCTCGCGCTGATGAACCTTGCCCCACGTCCAGGTGCTCGGGTCGGGGCCGAGCTGCTTGCTCAGCGTGGCGAACATCGAGTGGAACGCGATTCGCATGACGTCGACCGCGCCGCGCGTCGATCCGAACGCGGGGTTGTGCTGGTCGTGCAGAGTCCACGCCTCGAGGTTCTGACCAAGCGCGTCTGCAACCTCTGCGCGCTTGACCGGAACGTTGCCCGCCTTCCAGAACGGGTCGAACGTCTCGGTCTGGTACGACTGCCAGAAGTTCCACCAGATGGTCGCGGCCGCGGAGTCTGTCTCCATCCTGTAGTCCCAGCGCGCCAGCAGAAGCGAGGCCTGCTCCTCTTCCTTGCTCAAGCCGCCGCCTGATAGAGCGTCGAGCAGCACGGGCGTGATCTCCGACGCGAGGAAGTCTCGCGTGTCGGTTTGCAGCGCCATCATGTCGGCGGCGCTGAGCTTGCGGTCCTGGCTGAGGACGCGGTGGATTTCGTTGGCCCGATACCCGGGGTCGAAGAAGTTCGACGCGGTGCCGATGTAGTACGGGTAGTCGGCGGTGACCTGCCGCTGGTTGGCTGACCAGATGATGTGATCGGGCGGGTTGAAGGCCTGCGGGATGTCGTCGTAGGGGATGGTGCCGGTCACGTCGTACTCTCCGGTCCCAGGCATGGGCAGCCACGGCTCGCCGCGCGGCACCTGCGGGTAGTAACCGGCCGAGATCAACCCGATGTTGCCGAGGTCGTCCGCAAAAACGAAGTTGTGCGTGGGTGAGTACCAGCCGCGGAGGGCTTCTCGGAACGCCTGATAGCTGTCAGCCTGGTCGATGCCGAGCAGCACGTCGAGGTCTTGCGAGGGAACGTTGCCCGCCCACCAAACGGTGGTCGTCTGGCCTCGCTCGGTGATGACAGGTCCGTGAGCGCTCAGCTTGACGGTGAGGTGCTCGGTCGGGCCGCCGAGCACAGGAATGTCGTAGCTCACGGTCTGGTACTTGTGCCAGTCGCCCTTCCAGAAGTAGTTGCCGGGGCGGCTGGGATCTTCTCTCTCCTGGTAGAAGAAGGTCTGCTGGTTCTGCGCGTCGGTGAGGCTCCACGAGATGTGCTGGTTGTGGCCGATCAGAACCACCGGCGTACCCGGGATGCTGACCCCGCTTACGTGGTAGCCGGGCGAGTCCATGCTCAGCTGGAACCAGATCGCCGGCAGCGTCAGGTGGAGGTGCGGGTCGCCTGCCATGAGCGCACCGCCGCTTGTGCTCTTTGCTCCCGCGACAGCCCAATTGTTGCTGGCGCCGCCTCTTGCCACCAGGCCTGCGGGGAGGGCGGCCAGTCGCTGGTACGCATCTGCTGCGGCGGTCGCCTGCGCATCGCTGATCTCCGCCATCTGTTCGATCTGTGCGATCGGCGCCACGGTGGCCTGGGCCGGATAGGGGCCCACGTCATAGGGCGCTTGCTGGTTCGGCGGGAGGATTGGGAACCACTGAGCCGTCAGGTCCGGTCCCAGCGATTTGTTGAGCAGCGCCATCACCAGGGGCGTGTCGGTGAAGTTGAGGGTCTGCGTCATGTCGCCTTTCACGATCAGCGAGTCGATCGGCGTCCAGTGCTTCGGCTGGTAGCCGAGCAGCGTGAACATCGCCGGAAGCTGATGCTGGGTCACCGCCTCATCGATTCGGTCGTTGACGCCCTGCGCGTAGGCGGTGAGCGCCTGGCGGGACCTGTTCTCGGGCGGGAGGGCCGCCCACTCGGCCTGGGCCGTGCGCAGCAGGCCGAGCTGCAGCTCGAACCGATCGCTCTCCAGCGCGGCCTTGCCCACAATCTCTGAAAGACGGCCCTCGCCCTGCCGGCGCAGCAGGTCCATCTGGAACAGGCGGAAGCGCGCGTGAACGTACCCCGTCGCAACGAAAAGATCGTGGTCGGTCTGCGCGACGACGTGCGCGGTGCCGTCGCGCTCGAACGTGACCTTGACCGGCTGCTGAAGTCCGGCCAGCCGAAGGGTCTGGCTCCCCACCACGGCGTCTTGCGCCATGGTCCAGGCGCCGGTGGCCGGGTTGAACGCGGGGCCGAGGGCGGGGAGGGGGCCGGCGGGAAAGAAGGACGCGTAGAGCACGGCGCCGGAAACGATGAGCGCCGCAAGAACGTTGAGCGCGCTGCGCGACCTCCCTCTTCGCTTTGCTTTCCGAGGAATGGCAGCCGGAAGGTCAGGCTCGGGGGTTTCTTTCTCTTTTATGACGGGGGCGTCGACAGCGGGGTCCAGCGTCACAGGCGCAAGTCTGAGCTTTATCGAGTCTTAAAGACGAGCGGCTCGCAGGGCAAGATATCGGCGCTCGGGGAGGCTGGCGGTCATCCGCGCCGCCAGCTCGTAAGACCTGCGGGCGGCGTCGATGTCACCCGCGCGCTCCAGCAGGTGAGCCCGGACCGCCTCCAGCCGGTGGTTGTGGGCCATGCGCTCGTCCTCGTCCAGGGTGCCGATCAGCGCAAGACCTGCACGCGGTCCGTGGACCCTGGCCACCGCCACCGCGCGGTTGAGCGTGACCACGGGTCCGGGCGATACCTGCTCGAGGACTTCATAGAGAGCGAGGATTTGGGGCCAGTCGGTCTCGTCGGCGGTCCGCGCCTCGTCGTGCACAGCGGCGATCGCCGCCTGCATCTGGTACGGACCCACCGGCGCCTTGCCGAGGGTGCGCGTCAGCAGCTCGACGCCTTCGGCAATCTGTGCCTTGTTCCAAAGATCACGCCTCTGGTCGTCGAGCGGAACGAGCCAGCCATCCTCATCGGTGCGCGCCGCGCGGCGCGCGTCCGTCAGGAGCATCAGCGCCAGCAGGCCGGCGACCTCACCCTCTCCCGGCATGAGCTGGTGCAGCATGCGGGCCAATCTGGTGGCCTCAGTGGTCAGGTCGGCTCGATGCAGAGTCGGGCCCGAGCTCGTCGTGTAGCCCTCGTTGAAGACGAGATACAGGACCTGCATCACCACGCGCAGGCGATCCGCCCGCTCGGCGTCGGGCGGGAGCTCGAATCGCATGCCCGCGGCCTTGATGCGCTCCTTGGCGCGGCTGATCCTCTGGGCCATCGTTGCTTCCGGGACCATGAACGCCCTGGCGATCTCCGCGGTGCTGAGCCCGCCGACCGCGCGCAGCGTGAGCGCCAGCTGCGACGGCACCGAAAGTGATGGATGGCAGCAGAGGAAGAGGAGAGTGAGGGTGTCGTCCTGCTCAGAGGCGGGGCCCTGGCCAGGCAGGTCGAGAATAGCAGCGGCCTCCTCTCGATGCTGTCGCGCGGCCTCGCTTCGCCAGGCGTCGATGAGGCGTCGCGAGGCCACGGTCAACAGCCACGATCGGGGGTTGTCGGGCACGCCGTCGGCGGCCCACTGCCTGGCAGCGGCGAGAAGCGCTTCCTGCACGGCGTCCTCGCACGCGTCGAACTGCGAGTGCCGCCGCACGAGCGTGCCCAGGACCTGCGGCGCAAGCTCGCGCAGCAGGTCCTCGATGGCCGGCTGTGTCCTCAAAACTCCGGCGGCGCGTCCATGACCTGTCGCACCTCGATCGGCTGCTTCACGAAGGCGACGATCTTCGAGGCGATCTCGATCGCGCGCGCCTCGCTTTCCACATCGACGATCCAGTAGCCGACGAGCGATTCCTTGGCTTCGGCAAACGGGCCGTCAGTTGAGACCGGGATGCCGTTTTTGATGCGCACGGTCTTGGCCTGGCTGCCGTCGGCCAGCCCCTCATTGCTGACGAGCTCGCCGGACTTCGTGAGGTCCTCGTCGAGGTTCCTCATGAATTGGATCATCTCGAGCATCCATTCCTTGCCCATTGCGGCCAGACCGGCCTCGGCAGATCCGAACGTCATGATCATGTACTTCATCTCAGTAACTCCAATTGATTCGGCGCCTCAAATCGGGCGCTGTCACCCATAGGTCGGAGCAGGCGCTCCGTTCTCTACATCCCCGCTTAGGTCTCTTCTTTGCCGGCCTCTTCCCTGCCGCGTTTGGCGAGCTCGGCCACCACTGCGGGGTCGGCCAGCGTGGTCGTGTCGCCGAGCGGCCGGTTCTCCGATACGTCACGCAGCAGGCGTCGCATGATCTTGCCGGAGCGCGTCTTGGGCAGCTCAGGCGTGAAGACGATGTTGGCTGGAGCCGCGAACTTCCCGATCACCTTGCCGACATGTTCGCGCAGCTCGCGGAGCATCTCCGGCGAGCCCTCGCGCCCGCCCTTCAGGGTGACGAAGGCGACGATGGCCTGGCCGGTTTGCGCGTCGTTGCGGCCGGCGACCGCGGCCTCGGCCACCGCCGGGTGGCTGACCAGCGCGCTCTCCACCTCGATCGTCGAGATTCGATGGCCGGAAACGTTCATCACGTCGTCAACACGGCCGAGAAGCCAGAAGTCGCCGTCCTCGTCGATCCGCGCGCCGTCTCCGACGAAGTAGGTGTCCTTCCAGCGGCTCCAGTAGGTCTTCTCGTAGCGGTCAGGGTCGCCGTAGATGCCGCGCAGCATGGCCGGCCACGGCTTCCGGATGACGAGATAGCCGCCACCGCCTGGCGGTACCTCGTTTCCGGCATCGTTGTACACCGCCGCGTCGACGGTGGGAAAGGGCCTGGTGGCGGAGCCGGGCTTGAGCGTGGTGATGCCAGGCAGCGGGGTGATCAGGATCATGCCGGTCTCGGTCTGCCACCAGGTGTCGACCACCGGTGTGCGGTTGCCGCCGATGTGCTCGCGGTACCAAACCCACGCTTCGGGGTTGATCGGCTCGCCCACCGTGCCCAGCACCCGGAGCGAGCTCAGGTCGTGCTTCTGCGCGTATTCGGGTCCCCACTTCATGTGAGTGCGGATCGTCGTCGGCGCTGTGTAGAGGATGTCCGGTTTGTAGCGCTCGACGATCTTCCACCAGCGATCCTTGTCGGGAAAATCCGGCGTGCCCTCGTAGACGATGCCGGTGGTGCCGTTCGCGAGAGGGCCGAAAACGATGTAGCTGTGCCCGGTCACCCAGCCTATGTCCGCCGCGCACCAGTAAATCGAGTGATGCTTGACGTCGAAGATGTAGTGGTGCGTGCTCGCGACGCCGACCATGTAGCCGCCGGTGGTGTGGATGATGCCCTTGGGCTTGGCCGTTGTGCCGCTCGTGTACAGCAGGTAAAGGAGGTCTTCCGAATCCATCGGCTCGCACGGGCATGACTTGGGGTCGTCCGTCTCGCCCTTCAGCACGTCTTGCGCCCACACGTCGCGGCCCTGCTTCATTGCGATGTCGCCGCCAGTCCTCTTGACGACGAGGCATGTCTTGACGGTCGGCGAAGCGTCCATGGCCGCGTCGGCGTTGGCTTTGAGCGGCACCCGGTTGCCGCGCCTCCAACCTTCGTCTTGCGTGATCAGCAGCTCGCACTGCATGTCGTTCATGCGCCCGGACAGCGACTCGCCGCTGAAGCCTCCGAAGACGACGGTGAAGGGCGCGCCGATGCGAGTGCACGCGAGCATCGCCACCGGGAGCTCGGGGATCATGCCCATGTAGATCCCGATGTGGGTGCCCTTTTTGACGCCCAGCTTCTTCAGGCCGTTGGCGAACCTGACGACCTCGCGCTGCAGCTCGCCGAAGGTGATCTCGCGCCGGTCGCCCTCGGGCTCACCCTCCCAGAGGTAGGCCACCTTGTCCTTGCCGCCGCGCTCGACGTGCCGGTCGACGCAGTTGTAGCAGACGTTCAGCTTGCCGCCGATGAACCATTTGGCGTAGGGCGGCTTCCATTCGTAGAGCTGCTTCCAGGGCTCGAACCACGAGATCCGCTCTGCTTCCTTGGTCCAGAACTCGTCGAACTCGCGTTCGTAGATGTCCGGCTGGGCGTTGGCCTGGCGGCTGAACTCGGAAGCCGGCGGGTACCGCCTGTGCTCGACCTGCATGGTCTCGATCGCGTGGCCATCGGACCGGCTTTCGCTCATCTCCACTCCCCCGGTTGAGATTCGGTTGCTAAAGCAAGCTTAAGGCCCCGTCGGGCGGTACTCTTTGCAGCCGGGCCTGAGGTCGGTGTTCCCATGATTGCGGCCAGGCCGAAGGGATGGAGCGGTGCAGCCAGGGATCGTTGGGTTGAGGGGAGCGATCACCGCCGCGTGGGAGGAAGACCTGCGTGCGGTGCGGCAGGATCGCTACGACACGGCGACCGGCAAAGAAGCGCTGGCGTTCATCCAGCGCTGCTACTCGCTCGTGTCCGATCTGCGTGCGCCGATCCAGAAGGCGTGGGGCCTGGGTGGCCACGTGCATGTGGCGGACAGCCCGGACGTGAACGGGCCGGGGCCGCGCGTTTCGCAGACTCGGATCAAGCTGCGCAACCACGGCGAGCTCGTCGCGGTCGAGGCCTTCACCTACGCGGATGGAACCGCCAAGCACAACCCCTCGCTCGGGTTGGACCGCGAGATCAAGGTCGTGGGCTCGGGTGCGCTGATCTTCGTGCAAGACCTTTACCGGACGACGGTCGATTTCCTCCAGGTGGCGCTCAACCTCGACCTTGCGCTCGACGGGTCCGCATGGCTTTACGAGCAGCTGGCAGCGAATCATTTCGTCGCCACCGGGAAGTGGCTCCCGGTTGGCGAGGTGTACCAGCGCGCGACGCGAGAGTTCGGTGTGGAGGACAGCTTTGAGCGCGTCGTGACGATGTTCGGGCCTCCCGTCGAGAGCAACGGTTCAAACGGCGCTCATAGCGCCGAGTCAGAGATGACGCTGACCGTCGAGCAGCTGCACCGCTGTCGTGAGACACAGACAGACGTCGACAACTTCGTGCAGGCGATTCGCATGGCTGTTGTCGCGGACCAGGAGAACCGCCGGCTCACGAGCGAAGAGGTGGCCAAGGAGCTGAGGCTCGACGAGCTCACCACCATCAAGTTGGGCAGGCTCCTGGCGATGTCGCCTGAGGTGTGCCGCGAGGGTGAGGTCTCCGCCGACTTCGCGACCTGGAGCTTTCTGCCGTCCTACAACGTCCACTTTTTCAGGCGTGCCGGCACCATCGACGAATACGTCGTGGTGGCCGCAAGGATCGGCCTACAAGCCGACGCCGACCATGCCCGCGGGTCACGGCCTCCGACTCCCATCGGCGTGGAAACTTCCATCTCGATGCCGGATGGGATCGTCACGTTCCTGATGACCGACGTGGTCGAATCAACCGCGCTGTGGATCCAGGGCCGCGCGCAGATGTACTCGGTGATGAGGCGGCACGATCAGCTGCTTGCGGCCGCGATCGAAGCCAACGGCGGGATCGTGCTCAAGGAGCGAGGGGAGGGCGACAGCTTTTTCGCCGTGTTCCTGCGGGCGACGGATGCGGTCGTCGCCGCCCTCGAGGCGCAGAAAGCGATCCTCGCCGAGCCATGGAGAGACGAGATTCGTATCAACGTGCGGATGGCCGTTTTGACGGGGGAGGCCGACGCGCAGGACCGCGACTATCGATCGCCCGCGGTCAACCGCTGCGCCAAGCTGCGCCGGCGCGCGGTGGGCGGCCAGGTGCTCGTGTCGGAAACCACCTACACGATCGTGGCTGACATCCTGCGTGACGACATGCAGCTCGTCAGCGTCGGCAAGCGCCGGCTCGAGGGCCACGAGCGTCAGGAAGAGATTTACGTGCTCCAGCATCCCGAGGTGCCTCTCGAGGCGGTGGTCGCCGAAGACGAAGTTCTCGTTTAGGGAAGCCATAGGGGGTGAGCGCGGTTGAAGTGGATTCAGTGGAACGCGTGAGCGACAAACCGAGCCAGGCGGGCATCGACCGATTCTCAGTGATCCTGGTCGCCGTCGCGGCCACGATGTGGGTGTCTGACGCCTACTTCCGCAACCAGCTGATCAAGCACCTCAGCCCGACGCAGATCGTGGTGGCGGAAGACGCGCTCATCGTGCTGTTCTTGCTGCCCGTCCTGATCCGCAGCTGGCATGAGGTGCGTGGGCTCGGGACGCGAGGGTGGATCGCGGTGGGGCTCATCGCCGTGGGCGCGCAGTCTCTGGCGACGATCCTCTTCACGGCCTCGTTCTCGTACCAGATCTACGCCGAGACCCTGGTGCTGCAGCAAACGCAGCCGCTGATCGCGATCCTGCTCGCCTGGATCGTGCTCGGCGAGCGCCGCCGTCCCTGGTTCTGGCCCGCAGCGGGCGTCGCACTCGTGGCGGTTTACCTCGTGGTGTTTGCGCAGGATCCGCTGGCTCCGGTTTCCGCCCTGCAGAGGGGCCGATTCGAGGCCGGGCTGCTCGCCCTGGGAGCGGCGGCTTTTTGGGCCAGCGGCACCGTGCTCGGCCGCTACGCGCTGGGATCGATCAGCTTCTGGAGCATGACTTCGCTTCGCTTCACTCTGGCGCTGCCGGTACTCGTCGTGATCGTTCTCGTGCAGTACGGGCCTTCGGGATTCGGTCACTACCAGGCAAGCGACTTCTGGCCCAACCTGCTCGCGATCGCCATCGTGCCCGGCCTGCTGGCGCTGCTCCTTTACTACCGCGCGCTTTCCAAGACGCCGGCCTCGATCGCAACCATCGCCGAGATGGCCTACCCCGTGGCCGCGACGTTGATCTTCTGGCTGCCCCCGCCGGTGGGCTTCAACCAGCCGCTGCTGCCGCTTCAGATCGTCGGCACGGCGCTGCTGCTCGGGGTGATCGTTTTTCTCAACTGGACGAAGGAGAAGGCGCCGCCCGTGGTCGTCCAGGCGGGCGCATTCAAGACCGCAGAGGGCTAGGAGGTACCAATGGCCGAGTATGGGAAGTCAGTCGAGACGACTGCCTCGCCCGATCGGGTCTGGCGGATCTGGTCCGATATGTCCACGTGGGGCGACTGGAACCCCAACGTTTCGACCATGGATTGGACCGGCGGGTTCGTGCAGGGCTCGGAGGGCGTGATGAACACGCGGGCCGGAATGCACCACAAGATGAAGCTGCTCGAAGTTCAGCCGGGTCGGGCGTTCGTGCTCGAAACGAGGGTCGTTCCGGGCACGAAGTTTCTCTTCCACTGCCGGGTCGAACCGTCTGGCGGCACGACGAAGATCAGCCAGGCGGTGGAGGTCGGGGGACCGTTGGGGCCGCTGCTCGGAGGGATGATGGGCCCTCAGGTGGCGAAGGACTTCGACGTCCTGCTGGCCAACCTGGCCAAGAAGGCCGAGGCGAGCTAGCTCAGGCGCGCCAGCGTGGCGCGCAAGACGTCCGCTTCATCCGCTTCCATATGGGTGCCAAGGTGGCGGTCCAGGCTGCGCAGGAAGACTGCATGGCCTTTTTCGTAGGCGGTGTTGCCCTTGGCGGTCAGGTGGGCATACACGCCTCGGCGGTCGGTCGGACACGAGTGTCGATCGATGAGGCCGGCCTTGAGCATCTGGTTCAGCCGCCGTGACGCGCCGCTCTCCGAGATGCCGGCGACGCGGGCGAGATCCTGGAAACGCAGCATGTTGTCCGGGGCGTGGCTCAGCTGGGCGAGCACCTGATACCAGGCAAGCGGGATGCCGGTTTTGGGCAGCATGTCCTTTTCGAGCGCGGCCAGCATCGAGCAGTGGGCTCGCGAGATGCCTTCCCACACTTTTTCAGCCTTCGAGCTGGTGAGCTTTGGCATCGGGGTAATCCTATTCACTGGGCCACACATATAAAAGGACGAGAGGGGCCCGGTTTCGGTCCCCTCTCGCCGAGCTTCGTTACTTGGACTGGGCGAGCTCTTCGGCTTTGACGACTATCTCGGCGTCGACCTCGAGCTTGATCGTGTGGCTGGCGAACGGAACCGCTCCGGCGACCCCGTCCCAATTGAGGCCGAAGTCCATCCGGTTGAGCTGGCCGCGGGCGCTGATGCCGACGCGCTCCTTCGCGCCGAAGGGGTCTGGCAGACGGCCCTCGATCGTCGCGTCGAGGGTGATCGGCCTGGTGGTCTCTTTGACGGTGAGGTCTCCCTTGACTCGAAAGTTCTCGTCGTCGACCGGCTCGATGCCGGTGAGCTTGAAGGTGATGTAGGGGTGCTTCTCCGCGTCGAAGAAGTCAGCCGAGCGAAGGTGCGTGTCGCGCTGATCGCTGCGTGACTCGAGACTCGAGACTTCGATCTTCATCTCGCCGCGGGCCTTGGTGTAGTCGTCGTCCGGGCTCTCGAAGTAACCCTCGAACTTGTTGAACCGTCCGCGCACCGTGGCCACAGCCAGATGCTTGGCGGTAAAACCGAGATGCGTGTGCGCCTGATCGAGGTCGTACCGAACCATTGCTTGTTCCTCCTGGAAACAGAATTTCTGGCTATATCTACTTGCATGCGCAAGCAACTATTCCAAAAAAAAAGAGGGCCCGGGGGGGGCGCAAGGAGGAAGGGTTGGGCGCCTAGCGCCGGGAGAGGCAGAACCAGCTGGCGGCGGCCCGGTCCATCGCCAGTTCTAGACGGGCTGGTCCCTTCGCACGAGATAGGCTCCCCGCGACTTGCGCCAGCTCACCCAGATGCCCGCGACCATGGCGAGCAGGAAGGCCGCCAACGCAGCGGCGAAGAGGATCGGGCCAAGCTTTCCAGAGCCGACTGCGGATCCGAGTGGGGCCCAGTCGACGGTGGCCGCCGCGTTGAGCCAGGCGATGAGCCCGGCTCCGAAGGCAACCAGCGCCAGCGTCCAGCGCTTCTCCGACCTGGACATCTGAGCGATGTCCAGACGTCGTTGGCGCGGGGCTACCGGGATCCGGGCCAGGCGTGTAAGCAGGAACAGCCAGACGCCGAGCATCACGATGCCAATGCCCAGCGCGATCCATGGATAGGCCGTTTTGTCGATGGGCGAGAGGTCGGCCGAGCCCGCCCAGGCTGCCATCGGCAGGGCCCAGATGAGGCTGGTGATGGCCGCAAAGCCGGTCTTGCCGAAGCGATCGACGTATCGGCTCATGCGGGGTATTTGTCGGCCAGGTACTGCTCGAAGGTGATCTTGCCGTCCTTGTGGTCAGGGCAGAGCAGGCGGCCTTCGGCGACCTGACGGCTGAACCTTAGAGGGAGGGGCAGATTGATCAATCGCTTGTTCAGTTTGCGCGCCTTGAGCCAGGACGCGGCGATTCCCTTGAAGTCTCTGACCTCTGGACCGCCGAAGTCCGTCAGCCGGCCCGCGGGCTCGTGCTTGACGACCTCGACGAGCCTGGCCGCCACCTCTCTCGGGTCGACCGGCTGGAACTGCCATGCGAACGGAACCATCGCCAACATCGGCGGTTTCGAGAACATGCCCAACAACATCTCCATCAGCGAGTGGAACTGAGTCGCCCGCAGGATCGACCACGGGACGATGTTCTCCTTGACGACAGCTTCGGCTTCGAGCTTTGCCTTGTAGTAGGGATAGGCGATGCCCTCCATGCCGACGATCGAAATGAAGACCACGTGTCGGATGCCCTCTTCGCGCGCCAATGCGAGCAACCTGCGTGTGCCAACCACGTCGATCTCGCGCAGCCTGGTGAGCTGAGTCGTCGCCGATGCGGCATGGATGGCGGCATCCATCCCAGCCAGCGCTTTGATGAGCCCGGCGCCGGTTGCGAGGTCGCCCTGGACGGCGTCAACGTGACCGCGAGGGTTGCGGCTCAGGATGCGAGCTCGGTGCCCGGCATCCCGCAACAGCCTCACCACGTGGCGTCCGAGCACACCAGTTCCACCGGTGACGAGGACGTTCATCTGAACCTGTGCAATCGTGAGCGAAAGACGCGGAGAGTGCGGACCTCGTACACTTGACACCTCGGCCGGCCTTGCCGGCCCGCTCCGCTCGGGTCCTCTCTCGCCGTCAACGGTAACGGTGTCCTGATCGTCGCGATTCAAATACGAACCCAGAGAGGGATCAGGAGAATACGTTGCCATCATTCGCCGAAGCGGGCGTTAGCCCGCGCACACTTGCTGCCCTGTCCGCACAGGGCATCACTGAACCGGTGCAGGTTCAGGTAGAAGCCATCCCGGCTTTGCTCGCGGGGCGTGACGTCGTCATGGAAGCGCAGACCGGGTCAGGCAAGACGCTCGCCTATCTAATCCCGCTGGTCGAGAAGCTGCCGCGCGGCGGGGCCGGGCCCCGCGCGATGGTCGTCACGCCGACTCGGGAGCTGGCGCTCCAGGTCGAGAAGGTGCTTCGCACGCTTTCGACCGGGCTCCGCACGACCGTTCTCTACGGCGGCGTCGGCTACGCTACGCAGCGGCTCGCTCTGAAGCATGGCGTCGACGTGGTCGTCGGCACCCCGGGTCGCATCATCGACATGCTGGGCCAGGGAAAGCTCTCGCTGTCTCGCATCCAGTACCTGGTGCTCGACGAGGCGGACGAGATGCTCGACGCCGGATTCGCTCCGTCAGTCGAGAAGATCCTGGGTCTCACCTATGAGCCGCAGACAGTGCTCGCATCGGCGACGATGCCGGCATGGGTGACCCGGATGGTCGAGAAGCACACGCACGACCCGGTGCAGGTGCGCCTCGAGTCCAATCACGCCGACCTGCTGGAGCACGGACTGCTCCGCGTCGATCGCGAGCAGAAGCTGCAGACGCTGAGCCGGCTGCTGCGCCGCCATTCAGGCAGCGCGATCATCTTCGGCCGCACCAAGCACGGCGTGAAGAAGCTCAACCACAGCCTGCGCCAGATGGGTCACAACTCTGTCGAGCTGCAGGGCGACCTCTCGCAGCTGACGCGGGACCGCGCGATGGACTCGTTCCGCGCCGGACGCAGCCAGATCCTCGTCGCCACGAACGTCGCGGCTCGAGGCATCGACGTCGACAACGTCGGGCTGGTTGTGAACTTCGAGCTCCCCGACTCGGCGCACTGGCTGACCCACAGGGTCGGCCGGACCGCACGCATGGGCGAGCTCGGACGCGCGCTCACGTTCGTCACTCCCGAGGACGAGCCCGCGTGGGTGAAGCTGGGCCGCGAGGGTGCGCCCAAGATCCGCGAGCTCGACACCAAGCGGCTGCTCGATGACGGAAGCTGGCACTACCAGGAAGGACGGCCGATGCAGGCGCACTCGACCGGCGCCGCCCGGCCGATAAATCGGAGTCGCGGGCGTCGATGGACGCCGAGGCGGACGCGGTAGGCGGGTTTCGCTAAGTAGTTTTCTTGCGGCCGATCTCGTCGCCGAAAAACGCCATGACCCGGGCCCAGGAGTCCTCGGCTGCTGACTTGTCGTACGCCTTGCCCCGGCTGTTGAAGAAAGAGTGCCCGGCGCCGGGATAGATCTTGATGTCGTGCTTGATGTCGTGTTGGTCGAGCGCGCGGTCCAGTGAGCGTCCCGCGTTGGCGGTGAAATCTTTCTCGGGATAGGAGCCGACCACCGGGCACAGGCGGCTGACGAGAGCCAGTGGTCGAGGGTTCACCGCGTAAAACGGAGCGATGGCCTTGAGCCGCGAGTCGGTGCAGGCCCATGCGACGGCGAAGCTGCCACCCATGCAGAACCCGATCGCGCCCATGCGCGTGGCATCCACATCGCGGTTCTTGGCGAGAAACGTGAGTGCAGCCTTGAGGTCGTTGATGCCGTAGCGGTTCACCGAGCCAAGCAGCATCCCGGCCATGTATCGCGCCATGCACACGGCGCGATTGCGGTCGGTGAACAGATCGACGGCGAGGGCGACGTAACCTTCCTCACCGAACCGTCCGCAGATTTCTTTGATGTTGTCACTCAGCCCGTACGCCTCATGGATCACGACCACGCCTGGGTGAGGGCCAGACCCGTCTGGGGTCACGAGATATCCGCCGCCCTTCAGCTGGCTTCGATCGATTTCGCGGATGTCCATCGGCAAGAGGAGATCCTAGAGGAGGCCTGAAGGCGGGCGGTATCATCAACTACTCGGCACGCCTTTCGTGGGCCCGTGGCGCAGTTGGGAGCGCGTCTGACTGGCAGTCAGAAGGTCAGGGGTTCGAATCCCCTCGGGTCCACCAAATGTTCTTCCTTACTGAAGCGGGAATGGCGGCTGCCACCAGTGCGGCATGTCGTCGACCTCCACGGCGCTGACCCATTTCACCCACCAGAATCCACGCCCGTCGGGCACCACCAGGCGCGCCGGAAAGCCGTGGCCGGCGTCGAGCCTCTGTCCGCCGAAACGGGTCGCGAGCAAAAGCGAACTGGCTTGATCGATGGGGAAGCGGCGGTCGTAACCGGTGACTGAAGCCACTCGGATCGACATGCCGTCGGCCTTTCCGATCAGACGATTGAGTCTGACGCCGGCCCACTCCTGCGTCGAGAAAAAACCGCCCGTGCAATCAAGAGTCGCCGTCAGCCGGTCGTCGAAGGCGAACAGCTCGTCATACGACCAGTCTCGCCCGCCCGCATTCAGCCGCCATGCTTTCGTGTCGATCTGTGGAATCGCGTCCAGGATCCACGAGCTGACCGGCATCAGCCTCGGCTCAAATGAGCCTGCCTCGTAAGAACCGGTGAAGCGCCGTGCCGCGCCAGGCATTCCCGTCGCCCTGACCACCAACTCGCTGGCAGCGTAGGCCACCGCTGCTCCGGCGACCACCGCACCTGCGCGGAGGATGCCGCGCCGGGACAGATCGGTGGGGCGGACGCGGACACGCCGCGCGACGACGTGCCAGATCGCCAGCGGCACCGCGGCGATCGCCGCCCCCACGTGAAACTCCATCGCGGTGAGCGGTCCCCAGTAGACGAGCCAGCCGGTCGAGTGCAGCAGACCGGCGCCCAGCGAGACCAGCACGAGCACTCCAAAAAGCACCGACGCCCACCGGCCCGGCCGTGGCCGGCCGAGCCCCCGCCCGGCGATCATCGACTTCCAAGGGAGCAGGGCGACGATCGCGAAGCCGCCGGCGGCATGGGCGATGAGCGCCCATCGCGCGGGCGCCGTCGCGAAGGCGAAGGCGAGCCAGCCGGTGGCGAAAGCGACGGCCAGGAAAGCCAGCAGGGCCAGGTTGGTGCGCGCGCCCCGCGCGATGACAACCGGCCGCCGTGCCAGCGCACCCGCGCCCATCGAATGAGCCTACGGCGAGGGGGATCGGCTCGCAAGCTCGATGGTTGGACAAGAACTGGCGTATTCGCCGTTATCCCTGGTGTATTGCGCCCGATCCTCGAGTTCGCCGGGGTGACTCGAGCGTACGGACCTCGCCTTGCGCTCGATGACGTCAGCCTGGTACTGGAGCCGGGTGAACTCGCGTTCCTGGTCGGGCCCAGCGGGGCCGGCAAGACCACCCTGCTCAAGCTGATCAACCGCGAGATCCGCCCCACGGCTGGTCGCGTCTGGGTCGATTGCCTCCCCGCGCACAGCCTCAAGGCGTCCCGCGTCTCAGAGCTCCGCCGGCGAGTCGGCGTCGTCTTCCAGGACTACAAGCTACTGCCCCGGCTGACGGCCATGGAGAACGTCGCCTTCGCCCTCCAGGTCGGCGACCTGCGCGTCTCCGACGGTGAGGCCTCGGAGCGCGCCCTCGACGCGCTTGAGGCGGTCGGTCTCGGCGACCGCGGCGATTCGTTTCCGCACCAGCTCTCCGGTGGGCAGCAGCAGCGGGTGGCGGTGGCGCGCGCGGTGGTCGGGCAACCGCCGCTGTTGATCGCCGACGAGCCGACCGGCAACCTCGACGTCGATACGTCCTGGGAGATGATGGACCTGTTCGCTGACATCGCGGCCTTCGGCACGACGGTTCTCATCGCGACACACAACGTGGAGATCGTGCGCCGCCTTCAGAAACGCGTCCTCACCCTTGTGCACGGAAGACTGGTGCGCGACCAGCCGGCCGGCCGGACCGGGAGGATGGCATGGCTGGCCACGTCGTAAAGGGCCGGTTTCCGCGGCGAATGCTGATTCGAATCGTCGCCACCAACATTTTCCGCTACCTCTTTCGCGGCGCCGCCCGAAATTGGCTCCGCAACATGGGCAGCGCTGCGCCCGCGCTCAGCTCCATGACGCTGCTCCTTCTGCTGTCGGGCGTGGTCGGCCTGGTCGGATTCGCGCTCTACAACCTGGAAACCATCCAGTCCGGCGAGGCCTCACTGCTTCATGTGTACATGCGCGATGACGCCAGGCCCGCGGATGTCGATTCTCTGTGGGATCGTCTCGCCGCCGACTCGCGGGTCGCCAGCGTCACCTACACCACGAGAGCCGAAGCATTGACGCGAGCCCAGCGGATGCCGGGCTTGCCTCAGCTCGCAGCGGCCACCGACAGCAACCCATTTCCGGCGAGCCTCGACGTCCGCGTGAAGAACATCGATGACGTCGCGGCGATTGACAGGTTGGTCCGCTACGAGATCCCTGTCGATACTGCGTATCCGACTTCGTACGACAGGGGCGCTTACCAGCGCATCCAGGCGTTTCTCCTCGGCGTCGCCGTGGCCGGCATTGCGTTCCTGGCGCTGCTCGGGTTCGTCGCGGTCACCGTGACCATGAACAGCATCCGGGCCGCAATCCACTCGCGGCGCGACGAGGTGACGATCATGCAGCTGGTCGGCGCGCCGCGCTGGATGGTGCGCGGGCCGTTCGTCATCGAAGGCGCCATCACCGGCGCGCTGTCCGGCGCAGTCGCCGGCCTCGTCGTTTTCGGCCTGACGGCAGCCGGCCTCGCCGCGGGATCAAACGCATTCGCCCAGTTCGCGCCAGGCGTCACGGCCGGCGTGGCAGGCGTCGCTGGAGCGATCGTGTTTGCGACCGGTCTCGGTCTCGGCTCTGGTTCCTCACTTGTCAGCGTGCGGCGGCACCTCGAGTCATGAAGGTCCGCACGCTGCTGCTCGTGCTGGTCGTGGCGCTCCTCATGCTCGGCCTCGGTTCTGGTGTTCGCGCTGACACCCCCGATCCACAGCAGCAGCAGACGCTGATCGACCAGATCCGTGCGCAGCTGGGAAGCAACCTGGCCGACGCGATGGCCGCCCAGCAGCAGCTGAAGCAGTCGCTCGTCGAGAACGCCGCCCAGCAGCGCGAAGTCCAGGCAAAGATCGTTGACGCGGAGACGAAGATAGCCGCCCTCGAAGTCCAGATCGCCGACGCGCAAAGGCTCGAGGCGTTTCTCGCGCAGCGCATCGCGAGCGAGCGAGCGCAGCTCCGGCAGCTGGCCCGCGCCATCTACATGCAGCCGGGCTCAGTTCTCGTCGTCCTCGCTGAGGCGCAGAGCTTGAGCGATCTTCTGACCCGGGTCGCCGACCTCAACGTGGCCGGGTCGCGGGCCGCTGAGCTCAAAGTCTCGCTGACGCACGACCTAAAAGAGATTGAAGTCCAGCGTCAGAAGCAACAGGACGCGCGCGATGAGCAGGTCAAGCAGCGCAATCAGCTCGCCTCGGACCTGACGCAGCTGCGGACATTGCAGGCTCAGCAGGAAGCCTCCATGGCGCAGCTCGAGCAGAAGATCGCGCAGACACGCACCGAGCTCTATCTGCTCAGCCGGCAGTCCACGGAGCTGGCACAGAGGGTCACCGAGATGCTGCAGCAGCAGCAGGACGCGATCATCGCCGCGGCCATGCAGGCGGTCTGGACGCAGGTGCAGCTCTGGAGCCAGTCGAACAATGTCGGCGTGATCCCGACCAGCGCCGGCCATTCGACACAGTACCGCTTCATCTGGCCCGAACCACAGGCGCAGGTCTCGCAGCGCTTCGGGCCCAGCACGTACTGGTTCGAACCCGCGTACGGCAACTACCCGCACTTCCACACCGGTATCGACATGGTCGAGCCATTCGGCTCGCCGGTCTTCGCAGCGGACGACGGAGTGGTTGCGCTCGTCGGCGCCTCGAGCAGCGGGTATGGCAACTTTGTCGTCATCGCTCACTCCGGCGGACTCGACACCCTTTACGGCCATCTGTCGGCCGCGTTGGTGAGGGTCGGAGACAGGGTGACCCAGGGCACGGCCGTCGGACTCGAGGGATCGACTGGAAACTCGACCGGTGCGCACCTGCACTTCGAGCTGCGTATCAACCAGCGGCCGGTTGATCCGACGCCCTACCTGCCGCCAGGAGCTCCCTCGGCCTTCAAGGGCTAGCGCGAACTAGCGAGGCGGCGGCAAAGACACAAGCACCGAGGCGGCGAGCAGCACTCCGATCAGCGCGGCCAGCTCCCCGCGTCGCCGTGCTCGCCAGGCGAGCCACAGCGCCACTGCCACCACCGGCAGCTTGACGATCAGAACGCCGCCGTACGCGGTGGTCATGGTCTGCAGCGGATTCGCGAAATGCAAAAGCGCCAGCGCAGCCCCGCTCGCGACGAGCAGGCCGGCCGACCACACGGCTACGCGCACGAATCCACCCGACGGGACGACTGCGTAACCGGCCAGCCCGCCAACCCAGGCTCCCATCGCGGACACATGGATCGCGTTCAGCGCCAGTCCCATCAGCAGCGGGAGCGCGGGCGTGGCGTGCGCGGCGGCCGCGTCGACCACCGACAGTGCAAGCCCGAGCGATGGAACCGCCCACCGCAGCCACGGCGCCTGGCGGAGCGCGCCCAGCACAGCCCAGAGAAGCAGGGCGGCGGCCAGCCGTAATCCAAGCACGCGGCCGAAAGGGGAGGCGAGGGCGTCGATCAACGCATCGGCCTCAAGTGTCTGCGCCGGATCGAAGCTCGCGGTCTGAGCCAGCAGCGCGAGCGGCTCGGCGAGCAGGAGCATCGCCGCGCCTGCGCCCGCCAGGCGCAGCGGCCGGTTGTCACGCGCAATAAAGAGCGCGTACATCGCCGCTCCGAATCCAAGCGCGAAGCCTGCGAAATGCAGCCAGCGGCCTAGCGACTGCAGGACCAATCCAGGTGGCGACGCCAGGCCGATGGTTCCTGCGCCAAACCCCGGCGCATTCACGGGGCTCGCATGCCCGACGCTGAACGTGAACTCGCCGCGCGAGGGATGAGTGTCTGTGGCCACCACGGTCCAGATCACCCCGTACGTGCCCTCCGTCCCATCACTCAGCGGAATCGAGAGCCGGTTGCCCGCACTGCGAGCCCGCGCACCCGACACCAACTTTCCTTCCGGCCCGTACACGCTGATGCCTCGACCTGCGGGCGTGACCGCCTCCGAGAACACGAGCTCGACCGCCGCCGGAAGCGTGTCCAGGATGGCTCCGGGGGCGGGGTTGGAGGCAACCAGCTGCGCGTGAGCCGAGGCGGTGATCGGGACCAGCGCCAGCCCAGCCGCGGCCACGCCCGCCATCGCCGAACGGACGACGCGCTTCAGTACGAGGGTGCGGGCAGCGGCGCCGCCGCCACAGTCTCCGGACCGCGGGCGCGGCTGATCCGGATCACGAGTCCGGCGGCGAGCAGACAGAGAAGGCCAGAGGTCATGAAGGCGATCTGGTAGTCGCCGAAATACGTCCGGACCGCCCCCGCCGCGGTCGCCGCTGCGGCCGCGCCGAGCTGGTGGGAAGCGAAGACCCACCCATAGACGACGCCGAGGTTTCGCTTTCCAAACGTGTCCGCCGTCAGCGCGACGGTCGGCGGTACGGTCGCCACCCAGTCCAGGCCGTAGAAGACGATGAAGAGGAACAGGCCGAAGTACTGCACGCCGAACGCATAGGGCAGGAACAGCAGAGACAACCCGCGCAGCCCGTAGTACCAGAAGAGCAGCCAGCGTGAGTCGAGGCGGTCTGTCAGCCATCCCGAGATCATCGTCCCCGCCACATCGAAGACGCCGATGAACGCCAGCATGCTGGCCGCCGTGACCTCGGGCATCCCGTGGTCGATCGACGCTGGAATCAGATGTGTACCGATCAGGCCGTTGGTGCTCGCCCCGCAGATGAAGAAGCTGCCGGCCAACAACCAGAAGTTGCGGTGGCGCAGCCCCATCGCAAGACCGCCGAGTGCCGCCTGCACAGGGTTGCGGAGCGGTGGCGCGGGTTCGTCGGCTTCGGTGGCGCCGTACGCGCGCAGGCCGACGTCCGCGGGGCGGTCGCGCATGAACAACGAGACGAGCGGTATGCCCAGCAGTGAAGCGCCCGCCACCACCAGGGCGGCCGTTCGCCACCCCATGTTCACCGCCAGCCAGGCGAGCGCGGGGAGAAAGATCAGCTGGCCGGTGGCGCCGGCTGCGGTCAGGGCGCCGAGGACCAGCCCGCGTCTTTGCACGAACCAACGGTTGGCCACGATGGCGGCCAGCACGGTGGCCATGGAGCCGGTGCCGACACCGACCACCACGCCCCAGAGCAGATCGAGCTGCCACGGCGCGTGCATGAAGATCGTCAGCCCGGACCCGGCGGAGACGGTGAGCAGTGCACCCACGACCACACGGCGCACGCCAAAGCGCTCCATCAAGCCGCCGGCGAACGGGGCGAACAAGCCGAAGAGCAGGAGGTTGATCGAAACCGCGACCGAGATGGTCGCCCGCGACCAGCCGAACTCCTGCTCGAGAGGGACGATCAGGACAGCAGGTGTGGACCGGAAGCCGGCCGCCGCCAGAAGCGTGAACCACGTCACACCCGCCACGACCCAGCCGTAGTGGAGTCGCTTCACCTGGTTATTGTGAAGTCGAGTGAAAGCATTCGAAATTCCACAACTTGATCCTCAGCCTCGCGATTCCGAAGGTCATGGCTACATCGACTTTTTCGCTTCGGAAGAGCTGAGCGTGGGCCTCGCGGTCTGGCCGCGCGAGACGGCCGACCGCCAGAAACCGCATGCCGAGGATGAGGTCTACTACGTGATCAGCGGATACGGCTCGATTCGGGTCGCAGATGAGGATCGCCCGGTCAAACCCGGCAGCCTGGTCTTCGTGGCGGCGGGAATCGAGCATCGATTCCACAGCATCGAGGAGGACCTGCGCGTGCTGGTCTTCTGGGCACCCCCACACGCGACCGCGCGCTAGAGCTGCTTCTCGTAGCAAACGCTGGTCGGCGAGGTCGCGTACTCGCCCCAGCAGTCTATAAGGCTGAATCCAGCTCGAAGGTATAGGCCGACCGCCTCGACCTGGTCCATACCGGTTTCCAGAACCAATGTGCGGGCGCCCACCGACATGGCGGCGGCTTCGAGGTGGTCAAGAATTTCTTTGCCGACGCCGTGCCCTCGCAACTCCGGCTCGACGTACATCCTCTTCACCTCGGCTGTACTTCCGTCCAGCATGCGGAACGCGCCGCAACCGATTGCCCGCCCATCCGCTCTCGCGATCACGAATGTGCCAAGACCAGGCGCGAGCTGCGCCGGCTTGAGGTTCGGCCCAAACCTCTGCTCCGGCGGATATCGACTTGCCAGGTGTGCATCGAGAGCTGCGATGAGCCGGCGAGCGTCGGCCGATTCGAACGGCTCGGCTTCGACGGTGATCCTCATGGCCGAAGGCTAGCGCGAGCCTCGCGTCTATATATATGTGGATTCCGGTGCCTACCCGAGGTTGAGACCGACCGCGAACGCCGCCGCGTAGCCGGCGCTCGTCGGAGTGAGCGCGGTGAGCAGCATCGCGCCGCTGTTGTTGTTCGACGTGTAGACCATGTCGGACTGGTTGCGCGTGTCGCGGCTTCCACGCGAGCTGTAGGGAGCCTGCTTGTAGACGGCATCGCTGACGGCGTCGTCGAAGAACACCTGCGACGTGAATTCGTAGGTCTTCGAGCCACCGACGAAAGTCCGGACCTTGAAGTGGATGTGAACAGCGCGGCCTCTGTACCAGCCGGGATAGATGGTGGTGAACTTTGCGATTCCGCTGGAGTCGGTCACCTGGTAGCCGCGCAAGAAGCGCTTGCCGACGGAGTTGTTGGCGGCGACGTCCGAGTAAACACCTCCAGAGTCGCAATGCCATACGTCGACCTGCGCGCCGCTCAGCGCGGTGCACCCGCCGGACCCAACGCGCGCGACGGTGAGCGTCAAGGTGAGTGGCACACCCGGCCGCGCCGATCCATCGGTTGGGTCGATGGTGATGTCGGAGCGGTTGAGCCGCTCGTCGACGAAGTAGGGTCCCTCGGTTTCGGTGGGGGTGACGACGCATGCGGGAGTCGCGACCGCATTGGTTGACGCTGCGGGCGATGGCGATGACGTCAGCGCCGATTGGCTGCGGCCGGTGCACGCGGCAACCACCGCGCCGGCCACCACGGTCATGGTTCCAAGCAACAGCCTGCGCCGTGACATCACTGATTCCAGGAGGGCCTTCATCACGACTTAACTTTGGCGCGCGGGCTGGGAACCTGCTGGGAGATCGCTCGGCACTCGCTGAGAAACGCTAGGCCCGCGTAACTTCCGTCACCGTATTGGCGGCCAGGTCGTAGATGAAGCCGCGGATCTTGTCCCGACGCGGTAGAGGAGACGCCCGGAGCCGCTCCACGTCCTCGGCGACCGCCCCGATGGGATCGGTGAAGCAGCCCAGGTCCTCGGCGAAGTGATGTCCGCTTGCAGCGCTGATCTGCTCGGCCAGCTGAGCCTGGGTGAAGCGGCCGAGCGCGCACTCGGTGTGGTGGATGACCATCACCTCGCGCGTCTTCATGACCGCCTGAGAGACGGCCAAAGCGTTGAGCGCGTCGCTCGTGGCGCGGCCGCCGGCATTGCGGATGATGTGGGCGTCTCCCGGCCGGAGCCCGAGCAGCGCGTTGACATCGATTCGAGCATCCATGCAGGTCAGGATCGCCAGGTGCTGAACGGGTTCGAGGATTCGGGCTGCGCTCCCCAAGTAGTGGAGCCGCGTGTTCATCAGGACCCGGTCGATGGCATCCACCAGTCACCAGAATCTACACCGAAGGTTGACGGCGACGAGGCCCCGCATCGGGCCGAAAACGGGCGTCAGCCCGCGTTCTTGGGGGTCGCAATAAGCAAATTTCGAGGACGAACGGAAATCATTTGAAATATGCCCACCAATTTTTCTGGGCGCTGTTATAGTGCGGCTCTCAGCCAGGGGGCATCGGTGGGGAAGGGTCGTCGGGTGAGCGTCTAGTCGTCGGTTAAGCGTCTTGGTCGTCGGGAAGGTCTAAAGGAAGGGTTTGGCTCCAGCTTCTGGGCGCGTGTCCTCGGCGCTTGCTGACTTGTATCGTGCCAGCGGTAGCGAGACGCCCACAAGTACACAGGACAAGAACAGGTACTTTCCCCCTAGCCGGCCACTTTTCGCAACACTAACGTTGCCGCTCATGAAGGTCGGGAAGGACTTTCAGAGGGTGGGCAGCCGGTGAGTTTCGCCGGCACCCTCTTTTCGCAGGCCGTCACCTGGCTTGTCGCGCTCGGGTCGACCGTCGCGATAGTGGCCGGATCAATCGGCCAGGCGATGCCGGTCCCCGTCAGCTCTCCGAGCCCGATCCAGGCGCTCCCGGCGATCCCACCTCGCCCCGGTGTCTTCAGCGTCCTGCCTGGACCCGCCGCAGGCCAGCTCGCGCTGAGGATGACCGCACCGTTTGCGGACCAAGAGGTACAGGCAATCGCTGACCGCTTCGGCCTCGAGATGATGAGTTCGTATCCAGCATTCGGGACGTATTTCGTCAGAGTTCCCGAGATCTCTGTCGAGGTCACCGGAAACGACACTGCGACGATCTACTTCCCCAAGCTGGCGAGCTCGAGCCAGATCAAGAAGTTCATGGCGGACAACGAGCTGACCATGATCCCCGGGAGGCATCTCGACGTGAGTGGTTGGATCGTCCAGGTCCGCCTGCCCAAGATCGAGGCCCAGCCGGTCGATCCATACGCAGGCCTTTGGCAAGTGCGTCTGCCGGGGCGCCCAGGCGCCGACCGCGTAGCCGCCTGGGCGTCGTCCAAGGGGTTCGCTGTCGCGAGTTACGACCAGGCCACCGGCAGTGTGCTGCTTCGCGGCCACGCCATACCACGTCCACAGCTCACTCCTCAGCAGATCGCGGCGTTGATCCGCAGCCTGATGCCGGCGCAGACCACACCAGCCGCAGTGACCCTCGCGGCACCGACAGGACTGGTGGTTGCGGCAGGCAGTGCGCAGCTCACCTGGGATGGTGCGGCG